>Ga0247765_1000097_pt1 | contig 66300 bp, 50 predicted proteins | sample UWRJL106311C6_FD_179949 | JGI IMG/M metagenome (GOLD analysis project Ga0247765, IMG submission 179949) | Plant litter microbial communities from Arlington Agricultural Research Station in Wisconsin, United States - UWRJ-L106-311C-6 | ecosystem: Environmental > Terrestrial > Plant litter >... | reverse complement strand
CGTATTACTCTATTTGAAGTTGAAGAATTATTACTAGAGCTACCACTACCAGTACCATCTCCACTACCACCGGCACTGCCGTCACTACCGCCGCTATCATTACCATCCTCACCGTCGTTATCCTCATTCTTGGGTTTTTGACGTTTATTATTTTCTTCTTCTTCTTCCTCTTCAGGACTCTCAGATCTAGGTCGTTTAGATCTAGCCTCTTCCGCATCTAAGTCATCTGCTTCACGCTCTGATCTTTCGTGTTCTGGATCGAATTCCTCTTCCAAATACTCTTCAATATCTTTTAACGCTTGCTCTACTGATACACCATCAAAAAAGGAACCATATTCCTCACGTAAATATTCTAAAGCATCAGGATCATAGTTTTTAGCTTTATCTACTTGATCTAAATCATCTACAATTCGTTCAGGTGCATTATGTTCAGGATCTTTTATTTCTTCAACGTTATTATTTTCTGGGTCATCCACATCCATATCTGAATCCCTATTAGAATTACTATTAGAGTCTTCGTTATTTTCAGGATTAGGATTATCCTCAGAATTACTAGAATCTTCCATATTTTCCGAGTTATCATTAGAATTACTATTATTACCTTCGTTATTTTCAGGATTATCATCAGAAAAATAAAAAATATTATTAGAACTTTCACTATTTACATTACATTCTAACAATAGAATGGGGAAACCCTGGTTTTTTGGGTCAAAAATTTGTCATATCTGGCTATATATATTAGCGGTGCTTTTTAATATTAGCTGTATGCGTATGCCCATAGCACCACACCTATTGATTATGATCCTCAATAGTACAGGCATATATAGAGCAAAAGCCAAACTATGTCGACGAAGTGTCAATACAAAATTCCACTTTCAAAACCCACATGATGATTGTCAGTTAAATGGTAAGCAAATATTCTTCATAGAGCGACTGACAAAAAAATTGTACCTATTATAACATGGACATGCAGATTCTTAAGGCTTATCTCAAGTATTTCTTATTATTATTATTATTATTATTATTATTATTAATCAATAATTCGCATTATTGCTTAGACTATGTTTTCATATTAGTGTTTATCTTAGGATCAAAGATAAAGATCCTAGGAGAATTAATATGTAGAGTTCTCTTGCCATTCTTTTACTTTAACTTTCCTACAATAAGAATCTTAAAATTATTGTGCAGGTAGTACGTAGTACGTAGTACGTAGTACGTAGTACAAACTACCCGTGTAGGATTTTGATTAAAGTAACATAATATTTATTAGCTAGTCGTTGGACCTTTATATATGTCATAAACAGTATATACTAGGTAGCAAATTTTCTTTAAAAAGGTTAGGTTCTTGCCCTAAAAGATCTTTTTGCTTTTTACTCTATTGTTTATTTATTATATATATATTTTATACTAAAACAAAAACATATCCGATATAAGCGTCTCCTGTGTTTAAGCATTCCTTAATTTTCTTTCTAGAAATTTTAAGATCTTTAGCACATTCCGACATACTTTCATATATCTTTTTATTATTTTTTTTATCGATGGCTGTAATTTTAATTGATTCACTAACTAATCTAGTAGTATTTCTATAATATCGAATTCCTTCTTTTGTTTCATAAGGACTTTCTATTAAATAAAGTTTAGATAATAATTTATCTATTTCTAGTAATGAAATACGATTTTTATCTTCATATAGGTTAGTATTAGTAGTTAATCTATATTTGTTTATATGCAACTTTATAGCATCAAATATATACTTACCTTCTAATATAGTATGATAACCTTTATAATAAATATTTACCAGTTTTAATCATAACAAAAAATCTTGAGCTTTTAAAGTTTTTAATAAAATATAATCATTATCATACAATAATGGTATTAAATTTTCTCTAAGCTCTTGCACTTTATTAATTTCCAATATTATAGTGGGATTACTATTAACTCTATCTACTCTAGGTGAACTTAATAAAACATTACCTACATTAAAAAATTCTTTTATTTTATTGTACAATTCTAATTCTTTAATGTGATTTTCTAATTTAAATCTAGGTACGTATTTATTAGTTGAAAAACTAGCTTCTGCATCTATAAATCCGGCTAATCAATATCTAGTTATTTTTATTTTATTATTAATAGAACTAGGTATTCATTTACCGGACATACTTTGCATTTTTTTTTGATAAGCTATTATGTCTAATTTACCTTTATCAGATAAATGACTTTTATCTTTAGTTAATAGCACCGCTTTCTTAAATAATTCATAATGATGAAATTTTGAACTATTAAGATTAACATAATCAAATATAGGTATTATAACATGTAATAATGAATTTATATCATTAACAAAATAATTTATTTTATCTTGAGATTTAGAAATATGACCACATTGTAAAGTCTTCCTAATATATTCTAACACCTCTATTTCATCCTTATGTAAACCTATTTGAAATGTAAATTGAACATTTTTAAAAGTATTATCCGTTAAATCTGTTAATTTAATATTAAAGTTACCTTCCCCATCAGTAAATCCTACAAATCATTCTATAAATTCAATGCTTAAAAGCATTGAATAAGGAAGAATCTTAGGTTTATTTGTAAGAGTATTAGGTAAAGTAATCAATAATTCATTATTGTTAATACTACTAGAAGAGATTTTAAAATTAGCAGCAATCTGAGTTTTATGTATAATATATATAAATATAAACGAGGGCGCATGTCTAATTGACCCATGGAAACCTGTTCCAAAAAAAAAACATGTACCAAAAGCTCCATCACTGATTGTAAAAGATGAAACATTATATTCAACACCTTGGAAAACTGTGAATATAATTGCTAATAATACAGTAGCAATTGACCCATATAAAGCCCCTTTTCTTTCTCCATATATTAAAGAATGATGAGCGTAGGTTACTGTAGCACCACTAGATAAAAGTATTACTGTATTAAGAAGTGGTAGTTCAAAAGGATTTACAGGTTCTATACCTATAGGTGGTCATTGGGCACCTAATTCTACAGTAGGTGTTAATGCACTATGAAAGAAAGCTCAGAATATAGCTAAAAAAAATAATGCTTCAGATACTATAAATAGTATAACCCCTAAGTTTAATCCCTTTTGTACCGCCAAGGTATGGTTACCTAAAAAAGTCAAAATATAAATATATTACTATATTTGTTGGACTATACCTTAGTTAATAGATTCTCGTTTATCACAAGCAACGTATTAACTTTCCACGTCTAGTCTCTGAAGGTAACAGGAGATATTTATCCATCTCCCGGTCCCCTGCTGATTGCCCTAATTCTATAAATAGATAGGATTTTCCAGCAATTTGTGGAATTTAATGAAGGCACTTATTTTTTTTATCGTTCATTCAAATTATTACTTTTAATCTCCCCTCAGCAGTAAGATGTTCCTTAGATTTGATCATATTATATACAATTTCTCACTTTTTAAAATCATTAAGTTTATTACCCATTAACGGATATTTGTTAAAATAATCGACAATTAACTTAAGATTATCTATAGCTGATACGTGTAAAGATAAAACTTCCTTATTTTTAGCAGTATAACTATTTACATTACAAGATAAAAATGAAGCTAGATCATTCATAAACGGTTTCATACAAGTTGATGTAGATTCATCAAAAGCACGTTGATCTAATCTAAATAAAAGTGAAATACTTTCACTTCTAGATCTTTTACGTGTATCTGACTTCTCTAATCTTTCCCTATATCTAATACCGAAATGACCATCTGCCTCTGTAAACCCTGTAAATCAGCTGTTATCCATAAAACTCGATTTGTCTAACAAACTTTGAAAAATATTTAAAGAATATTTAGCATTAAGGAATTCTATTACATCATTTAATCTTTTATTCTTAGGAGTTCTTAATTTCCCATGTATTAAATATATAAAATATAAAATACCTTTAATATCTCCTATAATATAACGAATTGTATTACCTGAGATTTGAAAACGTCCTATATTTCCTAATTCTGATTGTATAAAAGCATACATACCTAAATTATTAACATGAGAAGTAAAAACGATCCTAGGATTAAGTATTCTATTAAGAGTAGTATTACCTATAGAAGGAAGAGACAAATGTCCATCCCCTTCTAAAAGACCAGCTAAATAATAACCTAAATATTCTTTGTTTGTATATACTGCGAGATTTCTTGTATTTTTATAATCAATCAAGGCTTTATTTATTTCTTCGCTGGGGATTGCTTTTGCGATATTTAAACGATAAAATGACTTGGCAATACCTTCAGATATAATATCTCTAAATCAAAAAGACATAGATGAAATAACAAGTATTAAAGATATTATATTTAAATTATAACCATTATAAAAATTATGCATAGATAATGCAGTACTAGTGGCTAAATTTAACAAACTAATACTAGTATATAAGGGCCAAGGAGACGGAGATACTAGATGAAAAGGATGATCCTGAAAAATACTCCTGAGTATATTAGGCATTTAACTTTTTAATAAATAATTATTTAATATATACTATTTACCATTCCCGTGGTTGGCACGAAATGATATAGCTGCTACGCGCCTTTACCTATGACTATATAATATCAGTCATAGCCCCTAAGATGAATCGAACATCTATCACGACATTAACAGTGCCGAGCTCTACCGTTGAGCTATAGAGGCTTATAAAAATAATTTCACCTTTTAACTTATAAGGTTCTTAATTCTTTTCTATAACTTATAATATTCTTAATTCTTTTTTATAACTTATAAGGTTATTAATTCTTTTCACTGCTACTTAGCAGGGAAATTCGTATTTCTTCATTATTTAAGATATTTTTATATAAAAAGTAAGTTCCATTTAGAGCTCTATTATTTACTGTAGAACGTGCTATTCCTAAATATTTAGCGCATTCTACTATAGAACTAAAAGATTTAAATACTTCCCCACTTTTTTTCACTAAAGTTACAGTAATATTTTTATTGTCTACTTTATAGCGATTCAAGGATAAAATAAAAATTTTTCCTTCTCTTATTTCATAATTAGAAGGTTGTTTTATAAACTCTTCAATTTTTTCCAAATCTATATCTATCTTTGGTTTGTTAGAAGTGGACAATCTACTATTATTCATTCTACTAGCTATAAGATTAACAAAATCTGCACCTTCTGATATATAATGAAGTCCTTTTTGGAGAATTCTAAATATCAATTTAAAATCCAAGTAATCTGAAGACTTTTTACTATGTCATTGTACACTATCAAAAATTGGTGCTTCGCTGCTTCGCTGCTTCGCTGCTTCGCATTAAACCTAGTTCAATTAAATCACTATTTTGAATATTTAAATTAAGTTGACCAGGATAACCTTCATAAACATTAAATCCTGCGCAGCGCGAGCTAGCGATTAAATTGCTAAAAATAACACTGGAATTTGAATTTTTCAGGAAGTTAAGAATTTATTCAAGTAAAACTTTATTACCTTTCTGACCTATAGATAATATAACTTTTTTCGTTTGAGGGTTATAACTGAAGGAACCATCCCCTTCTATAAATCCAATTAATCAATTAATAGTAACTTTAGAGTGATTAGAAGGCATAGTGAAATCAATTCTTTTAGTATTCATTTCATTTATAATTTCTAGTATTCTAGGTTTTAATTTTTCAATATTTCGTCTACTTTCACTTATGTAAAGTGCAAATGCTTCTTTAAATGCTAAAAAATTAAGATGTTTTGTTGAATTCAAATTATATTCGTTAAATATCACTATAATTTTAGCTATATCCTTTTTGGCTATTACATTATAAGTGACTTTAGCTCTTGTAGAATTAATACTTATTTTTCCCATATTTAATTGATTCTTAATATATTCTAAAACAGGGAGATCATCAATATGTAAACCAAAGCTAAATCTAAACTCAAAAGCATTACCAGATCTTTGAGGAGTAATTTTAAAACAACCTTCAGCGTCTGTAAAACCCCGGAATCAATCAATAAATTCATAAGATAAATTATCTTGTTTTTCCTCTGTACAAGTACTATAATGAGCTACTACATTCTTAAAAACAAAAGGCAAGGCAAAAGGCAAGGCAAAAGGCAATAAATTTGAGTGGAGATTTGCTACTAATGAAACTGTTCCTAAACCACAAACTCCTAAATAATTCCTTTCGTACCTTGCGTTAAAAGGTATAATGTTCGCATAATTTAATTGTAATGTTGTTCTTTTCATTTTAAACCGCAGGACTCGAACATACTAAAAATTCATTATTTATATTATAATTTCAATTTTTAATACCCTAATTTGTTTAGCATTAACAGTATTATGCTCTACCGTTGAGCTATAGGGACTTTTTACTATATAAATTTATATATTAATTGAACTATTACAAGTTGCTAATCCCTATGTAGATTAAACTTCTCCGCAGGATACTAATTTTATAGGGATCCGTAGGAGGTAAGATTTACTTACTTAACAGCTAATTACTTACTTAACAGCTGATTACTACTGGCCGCTGCTAACATTACGTGCTACGCGAGCTATTAAATAAGACTAATAGTATAAAAATACTTAAAGTAATTATATAACATACAACTATTTACTAAATATAGATATAACTAGATATAGTATAGGAGAGAAAGGAATTGAACCTTCGATGATTAATTAATCATTAAGTTTACAGCTTAACCCGTCATACCAACAAACGGAACTCTCCTTTATATATAAATATAATATATATATTTATATATAAATAAAATAAGTAAAAAAGAAAAAATCTTTTTTTTTTACTTTATAAATTTTTGATTGTTTATCGCTGATAAATCCCGTGCAACTTCCACTACACGAACCGTATTTCGACTTTACACTAATCATAGCCACACATAGGAAGGACCCTGTTCTAACATCTAAAACTTAGACATTTACTTACTTAGCGCAGATGAAGCAAACTTATTGTGTAAACTATTTTCAGCATGTGACGAGTGGTTAGTACCAATCCGAGGGAATATTCACCGTGTCATGGTGATTCACGATTACTAGCAATTTCTTATTCATGCAGCCGAATTTCAGACTACAATTCATATCTATTTTATCCTATTTTGTTAGATTAGCTAAAATTCACATTTTTGCATCTATTTGTTTAGGAACATGTGGCACGTCTATAGCCCACAACATCTAGGCCATGATGACTTGTCTTGATCCCTTTTATCATTACCCATATAAAGGCGAAATACTTTATTTTTTTTAATTTACAAATAAAGCAAGGGTTTTCGTTAATTACGTGGACTAAACCACAGTTTCACAACATTAACTGAAGACAGCCGTGCAACACTTGTGTTATCGAAGTAATTATATATTTACTTATATATAAAAAACAACTATTCAAGTTGTGGTAAGGTTTTTCGTGGGTCATCGAATTAAATAACATACTTCACTGCTGGTGTCAGAAACGGTCTAGTGATTTCAGTTCCTGCGTTGCCACATTACTCTTGAGGTGAAATGCTTACACTTTCATTTATAGACTAGACCTAACATCTAACCTATGGCATTCATAATTGACTGCTAAGACTACTTGGGTCTCTAATCCTTTTTGCGACCTTAGCCTTCGTCCTTCGACGTCAGTTTTTACATAAAAGATTGCCTTCGCCTTCACCAGTCCCCTAGGTATCAACGAATTTTATCTCTACACTCTAAAGTTCGACCTTCTTACATAAAACTCTAGAATAATTGTCCCTATTTCAGGCAAATTTTTTCCGTCTGAGTACCCTTTAAACCTATTAAAGATGATTAACACTAGTCTCTTACGTATTGCCGCGACTGCTGGCACGTAATTGGTCAAGACATATGTACATATTGTCATTATCAATATGTATACAGAACTTTATTCGATAAATCGATAAAATTGGCCCTGTCGCATTATTTTTATTTTGACTTTGAAAGACAAACTAAGATTTATTTAAGGGCCACCGTTCTTCCAAGTTACCAGTTCAGCCGTTAGGCCATTGACCAATATTCCTCACTGCTGTACTTATTTGCCTTGGGATTTTTTCATCCCCAATGTGGTCGATCAACCTTTCAGCTTCGACTAAGAGAATTAAGGCTTGTTAAGCTATTACCTTAACAACTACCTATCCCTGAGATTTAAATTTTCCCCCTAAAGCGGGCTTCCCCTTTTTGATATAAAGGATTTTTTCTTTTCTTTAGGATTGGCCAAAAAATCTAATACTCACCTGTACACCACTTTTAATTTAAGTTTTAGACTGAGTCTAAAACTCCTTCGATAAATTAAACGTACGATTAGCATGTGTCAAGTACTTGGACAGCGTTCAATCAGAGCCATCACCAAACTCTTTTAATTTTTTATTGATGCAATAAAAATAATTTTTTTATTTTAATTACATCACTTATTAATTTTGAATTTTTTAGTTTTTTTGATTAAAAATCTAAATTTAACCCGGATTAAATTAAGCTATATTATGCTTATATATAATAACTAAATAAAAGAAGTTTTCTAGCTTGTAAGTCCGCAACTTAAAGTTAACTACTTAATATTAAATTATTTGTCACTTGTTTATTTTTTCTATAAAAAACTTAAAATTTTTATTTAAAAATATATTTAACATATAACTTTCCATTTAATCACTAAATCAGTCATTAATGCGTACGAAGTATGCATTAAAAAAAAAGAAGGAAGGAAAACTGTAATTTATAGGCTTTATTATTTGAATAAAAAGTCTTACTAGGAAGTACGAAGTACGAGTTTTGATGAGCGCTAGTTCATAAATATAAGGATTAATCAAATTACATCGTAATATAGTATACTACCCGCTAATAAGGCTAATATGGTAATAATACTATTATCTATAATACATAAATTAAAAAAGTGGAGTTCTTTTTACTAAAGGCTAGTAACTAACCTCATATATAACGAGAGGCTAGAATAGACCGAAAGCTATCCCTCAATAGCTCCATATCTGTAACCAGTTACTGTTTCAGGGTCAGTTACGGAACCGGGTGAGTTCCGGGGTGAGTTCCGGATCCAGTTTCCGGAACTGGAACAGTTCCAGTTTGCGACGTACTACTTTCGATCGGATATAAGTCACGAGAAAATCTAGAGTCCAATTGATGAAGTTTATTTATGGCTTCATTAGCCATAACCTTCTGTTGATTACTTAATTTAGTTACAAGATCTACATATGTTTCCATTAAAGGTTTAGCTTCGTTAGGGTAAAACTTCTCGGTACCATCTTGGATACCAGACAAAACATCATTAAATTTAATAAATTGTGAATCATATAACTTTACAGCTTCATCTGCTCCATCTATAGCTATACGGAGTTCAGTAAGTTTACCTATACTTGTATTTTGGGGGATTTCAATAAACATCTCGGGTAAATTTCGATTTTGTAATAAAAATGAAGGTTTAAAAGTAACTAATTTGTCACCGTACACAGGTACATTCTCAGAGATTTTGGGTATAGAGCTTTCCTGGAAATAGCTAGGAAAGTGAGATTTATCTACAGATAAAAGACGTTTATGTATGTCCTTCAAAGGATTTGGGTTTTTTACTTTAGATTCAGCCTTAGCCTCCTCCATTGAACCCAATTTATTTTTACTTTCAATAATAACAGCCTCCTGTGGAGCTGGAGCCTCTTGATAAGCCTCCTGCGGAGCCTCTTGCGGAGCCTCTTGCGGAGCCTCTTGCGGCGTTTGTACTAAATTCTGAACTTTACTGTGATCTAATTGAAAAATTATTTTTTCATTACCTATTTCAGTAACACTATTACTACTAATTAGACTTTTAATAGTATCCATCTCAAATATCCCCAAAAATATTAAATTAACAAGCGTGTTGATAATAATAATACCTAAATAAATATAAGCCATCTTAGAGGCATATTTTATTGCCATTATTTCATAGAAGAAATAAATTCTATTGTATAATAATAATATAAACATCATATTCTTGTTAAATTAATGTAAATCTAAACCGTCTTTTATATAAGAAGAAGTTAATACCACAAAAACCTGAGCTTGAATTACAGCAATAGCTAACTCTAAACCTGAAAAGGCAACAATAAAACTTAAAGGTATTAAACCGAGTACAAAAAAGATAAATCCTGAACTCATTATAGTATAAGTAAAACCACTTAAAATGTTTAATAACATATGACCTGCAGTTCGCTCCACAAATTTATCCTTTAATTTAAATACGATTACTAATCTTAAGCTCTTCTAAAATAATATAAACCTTTAAAAGGTTTAGTTCTATTTTCTTTTAAGTATAAAGATATACTAGGTTGATGGTAACCTAGTGCTCTTGCCGCTGCACCTATAGAAGGATATAATGTAACCTCATTGGTTTCTACATTAGTGGCCTCTATCTTTTTACTTGTTTTTTGAATTTTAATTGAAGGGTCGTTAAATTGATTAAGATTTTCACCGTCGCGACTAATTAACTTAAAAGTATACTTACCTAAAACCGGTTTATCTTGGTTTAAGTAAATATAATTTTCAATATATCTTTTATCAATAGATAAAGCACGGGCTGCGGCTTTAATGGCATGATATGTAGTAGAAGTCTGAGTTTCCACATTAATTACCTCAACTTTAATTCCACTAGTCTGATCTGTGGACATTTTAGCTAAAACTTCTGAAGATTCCATTCTTTTAATAGCAGCTGTACGTATTTTTTCTACTGTAGCTTCTGAATGTGTTCATCCCTTTCCTCTGTCAGGACTACCCGGAGTTTTTAATATATTATATTCTGGAGAGTGTATATCAAAAAAGTGTTTCTCTCTAGATACAAGACTATCAATATTACAGAATTCTAATATAGTAAGACTAAAGCTTTGGTAACCGTATTTTAATAATGATTGATTAATAGGCATACTTTTTTCATTTAGCATTCTATTAACATTATAATACTCCAATAATCTATGCCTTATCTTGCTCGACTCTTTCAACCTGGTAACGTTTTTTGACTATAAACGGACCTTCTGTATTCTTAACTCTTCTAGAAAGTGGAGGTTGTGTTACACCCATAGCTTTAGCCGCTCTAGTTATAGAAGAAAACTCTGATGTTTCATTTGTTTCTAAGTCTAGAATTCTTAAGGCTGTACCGCTTTCTTCACTCATTTTAGTTTTAATTGAATCAGAAATAAAAGACTTCCCTAACCTAGCTAAACTAATTAAAGCTTTAGTTTCTTTACTAGGAATTTTACCGAAACTAGGGTTATTAATACCTTTATTCGCTAAACTAATTAAATTTTTAGTCTCTTTAGTATGTTTACGCCCTTGAGCCGCAGCGCTCATTTTTGCCCTACTTTCCTCTGTAATATTAGCTCCAAGTCTTGAACCTGCTGTAGAGTTAAGATTATACTCAGGATTCAATAGATCAATATAATATTGCTCTCTATTTATGGCATTTTCTTTTGTACAGTATTCTAATATTTCTAGTTGGAAATTTTGGTAGCCATGCTTTAATATTGCACTATATATACGACTTTTAGATTTTTTTAGTCTGGCTGAAAGAAAAGAAAAATCAAAATATACTTTAAATCTACGGGCTAAATTTACACTACTACCTATATATGTATTCCCATTTACTTTGTTTACTCAACGATAAATTCCTGCTTTATTTTTAGTATCCTTTAGTATGATAGATTTGTTTAAATAAGTATCAGGATATATTACAACAGGAATAACCTCTGGTTGATCACCTGTGGCTTGTGAGTAATTTCTACGGTGAATTACATTATATTGATATATATTCTTTAAATTTTTAAAAGGGTATGAAGTAGGCTGCCTATGTTCTCGTAATCACAATATCCTATCTCCTGTTGTGAACGATTTTTCTACTAATTTTGTTATTATTTATCATCATCATATATGCATAATTTATAGCACCGAGCTACCTACATATTTTTTACCATTTAATTTGTTAGTTCACATATAAATTCCTGTTTTACCCTTAATATAATTAAGGATAGCTAGTTTATCTTTATCAGCATTCGAAAATACCATCAAATCTGAAGAACTCTTAGAAGAATCGTCAGTTTTGTTTGTTGAAAATAATCTAACAGTCATTTTTCTGTTATCTGTGCCTAGGCCCGATGGTGCAGATATAAATTTATAATTAGATGAAGGGAATAATAAGCTACGTGATCTTATGTTATTTAAATTAAATTTATGTGAACTTTCAAATTTTATTCCGGATTTTTTAGTGAAAAATCGTTCACAACTTTATCCTTTCTTTAAAGGTGTAATCTTTAAGTGAAACTTAGATTTACCCTTTCTTTAAAGGTATATTAAAGATCAACTTTAATATTAATATACTAAATTATAATTAATAATATAGCTTTTTTGTTTCCTTTTTCATATAAATTATTATAAGGATAGGCTATTGTGTTATCTTTAATTTCGGCTTACTTAGTTTCTTCCGAAAACCGGATTTCCCGGCGACTAGAGTACACCTTACAGTATATAAATACCGAAGAACCGTCTACTCGTTGCTCTTTTACAGCTATGCTATTATTTATAGCTGATTTAGATCCGCGATTACCCATTCCTATTACTAGAATCTTTAATGATATTACTATACCCTCAGTAATTAGCTGGGCCAGATAAGAAGTTTCCGTCTTATCTTTAGTTATTAAAGCTTTAGGGCTTCCCCGGAATTTGGCTCTTTTACACATTAAGTGAAAAACCTACTTTCACTTTTTTATGTTAGCTGCTAATCTTAAACCCAGAGAAACATTACGTGCAAGATATGATATGAATTCTATTAAAACTAATAAAGGTAATAATCCTAAAGGACAACCTGCTGGGACTAATAAAGAAAAAAATTTTAACCCATGTTTCTGAAAACCTAAAATAGTTGCACCTAAAACTATAGTAAAACTAAGGGCAAATGTTAAAACGAAGTGGCTTGTTGATGCAAAACTGTAAGGACAGCACAACAAATCTTATAGACTTGCCGTGGTGGACTATATCTTAATCACTCAGTTGTTATTGTAAAACAGTGTTAAGTGATTTTTCACGTGTAGTCTCTAAGGATCCTACTCATAACGCGGCTGGTTATTTTGGTTTCCTGCTGATTGTTCATTGTTTCATCCTTTAAGATTTTCACCGATAATCGGTACCTGAAGGCATTAGAAGTTTCCAGCATATAGTGAAATTTATTGTATTTTATTATTATTTATCTATGATATTACAATTATCTAAACATTTATTCTTCTTTTATTGTTATTCTCTTTCTATTCATATTACTTTTAATTAGTTTTATTATTTCTAATCCTTCGTCTGTTAAATGAGCTTTAGATTTTATTAATCCGGCTATTTGTAGAAAATCTAAATAATCCTCTTTTTTAACTCCTAATAAGGGATACTCATTTAAGAAAGGTATTAGCTTATCATTTATATCTGAAAAGACTGTTACTAAGTATTGACCTTCATCACGTGTTGGTGATTTGTAATATCTACCATAGTTTAGATAAGTAGCGATATCCTTTAACAATTCCTCATCTTTAGTATGTTGAGTTATTGAAAATCTTAAACTAACGTTTCTATTATTTTGAGTTAGAACTTGGAAACTTCCTTCAGCTTCTATAAATCCTCTAATTCAGTTTAAGTTCTTAATCTTAAGATTTAAAGGGTTATATATTACTGAAGGTCTTACTACTGGTTTTGCAAGAGGGAAACTCTCTTTAAACTTATCTGATAGACCTCAGTTTAATGTAGCTTTAATTCCTACTAACTTCAGTAACCCTTCTATAGAGAGATGCTCTTTATTCTTTATGATAGCTATAGCTTGTTTAAATAAAAGATAATCTGCACTCTTTTGAGTTATTAAAGGATAACTGTCAAAATGATTTGTGATTATTTGTAAATTCTTTAAAGAACTTACACGATATTGGATAGAATCAACTCCATGTTTATAGATCTTTCCTGTTTTCAAAGTTCTTTGTATAGCTTCTAATAATTTAATATCCTTATTATGTAAAGATATACTAAAGATAGGCTTAACTTGTCAACCAGTTAAGTTTTTACCTTGTTTATATATTGAAAGAGAGAAACAACCTTCTCCATCTACAAATCCTGTAAGATAATCAGGATTAAGGTAGAAGGTATTTTTATTGTTAAAACTATATCTAGGACTATCCTTAGATATGTCTATTTGTATGGATGACTGAGAGTCAGAGTTAAAAGAAGAATATGATTGTATTTGAAAGATTAAATTATTCTGTAATTTTAATGCTTCAAGTATGTTTGAGATAAATAATGATAAAATGCAAAGGCTCCTATTAACCATTCCAATTAAATTGTTAATTAAAATAAAAATAAATAAAGTATAAATAAAAGGAAAGTATACTTGACCATTTTTAGGATTTATTTGATTTGTTACTATGCTGTGGATAGTTGCATATAAAGATTCTTGACTTATAGATCAATTATCACTTACTAATTTATTATAATTTGTACTTAGAAGATTTGTAATTAATAAGAACAAAGCCCCTATTGTTAAGTAAAACCCAATATTCGTAATGGAGATATGTAAATTACCTAAAATAGGTGTATCTATATTTATTAAATCTCTTATTTCAAACTGACTTAGAGGACTTAAATTGTCTCTTCAATCGCTACAAGTTAAATTAGTCATATTATTAAACTTTTTTTATATTAGATCTTAAAAAATCCTTAAGGATGATAAGGTTATTATCCTTAGACAAATATGTGAAAAATATCCTATTAAACCTTGATCATTCTATACATTAAATATTATCTTTTCTTTTTTTCTTTTTCTTATAAAGGGAATTCCGAATTATATTTATAGTATATATCTGTAATCCGAACCAGGATTCATCTACGAAAGGTGAAGATCCGGCTTTTAGACTGATTATTTAACGTTCATACCCTGTATACCGTACTCCTACTTGTTTATAGAACTATCTAAAAGTTTGGATATAAAAGTACGAGATAAAAATAAACGAACAAATCTAGGTAAAATATATTTAGATAAAATATAAACAGTTAGAGCAATTATAACAAAAGTAAAAGTTATTTCATTTACAAAAAAAAAGGGAACTAATTGAGGCATTATTTTTCTAACAAAGCAAAAAAGAGAATAAAAACAAGGAACGGTATCGAACCTACGAACCAATATTCACATTAAGTACATAACAAATAAGCCTAGAATCCCATCATACATAGAGATAACCTTCAGAACATGTTGGTAGATTAGGCTTAAGTGCAGACGATCTAACTTTACAAACGTCAAGTTTAGATGTGCTTTAAAATCTTTCCTTTAATTGATAAAACAAAGAGCAGCCTCGACTGGCCTCAGCTAGCCTCCGCTTAAAATTGTTTATTAAATATTCTAAATGATGGGGTTTAGGGGGGGGGGGGGAATAAATTTATAGTACCTTTTGTCAGGATTTAATAAGTAAACCTGATTTTAGGGACTAGATATATAATTTCAGTATTATGTACTATGTAGTACCGTTAAGAAATGTAAAGAGTATAATACAAGGGATCTATAGCATAGTGGCATATTTATTTAATATATAATTTATATTTTGTTTAAATATTGTACAATAAACTTGATACATAGTAATGTAAACCATCTAGAATAAAAGAAGGATATATACCAAATATTATAGTAAAAGCAACTAAAGTTAATAATATGAAAAATTCTCTTTTAGTTACATCAGCTATACTTTCTTCAAAGAATTTACTAAATGAACCACCAAACATGATTCTGTTAAACATGTAAATAGTGTAAGCTGCAGAAAATATTATAGAAGAACAAGCGATCGCTCCTAACACTGGTAATCTTTCGAATATACCGTATAGGGACATAAACTCTCCTACGAAATTTAAAGTCAATGGAGTCGCACAATTTCCTAAACAAAGAATAAAGAATAGTATAGATAAAAGAGGCATCATTTGAGTCATTCCCTTGTAGAAAGATATAATTCTAGTTCCTGAACGGTCGTACAGAATACCACCTACACATATAAATAACCCTGAACTAACAAACCCGTGACCTAATCCTAATAAAATACTACCTTCAATTCCTTGTATTGTATTACTGAAGGCACTCATTAAGTATACTGCTGCATGAGCTACTGAAGAATATGCAACTAACTCTTTTACATCTGTAGTTCTAAGAGTGCTAATGCTAGCATAAACAATACTGATAGCTCCTATAGTATAAATTAGGAAAGTATAGTTAATTGAAATACTAGGTAATAATGGAAGCATTAATCTGAATATTCCGTATAAACTTAGCTTAAGAACAACCGCAGCTAATATTATACTTCCACCTAGAGGAGACTCAACATGGGCCCTTAATAATCAACTTTGTAGTCCTCAGACCGGAGTTTTTACTGCAAAAGCAATAAATATACCGCAAAATAAAAATATTTGAGTAGTATATTCAAAACTACTTTTGAATAAAACGTCGAAATAAGTTGTACCCATTATTGAAGACATCGTTAATATAGATAATAATAAAAATAAAGATCCGAATACGTTCGCATAACTGCGTTTTCTTTAATTTTGAGTTACTTCAATTCATACTGGCTAACCAGCAATTATAATAATATTAATTTTTTCTGAAGGAATTCATACTTAACTTGATAGATTGAATTTTAGACAAACCTTGTTCTGTTAAATGTTCTTTATTGTGCATTAAACCCAATACTTTTTTAAAATCCGCAAAGTCTAAAGCTTTAACACCTTTAATCGGATATTTATTAAATAGTGGTATAATTTTTTCAAAAACATCTTTAAAGTTTGTTACAACAAAATATACAGCGGATTGGTTTAACCTTAATTCAATTCTACCACACCTAAGAGTGGATATTAACATTTCCATTAGTTCAATATCTTTGCTATGTTGAACAATATGAAATTTTAACACTACGGATTTACCCCATTTAGTTGTAGGAGAGTTACGTATAGAAATATGAAAACATCCGTCACCACTAGTTAAACCTGCGATTCAATTAGGATTTATATTATTAATTTTAGGAACTAATGGCCTAGGTACAGGCTGGATATCAGGGAAATTTAATTTCAATTCTTCTGATAAACCTAAATTCATAGAATCTCTAATACAAAGTAATTTATTAAACCCTTGTTTATTTAAATGTTCTTTATCCTTAATTAATTGAACAGCACTTTTAAAAAGAGTATAATCTGCTCATTTTTGACCTAATAATGGATAATTATCAAAATGAGCAATGATTGTTTTTAAATCTTTTAAAGATTTAACTGTATATTGTGAAGAAGTTTCTCCGTGTTTGGTGATTTTACCTAACCCAAAAAATTTTTGAATTTGAGATAGTAAATCTAAATCTTTACTATGTAAAGCAATTTTAAAAATGGCTTGGATTTGATAACCCATTCTATACGTATCACTTTTAAAAAAACCTAACATAAAAGATCCTTCTGCATCAACTAACCCTGTAATAAATCAGGGATCTAAATTAGTTTTAGCTTCCAACTTGTTTATGTAGGTTGTGTGCAATGATCTTTTAAAGTTACTATTTGCAATTATATTATTATAACGAGAATGAATTTTTCTCTCAAAAACAGGTTTACCTGCGACTAGAGTACACCTTACGAAATCTAAAATTCTAGAATTCGAAGAACCATCTACTCGTTGCTCTTTTACACCCTTTAAGTTTATAGTCTGTATACACTTGACTTTAAACCAAGAATGATTTAGATCCGCGATTACCCATTTCATGAACAAATTGTTCTTCATCTTTAGTGATATTACCATACCCTGAGTCATTAATCAGGCCATATAAAAAGTTTCCTTTATGTACTTGGTTACTAAAGCTTTAAGGCTTGCCCGGAATTTGGCTCTTTTACACTTTCGGGAAAATGTATATAAAAATATGTAGAAACTAGCTCTTACTTTATTACTTGATCCAAATAAACCAATTAATATAAATAAAGGTGGTAATATACTTTCAAAAAATATATAAAATAATAGTACATCTAACACTAAAAACACTGCTAATAATAGAGTTTCTAAGAGCAATATGATTATTAAGTATGATTTTATATTGTTTACTATTGAGTTTCAATTAGATACTAACGCTATAGGCATTATTATTGTAGTTAATAAAACAAAGTATATTGAAAGACCATCCACTCCTAAATATATATCATAAAAACTTAAATCCAAATTTTCTTGTATAAATTGAAATTGATTATTGCTAAAGTCGAACAACATATATATTATTAATGATACAATTAGATTTAGTATAGTAGTTATAAAAGCGATTTTCTTATAATAACTTACATCAAAAAAAGAATATTCTTTATTATCTGCATTTAAACCATTTCCCTTTGAAAAATCTATAAACCTTTTATCTTGACGGGCGTTCTCTCCCTTATCCATAGATTTTACCATCGGTACTGTTGCAGGATAAAAACTATGTATTGTAGAGATTAAAAATATACCTATTATAGGTATAATTAGCAAAACATATAATAAAGACACCTAGACGTGGTCGCTACCCTTACTTTTACACTAATTCGCCACAGTAAAACATCACACCAGAGATAAATTGCTGAAGATATTGAAATACATCTGATATCTGGTAGTCTTCATCTTTAACAGTAAAAACCCAAATAACCGTACTTTATACTTCGTACATCGTAGACTACAGAGGGATACCTCCTATTTTACTAATTTCGCTAAGAGGTTTTATGCTTTATTAATAGTACATTGTGCTGCTGGGCTGTGCTTACTACGTCAGCAGCAGAAGTATGCATATATTTAACCAATGTATTCTAGAGATTATTTTATTTAAAAAGTAAACAACACATAGGTACCTACTAGTATTAATAGCAGTATACTATTATAATTAACAGTTTGAGATAGTAATAATAGGTAGTCCATAACTTCTGCTGCTTACTTCGTAGCAAGCTAAAGCTAAGCAAAGCAGCAGTACACTACACTACACTACACTGCTATAATAGTACTATAACATAAAATTATAATTATATAACTATGCCAACCTTAAAGGTTACAAAAAGCACTTATAATTAATTATTATTATTATTATTCTTATAATTAGATATAACTATATAATAATAAAAAAAGAAGAGGGTTTTATTAATTATAGTAAAGATATATTAACAGGGAATATATTATAACTGTATAATATACAAGGTATTAAAACTATTAAAGCGAACAGTATAGGTAATAAAACTGTTCAACAGAAAGCCATCAATTGATCAAAACGTATTCTAGGGAAAGAAGCTCTTACTCATATAAAAATGAATATCAAGATCGAACTTTTTAACCCTAGACTTAATCCATAAAATAATCCATCTACAATAGAATTTTTTAAAAAATACTCTGTATAAATATAATAATATTTTCAGTATAAATTGAAATCTTCTACAAAGATTGGGTTATAAATAATAATAAAATGAATACAATCAAATATATTTATATTAAATATCTCTAAATTATTAATCAATAAATAACCACCTAAAAACAAAATACTTGTAAGTATACACATTAAAACTATACTTCCGTATTCAGCTAAGAAAAAGAATACAAAAACTACTGCAGCATGTTCTGTCATAAAACCACTAACAAGTTCTGACTCCATTTTTATTAAAAATATATACTTTATTTCTTATTTACTTTAAAACGATATATTTTATTGTAAACAAGACCTGAATTTAAATATTTACCTACTGTTACCCTAGATATATTTAAGTGTTGAGCTAATTTTGCATTATTTTTAAACTTAGATATTAAATTATCATTTAAATTATAAATACCCATACCATAAGGGTGTTTACTCATTTTACTACTTATAACCTCTTTAGTCGCTTCACTATGTTTTTTACCAAACATTGGATTTAGTTCTCCAGGTTTACTTATTAATTTACTAGCTTGCGCACGCATCAATAGTATGTGATTTACCGTACATAGGGTGATTAGATTTATCTTCAAACCTTTTTAACATCTTTAACTTTGCTTCGTCTGTATGTTTATAACCAAGAAGACTTGTAGCCGTTTTCATGAAATTATACAAATTATCAAAGGGATATTTCTCAATGTAACTTGTTTCTAAGTCAGTTAAAGCCTTATGACTAACTATTTTATTATCATATGTAAAATATTCAAATACACAAAAATTAAAGTTATTTAGTCCATATTTTAACATAGCATTTTGTAATGCTGTATTAGACTTTTTATTAGAAAGATGTTCAATAAGTCTTATATATAAATCTTTAGCGCTACCTACGTATCGTTTACCTTTGACAGTATTAAGAAAACAATAAATACCCCCTTTATTCTTTAATAATTCACGGTAAGATAGAACAATATCATTATTATCTAATCAATGGATTACATCCATTGGTGAAGGTAGTGATGATGGTAAACATGACGTGTGCTACGAAGTAAGCAGTAATTTCCAACCCCTTTTTTAAAAAAAAAAAAAAAAAAGGGGATTGGTCAAATGTGCATATTTTACTCTAGATACTTTATATATAAAAGGTCTTAACTTTGGGTATGTATATATTATACCTGTGCTCACGCACAGGATTGGACTATATCTTATTAAACACAATATGTTTAATGACCGCGTTTAGTCTCTGAGGATCCTACTTGTATAAATAATACTTTGGTTTCCTGCTGATTGTCCAATGCTTCGCATTGGAGTTTCCAGCATACAGCGGTCTTTAACGAGACCAAGTCCAATTATGAATTAGTGTTTAGCCTCGGCCAAATCAAAAGGAGCTCTATTAGTTTCAGCTACAGATCCTATAAAAAATATAATAAATATAGGTAATAAAGGTAGTACATATCAAATAGCTCTTTGAGACTCTGTGTTTACAGTAAGATTCAAGTTACCAGTTAACATAATAACTAAAAGTATAGCTGAACTTAATACCAGTTCATAACTAATCAATTGAGCTGTACTTCTTAAGGAACCTAAAAAAGCATATTTACTATTAGCACTTCCAGGGTTGTTATCTTAATATGTTTAATATTAAATCCATATTTCACAATATGGCTCAGACTACGTTATAATCTATAATATCTACTTTTTATCTTAATTAAAAGTACCTCTAAATATTTATTTATGGTAGGATAAAAATCTTAAACCATATAATACCAGGCAAATAATTTTGAAGATATTTGTAGTATAGATCCCGAATACTCATGGCAGCAAATTTATATCTGCTAGTCGTTGAACGTTCCAAGATTTACATCTTGGCTTCGCTTCAAATAAACTTAATATAAGTTTTTCTTGAAATTCATACGGTTTATCGTTAATTACTTACGTAATTAAGGGGCTTATTTTTATAAAATGTTCAGTAAAGGACCGGCCTCTAATCTTTGGGAATAAGACAAAAAAAATCTTTTACTACGAAGTACGAAGTACTACGAAGTAGTACTACGAAGTAGTACTACGAAGTAGTACTACTACGCAGTGCGTGCGTACGAAGCACTCGTGATCCCAAATACGCAGAGACATAAGGTGCGTTACTAAAATTCAATATAATTAAAGTCTTTATATTACATACTAATTTGTTTATATTGATTAAATACTTGGTTGACTACTGAATAATCAAAACATAATATTAATTTATATACCTCTCTCTCAATCTAAATATACCAGCTATACTATCTATTTATCTATTTCATTCTAATCCATTAATACTTAATTATTTAATTACTTTTCTTAATTTTATCTTTGAACTCCAAGCTCATTTCAATACTTCGTATTGTATACAGTAAGCTTAACATTTCTTAAGACTGTGGGGTTTTTACTATCTAAATTTCGATATAGAGTTGATTTAGCTATACCTATATGATTAGCTGCTGATAAAATGGAGTCAAAGGGACGGTGATTTATTAATTCTAAATTATATGCATTATAAACTCAAACTTTCGTATTATAACTACGACTGTCTGCTATTCTCCGTCCTGTATCAATTAATTATTTATTTAAATTTCTATCCAATTTCTTTTTTGTGTGCGCTACGCAGCGCAAGCTATGCATGAAATAAACTAATATACCACCTCATTTAGTAGCTTTATTAGTATTTAAATGACGAACTATTGTTCGATAATCAACAAAATAATTTGCAGCATCTGAAAGTGAATCGAATGGAGCATTGTTTACTAATTCTAGAGTATTAGCCTCATAAGCGTATACGGGTATTTTAATACCTAATTGTACATCTCCTACTTTAGCTATAAGAGCTTTAATTTCTTCGGTATTTAGAGGTCTAGAATATACATAAATAGCCTTTGACCCTGCAGTTCTTCCTTTATCAGCAGCGAAGCTGCGGGTAGCCTTAGGTATTCCTAAAGCTTTACTAGCTTTAAATTTTGAAGCGAAAGGACTACCACTTAATAATTCTAAAGTAGCTGCATCGTATGCTCAAACTGGAGTACTAACAACTCGATTCAATAAACCTTTAGGTGTGAGTTTTTGGGACTCTTTAAACACTTGGTTAAAATCTGTTATAGGGTAATTAAAAAACAATTTTCCTCTATACGATATAGATGTGTTTTTATATCTACCAGGGCGCAGCCCTAGGGTAGGCTAAAGATCGGCTTGCCTCATTACTGCTATTATATATAGTGGCTTTGGGGTTTATTTCTTTTTCTGTGTATTCGTAAACATAAACAAGGGCATCTCTAGAGTCGAGCGTCTTATTAGTAAATCTAAGATCCTTTAGTTTTAATGATAAACTTTGTTTAATTACACCTTCAGTTATCGATGAAGAGAAAACAGAATTAAGTATAGGTATATATTTTTGTAAGTAATAAGTCTCCTTTTCTCCTAATTTTGATATAGGACTAACCTCTATAATGTGAAAATTAAAATGCTCTATACCTATTAGTCGTATAAAAAGGTGAAATTTACTGTTAGATTCTGCTTTGGAGTGTTCAAAAAATCAATCAATCCATCACCTCCGTAGGAGGGGATGGATTGATGGATTGATGGATTGATGGATTGATGGATTGATTGATTGATTGATTGATTGATTGATTTGTTCTTCCTATGTAATAAATATTAGGGTAATATTTGTATTCTATAAGATAAATTCCAGCTTTGGTTCCTCATTCTTTAAGGAACTTAGCTTTCAATATCTTATCAGTATAATTAAAACAAGAGTCTTTTATTAAGTTTCGATCGAAGGGTATCACAGGCGCAACTCTATCTTTAAAAATTTCTTGGATATACTCTTCGCTATTCATATTACTATTGTTGTTATTATTATGATGTTGGTTAGTGTGAATAAAACATCTAGATAGATTCGGATATTTTGATATTTTGATATGAAAGTTTAAAACAAATTTTGACTTGGATTTGTGAGATAAATAATCTTGAGTATTATTAGTATTAGTATGTAAATTAAAGACTGGAAGAAAAAACCCCGCTAATAGTATACCATACGTAGCTAAAGAAGATACAGCCAACATATAGTATATTCCTAGACTGAAATCATTAACTGTTAACCCAGGCCCATATGGAATTACTGCATAACCTAAAAGGGCAAAAATTAATGTAATTACAGGACCTAAAAAGAATAATACTATGTTAGCTTGCGTAGGTGCTACATATTCTTTTAATAAAAGTTTTAACGCATCCGCAACATGTCTTATTAATTTGATAGAAATTTATTTAAATACCTATCATTCCATCTCTTACGAGATGGTTTAGACTATATCATCATTTACCTTTTTTCTTGTAATTAGACTAGGTAAATGTAAACGTGTAGTCGTTGAGGACCATTACAATATAATATTTTTCTTTAAAGGTCTAATCTTTAAAATTATATTATAACGTTTCCTGCTGATTGTCCTTATCGTTTTGTTTTTAATAAGATGCTTTTACGTATAAGGGTTTTCCAGCATATAGTTAAATTTGCATAAAACAGGGATTTTATTTCCTCTTGCCTACTACACCTAAGGTGGTAGTGGCAGTTAAACACTAGAAAAAATAAGTATTTAGAAATAAATCGCTATATTATGGCACTTGCTTAAATTTAAATCGAATAAAAAGATGATTTTTTTTATTTATCAATCCCTAGCTGGTTACACAGAGATGAAGGCGTCGTACGAAATACTGTAGGCGGAAAGTTTACCCACCATCCCAAACCCCTGACCGCCTAAGATCGACTCGGCCACTCTCCATCTCTAAATTTTCATTATAACCGTCACATAATATCATAATATATCATCATGATTATTTCTATTTTTTCACTTCACTTACCTCATCCCTCAGCCCAGCTTCGCTCGGATTAGGAAAAGTAAAAAAGTATAATTCGTTATAAGGAATATAGGTATTAAGTTTTTTAGTAAGAGTTTTATGGCTAATTTTTAAGGCTTTAGTAGCTTCTAATCTAGACTTGAAAGGTTGATTATTGTCTAATAAAGTAAATTCACCATTACTTTTCTTATATACCCATATTTCTGTGGTGGTGTTACTAATCACTGTGATATCTTTGTTTTTAAGCTGATCACGCATTTCATTATCTATTTCGTGAGAAAATAAATAAATAAGTCTACCGCCTTGTTTAGTAGGAAGTTCTGTGTCTAAATGTTTAGCAATAGTAGTATATTTCATATCAAAAAAGTTTCCTGCCTCTTTTAGGGTATTGAAAAATGAGTTGTTAATTAACTCTAAAGTATTGGCACAATATGCTCATACCTTGACTTTTCCAGGTGTACTGTCAGATAGATATAATGCAAGTAAACTTTCTAACCCTTCACGATTCAAAGGATTACTAAATAAATAATACCCGTTATACCCTCTACCTTTTCAACTATCCATAAAATATCTCACTACATTATGTGATGTATTTAAAAATTTAGCTGCTAAACCTCTAGAATCAAAAGGTTCGTTATTAACTAACTCTACTTCATTATTAAAAATAGTGTAAACCCAAACTTTTTTGGATTTGTTTGAACTAATGTTAAAATTATCTAAGGATTCAGAAACTAGTTGAAAGGATGACTCAAAGTCTACTAAAGGCTCAGAATAGAATAATAAACCTTCAGAAGGAACATTAGAATCTAAATATAGAGCCAAAGTTGAACGAGCTATTTTTGTCATTTCACTTGCTTTATTTAAACTAGAATATTTATCAAAAACAGGGTCTATATGTGAAGGGGATAACTTATATATATAAATACCAACACCCTTATAAATACTTTTTTTGTCTTTAGAAAATATACTATTGCTTAACTTAATTTCTTTTAATTTACTAGTTAAAGTTTCGTATATAGCTGTATCACTTAATTTAGAACTAAAAGTAGTATTCAACAGAGGAAGATATTTTTGAAGATAGTAATTCTCTCTAAGACCTAAATCTTGTTTTTCACAAAACTCAACAATACTTACCGTAAAGTTATCTCACCCTACTAAATTACCAAAAACATGGAACTTATCGGATAATTTATGATTAATATGAGATCTAAATCTATATACAAACTGAGTAGTTCTACCTATATAAAAAACATTAGGATCGTGCTTATACTGAAATAAATAGATACCCCCTCCTTTATCTTTTAACTGGCTAAAGAATTGCGCTCTTAAGGATACATCTAAAATATTTGAAACCGAAAGTACAACTTTATCAGTAAAAGGTTTAGCAGGAGCCAATCTATCAGTATAAAGATCTTTAACAGCATCTACATTTAAATCAAGCCTTTCGGCAACTGTAGAATAGAAACGTACACATTGTTTTAATACAAAAACATTACTAGCGACACGCTTACTACTAAAACCGATTGGTAGATTAGCAACAACCATCCGAATTTGAAAAAGATGAAAAATATGAACAAAACTGGAATTATAATAAAACTGCAATAAAAAAGAAACTACTCTAATTAAACCGCAAAAAAATCTTTTTATTCTATTAATGTTGTTAAATACAAATGCTTGAAGAAGTCCAAGGTACGCTTCTCCCCTTTTAACCATTTATTTTAAAATAATACAGGTAAAGTTAGGGGCCTTCTCCCTAAATAATCTGAAGATTATCCATTTAACGGAGTTATCTTATATAATAGTGTAATTTACACTTACCTCTCTGCTTCATGCCAGGGTAAATAAAATATAAAAATAATACTCCTGTATTCTTTCGAATAGGGCCTGACTATATCTTAAATAAATAATTATTAAAATTATTTACCAACCACCGTTTAGTCGATGAACTGCACACCCTTACCCTTAATACTGGGCAGTTAGTGCTTGGCTGCGGATAGCCTATTTCCTTTCGTGCATCAATTTTGATTTTACCATACCACGAGTCATTAATCGTGCCACAAATCATGTTACCATATTTGTTTGGTTAAAATTGCTTTAAGGTGTTCCCGCAATTTGACGGTTTATGTTAGACGTTACTCTAACCGAGGCCAAATAAAGATTCTTACTCTTTACTCTTTGATATTATTTACTATTTTTTTTAACGTACTATAAAAGTAATATCCTTTATAGTTTTTATCAGAATTTAAATATTTACTTATAGTTTTATTACTTATATTTAAATCTTTAGAAGCTGAATATTTAGAATTATAAGTCGGTTTATTGCTATTTATCAATATAAGTTCACCACCTACAATTTTATAAACTCAAATAGATGTAGTTTCGTTAGTTACTTTATTAACACTTTTTAATGATTCATCCCCCCCCTATGGGGGGTGATGTTAATTCTTTACTAAATACTAAGATTCATCGACTCTTTTTATTAGTAGCTAATTTTGTATCTAAATGCTTTAATAAAGATCTATAATCTACATTAAAGTAATCTGCAGCTTTTTGCATACTACTAAATGAATCTATTAATTCTAATGTTAAAGTATCATAAACTCATACGTTTAGGTTATTAAATTTTCTTAATGAATGTGTATCCATTAATTTTTTTAAATCTAAATTATTCAACGCGTAGCGCGTAGCGCAGCACTGAATAAATAATTACCTTTTAACCCTCCTGTAGTTCATTTATCTAAATGATTATACTAGTATGGTGAATATCTAAAGCTTTAGCTACTGTACCCACAGGGCCACCCGTGGTTTTAGTAACAGCACCATTAGCTTCTATGAAGTAAACTCATACTTTTTTAGCTATATTACGATCTAACTCTAATCCTTGAGTTATGTCACTTATTAATTTTTCTGACATTTCAATATCTTCTACTAAATTAGTTAAAAATAAATTCCCTCTATAAGGTACATGAGTATTCAAATAAATACTTATTGTTTCTCTACTTACACCTAAATATTGAGATAATTTATTAATACTAGTAAATTTATGAATAATATTAGGACTAAGTTTACCGTTAATATAACTATAAAGATAAATAGACACACCTTCAAATTTATTGTCTAAATTTAATTCAGACTGTCTAAGTTTTAATATTTCTGCTGCTGCCTGCCTGTACGTAGTACTACTACGCAGTCCGTGCGTACGAAGTATGGATGGATGCTCAGCCCACAATGAATCATAAGTTTGAGTTTCACTCATGTTACTTATAAATATTGTATTTAATAAAGGTAAATATTTTTGTAAATAATAATTTTCTTTTTCTTGATGCATATCTAATCCACATATCTCAATAATTGAAAAATTAAATTTATCTCATCCCATTGCATTAGCAAATACATGGAATCTATCCTTTAAATTAATATTAAGAGGAGCTTTAAATCTTTTATGAAAATCTTTAGCTCTTCCTATATAATAAATATTTGGATCAGTTTTGTAAAAAAACATATAAATTCCTCCTTTACTTTTAGATCTTTAAAAAATGTATTCATAGCATCTGAAGAGTTTAAATCTTCACATACACTTATAATATTATCTTTAAAAGGTATTACAGGAGCTTTTCTATTTAAATACAAATCACTAATAAATTTTTCTTTATTAGGCTGCTTACGAAGTTATGCATGAGAAGAATATGATCATCCCTTTTAAAAAAAAAAAAAAAAGGGAGGAATGTTTTGATAATAACCTACAACATTAGGTAGGCCATATATTAATATCTCTTGTTATTATACTATCTCTTGTTATTATACTATCTCTTTGCCCACCACCTTCCCTCTCGCGAAATATGCTGCTTACGAAGTTATGCAGCACCTCCATTAAAAACAAATTAAAGTTTTTTGAAAAAACCCTAAAAAACATAAATCCTATACTTCATAAAAAAAATCGAGATCAGTAATTAATCTAATTTTTTACCCTTTGGCCTAGGCCCTCCTTCCGCGAAGCTATGGGGGACCTAGTCCTGGGCCGGAAGGCTAAAAAAATAAGAATTTTTATATGATTCACCCGTATCTAAATACTTATCTATAATTTTAGTGCTTACTTCGTAGCACTAACCTTTAAGAATTTAGAGGCTGTTCATTTAGATTTAAAAGGTTGGTTTTCTAATAAAATAAATTTATCGTTCAATTTATTATAAACTCATACGCCTTCTTTAGTTTCCATGGCACACTGCTTTAGCAGTGATTCTTTAGACTCTGCTTCACTAAAAAAATACATTCCTTTAAATACAGAAAAAGAATCTAAATATTTATTTATAGTCATATCACTAATTTTTAGTTCTTTAGCTACTTCAGTTATAGTATTAAACGGTTTATTATTCAACAACTCTAAAGTTAATTCACTATCAATCCAAATTTCACGATAAACTCAAATAGTTTTTCTATAATTACTATTTACTAATTCTTTAAACTCTGAATTTAATAATTTGGTATCTTCTACTTTTACACTATAAAAATAATAATCATCCCTTTTTTAAAAAAAAAGGGACGAATTATTTGTTGCAGCTTACGAAGTTATGCAGCTTACGAAGTTATGCAGCACTAAATCTTTTTTTATAGTATGATTAGATATATTTAAAACTTTATTTATTTGATTAATCGAACTAAACGGCTTATCATATAATAAAACTAAATTATTCTCGGATTTTTTATATACTCAAATAGTGTCAGATTTTTGAGTACGCATAATTAAATCTGAAAGCTTACTAAAAAATTCCTTTTTTGTTGTTAGTGCTACGAAGTAAGCACTAAAATATCCTCACAAGTAATTAAAACGGGGTGAGTAAAAGGTATAACAGGAGCAATTCTACTGTCTAATAGACTATCTAAAATATTTTTATTATTTGAGAAATAATAATTTGAAGTATGAAATTTACGAATAAGTAAAGGATTAGTATAATTTATAAGAGAATAATTAATATATGATCTAGTATGTTGTATGGTGCTTCGCACAGCGCGTTGTTTTGACCTATTTGGTTTGGACCTAATCTTCTTTGCATACTTGCCATAGTTTTTCTTTCTGCAATTGTTACATAAGCAATACCAACTAAGGCTGGAACTAATACCAAAACAACTTCAATTAATGAAATGATCGTAAGAGAATAATACATAGAAAATTTTAAATAAAAAATAAAAGGGAAAAGTGGAGTGTAGAGTAAAAAGAGATTAGCTTAATAATTCTTGTGCTAGCAGGCCCTGCCTACTCTCACAGCCTTATTTAGCCCACTCAACTTCTTAAGAATATATACCCATCCTTAAAAATTAGTAAAAGTTTTGAGTTAAACCAGACCAGGTTATATAAAATAAAGGTTTAAATGTAATAATTTGGATTTTCTTATTTAGTAAAACCAAGCTTCATATTTTTTTCTTTATTAATTTTGTATTTGTATTTTGTTAGATCTTAAAAAATCCTAATGTATATGGGGTCGTAAAATTTACTCCTTACAGTAGTTATTATATAACCCCCCCCCTTATCAAGAGTTTTTTTGCATGCATCCAGCTATCTTCTAAACGCGTTTAGTTCTATATATTTGATTATCATAGACTGGTGCTCCACAAGTTTATTTTTGTGCATCATTAAATGTATTTCATATAGGTTAAATTGTTGGGTATCAGTTAAATGATTTCAATTGTACCCGTTTAAATATGCAAAATATTTACCTTCGAGTACAAAACTATCAAAAGTACACGCACGAAATTCAATGGACTGTAAAATATTTAATTTAAAAGTCAGAGATTCTATACTAATATTAACCTGAGGTAAGGCAACGGTAAGAAATCACATTACGGTGTTATCCATCGGTACTATATCTGTAAGGTTTATCATATTATTAAATTTTTTTTATATTAGATCTTAAAAAATCCTTAAGGACAAGGTTATTGTCCTTATTTTATTCTTCTTCAGATTCTCTTTTGGCTAGCTCTTTCAGACACATTTTGTTTTTTCTATCTACGAGCTTGATTTGCTCCTCTGAAGCAGGTACCGGGCGCTTTATATATGAATCTTTCATAAATTTCAATCTTTCTCTCACCTGATCTAGCGTTTTTTTAGATTGACCAATTAACCTCTCATCATTACTATAAATAAGGTCGTTAATTTCATCTCCATTAGATGGATCTGAATCAGATTTTTTTTCATCTTCATCATGGTCTGAATTTTCACCAGAACCAGCTTCACCTTCACTTGAACCGGATGCTACACCAGAACCAGAAGCTTGACCAGAACCGGATGCTACACCAGAACCAGAAGCTTGACCAGAACCGGATGCTACACCAGAACCAGAAGCTTGACCAGAAGCAACTTCATCTGAACCTTTTAATAAGTTTGTTCCTATACCTGTGGCAGGCATTTCATTTAAGCTACCATCTATAACCCCTTGTGTCATTAATTTTGTAAATAGGCAAGCCGCACTACATATTAACTCTTTAGGCATAAAAATTTCATAACCATCCCCCAAAATATTTACAGTTAATGTAAGATCATTTAGAAAATTTCTTAGGTAATAAAAAAGTATACCCATAATTATACCTGAAAATACCTTTTTTATAGTAAAATGTTTATTTAAACTGTTTAAACCTATTTTACTTTGTAAAGGTAAACTTATAAAAGCATGAGGTTTAGGTGGACTACTTAAAGATCATTCTAAACTAGGTGAATTTCTACTTAATTCACCTTGTAAACGATCAGTGTAAAACGGTAGGGATATTCAAGGATTTCTACCTACAACCTCACCCCCAACTAATTGAATATAAACAACATATAGGAATAATGCGGCGGATATTAGACTTACGATAGATCCTATACTACTTACTAAATTTCATCCTGAAAATGCATCAGGATAATCGCTTATTCTTCTCGGCCAAATGTGTTATAATAAAGGATTTACCCTTTAATCCATATTTCACAATATGGTTCAGACTATGTCATAATCTAACTTACGTAAGGTTTAATTAAAACATATTAAGGTTAGACTGAGAATACTCGTGGAAGGTATAAAAATTTCCCTTCTAGTCGTTGAACGTTCCAAGATTTACATCTTGGCTTCGCTTCAAGTTGACTTTTACAGTTTTTCTTGAAATTCATCCTCTTTTTACCTTATATTTATGTATTATCTATAAGGGGAACTATACCTAATTCCTTGTAGCGTTTACGCTTCATTTTGTAAATATAATGTAGATATTAAATATTTACATTATAAATTTTACAACAGTACTGTGATTAAGTACCATATTTACCTAATAATTATACTTCTGATGAATTGTAAGGATCTTTCGAAAAGAAGTATTTACCGTTATGTATTTCCTTATTTTCTATTCTTTTTTTTAAGGTATTGCTACTTAATTTAAATAAACGAGTACACATAACAGTAGGGTATACTCCTAATAATTTATAATCTTGTGTCACATCGTACACAAAGATCATTTTTCTTAATTTAGCTAAAGTCCCTTCAGACTTAATTTTACCAAACATCGGATTATTTTTACCAGATTTGTCTCTAAATTGTTGATATATAAAAGCATCGGATTTAGATTTACTATGCATAGGGTTATTTTCACCCTTTTTTAGTTGACTCATCTTTAATAAACTTTCTTCCGTATGTTTGTAACCCATACTAGATCCAGGAGTGTTAAGCATATTTAAAATAGCTAAACCGTATGTTTTTAAAGCCCAGTCTAAATAAAATTTTTCTCTTTCTAATATATGATCTTTAGAGGTAGTAGATGATCCACCACAAATCTCTAATACAGCTACAGAAAAGTTTCCATGTCCATATTTTAAGATACTTTGATAGATTAAGCTATTTTTTCTTAGAATAGAAGGTTTAAAATAAGTACCTAAACGTCTAGATCCTTTTAAGGCACTACCTATATATACTCTTCCTGTTATTTTATTAAATCACATGTATATTATAGATACGTCTTTAAAGTCTTTATTTATCTCAGGTTTAGATACGCTGGCATCTTGGTACACCTTTACTGGTTTATGCGGGTAAATAGGAGATTTAGCTAAATTCTTACAATCTTCAGGCGATTTATTAGGTTCATTACTTTCGGGCTCTTTTTTAGGAGAAGGATCTTCATGCGTACTATGACTAGCATCTGATGTGTCAGATATTTTTTGACCCTCCGCCTCCGCAGATGAGTTAGTTGAGTTAAAAAATACAAAGTAATCCTTATTATATTTCCTTACGACAAAGCAAGGGTAGACTAATACCAAAAGTATGTAAAACAGAAATAGCACAAAATGTAGCTTTATTACTTTTATATAACAAATTGATTGTGGTATATAAATTTAACATATTTCTATGTTATTTGGACTATTTCTTCAACTTAATAAGTTGCAACACGTATAGTCTCTGAGGTTTCTAATAAATTAGTTTTATAATAAATTAGGTTACCTGCTAATTGTCTATCAATTAGTCGAGCTATTGTAGAGTTTCTAGCATACAGTGTTGTATAAATTTCATATCTCTACGAAAAAAGGCCTACGTGACCTAAGAAATGTTGAGGAAAGAAAGTAAGATTACATTACTGTGGACTATATATTAACCATTACAATTTGTAATAGTCTCTTTCGTGTAGTCTCTGGGGATTCTACTCGATAAAAGTATTCATGGGTCTTATCATCTAGCGACGTGTTAAATCAAGATAACAAAAAATACTCTTATCTTTGGTTTCCTGCTGATTCTTTAGATATACTTAAGATTTTTACTGTCAAATAATAAAAATAAAGACTAGTACTTAAGCCTTATGAAAGTTCCCAGCATATAGAAAGATTGGAAGGAGCTAATCTTTTTAATTTTGACGAGGAATAGATTGAATAATTCATTCATCATTTTGTAAAGTCACTCATTTTTGAGTATCTATATTATTTTTGATAAATGTCCATCTAACCTTGAAGTGTTGTTTAGCACCATTAATAGATGGAAAAACTAATTCTTCACCTTTTTTGTTATAAAAAAAAACAAAATGACCACCTATCCCATATTGAGGAGAAAGTTTACCTTTTAATCCTTTAGAAGAGTGACTATTATTAAGATAAAAATTTTTTACACCTTCACTAATGGCCTTTCTTTTTTCAGGAGAGCTAACTTTTCCAAAATTAGGATGATTTTCTTTTTTAAATAACTCTTTTAATTTATTTATTGTTTCAATTTTATGAATAAAACCAGAAGAACTACCTGCTATGGTTAAAACATTATACCTAGGTTTATAGTAATCTATTCATTTTTGTTCTAATTTAGAACAAACTTTTATATCAGTGGTACAAAACTCTAATATAGCCAATGAAAAATTTTCTAATTTATATTTTCTCATAGCTCTAGTTATTACTATTTTTGTAACTTTCTCAGAATTTGCATGATAAAAATGACTAGTCATTCTTTGAGTTAAATTAAGACTACTACCTACGTATAAATCTTTAGTAATATTATTTATAAATAAATATACTCCTGATTTTTTTCTTAATTCTTTATAAATATCCTTTTTACTTTCTTTAATGTTTTTAAAAAATATAACAAAATTATTTTCAGGTGAACCACCAGGTAATTGATGATTAAATCTTTTTCCTCTTTTATCAAAATTAAATCTTCCCTCATTAACCCCTATAAATAACAATCAGAATTGAACTTTAGATAGTAAAATATTGTAATTTAAACCTAATATTTTAGGTACTCAGAAATATCATCCACTAAACATTGCAAATACTGCACCCATACTTAGTACATAATGGAAATGAGCAACTACGTAATAAGTATCGTGGAATGCTATATCTAAAGATGCATTCGCTAAAACTACACCACTTACGTATAAAAAAATATTCATTAATCTAATATTAGGTTAATCTATTAATCTTTCATAACTAAAAATATAACCATTATAAACACCGCCTACACTAGCATACTTTTTTATAGTACTATGAGATATATTTAAGGCTCTTTGAGCAGCCACCACTCCTTCATATTTCTCTATAAATTTTCGATTAATATCATATACAAATACTGCTTTTAAAATATGACTATTGTTATTAATATTTAATAATAATTTTTCACATTCTTTTGAATTTCAATCTGCAATTCTAGGTGTGTCACTTAAATTATAAGGTATATTACTTAAATATCATTCACCTCTAAATATTGTTTGTTCTTGGATATTTTTAACTAATGTAGGATGATTAGATTTAATTAATTTAGCTAAAGTTTTAACAGAAGGGAAAAGAACTAATAACTCCTTAAAGGAATTATAAATATAGATAGGGTAAGCAGAATTAGCTTCAATCATTCTTAACTTACTTTCTATAGAATGATTTCTATTATAAAAAGGGTTATTTTCACCTGTAACAGCCCTAGCTATTAAACCTTTAGTTTCATCAGAATGCACTCTATTCTTAGCTAATTCAGATAGTAACTTCTTGGTTTCCTCCGTATGCACATAACCTAAAGAAGAGTAACCTTGTTTTAAAACATTATAATAAGGCATGACATGTGTAATATAAAAAGTTTCTCTAGTAGTTAAAAAAGCGGGTTCTACATATTCTAGAATTAAAAGAGAAAAATTTGAAGGATCATACTTAAGTAAAGCTTTGGTAATAGGCAGATTAATATTTTGTTTACTTTTTAAAAAAGCTTTATTAAGATAGTTTCTCATTCTAGAAGCTAAATTAATAGAACTTCCTACATAAGTATGGTTATTTACCTTGTTAATTAAAAAGTAAACGCCTGATCTACCTTTTTCTTCGTTTATTATCTTAATTCTATCTTCTTTAAAGTTCTCATAAACTTTTTCAGCCTTTAAATTTTTGGTATTATCTTGGTTATCATCATCATAGATGATGTTAGAATAATATCGGATATTTATTACCCTATATTTTAAGACTAATGAATCTTGTTTTACGCGGACTATATTTTCCCGTAGTGAACTACGGGGACTACGTTTAGTCTCTGAGGAGCCCCACATCTTGCAACCCAAAGCCGTAGCTTGTATATTGTAGGGTAGAATCCGTAGGTTTCCTGCTGATTGTTCAAAATTATGCTTTGTTACTGAGATTGAATAAAACTCTAGTATCATAATTGTCAGAACTTCCCAGCATATGGTAGTCTTATCTGAAAGCAGAGGGAGGGCTAAGTGGTTGTTTAATAACCCTCCAATTGTAAACATAAATACAAAACCTAATGCAAATAACATCGAAGGTGATAATTTTATAGATCCTCCATAACATGTAGCTAATCAAGAGAATATTTTAATACCTGTAGGAACAGCAATAATTAATGTAGCTGCTGTGAAGTACGCTCTTGTATCCACGTCTAAACCAACTGTATACATGTGATGCAAAATGTTAATAGATATTTCTCATATCTACCCGCAAAATAATGCGCTCCTTTCACAAGGAGAATCGGACTATATCTTCATTTTTAAGCTTTTCCTGTTTTATTTGTCATACTATTATTTAAATTAATTTGTTTTTGTAGAGTTCTTACATGAGATAATCCTTCTTCAGTTAAATGTAATTTGTTAGATACTTGGTTATGAATAGTTAATCATTTTTCAAAAGAAAGAGCTTTTTTAGTTTGTAAAGGAAATAATTTAAAGTATGCTATTACATCATTCAAGGGTTTAAATCCGGTAGCTGTATAACGATAAACATTATCAGTTCCAGATCTTAATGATACTTTACCAAATCCAAATAACTCGTATACTTTATTTAGTATAACACTATCTTTTTGGTCCAATAAATAACGCATTTTTATAACATGACCTAATGTATATCGAGAGTTTGCTGTAATAGATACATTAAAACATCCTTCAGCATCAGTAAACCCCGATAATCATGCATCCTGTAATGTAATTGAAACAGGAGTATTTTTTAATTTAATGGTTTCAGAACCAAAACGATTATTTAAAGCATTAACTCAAAGAGCTAATTGTTCAATTCTATGATTTTGAGCTAAATTACCATTAAATAAAAAAGCTAAAAGTAGAATATGTGAAGGATTATCAACCATTCATCTATAAAAATCATTATTTTTACCACTCTTTCCTTGAGGAAAATGTTTAACAACGCCAATATTTAATTTAAATTGTATTTTATGAAGTATATTACTTTCTTTTTGAGTAAGAACAAAACGAACTCTTTTACCTTCATCATATGTTTGAATTGCTCCATCTCCCTCTGCAAACCCAATAAATCAAGTTAACCATTCATCAGAAAGATGGTCTGTATTTTTAAATAATGTATTATAATAAATACGAAATGCGGAAAAATTTAAAAATGTTTCGCGTATAGTCTCTGAGACACTCTGTTTGTTATCCTTTAAGGAATACAGGGACAGATTGTCTGCTGATTGAGTATAGCCGCACCCGCGTAGCGGGTAAGGCGTTGGCCACCTCCGTAGGAGGCGGCCGCCGCTAATTAGATTTTCACCATGCAAGGTACTAATTAACACTAAACTGTTCCAGCATACAGCGAAATTAATTAAATTCCCTACGTCGCCGTAGGGTGAAGCCATCGTTACGTAACTTCAAACAATAAATCCTAATATTCCAATAGACATCATGGCGTAACAATATTTTACGTAAACAAAGTATTATTTCAATCTATTAGAGTTCATTTCTAAATTTAAACTTTTAATTTTATTTAAACCTTCCGTGGTTAAATGTTGTTTCAATTTAATAATAGTCATACTAGGAATAACAAGTATTTATCTTCCTTTGTTCATTCCTTTTTTAATAACCTGTATTTTTTCAATTCCATCTTTAGTTAAATGAGCTTTAACTTTCATCAACTCCGCAACTTTAACAAAATCTGCGAAGTCTAATTTTTTAGTACCTTGTAAAGGGTACTTAATGAAAAGAGGGATTATTATATTATTAACATCCTTTGATTTCGCTACAACAAATTCAACTCAAGATTTGTTTTTATATTTTTTTATATAACCACAGCCCAGATATTCGACTAAACTCTTCATAAATTCTTGGTCAAGATTATGCTGAGATAAAATAAATTCTAATCTTGCAGCATATCCTGTTTTGGATGCAACCGATTTATATAACGATACATAGAAACACCCTTCAGCTTCTACAAACCCTGACAGTCAGGCAGAATCTTTAATTTTTGACGGTTCCACTACAGGTCTATCCACTGGTTTTACATTTGGAAAAGACTGAGTTAATTCTTCATTTAATCCCTTATTTAAAGAGCACTTAATCCCTAGAATCTTATTAAAACCTTCGGGTGTTAAATGTTCACCTTTATTTATTAAATCCAAAACAGACTTAAAAAGAAGGAAATCTGCCTGTTTACGGGTATGTAAAGGATACTTATCAAAATGGGGTATTATTACACTATATATATCTTTAATCGAACTTACAACATAAGAAGCCGTAGATTCACTTTTAATATAAACTTTTCCTACTCCAAAGAATGAATTGATTTTATGTAATAAGTCAATATCTCGGCTATGCAGTCGTATAGAAAAAAAGGCTTGTATGTTTCATTTATTGGATACGTTACTCTTTACAATTGAAACTACGAAAGAAGACTCTCCATCCGCAAATCCTGTGATATACCAAGGATTAAGTTTAGAAGTGGAGGGGTCAAGGCTATAAAAAGAACTAGATGATGAGGAAAAACCTCTATCTTGTTCCCTAGCCTGGATAAGACTAGTCTTCTGGTATTTTGCTTCCTTAATAAATAAACATATTAAGGTGCACAACAATTGTATTGAAGCTATAAAATTCGAATAAATATGGTGGTAGCAATATTTTATGCATACTTCGTACGCAGTAAATAAAATATTATAATAATAATTATAATCTATTATTATTCATCTTTAAATTTAAAGATTTTATAGTATCTAAGCTACATTTATCTAAGGGTCAATTTTTTTTTAATATTAAAAGGGCCTCTTTAAAACAAATATAATCTTCCTGTTTTAAATTTAATAAAGGATAAGTATCAAAATGAGGTAAGATTTTTTCTAATAAAGAGGTAGCATCTTGAACGATAAAATCACATCTTGGAGTAGCAATATTAGATCTTACATTTACCGAACCAGAATTAAAAAATTTAATAAATAATTTCATTAATTCTAAATCTTTAACGTGTTGAGCAATATGAAATCTACAATACACTTTCTCTGACAAGACATAATCCTTAGCAGCTCGAACATAAATAGAAAACCCTCCATCTCCAGCTACAAACCCTGATACTCACTGAGGATTTAAATTATCAGGTAAAGATATAACTGGTTTATTTGCAGGTATTATATTAGGAAAGTATTCTTGAACTTTTTTTGAAACTCCTTTATTTATAGAAGCGTAATAAGAAATAATTTTTGAAAATCCCTCTTTATTTAAATGATCTTTATTTAAAATAAGTTTTATAACCTCTGATCATAATAAATAATCTATACGTTTTTTACTAATCAGAGGGTATTTTGTAAAGTGTGGTATTATAACATCTTTTATATAGTTCACATTACTTACTCTATATACAGATTTTTTTCTATCGGGTCTATGATATATAGCACCCACACCCAAATAAGCTTTAATTTTATATAAGATCTCTTTATCTTTCTCATGTAAATTTATTTCAAATGAAGTTCTGACTTTTCACTTTAAAGGATTTGATACTTCTATTATTATCGAAAAACAACCCTCAGCATCCACAAAACCTGTTACCCAATTAGGGTCTAGTTTATGTAAATGATGATCAATAGATAAATTTTTTTTTAATACTTTATTTACAGACATGAAATTGGGTAATACCAATTTCATATTTTCATAAAATAGTGGACTATATCTTAATCATCCAGAATAGATGATTCTCCTTGTATAGTCTCTGAGGTTATAAAAATTACATTTTCAAATATTCAGAGCTTCCTGGCGAAGCAACCCGAAAAATAAGATATTTTTATTTACCTGCTGATTGCTTATTGTAATATCCTTAAAATTTTCACTGTAATTGTAAAGATTACTAGTATTTAAGGTCTTAAAGATTCCCAGCATATAAAGGAGATTTACGTAATTATTAGTTAACGTAGGCCTACTTTTGACCATACCTATGTACTAATCATAAACTTATTAAAAAATTTTTACAGTAACTACAGAACTAGTAGTTACATTTGAATATAATATATAATTATATAAATTAAACTAATTATCGATTTCAAATATGATTTTATGTAGAGAGAATATTCAATGCTACGCGCTACGCATTGAATAATAGATTTATTATAATTTTTAATAAGTTTATGAAATTGGACCATCTCTTAACCAACATATTAATAAAAATACTTTAAAACTATTTATCCATGAAACTATTTCATTTGATAGAGTAATATTTTCAAGCTTTTCCTAAATCTGAGTTATCTGAAGCAGAATGAGCGTGAAGATTTCTAAGTTTATAAAAATCATTTACCATAGTAATTCTCATAAATTTCTCAGATCTGCAAGGATTAACTTTAAAATAATCATTTACTAAAGATAAAACTTCTTTTTTTTTATAACAAGTCCATTTAAAAGCCTCTTGTTTAACCATAGGGTATATTGTACCTCCATATAATTCTACTAAAGCTTCTAATATATACCTATTTTTTTGAACAGCTGTTATAAATAATTGACCTGACGTTTCACTTAAATATATACTACCATCAGTATCAAAAAATCCAGCTAATCAACCACTATAATAAGTTAAAGGTTTAGAATCTTTTAATTCTATCTCGTAAATTTCACAAATTCTACCTAATTGTAAAACTCTTATAGGGTTTCGCATTAAGCCATTAATTTTACTAATTAAATTTAATAGACCTTTTTTATGATGTAGTCTATATCTTAAATGATTATTTCCACTAACTAATTTTACAGATCCACCAAATTTTTGTTTTATTAAATATAGAATTTTTTTATCTCTAAGTTGTGTAACTATCTCCAGACTACAGTATCCTTTTTTAGAAACTAAAAAACAACCATCTCCGTCAATAATTCCAGCTAACCATTCATAGAATTTGATATCTTCCTTATTTTCTTCTTCGTTATCCAAAGATGGGTAAGAATCATTACTATTTTCATATTTTGCACTAATTTCATGATTTTCGTGTTTTTCTATTTTTACAAAACTTTCTTCTTTTAATGGTATAGTATAAAACGATACATATTTTAACAACAAAGTTGTTAATTTTTCTGCCTTCCGGCCCAGGACTAGGTCCTTGAGCCTAGGCCGAAGGGAAGAACAAAAGTTTTTAATTAACATAGATAAATAATTTAAAGTATAAAGCAAAGTTGATCACAAACGTATGGCCTCTGAAATTCCTACTAACATACAATAATAATTTTTCATTTTTAATGAACTAATAAACAATTCTATCCCACTTATTTTTAAATTGTATTCATTGATTGAATTTATCAATTTTTTTGACATCTAATTTACTATAGGGCTGAAACTGATAAAATTCTTTTATCAAATTAAGTCTAGAAGCTTTACTAGATTTTAAAGGAAATTTTTTAAAATAACCATCTACTAATTTCAAGACCTCTTGTTTTCTATAAATAGTATATTGAAACGCTTCTTTAGTGCTAAAAATTTTAATTCTCCCTCCATACAAATTTTGTAACGGTTCTAGTAAATATCGATTTTTTTGGGTGACACTAATAATTAATTGACCTGACTTTTCATCTATATGAATAGAACCATCGCTATCCACCAAACCACTAAATCAACCGCAATTATAAATTAAAGGTTCAGGTTCTTCAAGTTCTATATTATATTTTTCACATATCCTATTTAATTGAAGCATCCTTACAGGATTCCGGATTAAACCATTTACATCGTTAATTAAAGAAATTAAACCTTTTGGGTGCTGCAATTTATATTTCAATACATTAAACCCAGCTATCTCTTTAACTGAACCGCCATATCTATGCTTTATTTCATACATAAGGGATTTATCTTTTATATCCATTATAATTTTAAAACCTGAAAAACCTTTTTTAGTAGTTTTAAATTCACCGTCTCCGTCAATTAATCCAGCCAACCATTGATTAAATTTAATTTGGTCATCTTTAAGACCCTCTTGGTTAAAAATAGGAGTGGTAGAATAATATCTTTTATTCTTCGATTTAGATAAAGTAACCTTGCTTAAAGGGCGAGCGCTTGGACTTAGCAATGTATGCACCGCCGCCGAAGAATCTTCGTAAGGCACCTCAACTCTACCCTTATTCATACCCGATCTTATTAACTGAATTTCAGCCAACACTTCTTCAGTTAAAGTGTTATTATTTTCTCTTAATGACATAACTTGTTTAAAATCGGAAAAATCGTCAAATTTTACACCTTTAACAGGGTACTTCTCAAAAAAGGGGATAATTTTATCTTGAATATCCTTAAATTTTGTAACAAGGTAATCCCCATACATAGGTCTAAGAGGCCGAATATAATACTTACCACATCCCAAATAATTTATCAGACTTTTTAATAACTCTGTATCTCGTATATGCTGAGTTATTAGAAATCTAAAACCAACAGAGCCCCCTTTTGATGACTTCTTAAGTACCAAGAAAAAACAACCTTCACCACTTACAAAACCAGATACTCAATGAGGGTCAATAATCCTTTGACTCGTAACTATAGGTCTTATAGCCGAAACAACCTCAGGGAAAGCTGCTTGCAAATTCTGCGGTAAACCTTTATTTAATACAGCTTTTATTGAGACTATTTTTTGTAAACCTTCCACAGTTAAATGTTCTTTACCTATCATTAAATCTACCACTTGTTTAAATAATTCATAGTCTGACCATTTCTGTGATATCAAAGGATAATTATCAAAGTGATGAACAATAACCTGTAAATCTTTCAAAGAACCAACTCAGTATTGAATACAATCAGATCCTCTAACTGTTACTGTTCCAACACCAAAATAACTTCTAATATTTTCTACTAATGCTTTATCCTTTAAGTGTAAAGCTATCTTAAAAACTAACTCTACGGAATAACCTATTTTCAATTTAGAATTAGGCCGAACATTAATCAGAAAACAACCTTCTCCATCGGTAAATCCAGTTACGAACCAAGGATTTAATTTATCTGTATTTTTGTGTAAATCCGAATTATTTTGACTTGATACATTAGAAAGGATATGAGTATATCTTAATTGTTTAAAAAAGTTCACTTTAGGCCATAGCGGATTATATCCGGAAAAGACCGACGCTTCAAGAACCGACGGTCTACTATTGACAAATGAATTAAGAAAATTATTATTATTACGAAGGGTAAACATGCTTAACCGGGTAAATTCTTTTATACCCTGTTTGAAGTTTTCACTTCGTGTTTTGGTTATCTGCGGGTTATCATAAATTACTAGGATTTTTACTAATGAAACTTTAAATTTTCATATAACGGGAGTACTTAGTAATATTTCTAAAAAGAGACTGACTTTCCTGCATATAGTTTGTTGCGTTAATAAAATTAATTTTATTAAAGAGCTACTAGTGTAACCGAATACGGATTTATTTGAGTAAGCGGAGATTGTTGTACTTATTATACCAAAACCAGGTATAATTAGAATATAACAAAAATTTTGACTAACGAAATAGTTATATTTAGCATAATCTATTTTAATTAGTACTCAAGAATTTAACATTCTTGTTAGGACTTTATCTTAAACTGTAATATCATTCAATTTGTTCATTGTACTTTTTAATTTAATAATTTTATCCATTCCATTTTTATTTAAATGGTTATTATCCTGAATTATTATATAAGCTTTTCTTCACTTTAAATAATTAACGTATTTACTAGATAATAAATGGTAACACTTAAAATAATTAATAAGATTGTAAGCTGAATCTAAACCATCTGATTTGTAATAATAGGTATTTTTACTTTCCATGTAGCCCAAATCACCTCCTAAAAATTTTAAGATTAAAATTAAAATATTCTTTTCTTTTTGATTTATTTGAAAATTTAATCTAACTTCAACTTCATTATTTATGTTAATAATTTCGATTTGAAATTGGGTATCTGATGCATCTAAAAACCCCGCTAATCAATGGTTTTGTAAGTCTTTCTTTGAATTTAGGTTTAAATTTGTTAATTTACCAAAGTCAGTGTAACGTTCATCGTTCAATATATTATTAATTATTTGACATGATAGGTTTTCTGTTCTAATTTTACCATTTATTAAATTAATTACTTTTTTTATACCCTCCGGGGCTCCTATTATTAAAAGAAGTTTATTTTTAGATTTAACTTTTTTTACACTTCCAAAACCTAATTGTTTCTTAATGTAATAAGCTAAGGAATGATCTAATAAATGTAATTCTATAATTAATTCTTGCTTATTATTAAAACTACCCTTGGCGTCTATTAAGCCGGCCAAATAATAGCCAAATTTGTCGTTACCTAGTGGTCTTAAATGTTTACGTACATGAACAGAGATTGGATTGACATATTCTAATTTAGTTACAGTCTCGTTGCGTAAAGTCTCTGGGGTTCTATTTTCATTATAAGATATCACATTAAAAATATTACCTGCTGATTTACTTCTTCATGGCTTTAACTTTTTTACTATATCTAAAAAGATGGAGTATTTAAACCTAACTTGCGAAGCTTTCCCAGCATATAGCAACATTACGAGGCTTATATACTTAATAACCTCAGGATGCTACATTTTGAGGAAGGTATAGCCTCTAAAATGTTTGGACCATATCTTTAAACATAATTTATTCGTAATTTTTTCATTTACCCATAAGAGTCTCTCAGCTTTTAGCTAATAAAGATCCTGAAGGTGCAATATGAGCTTTCATACTCTTCAATTCATATATCTTAGGTATTAAATGCAATCTATTCTTTTTAGCAGATCTAGAAGGGTATTTTTTAAAATATTCAATCGTGTTAAGTACATCTTCTTTCTTAGTGACATATCATTTAAATGAACCATGTCCACCTCTATCTATATAGACATAACCCCCATACAGTTCAACTAAAGGTGTTAGTAACTCAGAAGTCTTTTGGCCAGCAGAAATAGATAATTGTCCATCCGTACTCTTTATAGTAATGGACCCATCTGCATCGAAAAACCCCGAGAATCAACCATTATCTCAAGTCAACTTTTCAGGGTATTTTAATGTTATATCGTATTTTACACAAATATAATTTAATTGTATCAATCTATGAGGGTTTCTTATATGACCATTTACATCATTAATAAGATTTAGTAAACCTTCTTTATTATGTAATCTATACCTTAATGCATTGACACCCGATCTTAATTTAATTGAACCCCCGTAGACATTTTTTACAGCTTGTAAAGCACACTCATCTCGAATGTCCATTGTAATTTCTAAACTTGCATAACCTTTTTTAGACAATGAAAAACAACCATCTCCGTCTATTAATCCGGCTAGTCATTGTTTAAATCTTAAATCCTTAGGGGATTTACTCAGATTATGAATTGATCTTATGTTTAACAAACGTATGGCCTCTGAAGTTCCTACTAGCGTGCTAAGCGCGTTGGTTACTTGCGAATTATCGTAAATTTCCAGGATTTTTACTATAGCGGTGTATAATAAAATACAACTTATGCTAATAGTACCTAATAAATATAAAACGAGCTCCTCGCTTATAGTTTGTTGCGATAAATTTTCATTTAAGGGCCATATTTGACCGAAGAATCCAATTCCTTATTATATAGTTATATTTCACCTGTTAACTATATAACCCCATATCCTACATTTATAAGATATAAGCCTTTTAGGTCATATTAAAAGAGGAATCCGACTGTACATTAAGCAGCATTTCAGCTACCCACCAGTGATGCAGTCTGTAGCGTTTATTTAGGTAAACGACGGTCTTGTTGTTATAGGCTAATTTTGACCGTTCCACTAGTATTGCTTTTAATATTTATTGTTTTTTCCTAAAAATTACACAATAATTTTACTATTAAAAACTAGGGTTGTGGTATACTTTCGTATTCATTAATTAAAGTCTTAATTTATTTAACATCTGCTTTATTAATTTAATAGCTTTGGCTAAACCAATCCCCTTTTTTCCTGATAAATACACTATTTATTTATTTTTTTACATAAGTCCTTTATCTCTAATCTTTTTTCTGAAATTAAATGTTCGCCTTTTTTTAACTTGTAATGAACTTCCTTTCATTTTAGATAGCTAAGACGCTTTTTACTCTTAAGAGTAAATTTATCAAAATATTCAAATAGTTTTTCACAATTTTTCACTCCATTTATTCTAAGTTCCCAAATATTAAAATTATTTTTAGTAGCTAGCGCATCATAATGAGGGTATACTGCTCCAACTTTATCTCCGAATAATTTATTTATAAATTCCAATGTAGCTTTATTACTATCTCATTTTTGAGTTAATATATATCTAAATCTATATCCTTTGTTAGGTTCAGATAAAATACTGCAAGTAAATGATGCTTCACCATCTGAAATACCTGATAGTCATGCATCATTTAAAGAAGGTAATATTGTATTATTTATATGAGATATCGTCTTCATATTCTTCTTCAATAACTTTTCATTAATAGCAGAAAGAAAAGTTAGAAATCTGGCATTTCTGGTTGGAAATACCATATTACCGTTAAATAAGTTACAAATAAGAACTAAATTTCTAATATCTTGGACTACAAATCTATGTGTATTACTTTTTATAGATTGTTTAATAACTTTTCCAAATCCTAAGTTATCTTTAATGAAATTTAAACATTCTATATCTGTAGTAGATTGAGTTATGACAAAGGAGAAATCTCCTCTTTTAGCTATTGTAAAACAACCCTCTCCTTCAGTAAACCCTATAAATCATTCTAAGAAATTAGAATTAGGTAACTTATTATCAGGATATATATTTACATATTCTTTATAAAACGATTCAAAATTAAATGACTTCACGTCATTACAATCGGCAGCATATAAAGTCAACAGAGTAAGGCTGCTTAATATAATAATAAATATAATAGTGTAAGTTTGTTTGTCGCTCGCGCATAAGAAAAGATGTTGAAATAAAATAGGATCACCACCTCCAGCTGTTTCAAAGAATGATGTATTAAAATTTCTATCTGTTAAAAGCATAGTAATTGCCAAAAATTAATTCTCTTGATCTGCGAGACCAAGTCTCATGGTAATAATACCTTATAAGCTTATATTTAAATAAGCTTATAGCAGATTCTCACATACTCACGTATATGTTGGGACTATATCTTAATTATTTAAGTTGTAAAAGTTTTGTAAGTGATCCCATACGAAATCAGTTCTTTTATCATTCATATTTGATTTAATCTGTTTTACATAATCCATATTTTCTTTATGGTTGAAAGAACCTTTTTTTACGGTTGCAAAGACGCCTACTACCTTAGCTCAATCATTAAAATCTAAGAATTTTGTACCAAATAAAGGATATTTGGTAAGATAATCAACAACTGCTAAGTTAGCTTTTAAATTAGTTGTTCTAATTCTATATTGAGGATTCTTGCTATCAATTCTAATAGGTTTAACTACAGAATATAAACTAATAGCTATTTCTTCTAGAAAGAATAAATTATCTTTATTACCATTTTTTTGTTTTTGGCTTAATTCAAACTTACATTCTATTTTGGGATATTTACCAGATTCAGTACTTCTAAGCGAGAAATGCCCATCTGATTCTATAAATCCTGATAATCAGCCATTAGATAAGATAGTTTCAGTATTAAACCCTTTTTTTTCTATATAAGTACCTCTATATTGATTATATCAATCAATTAATCTATGTAAAGAAAAAATTTTATTAGTTTTCATTTTACCATTAAGTAAGTTAATAAGCAACATTATCCCTTCAAGGTTGTTAACAGTATATATATAGGCATTAAGGCCCTTTTTTCTAGAAATAGAACCATGTCCTAGTTCCTTTTGTATTAAAAGAGCCAAGGGTAAGTCTTTCAAATGGAAAACTATTTGAATAGAAGGATAGTTAAGCTTTTCTTTATTAGATCTTTCAGATCTAGGTACATGAATAGTACCATCTCCTTCTATAAGGCCTGCTATATAATAGGCAAACTCCGTGTTTGAACCCTTGACAATAAGAGCTTTATTCGTATAATCTCTTAACCCGTACGAAGTCTGGCTGCTCTGCATGCTCCGCAACCGTAAAACTTTTTTTAAACTTACACTAGAACCATTACAACAAATAAAATCTGGCGTATAGTCTCTGAAGATCCCTAAAAAGTACAAACTTGATAGGTTTCCTGCTGATTGTGTGGTATATCACCACAGTTCCCAGCAATTTTCCAGATTTAAAGCCGGCACAATTTCTATAAACTTACCGGCTAAAACAGGTAAAGATAATAATAATAACACAGCTGTTATAACTACAGCTCACCCAAATAAAGCTAATTTCATTTAAATAGATTAATATTCTATTTATATTATTTTTCACATATAGATTATCATATCTTTTGTATAAGGGTACACCCTTAAATTAAAATATTTATCTTTATGTATAGTATCATATTCTACTCTCTATTCATATTCATGTTTGATTTTATAGATAGTATTTTATTTAACCCTTCTTCAGTTAAATGGGATTTATTGACCATTAAGTCTGATACTTTTTTAAAATCTTCAAAATTTTTTACTTTATCTCCAATTAATGAATATTTATCGAAAAAAGGTATAATTATATTTTGTATATCAGATAATTTTGATACTGCATATCTTGTAATGCCTGAAGATTCATTCATTGTAATAGTACCACAACCCAGTGTTGACTTTATTTCTTCTATTAATTCCATATCTCTTATATTTTGTACTACTATGAAATTAAGACCTACACTTAAACCTAATTTGTGTGTTTTGGATTTACTTGTTTTAACATAAAAACATCCTTCACCATCTACAAATCCGACTATTCAGTAATTCATGTCGAATAATTTATCCTTAATATTTAAGGTAAATTCTGGTCTCACTTCAGGTTTAGTGTTAGGAAAATCTAATAGTAATCTTTCAGGTAAACCTTTATTCATAGAAGCTCTAATATTTACTAAATTTTGCAAACTTATTAAATGTTCTTTATTTGATATTAATTCATATGCTTTTTTAAATAGTAAGAAATCACTATGTTTTTTAGTCTTTAATGGATACACATTAAAATGTTCTATTATTTTTAATAAATCTTTAATAGCTACTACTTGATAAATAGCAGTATCTTTATGTAATGTAACATTACCTACACCAAAATATTTTTGTAGTGTATATAATACATCAATATCTTTTACGTGTAAATGTATAGCAAATATTAATTTAACACCTCATCCCGATTTCATTAGGGGACTTTTGTAAAAAATTAGTTGAAAACTGGATTCTGCATCTGAAAATCCTGTAACTCAATTAGGGTTTAATTTTACATTATTTGTAGAATATTTCGTTGTATCGTGGTTTATATATTTTAATTTATATAAACAGATAAATAAAATTATATAAATATATATTTATCTATGACCAGATTTCCTGGCTGTCAGAGTACACCTTACAGTATATAAATACCGAAGAACCGTCTACTCGTTGCTCTTTTACAGTATTGGTTTCACGTAATACTGATTTAGATCCGCGATTACCCATTTCAAGTGTAAACTCTATTATACTATCATCTCTTTTGATATTACTATACCCTTAGTGATTAGCTAGGCCAGATATAAAGTTTACCGAATATCCTTAGTTAAAAGAGCTTTAGGGCTTCCCCGGAATTTGGCTCTTATACACAAATTAACTCATTATGTAATCTTATACCAGGAGTTCTCATATTCATTATCGTAGTAATGACACCGAAAATAGTTAATTATATTAATTAACTAATAGTATAGTGGACTATATCTTCAGCGTACCTTTTTTTTTTAGATACGGTGTCTAACGTATAGTCTCTGAGGATCCTACTAAAGTAAATATCTATAAATACTTACTGGTTGGTTTCCTGCTGATTGAGCATAGCCTATAGGATTTTTACTATTAAAAGTACCTATAGGCACTGAGCTATTCCAGCATATAGTTAGAAATTTAATATGAACCTCATTTGCGTAATATTTGTTTTTATAGGAATTTACATAAGTATCCTTTATAAGCTTTACCTGAATTAATATATTTAACTAATGTTACTTGAGAAGCGGATAGATCTTTGTCTTGTAAATATTCCACACATTTACCTAAACTGGGTAACACTATAGTATTTTCTAAATTATTTACATCTGTTAATATAACTGCTTTAGATGAACTATTTAGAGGTTTATTTTTATTATACTTAACTCTATCTTTTTCCAACATTAAACCTAAATCTAAATAAGACATATCTTTAACTTTAGCTGTTAACACCGGCACTCTTGAAAAGAGGTATTTTCCTAAATAAAAAGTACCATTTTCTAAATGTTTAGTAAATGTGGTATGATGAATATTTAATTTTCTAATAAAATCTATTTGTTGTGTTGAAAAAAAATATAAAATGGTCATATCTCTATTATACATATATAAACTCTTAGAATTTGATCCACTAGGATTATTTGCAACTCTTATAGTATTTAATGTAAAACTAGGGTCTAATAAATAATATTGTTCTAATAAAATTTCTGAGCCTTTTATGTAATTACTATAAAAGGGAAAAACTTGTAAAGCAAAATTTTTTAACCCTTCTTTTTTTAAGAGAGGGATTAATAGACCACTCTCTTTATGAGAAAGATTAATATAACCATTTAATCTAAAAGCTAACTGTGAAGATGAACCTACGTATTTTCTACCTGTACTTAGGTGTGTAAAGATATAAATACCAGGTATTCTTTCTTTACTATTAGGTAAACCAAGTTTATCTTTAAGAATTTCCTTAGTTCTACTTTTTTCATTTAAATTAGTTAAAGTAAAACTGGGAGTATTAATTAAAGATTTTAATTCTTGATCTGTAATTTTAATATTACAGTAAGCTAAAATTTCATTAATTTTTTTAGCAGTCACAGCTTCACCACTATTAATAAGCTCAATAGCTAGAGTATGGCTATGTTTATTAGGACCTATTCTACCCAATATCTCTTTTCAACGGTTATCCAATTTAAATTTATTATTTTTTTCTCCATTTTTTTTAGAATTATTATCACCACCTGAGTTGTTATTATTACTAGAGTTGTTTTGAAACTCTTGTTTAGGTTTAGTGCTAAAATAACATTTATTATTAATTAATGTAAAGCTTATTGAATTTTTTAAATATTTAAAAACAAATACAGAGAATCCGAAATTCATAGCTCCAAGTAGGGAGCTAATACCTGATAAATGTAAAGCAAATATAGCTAAATCGACACTAGGTCCGCTATGACTTTGTACACCTGATAGCACGGCAATAAAATTTATCATACAAATTATTAGTCACATTATTTATCTTATTTTTGTGTATACTTCTGCTGCTGTACAACCCCTACGAAGTATGGGGTATGCAGCACAGCATGGAAAGCGAATAGCTAAGAAAATTAAAGCTACAACGAGCTTAACCATCTGACATAAAAAGAAAAAACGAATATTATCACAAATAAAAAGATTACTCTTCTGTGGTTGCTCCCTCCCGTCCATTCAGACGGATGGGAGGATTAAAATAAATATCTCTATATCCCTACTTCAATAGAGTCTTACGTATGAAATTCGGTCTTTATTGTTTAACATAAAGTTACGGCATACAACATAATATGTTGGTGCCCTCCGGGCTACTATTTATAAATGACTACTGCGAAGTAAGAAGCTAGCTTTGCCGAAAAGGAATTATAGTACCCCACCTTCACCACCCTCAGATAACACTCCAACCTAAAGATTGTAATAAGAATGAAGAGAATCCTACTCGGTAAAATTCCTAAAAATTAGTAACCTGAATTATACTAATAAAAAGCTATAGCGATAACAACAGCAAATTAATCCTAAAAATAAAACTACATCGATCTTCCTGTATTCATACCTAATTTTATTGAAATAATCTGATTTAACCCTGCTTCAGTTACATGTTTCTTAGCTTTAATCATTTCAGCCGCTTCACATCAATCTTTAAAGTCCTCCGATTTTACTCCTAAAATATTATGTTTTTTAAAAAAAGGAATAATTTTTTCATAATTATCTGAAAACTTGTAGACCGCAAAATTAACTGCAGGACCTCTAGATGATGCTTCTAATATTCCACACCCAAAAAAAGTAATAAAACTCTTCACTAATTGCTCATCACGAGAGTGTTGAGTTATTTGAAATACTAGAAATACTTGGTCTATTTTTCTATCAGCTCGTTTTACTAAACTTATTTTGAAACAACCTTCACCAGAAGTAAATCCAGCTATTCACTCACCATTTGGTATTGTTTTATTTTCTACTAAAGGTCTAAAAACAGGAAAAATGTCAGGAAAATAAAGCTGTAACTCAGGTGATAAACCGTGATTAATTGCAGCTTTAATCGATGCAATTTTATTTAATCCCTTCTTAGTTAAATGCTCTTTATTTATCATCATGTTAACAACATCTTTGAATAATAAATAATCTGCTAACTTCTGAGTTATTAAAGAGTATTTTTCAAAATGAGGAATTATTTCATTAACAATATCTTTTAGAGATTCAACTCTAAATTTAACTTGGTCATTTACGTCATTTCTTATCTTACCCACTCCAAAATAAGACTGAATATCTTGCAAAATCTTAAGATCTTTTTTATGTAGAGTTATTGAAAAATAAGCTTCAACTACAAAACCAACTCTATATTTAGGGTTTTTTCTAACTCTAATCATAAAAGAACCTTCTCCATCAACAAACCCTGTAATAAATCAAGGATCAAGAGCACAGCTACTTTTATCAAGTGCAGGGTTTTGAATTAAAGACTCAGAAGATATTGAAGAAAATTCACGCAATAACGGTAAACGAATTTGGTTAGAAAGGATTTTTACTTGATAATTTCTCTCGAAACCCGTTAGAGTACATCTTAAACGTGGTAAATTAACACCACGTCAACTACCGTATACTCGTTGCTCTTTTACAGTAATACCTTGAGATATTATTGACTTAGATCCGCGATTGCCCACATTCTTTTCAGAAGCCTTCAAGCTTGTTACCCTACATGAGTGATTAACTCATCCACAAATTATTTTTCAATAATTGCTTGGTACTTGAAGTTCTAGGGTGTCCCCGGAATTTGGCAGTTTAACCCACTTAAACCATTTCCTACATGATTTAGCAGGAGGATAACCTTTATTAATAACCTCATATATTTATTATATTTTGTTTACTTTTATTTTAGTATACTGCTATAAAATAATCATAAACTATTTTTTAATAAAAATACTATCGTTATGTCCATCATTCACAAGATGGGTTGGACTATGCCTTCACCCTAAAATTAATCTTTTTTAATATTTTTAAATTCTTTATTTAATCTAGTAGTTCTTAGGTTTCTTACAATTTCTCTAATTTTCACTAGTTTTAGAAAATTTCCTTTATGTTTTACATAACTTCTAGCTCAAATTCTATACTCTACAGATTTCATACCTTTAATACAAGAATCAAAGTATGATATAATATTTTCTATAGCTCGAGAATTTGTAGTTACTGTAGTAAAATATGTTTTTTTCTTTACAAAATTAATACCTAGTATTAAAGAAATAGCTTTTAATACAATAACGTCTAATTTTTGAGTTATTTCGAAGGCATGAACTATACGAGTAGGTGTTTTACTTACTAAATAAAAACTACCTTCAGCTTCTGTAAAACCAACAATTCAATATTTACTCATTACTAATTTAGCATCATTTGTACTATTAACTTCATTATTAACTATTTCTCAAGCAGGTGAAATGTAATCATCTGGCATTCTTTTGCTAGTTAAATCTAATAATAGTTTATCTTTCTCTTGAGTAGTTAAACTATCATTTTCAAGTATATTGTAAGCTTCTTTAAATTTAAAATAAGAGTAATATTTACTAGTTAATAAAGGATATTTTTCAAAAATAGGTAAAATAACAGAACCTATAGTTTTTCTATCTCTAATTCTAAAATCAGCGTTTAAATTATCAGTGTTTATATAAACTGAACCGACACCTAACTGTGATTTTATAAAATAAAGTATTCTTAAATTATAAGAACTTTGAGTTAATTTAAAGAAAAGGGATCATTTCCCCTCTTTAGATCTATAAATATTAAATGTACCATCACCATCTGTAAAACCAACTAATCATTGATGAAAATTATCTTTATTTTCATAATATTTAGACTTATTGATTCATCTTGAATGGTCATGTATTTTAGGGTGCTCTACATTTAGTCTCTGATGGGAGTTAAACAAAGTAATTGTCTGGTCCCAGGCATATTGCCTTGAACCCGATTCAATAAATAAAATCAGGTAAATTATGTACATTCTAACTGCTAAACTAAATGATAACGAGTAGTACATAACTCTATTCATTAAAATATCAAGGGTTCTATGCATCGAGTAGAGTTTTATTGCCTTTGAGTTACCTCAAAGCAACGACTTATCCTTAAAAATCGTTCAACCTGTCGGAATTATTTTTTTATTATTAATATTTTATAGCTAAACTATAAAACCCGCCTCTTAGTTATTATACCAGATTACGTTAAACTGTAAAAATTATTTAACGAATCCCCCAGTTACACTGGGGGTTCTTTTAGTATTCATGCTATTTTTTAGTAATATTAATTTAGAAGTTCCTTCAATAGAGCTATAACTTTTGTCTAATCTCATTTTATGTGCTGCTTTTCAATCTAAATAGTCTTGATGTTTAGAGCTAAATAAAGGATAAGTAGTTAAATATTTAATTAAAAGATCACAAGATTCTTTTTTTAGAGTTCTAACTTCATAGGCTAATTCTATATAATAACCTCTATCTCTTTTAATTTCTGTAACACAATTATCTAGATAATTGAAAACTTCTAATTTTTTCCATAATATCTAGATTAGTATTTTGATTTTCTGGTATATCGGAGTTTAATTTATATTGTTTTTTTTGAGAGATTCTCATGTAACATTTTACTCTTTTTGCAATATTATCCTCACCCATTTCAAATCCGCAGTAAAAATTACCATCGGATTCAATAAATCCTGCTAATCAAGAATTACTATCTAAAGAGCTCTCATCTAATCCTAATTTAGGTAAATTAAAGTCACTATTGGATTTTGCATTTAATCAATCGATTAGTCTGTACAAAGCTTCTATTTTAGGTGTTCTCATATTACCGTTAAGTAGTACAGCAAATTTTTGTGCTTCGCATTGAATTGATATCTTGAAACAAAAGATCAACATAGTTGGAATCTTTAGGTTTTACGATAGTTCCACCACCTATAACTTCTTTTATTTTTAAAGCTAAAGGTGAATCTTTTTCAACCCTCCGGCCTAGGCCCCTTGGACCTTAGTCCTGGGGCCGTGAGGCAAAAGTGATTTTTACTACTTTTCACCCTCAACAAGCGCCTATGCTAGGTCGAAAGGTTAGGTATAAAAAAACAAAATATAACTATTTTATTAAATAAAAAAAACATGAAATTACTTAAAATCGCTATAAATAGATAAACTTTTACACATTTAAACTAAATAAATAACTATAAGAACTGATATTTGAAACGTAACTAGCTATTATTATATAACTATTGTACTTATAAATAATACAATAAAAAAAATTTTTTTTTACACTAAATAGTAAAATAAACAGAATTATTTACTATTTTTAATCTCAATAATTTTATCTAACCCTTCACGAGTAAGATGTTCCTTATTTTGCATTAACAAAGCAACAGAACAAAATTTTTCAAAATCAATAAATTTATAACCTTGTAAAGGATATTCCTTAAAGTGAGGTATAATAATTTTATTAATGTCAGATAATTTAGAAGCTTTGTATGTAATATGTCCAGTATTTTCATAAAGAGCTCCACTGTTAAAGAAGTTAACAAAATTAGCCATTAAAATTTTATCTCTAATATGTTGAACAACACTAAGTTCTAATCTCACTTGATATCCCAATTTATATGCGTCAGACTTTATAGTATTTATAAAAAAACACCCCTCAGCTTCTACAAACCCTGTTATTCAATAAGGATTAACCTTAGAAAAAGTGCTTTTTCTAGGTGGTCTTTCCATTAAAATTGTACTAGGAAAACTTTGAGTTAGTAAAGGAGTCAAGCCTTTATTTAATGCGCTTTTAATGTTTATAATTTTATTTAACCCTTCTTCAGTTAGATGTTCTTTTTTAAACATCATGGTTACAATTTTTTTGAAAAGTTCAAAATCAATTTGCTTTTCTGTTAAAAGAGGATATTTTTCAAAATGAGGTATAATTACTTTCATGATCTCTTTTACAGATTTTACAGAATAATATACAACATTATCTTTTTTACGAAATGAAATTTTTCCTATTCCTCCAAAAAAACATTGTATTTTCTCTAATAAGGCTTGATCTCTAATATGCATAGAAATAGTAAAAACAGGAATTACATTTCAACCTGTTTTATATGCGGGTCTTTTAAGTACCAATACAGGAAAAGAACCTTCACCGTCTACAAAACCCGTGACATAATAAGGATTCAAACCTTTAGATTTATTAAAAAAAGTACGTACTAACCCATTTTTTAGTTTGCCTGCCTTTAAAATTTGGGTATATTGTTAAATAATAATAGGCTCGATCTTATTTATATAATAGGAAACCAATAATTTTCCAGCTCCGCAGCCCAGCGCACCGAGTACGCGCAGGGCTTTTTGATTTCTAACTGTTTTAGGTACAATAATGGACCCATCTCCTTCAATTAGCCCCGCTAAATAACTACCTAAAAGGTTTTTATCTTTACGAAGGTTATTTAAAAATAAGTTAGAATTTAAGGAAGGCTTACGGAAATTATTTGACTTACCTACCTTAAAATAAAATCCTATATTAATAATAATAACACACTTACGTATGCGATGGACTATATCTTCACCCTCATATTATAATTGATATCATAAAGATAAAAAAAAATTAATATAATAGGGTGTATCACGCGTAGTCTCTGAGGATCCTACTTACAGTATACCATTATTAATATACTACTTTGGTTTCCTGCTGATTGTCCTTTATAATTAGGCGATTTAATAATCTAGAATTTAGGAGTTTCCAGCATACAGTGAATTTCATTTATAGTAATTACTTACTACTCAGGCACAGGGTTTGTACCTGCACCTCCCTCTATACATGTAGAGAATATCAATAACAGTAAACTAGGGGGTAATAATCAAAAACTAATATTATTAAGTCTTGGGAATCAACAATTTTAAATCGCCTATATACTAGGATGATTTTGAGGATAGTAATGCTTCGCTGCTTCGCGCTACTAAGGTAAAACACATCAAGATTTGCCTTGCAGACTTCAATAAGTAAAAAAAAATATCTTTATTTTTTATCTAATAAAGATAAAATTTTACTAATTGGAGTAATACTGGGTCTAGTTTTGTGAAACACCTCAGGATTACGTTCTTCCAACATATTTAAAAGATTAACTATATGTTTAAGTTCAGGTTTTTCTGAACAAAATTCACCCTTTAGGTAACTTATACCTATATTATGTAGATTATTTTTAGAACCACCTTTGTAGGGTTGTAATAATATACTTAGAGATTTTCTTAAATCTGAATCTGTAATTGGTGCGTCGAGATCCGCGTCACTTGTAACCTGTTGTTGAGCCGAAGAAGCCGAAGGAGCCAAAGGAGCCGAAGCAGCCGAAGGAGCCGAAGGACTATTTCCATTTAAAATAGTGTCTCATCAACTTCTATTAGGGCGGGGGTTTTGATTAGAACCACTAGGTTCATTATTACCCCCTCCCCTAAAATCTTCACTACCTCCACCACCCCCACCATCGCCATCGCCATCACCCTCGCAAAGTAATAAAAAAGCATATAATCGATAAACTTAAGTAATTTCTTACCCAAACGGACTATGTCTTCATCCAACTTTTAATATTTACCTAACTATCTAGTTTAGTTAGAAAAATTGGAGTTTTGCGTATTAATGTATAATTAATATACATTCCTAATAAATTAATTTTACTAGCTAAATAATTTATTAAAGTCTCTGAGGATCCTACTAAGGTATAACTTACCCGTTGGTTTCCAGCATAATACTCCCATGTATGTATTAGTTTTACTACTAATTCAGTATATTATTTACTTTATAACAGTATTAGAACTATTCAATCAGCCGTCAATACATCTGTTGACTGAGTTAAAAACTCAATTTCGAGAGCTTCCATGCTTATAGCAAAATAATAATAATAAAATTTACATTTTATCACGGCATTCCCTTATTTTATTACCTTGTTCTCTTGGCTTTTAGTTTTACCTAAGAGAAAGCGTATATGCGTACATGCGTACTGCAAAGTATGTATACTCAAATTATTAATGTGAAGTTGGAATAAATCCCGCCACCACCCCCGCTGTATATAATATTACAGGGCCTATTCTATTTTAGTAGGCTACGCAGAAAAATGTATACTATGTATCAAAATAAAAATGCTTATAATAAATATTTAGTCATAAAAATTCTTTAAATGATCTCAATTAAATTCAGTTCTTTTTGTATTCATGCGACTTCTTACAAGTTCTACCGTATTTATACCCTCATCCGTTAAATGTTGATTATTAATAAGTAAATTTGCTACTTGTTCTCAATCTTTATAATCTAAATATTTACTTGTAAATAAAGGATATTTATTAAAATAATTTATTGCAATAGCTAAAGATACTTTACTAGTTGCAGCTAAAGTATAATATGAATTATTAGTAGATTTCTGTGTTCTAGTACATAAATTACAATTTAGGAATAAACATATTTGATTCAAAATATCGTAATAACTTTCGTTTGTTATAGGATCTAACATTCTTTGTTCTATTCTCAATCTACAAGAAATTTTACTTTTTTTTGCACCATCTTCTGTTTTAGTGTATTGTACAGAAAAACTTCCATCTGCATCTACATATCCACTTAATCAACCACTATTTTCTAAATTATCACCTCTAGTTAGAGGTGGTAATTTTTCTAATTGAGCATTGTGATTTTTATTTAATCAATCTATTAAACTATGAAGTTGGTGTATTTTAGGTGTTTTTAATTCCCCGTTAATTAAATTTACAATTTTTTTTAAACCTACTACAGGTGAAACAACTAAAACACAAGCATTCTCTCCGTGTTTATATCTAATAAATCCTGATCCTATAATATTTAACAATTTTTGGCATAAAGCCTCATTTTTTAAACCAAAAGTTATACAAAATCTAGGGTTATGAGTTTTACTACCTTTTTTTTTTTGAATTCAAATATGACCGTCTCCTTCAAATAAACCTGCTAAGTAAGAACCTAAATTTTTATTACTACTATTATTATTAATATTTACACGCGCATTTGCAGAGTCACTATAGTAAACTCTTAATTTTATTTTGTTCAAAAGGAAAAATAATGAGTTTGCAGTACCAAGAACGCCTGGAAAAAGGTGGGACCACTTCTTTGCCATATCTGGCCCACCTACCATTAAAGGCATTAAAAAATTCCCAAATCCTCCTATTAAAGCTGGCATAACCATAAAGAAAATCATTAAAAGGGCATGAGCTGTAACGATACTATTATATAATTGGTTATCAGCTATATATTGAACACCAGGTCCACTCAATTCCATTCTAATTAAGACAGAAAAAGCTGTCCCCAGTAACCCCGAAAATAGTGAAAAGATCAAATACAACGTACCTATATCTTTAGCATTAGTTGATAAAAATCACCGCTCAACTCAACTAGAGATAACCTTAGGTTGAGTTGAATATGGCCTATAACTCTCTGCCTCTTCCGATTCACTAGCATTTTCCGAAGGTATCTATATTTATATAGATATATCTTATATATTGTGTTATTTAAGATAATTAGTAAATTTAAATAGGATTATGTAGGAATCGAACCTATTACTTAAGATTTGCAATCAAAGTGTAAACCATTTACTTCATAATCCTTACATAATATATATTATATATTATATACCCTATATACTATAATATTTATTTTTTTTCTTTTATAAAAAAATTATAACATGGTGAATAATAACCAAAGATAAAATTAAACATAACGTACCTAGTAATAATACCTCCTGGTGCGTATTTGTAGCTAACAGCTCCCACTCAAACAATGCACAATATGTATACCATAGGTTCAGCAAATAGTCCTTAACAAACTTTTATTATGTATTAAGCGGGTCTATTTAGATAAGCGCTCTGAATTAATAGTAGGTACTATAAATACAGTAAATTTAATCTTTAAAAATGGTTTTTCTATGCTACGCAGACGACTAATATAATATTGTTCCCTTATATTTCGAATCTCCTCCAGAGTAGATCTTGAATGGCTAAAAAAAAAAATATTTAATGCATCTAATAAAGATTGTGCATTAAAATATACCATCTCAAAACTTGTACGTAATTCAGGATGATTATGTAAAAATTGTGATCCTGGCTCTATCCGACGTATTACAGCTTATAGATTTACCTAAAAAAAAAGAAAAAAATAAAAAAAAAAAAAAAAAAAAGAGTACGAAGGTACTCTAGATAAACGTTAATATGTCTAGATAATTCCCCTAGTAATCTATAACTATCTTCGTTTAAGATAAAATGTCTAAACTCCTCCGCAACATTATCTAACGAAAAGGTCATTTCGTCAAATGTAGGATTTAGATAATAAAATTGACTTTGAATTGTTCTCGCTATATGATCAACTTGATCAGGTGTAGCTGAGAGATTATCAATTATATCTGGAGTTGATGACATTGGTATTTCATCATTCTCATACATGCTTAGCATCTCTGGAGATATATCTGCATCAAATACATTTAGGATAAATTCAGCTTGAATAACCGTTATATATAAAATATATCTTGATATACTAGTTTTTATTTAATTAAATAATAATTAAACTGATTAATCAGTAACATATAAATTTATATTAATTTTTTCATTAATTAAATATTAACAAAACTGAATTCCTAAGTTGACCTATTTCAGATTTGAACTAAAATCAAAATATTAGAAGTATTTAGCTTTATCTTTAAGCTAATAGGCTACCTTGCTGCTGTGCTACGCGCTACGCGCTACGCAGAAGTATGCCAGCAGTACGCAGTACGCAGTACGCAGTACGCAGTACGCAGTACGCAGTACGCAGTACGCAGTACGCAGTACGCAGTACGCAGTACGCAGTACGCAGTACGCAGTACACAAAATAAATAATGTTAGATGTGCTAAGGTAAGAGGAAATAAGATGGGCTTTAACTTAAAATTTTTAATTATTATAAAATAAACAAGCTAGTTAGCTACAAAAATTAAGGCTTCTCCCTTTTCTTTTAAACGTATTTAAAAATGGTTCTCCACTTTTTATTAAACCTATTTAAAAGGATTAAATAAATAATGAATATAAGTGTTCATTATATATATTACCTATTTAGTTTTATTTTTTTTATAAATTAGAGTGCATGGTGCATGACAAACCCTCCCCCTTAATTTATTAATATTAATTAAATTAGCATTTAGTCTTGACTAAAACTAATTATAATATAACTTATACAAAAAAAAATAATTATTACTTATCTCCTTAAGCCTGAGAAGTACGGCCTATTAGCTATTATTCCTTGATCACGTAAAGTTTCAACTGTTTGAATGTTAGCATCCATCTTTACTCCCAAATTTTTAAGTGCTGTTAGGGTAGGGCTAGATTGTATTTGATCACTAGCTAATAAGTTAGGATCAAACCCCCACGACTGACCACATGTCATAGTTCCATCCTTTGTAAGACTTGAAAAAAATTCAACCGATTTTGTTACAGCTGCATGCGTAAAATCACCCCCCTCTAACGCTGTTATTACATTAGCAACTATCTCCTTCACATCTATCAATTCCATAAGTTGAAGGCTAAATTAGATTGTATCAATAGGAGCATGAAGACTTCTAGTACTATGAAAAGATCTTTTAGAAATCCTAGGACTATTATTATTAATACCAACTATACTAATAATTCTATTGCTTCGTATTTTTACTCTCCTCCCGAAAGATAAATCAACCAAAGTATTTTCAATTAAACTAATTACAGGCACAATTATTATAAAATGACCGAAATATAAAGCTGTACTTAATTGTCCTAGCTCTATAAATGGAGTTTCCACATGACAAGCTCCTAATTTCATTAATATTAAGAAATTAACCACAAAAACTCAGAAAGCAAATTTACTTAATGGTCTAAATTGGAAACCTTTTGATCTACCTAAATCTGTTATAGGTAATAGCATTATTGCTAAGATAGCAGCAAACATAGCTATAACTCCTAATAATTTATTTGGTATAGATCTCAATATAGCATAGAAAGGTAATAAATATCATTCAGGCACAATAGCTGCAGGAGTTTGCATAGGATTTGCCATTATATAGTTGTCACTATCACCTAAAACATTAGGCATAAAGAAAACAAATGAACTTAAACCAAAAATAAAGATGAAAATAGTGATTAAATCTTTAAATAAGTAATAAGGCGCAAATGTTATTCTATCATAATTACCTGAAACACCTAAAGGATTACTTGAACCCGCTGTATCATGAAGCGCTATTAAATGCATTAAAACTAAAGCTACTAATATAAAAGGTAAAAGATAATGTAATGCAAAAAATCTATTTAAAGTTGCATTATTCACAGAAAAACCTCCTCAAATGAACTCAACTATATCTTGTCCAATTCATGGTATAGCACTTATAAGGTTAGTAATACAAAAATTACTTTAAGGTAGCTAAACGAAAAAAACTTCTAAAAAAAGCAAATCTAAAATTTATACTAGAAATTTACATTAAAAGAAGAATAAGCTTTTATTCTTTGTATAGATTGAGCTACAACTAAACCTTCTTTATTTTTAACTGGTTTACCGTCATTTAATCTTTTTGTTATAGTATCATTGCTAACATGTAAAGACTTAGCGCAAGATGTACCGCTTGTAAAATAACTAACAGTACCGTTTAAAAAATATACTTTTATAACATATGTGGATCTTATATATTTATTTTCAGAAATAATCATAGCTCTTCCTTCTGAATCTATACTAATTAATGGGGCGGATTTAATTAATAAATCTAATTCAAATTGAGTATTAGTATCCAAAATTTTAGGGCTAGGGTTAGTAGATAATCTATTATCGTTCATAGTATTGCTTAATTTTATCATTAATTCTTTTCCATTATCTGTTAAGTGTTTACCTTGAAAAATTAACATAACTAATGTTTTAAAGTCTAAAAAATCTTTATACTTTTTAGTTCTAAACTCTAAACTCTCTAAATAAGGAATAAGAATATTGTAAACAAAATCAATTTGAGTAATATCTAATAAAGACACAGCTCTACGGTCATTATTACTTTTTTTATCGAGAATATTAATCAATTTAGTTGTACTACCTAATAGATAAGAGTATTCATCCAATAAATTTAAAAGAAATTCACGTATTTTCAATAAAAAGTTTTTATTAATTGTAGTAGTAACAAGAGAAAAATGAATAGACATATCATGTTTACTTAAATAAAAGGTTCCATCTCCTTCTAAAAATCCTACGAGATAATTACCAGTAATATTTATAATATGATCTTTAGGTAAATCAAATACTACTCTTTTAGAATTCATACCTTCTTTTATTCTTATTATATTTGAGTATAATTCATGTACAACTAATTCGCTAGACTTACGATTTTTAAATATAAAAAATGCATTTTTAAAATCCAAATAGTCTAAATGTTTGGTAGTATTTAATGTAAATTTATCAAATATAGGTATTATTACTCTTTCAATCTCATTTAATTGTGAAACAGTAAATACTATAACATCTCTCTCTGAGTTTAATCTACCACATTTCAATATATTTTTAATATATTCTAAAACTTCACGATCGTCTTTATGCAAAGTAATTCTAAAAACAAATTCAAAACCTGATACTTCTTCTTTTTCATTTTTTCTAGTTCTAATTAAAAAATTAGATTCTGCTTCACAAAGGCCTACAAATCATTCAATAAATTTAATATCTAAAGAAGATTTAGGTAATTCTCTATGGACATCGTTTAATTCAGAGTTCACGGCGATTTCACCATAACAATTTGAATTTATATTTTTGATATTATCACTCTTGCTAAAATTAACAGTATATAATAAAAAAGAATATAGAACTCCTATGGAAAGCACTACTGAATAAAATAAGTCAAAATAAAATTTTGAACTTATTTCAAACGATGATATTAAAAAAGTAATACATTAAACCTTTGTATTTAATTGCAGCTTAATGCAAGCTAAAATTAACTGCACTAAAATAATTGTCTTAAAGGTGGAGATGCGACCCTCCAGTCGTTAAATTTCTTTAACGGATTGGACTATATCTTCATTTAATTTTATAATATATTAAAAATAAATGTACCATGTATAGTCTCTGAAGATTCCTTATTTAAGGCTTTCCTGCTGATTATCTTTTGTGTTATAAGATTTTCCAGCAATTTATGGTATTTTACAACAGCTGTTACTCCGCATGTTTAACTGTTGCACCTCATAAACTCATTTGACCATAGGGTAAAACATACAAATATACTTAATATAAATTAAAAGACATTTATAAAAAGCTAGAATAACTTTGAATTCGTATATTCTATTAGTCATATTATATAACTAAATATTCCGACTGTGCATTAAGCATCATTTCAGACACCCATTAGTGACCCAGCCTGTCGCGATCCTATAAATAATCGACGATCTCTAACTTTTAATTCTATATTTTATTAAGGTTAGCCTTTATCTAAATAAAACAAAACTAAAAATTCTTTGATCGTATTCACTAACATTGCCAAAGAAATTTAAACATTTCTTCAATAGCCCTGTCGGGCTATTCTACTTTACTTTTTATTTTTTTTTATAAATTGCATAAAAAGTTTTACTCGTAGGACTATAATTAAAATTCAATGCGAAGCACTACAACAACATTTAAATATATTTAACAATTCAACGTCTTCTTAATATCTTTTTTGGTGTTTGTAAAGCCCGAGATATGGTTTTTGGAGAACAACCTAAAGATTTAGATGCCTCTGTTATACTAGGAAATTCACCATATACTGTATAGTCCATATTATAAACTAGTATAGCTTTAGAACTCTTTTTCATATTTTGAATACCCTCTTCTGAGTAAATAGGTTTGATTCTATTTAAAGCAGATTGTTTCATTGCTTCAAGAGTACTGGGAGAAAAGCTTTTACCTTTATTTAAACTACCAATGGCTAGTCTACGCTCTTCACTATAACTAGTTTTCATTTTTAATCTAGTAGTTTCGTTATGTTTATAACCAAAACTTGAACCCGCTTCAGTCAATATATTATAATTAGGTAATAAAGATTTTAGGTAAAAGTCTTCCAAATCCAATAATTTTTTATTATTTTCTTTGTTTACTATCTCAGGAAACAACTCTAAAACTAAAAATGCAAAAGAAGATACACCATGTTTCTTTACTGCATTTTTAACTACTTTACTACCATGAAAATTAAATAAATGATTAGAAAATCTAGCATAGAATCTACCCGTGGAAGCTGATCCTATATAATAATCCAGAGTAACTTTATTTAAAATTAAATAAATACCACTAAGACCTCGAGTATCATTCAAAACTCTAGATTTAACAGTTTTATCAGATAAATCTTCATATATAAAAACGGGATTAAGGTTTTTTTCGGATATGAATTTCGTTAACTCTTCACTAATTAACCCACCCGGAGAGGTGACAGAAAAATGTCTTATTCCTATCGTATTTGATTTATTTACACTTATAAAAGTACTAGGTCTAGTGTAATAAGAGTTGAATTTATTTATATTGTTGTTGTTGTTGCTATGATTGAATTCAAATCATTTTGGGCTATTTGACAAACCCAGGAAACCTGTACCCATCATAAGTATAAGTATTACTGTACCTATAGCTCAAACTAATGTTCTTGGAGCTCTGTATGACCCATAGTACATACCTCTTCCTATATGTAAGTACACTAAAAAGAAGAAAGCTGATGCTGTATTACTATGTAAATAACGGATCAATCAACCATTCGATACGTCACGCATAATATGCTCTATAGAATTAAAAGCTTCTAATACATTAGGACTGTAATGCATGGCTAAAGTTACACCTGTTATAATTTGTATAACTAAACAAAGTAATAATAGAGAACCGAAGTTTCATAGATAACTTATGTTACTAGGTTGTGATGCATCAATAAGATACGAGTTAACTAATTTTAATAAAGGATGACTTTTTAATATTCTCATATGTGTTTTTTTTTTTTTTTAAGATGGAAATTAATAAAGATCATTAAACCTAACGACAAAACCCTACTACAGAATTCCAATCTAAAACTTTATAATATATTATTATATTTAAAAGTAGTTTTATTTTAATATTAATGTACTAAATCCTAAATCTATAACCATATGATAAGGTATTGCATGTTTTATTACACAAATATTAGTAGCATATGATTGAATTAGACGTTTAGCTCCCTACCTCTTACCCGTATATTATTTCATACAATTAATATTCAGATTGCATTAAAATACACTTCCAATTAATTACTCCGCCTTTATATATTAGTGCTTCGCACTGCTTAGCTAAACGTAATATATAACAAGAAGGAGTCACCGTACCACAAATATAACCGGCCATGGCCTGTCAACTAACCAGCAGCCCAGACCTTTTATTAAATAAAAATACCCATTTTTTTTATAAGTGAATATTATACTTGTCATATTTTTATTATATTTTATTTTTATGAAACTATATACAACACAACACATGATATTATCACTAATATATAACGGAGAACCTTTACATAAATAGGCTATTAAAGGAAAAAGGCAAAAGAAAAATGCGATATTATAAGAAGAAATCCGATAAAGCTTTTAATATC
>Ga0247765_1000096_pt1 | contig 66661 bp, 66 predicted proteins | sample UWRJL106311C6_FD_179949 | JGI IMG/M metagenome (GOLD analysis project Ga0247765, IMG submission 179949) | Plant litter microbial communities from Arlington Agricultural Research Station in Wisconsin, United States - UWRJ-L106-311C-6 | ecosystem: Environmental > Terrestrial > Plant litter >... | reverse complement strand
GGGGGGGGTCGGTGGAAAGAATCAACGGGCTGGCTTGACATGGAGTCGCTGTATTAGAGCTAGACGTCATTCGTTATCGAGTTCGACATTTGTGGAGAGACATGGCGAAGAAGTCTCAGACGGGGGTGAGGGTTAGGTATAATAAACGGTCCGGTGAGTCCAGCAGCCAGATACTCCGCGTACTTGAGCGGCCATTCTAGGTGCATTTGGTACTCCTCGGGCACTGTGTCTAACATGCCATTTAACCATGCTAGTGATGCTCGCCGCCGGAACCCAAAGCGTGCACCCACACCTTCACCGAGAACTATCTCGCCAATAATGAACTCGATCAGGGTGAAGTCGAGCAGGAGTATCTGGGCTGGATAGTTTGTGGGTTCTACAAACTGCTGAAAATCCTCGTGAGAAGCCATGGCAATCATGTTATATGTGCCGGCAAACTCGACAAATGCTAAACACTCAGATGGTCAGATTACAGAGTCAAGATCTACGGTTTAGGGTACCGACCGAGGACTGGTGACGACTGCATCATCTTGGTAGCTCTCTCGGTCGAGGCCAGGAATCTGAGCTCTAGAGGGCTTGAACAAAAGGGCGCTAGGCGGCGGATGGCAACTTGGAAGTCATCAATAAGGGCCTGCTGGAGGGCATTCGGGACGCGCTTTTGAGAGTTGACGGCGCGCCAGACACTTTCCGAGTAGCCTTCCTGGGTGAACTCCCGGAAGAGCGAGTGCCTAAAGTCAATTATGCTAGACGCGGCCACTATCGAACAACCTCGCGTCATGGTCAAGAACTCGCCCATTCCATCTCGCATACACGAGGCTTGGAATGTCAGGGCCATGATGGCACCGAACCTGGCGTCGCCTTCAGCTGGCGACGTACACGGGTTGCTGAGAGATCGGTTCAGGAGCTCCATGGCTTTGACACGGTGGGCGAGGGCCTGTTTGGCGCAGTTCCCGGTGTAGAGGTCGAGATGGGAGGCAGCCAGGCCGAGCATGGCATGAACCAAGTATTCGTAGTCGTGGGAAAGAGCTGCTACACCCTTCCACACCTCGGCGCCGCCCATTGGGAGCGGGGGATATGCTGTGACCAGAAAGTGGTGGAAGAAGCGGAGATCTGCCATGGTGAATGTGCCAGGGGTTGTCTGGAGGGCCACGGAAGGCGAGGGAGTCGAATTCGACGACGATGCTGAGTATCTAGTGCCGAGATATTCGCATGTCAGACCCAAGCGCTTGCAGTTGGCACACTCGGGGATCGTTTCCTGACACTTGACCTTCCTCCGCTTACAGCTCTGACAGCCGCGTCGTGACTTGGTGTGTCCTTTCTTGGGAATGGGCCTGCGGCGGGTTACCATGCTGCCGTCAGCTTCTGACATGCTTGACCCTGAGTTCGATGTAGCCGGGGCGGGGAATGCCAGGGCCCCCGTGCTCGCCGGGTGGGATGGTGACATGACAAGCTCGAGACGAAGACTTTGGTCCGAGAAATCCGCATTCGCATTGTTGGTTGCGTCCATGTCGATTTATTTGGACGTTTGCGACTCTTTGGGACTGTTGAGTTCAGACTGAAAGCTGGACCCGGGGCTTGGCGTGTGGTAATAGCCGGTCAGACTTTGAACCGAGCTCGCTCGCATCACTGTCCGTTACGTGTATACGCGGTGCCCAATCAGAAGATTACGTTGGCCATTTTGAGGCGGGAATAGTGAGACGTGCATCCTGTGCGGGGACGGCGGAGCAAAGTGCTTGCCCAGGCCGTCGGGATTTTTCTCCATCATTGCTGACATCTGTTGTCGGTCCAGATCAAGCAGGAAAGGGTAGGAGATCTGTGTGCCACAGACGAAGGCCTATGTAGTTCCATCGCATTGTTGATGAGATACAGAAGGGTGGTGCAGGGAAATCGAGTAGGTGGTGGGGTATTCGTAGACTGGGGCGTAGTGGAGCTCTTTGGTCATGTCATAGGGCTGCGCTCTGGACCGTCACGCGTAACACAAGCGCGACCCCGCCTATAGTTAGTTAGCCCGCGTCATAGGTCACCCGTTCCCGTCTTAGCTCAGGAACCTAGCAGCTGTCATCTCACCTTGGCAGATGCACTGAGGGCCCAGAGGGGTTTCCGCTGCCGTTATATGTGAAGTTATTGCCAGCCGCCTTCCACAATCATGGACCTACCAGATAATTTCACAGTACAAACCAACCTCTGAAAGACACCTTCCAGACTGCTCAGGTAGGATTCGATCCACCTAGAAGGGATTTACTCTGTTATTGAAGGCCCGACAAGAAAGTTTAAGGGTTTGATTTCAAAATTCAACGCCTTGAGAAGTCAAAACCAAGGGCCAACATTTTTTACCCAACACCTGGCAAACAGTTCCCCAGCTGTTTGGATTTTGCACAATCCACTGGATACGTTGTAACTTCTCGACCTTCAGAGCGTCCAAAGTTTTCCCGTGGGGAACCAGTGGCTAACTCGGGAGTGCCGCTAACTCGAAGCCAAGATTCGCCCCAAGACCGTTATCTCCATTCCCGACTTCTCGGCATAAGCCACCCACGATCCGACACATCGCCTGGGCAGCGTGTGCATGGACCTTTGGTTGTTCGCTGACTCTCAATTCCCGCTTTGCATCTTGTTCTCTCTGCTCGAGTGTCCCCAGAAACACGCCGTGACTTCTCAACTTCTCTTTTCCTCGGCAACGCACAAAAGCACCCGCAACACTCGACAAGGATGCCTCACAATCTCAAGGCCGGCACGACGCCGCTCTTCTTCTACCAGAAGCCGCCGTTCAGTGTCGAAGCTCCCGGCTATGATCCCATCCCCGGCGAGACAATTCCGCGTCGCCACCCCAAAGCCAAAGATGGCTTGCTCGATCGTCCTGCTCCCGAAGTTGGCACCATCTACGACCTCATTAAGCGAAGCGCACAGCAGAACGGCACAGAACCGGCGGTCGGGAGCCGCAGGCTTATCAAAACGCACAAAGAGAAGAAGAAGGTCCCTCACAAGGTGGATGGCAAGGTCGTCGAGGTCGAGAAGGAGTGGACCTATTTCGAGCTCTCCAACTACAGCTTTCTGACATATGACGAGTACTTCCAGCGAGCCCTCCAGATTGGTGCTGGTTTGAGGAAGCTGGGCCTTTCACCAGGCGACAGAGTGCACATCTTCGCCACTACCAGGTAAGAAACACGGGTTCCCAGCTTTGCAGGCCTTTTGCTGACAGGTGCCAAGCCCGCAATGGCTGGGCATGTCCCATGCGTGCTCTACACAGTCATTGACCATTGTGACCGCATACGATACGCTCGGTGAAAGCGGCGTCCAGCACTCATTGGTCCAGAGCAAGCCCAATGCCATATACATCGAGCCCCATCTTCTCAAAACCATCGCCAAGCCCCTTGAGCACGCCCCGTCTATCAAGGTTCTCATCTATAACAACGAGAGTCACACACCGGTACCAGAGGAGGAGATCAGTGAGTTCAAGGCAGCTCACCCCGATCTCACTATCTTGTCTTTCGAGGAACTGCATGTGCTCGGCGAGCACAATCCAACCGAGCCGGTTCCTCCGAAGCCCGAAGACCTGTACTGCATCATGTACACATCCGGCAGCACCGGGACCCCCAAGGGCGTGCCGACAACGCATGCTAACATTATAGCCGCCGTCACGGGCATCTACCACCATGTGGAGCCCATTGTCAGCGCACACGAATACATTATGGCGTACCTGCCGCTCGCTCACATCTTCGAGCTGGTTGTTGAGAACACAACAATGTTTGTTGGTGCGACGTTGGGCTACGGCCACCCCCGAACTCTGGCAGATAGTAGCATGCGCAATTGCCCCGGAGATATCAGGGCGTTCAGGCCCTCCCTTTTGATCGGTGTACCGCAGGTTTGGGAGTCGATCAGGAAAGGCATTGAAGGCAAGGTCAAGGAGGGTGGGCTCCTTACACGCGCCGTGTTCTGGAGCGCTTTCAACATCAAGTCCTTCCTGGTCCGTAACGGCTTGCCGGGCGTATCCATGTTCGACGGCATCGTCTTCGGCAAGGTACGCGCTCAGACGGGCGGCCGGGTGCGCTTCCTCGTCAATGGCGCAAGCGGCATCTCGTGGACCACCCAACATTTCATGAGCATGGTTCTCGCACCCATGCTGAACGGCTACGGTCTGACAGAAACAGGTGGTAATGCTGCGCTGGGTTCACCACTGCAGTGGACAACCGACGCCATCGGCCCAATGGAGGTCTCTCTCGAAGTGAAGCTCGTATCGCAGCCTGAGCTCGGCTACAGCACCGATACGACTCCACCTCAAGGAGAAATTCTCCTCCGCGGTCCTTGCGTGTTCAAAGAATACTACATGGACCCCGAGGAGACGGCCAAGGCAGTCACTCCTGACGGGTGGTTCCGTACAGGAGATATCGGTGAGTTCGACTTCAATGGCCATCTCAAGGTCATCGACCGGGTCAAGAACCTCATCAAACTTCAGGGTGGCGAGTACATTGCACTAGAAAAGCTCGAGGCTGTATATAGGGGATGCCAGTACGTGATGAATATCATGGTGCATGGAGAAAGCGGCCACCCGCGGCCCATCGCCATTGTGGTGCCCAACGAGAAGAACCTGGGGGATAAGGCTGCCGAACTTGGCATCGATGCTCATGACATGCATAGCCATCCAAAAATGAAGGAGGTGGTGCTCCGGGATCTCGTCGCTGTGGCTAAGCGCGCGGGCTTGAGTCCGTTGGAGACGGTGGCGGCGCTCGTTTTGTTGGAGAATCAGGAATGGACACCTGCGAACGTGAGTCCTGTCTAATTGTGCGAGAGTTTGAGGATGTTGCTAACCATGGTGCGTTCTCAGGGTCTCACCACCGCGACGCAAAAGCTCAACCGCAAGCTTATTTTCGCCAAGAATGAGAAGGCCATTGCAAGCTGTATGAAGAACCTGTAAATTACCATGTCAGAGCTTTTTTTTCTCTTGGTTCGGTCAGCTCAAGACCGGATGCACCAGAGCTGCTGGCGACGATTATGGGGTGGAACGTGGAAACAGGGCCGCAGAGTAGAGAGATGACGTGTTCGTGGCCGTGATGTATTTTTCAACCAAGTCGCAATCAGACGCAATCTATAGTTTCCACCCTGTGACCGTTTGACTTCCACTGCCAGAAGAAACCACTCTCAAATATTACCCCAAGGATAACGTACATACATAAATACATACATGTTTAAGAATACCTTGTACCGAGGGGTATTAGCTACGGCTTAGCCTGAGTGCTTGACATATACAGGTCAAAGGCAACGGAATTCGCCCTCATGCTGACACCACATAAACCACTGACGCCCTCCCTAAATGAACATGCTCCTCATGATGCGAAAATTTGAGTTTACAAAGAGGTGACAGAGAGAGTGAAGAGGAAAAAAAAAACTCCAATGCTTGTAGCCCAGTGCTGATCCGTTCCATTCCAAGGTATGCATATTGTCACTGAAGAAAGCAAAGAGCAGTTTGAAACGCAGGTGATTTCCAAGGCGACCAAGTTGATCGCGCATGTGTCGTAACAGGCTGTGTACTACCATTGATATATTGAACTCTCCGCGCTTCTCCACATAAAACAACGCCTCTCCCCTCCCTCAGGTACCCTGTCGCTTGTAGAAGAGTAGGTACGGGTGAGCCGTGCCTCTCTGATACATCTTCTCAGTGTCGTCGTTGGGATGTTGACTGTCAATCTTGACACGCGTGCATTCGTGGTCGTTACACTCCCACCAGTCGGTGGGATCACGGGATTGTTCGTCTTGAACAAAGGCATAATAGTGGCCACTGTTGAGTGTGTTGCCAGAATGTACAACGACGGCGTAACAATCATAGATCATAGGCCCCGAAAAGTGTCGGTCGGTGGAAGAAGCGCCCGTCTGGTCGGGGTCTACAAAGTATCTTGTGAGGTCGAGGTTACGTGTGGGGAAGCGGACTTTGTTTTTAAGCTTGCTCGTGGCACCGAAGCGGGCGATCATAAAGACTAAACGGTCAGGCATGCGCGCATACCTGGCTTGTTGCATTCGATCCGTCGCCAAACATGTTGTGCACCTAAACGGATCTCCCGGTGCGAAGTAGCGAGCCAGCAGCTGTGCGAATTCAACCGTGTCACTATCACCTTGTTGAACACGAAGAGCAGTATGCCACCCGTCAGCGAAATCTCGCTCTTCAGGGCAACCACTACAGCGACGGATGTTGACTTCGAGACTGCGGAAGTACCGGTCCAAGATGGAATCCATGTATGTGCGATGCAGCCTCCAGTAGTCCAGGGCGTTTTGGCTGATGGTGCCGTCATTGCTTGTGTACATCTTCGGTTCTACCATAGTATGATCCCGGCGCATATTTGTTTCGTCGTCGACATGTCCCAAGAGAAAGCTAGCGAAATCATGCACATCATGCTGGATATTTCCACCAAAAGCGTCTCTCTCAGAAACAGTGGGTTCTCTCTGCATATGTTTGGTTTTGGTAAGCGCCTATTGAAACGTCAGCCATGCCTGCACACTACAAGATAGATCAGCACATACCATGAAGTCATCAATTTTTATGCTATCGCTCCACGACGACTCAGTTCTTAACATAGTGAAGGTCTGCTGCAGCTTCTTCATGAAGAGCTGCTTGTTGGCATGGGTTTCGCCTGTCTTTCGAGGCAAATTTCGGTATGTTTGCAGCCATTCTCCACTCCAGATATCACGAGAAAATCCCGGAGTCGCGAAAAGGGCTTGTAGGAGGCTGATACCATAGCACCAATTGCTCGGGTTGTGTATCCCGATCCGGCCACGCTTCACCGGGCTCGAGCCTGCTCTCGGCACGTTTGAGAGATTCGCATCTTCCGTCCGACTGTCGGAAAGACCACTGTATCTCAAGCCCGGAAACGTGGGCGCCGGGCGCCTTGGGGGTGGTGGCCAAGTGGAAAAGTCATCCTCCCGCGGAGCCAAGGGCTCAACAATCGGCCCCTGGCTCATGGATTCTTTTTGGGGTGTAGTCTGCTTTCGGCGCAAGAAATCTTCAATTGTTCCGATTGTCGGTTGGGCCTCCCCGGAGGCCTGAAAAATCGGGTGTTGACCCTTGGACTCGTGTTGAACAGTCTGCTTCTGGCGTAAGGAATCTTCGGCAACCACCCCCGTCGGTTTGGCTTCATCCGCAGCCGGAACCGATCGTGGCATGTAACCAGGCCGCTGGTTTACCAGGAAGGACCTCGCTAGAGGCGCCATGGCTCTGGTCGTAGTCTGAGTCGAGGTTCTCTCCAGCGAACCTCTTCCAAGCAGGGCTATCCAGCTCTCAATACCACCCGTTAGGAGCCTTGGTCTGATTACCCGGTTCAGCTCGTTGTAGTCGTATTGGGTAAGCGCTTTGTATAAGCCAGTGATGGCCCTCTGAGTAGTTTTCGTCGGATAGTCTGGGATAGTGACCGAATCCTCATCATAGAACACGACGAGGCCGAATTGGAAGCGTTGTTCAAAAAGCAGCTGCTCCGTCGTAGGAGCAATAACGTTGCTGTCAACGATGTCCATCGCCGAAATGTTTTCCCTGCTGAGAACTTCAGGGTCAAAACATATAGTTGCTTGAGAGAGGATATGGCCTTCGTCAAAACGATCGCGGCCCCTAATGTCGATAATGAGGATGGAAAGCCGGTTGGACCCTTGCTGCATGCACTTGTACAGCTCGTGTGCATGAATGATATTGCCTGGGGGAAGGTCTGGTTGAATTTCGGCATGACTGAATGACAATGCGGGGACAAAAACTTCTTCAAGTACCGGCGGTGGTTTTGTGTGTTGTTTACTGGTCATTTGAATAGACCCTGCCGAGTTTGTTCGAGTGAACATGGTCCGGGGAGCACTTGAGGGGAGCTCGGCGGCTTCGCTAGATACTGTGCCCCTGGCAGATAAATAGATCGCGTCCGGAAGCTTAGGTAGGCCTAACGTGGAAGCGACAGGGACAGGCGCTGGCGGAGGCGGCTCAACCGGAGGCTTAGGGGCTACAGCCGGCACCGGGGCCGGAATATTGGGAGGAATTAGCGGGTGAGTTCGAATTCGGGGGTCTTGCATTGGAGTATTGGCTGTGATGGGCCGCAGCTTTGCGAAGCGCTGAGCGAGTGCATCATTCGCGGCTTGCGTGGATTGCAGCGCATTCCCATGGAGAGCTTCTGGCTTGGGGCGCACTGCTGGTTTCTGCTTCGGTATCGACGGCGCGGGGCGGCCGGGCGCATCATCAGCCTTGTCCAATGGGCCCCGACCGCCACGGCCAACTTGTGCCGATTCAAGAGGTAAGTGTTGATTTCCCGCCGGTACAGTCCGCTCAACAGTCGGCCTTACGCCTGTTCTTGCATTGTCGGTCTTGATATCTGCCTTTATTTTCTCATAATCCCCAGCCTGTTCGGAAAGCTGGCGGAGAAATTGTTGATAACGCTGGTACTGGTGCTTATTGTCGTGCTGAAGCAACACCCAGTGCTTGTTGAGCTTGATATCCCGAACGAGAATCGATGTAGCGTAGAGAAAGTCCTTAAGGGCCTCGACTGTTCGTCCGAAACTTAGAGATGATTGGGCCTGCTTCAAGTACAGCTCAGCTTCTTTCAGCACTTTGTCGATGGGCAGGTCAGGCGACAAATTGACCTCGACCGCGAGGATATCATCGATATGTGGAATCGGGCGCTTGGCGCCGCCCGTGCCATCCGGACGTCTGGCGGAACCTAAAGTAAAACCATCTTGAACGGCGCCAGAAAGGGCCGAGCCCGTTTGGTTGAGCAGCGTTGTTGAACTTGGCATTACGACGGAGACAACCCGGACTCGGATGAGGACAAAGGCGAGCCAACGAAACCGGGCGAGTAACGTTGAGGACTAGGTCATTTCTCGGTTTCCGCACTGCCTGAGGATAAGTTTGCGGGGCCTCGCCACCGGGGTATTGCGCGGCGTCGTGAGAGTCGGTGGATGGAAGGGTGGTGGCTCGCAGCTGGAATCGAGTGGATTCGACGATGTTGCGCGAACAAGGAGCCGAGTCCAGAGGGCGCGGCAACGAGAGCATATGAGCGCGCAGGAAAATAGGAATCGTGCATGGCAGACGCGATGCTATTAAGACCGGCAAGACAAACAGCGTTGTCTTGTTTGTCGCCGGATGTGAGTGGGATTCATTCTTTGTGTCCGATTCTTAGGTTCGTGGTCGTCAAGCAATGAACGAATGCGGTTCGGCACTACGACCAGCAATCAAGGTATCCGCGACTACCCTGGTCTCCCCTGCCCCACCAACAGGCCTTGAATACTTTGTCCTTGAGCGTCTTCAAGCCACCTCACAATGGATACGGCATTGTCGATGAATTTTAATGCTGTTTCCGGATAAACGTTGCTATCGGGGACACAGGTCCGCTATCTGAGGAACAAAAGAAACAATCTTGGCTGCCAGTTGGGAACGGAGTTGTTTCGGCTGCATGTATTCCAAGGTTTGCAGTTCGGGTAGATGTAAGGCGGGGTCTGCGTGTCCGGTGCTGGGCTAGGGCGCTCGAGCCCCCAATTACGATTTGCTTTGGGGGCTTGGCGCGGCTGAGGGGCGAGCTCCTGGTCAGCAGCAAGGCTTCATACGTAACCACGGCAGGCAGGCAGGCATCTTCATCAACCTTCACAGCAGCCTGCAGTTGCGGCCCCATCTAATTATCATTTTCTCAAGTCTAAATAAGTGCAGGACGCGATTTATTTCTCTCGCAATCGCCATTTTGACCGACGTAACAACTGTCGTCTTTCGCCCTGGGTCGCAGGGCCATAGCTCGCGGATTACGAAGTCCGTCAATTGTCCGGATTTGTTGGACTTGCCACGCCCGATCTCGACACCTATTTTCCACATCGCAGTCGCCTATCCAGCCGCGCGTCTACCTATTTCAAAGCTCTATTCCATAAACAAGTCTCAGGATGATGGGATGGTGGTCCTCCGGAGCCAACACGGCTCTGGACGAGCAGATCGAGAAGGCGACGAGCAGCAGCCTGTATGTTTACCCTCGTTGCTGCCCCTGCTCTGTCCCATGCTTGGTCGATAGCAGTCGCCCTGACTTGTGCGTACAGTGAAGACATCGCCCTCAACCTCGAGATTTCTGATATCATTCGCTCCAAGACGGTGCAGCCCAAGGAGGCGATGCGATCCCTGAAGAAACGCATCGGTCACAAGAACCCCAATACGCAGCTGAGCGCCCTCAACGTAAGATTTAGGCGCATGCTCGACGACGAACATTACAGCTAACCCGAGTAGCTTGCGGATACCTGCGTAAAAAATGGTGGCTCTCATTTCCTGGCTGAGATCGCGTCTCGAGAGTTCATGGAGAGCTTGGTATCTCTCCTCAAAGCCGTCGGGCCGGCCGCCGTGAATCGCGAAGTCCAAGAAAAGATTCTTGAGTTGATTCAGTCTTGGGCTGCAGCCACCGAAGGCCGCTACGACCTAGCATACATTGGGGAAGTGTACAAGTCGCTGCAGCGGGAGGGTTACCAGTTTCCCCCACGAGTCATTGTTGCAAGCAGCATGATAGACAGCAGTGCGGTACGTCGGAGCCCTGTATCACAAGCCGTGCAAGTGCTGACCTCATTACAGCCCCCGGAGTGGGTAGACTCGGATGTCTGTATGAGATGCAGAACTGCCTTCACCTTTACTAACCGGAAACATCACTGCCGCAATTGCGGAAACTGCTTCGACCAACAATGCTCGAGCAAGACTCTTCCCCTTCCCCACCTTGGTATCATGCAATCCGTGCGCGTTGACGACGGGTGTTATGCGAAGCTTACGGATAGATCTTCGAAAGGACCTAGCGGTTCGAGTAGTGACCGTCCTTCTTACCCCCCACACCCAAAGTCCCGGGCGTCGACGAGTATGCAGCCACGCAGTGCTCGTGTGGATGACGTTCGTTTCGACGAGGACCTGAAGAGAGCCTTGGCTATGAGCCTAGAGGAAGTTCAGAACCACTCCAGCGGTTACGTTCCGAACTCGACAAACGGTATGTCGGCTGGTCGACCCAAGGTCAATGGGAACTCGGCACCGGGGGCGAAAACGAGTGAAGAAGAAGACGAAGATCTCAAGGCCGCCATCGCAGCTTCGCTGGCTGATGTGGAAGAGCAAAAGAAGCAGCATGCTGCCGCTCTGAAGCAACAGGCCGCCAACGCTGGGTCGTCCTCATCTGCCCCTCCATTTTCTCTGCCAAAAAACGACTATGAGCTCACGCCTGTCGAGGCAGAGAATATCAATCTTTTCTCGACCTTGGTTGACCGCCTCCAGACACAGCCACCAGGAACGATCCTGCGAGAGCCACAGATCCAAGAGCTGTACGATAGTATAGGTGCCTTACGACCGAAGCTTGCGCGGACATATGGCGAGACGATGAGTAAACACGGTAAACAAGCCCTTGTTTCTGCAAGCAAACATGATCTGACTGGAACTAGATACATTACTTGATCTACATGCCAAGCTTTCGACCGTTGTCCGGTATTATGATCGGATGCTGGAAGAGCGACTTTCAAAGGCCTACAGCCAGCATAGCATTGGCGGCTACAGTCTCCCGGCGCCGAGACAGGCGGCAGGTCCATACCCACAGTTGCAGCCGAACGCTCCAGCTGCCCATGGTCCGGCAGAAACCTTCTATACTGGCGAACAGCCCCACGAGTACTCGCAGGACTATGGGCGGCAACCGATGCCGTCATACCCATCGGGTCCGCCACCTCCTTCACAGCAACAATACCCGGTGTACGACAAAAGAGCTTCAGTCACTGCCCAGCCAAACGGCGGTCAGTACACGCCGCTCCAAGTGCCGCAGAGAAGCGGTAGTGGTTGGAGCAGCGCGCCTCCCCCTCCAGCTCAACAGTATCCTCAGCAAGGCAGCTATCCGCCAAACGAGGCAGCTCCTCCGCAGGGTAACCACCAGCAACAAGTGCCAGCGCAGAATCAACTGACGGCTCCTCCGGCTGACTCGGTTAGCGCAACCCCGACGACGGATCCCAGTGCGGCATTCTATTTCAACTCGCAATCCCAAGCGGTCCCACAGCTGCCGCAGCAGGTCACCTCATCGGGCCCGGACCCGCAGGCTTCTCCCTATCCAAACCTCTCTCAGCCAATGAGCACTTACCAACCGTCTCTGCCGCAAACGCCTGCGTCGATAGCTGCTCAACCATCACAACCACCCCAAGCTCACCAGGCACCACCTCAACAAGCCCAGCACCAACCGTACTGGCAACACCCAGCCGCACAGCAAACGTCACTTCCGCCCGTGTGGCAATCCGCTGCTCCAACCCCTGCGGCATATCCTGGTTATACACAGGACGCATTTCCATCTGCTCCCCAGCACGCCCCCAAGCAACCGGTCGTCGAAGAAAGTCTCATTGATCTTTAGGCGAACGGGATCGCAGCGCACCATGGGGTTGGTTGCGGTATCGGTAACACGGTGACAAGCATCAGGTGCAATTTACTACTGGATGACTAACGTGTTACCTTGTCAGCTATGAGCCGGCTGGTTGTTAAGTAGCATAGTAATGATTGAGGTTTGTGGGCCAGAGGGGTTGAAAGTGCGTGCCATGTAAATAAGTACAATGTCCAAGGAACTTGGAGGCAGGTCAACCCAACGGTGATCATAGCTTTCGTCAGTGGAGTAGGCCCGTCTAGCTCAGCCCGCAGACGGGATGCGCGCGGATGTGTCGTTCGAAGCGATCGATTGGACGGAATCCGAATGAGGATGACGTCTGTCGGAAGGCTGGTTTTACTTTTAGGGCGAACTACGAATATTGGCATCGTAATTCAGTGGGGACGTGCAGACGACTGCGTCGGAAGGGAACATGTTGAGTCACCTCAAATATAGGAAGATTCTCTCGTCCCAACCTGATCTTCGCTTTCTCATTGAATGAACAGCGCACAGCATTTTTTTCTCCCCCCAAAGGCCCTCTTCAGGAAATAATCATTTACCAACCATTGCGAAGACTTGGACCAGGTCCACTCATCAAAAATAGGGAAGCAAAAGGAAAAAGGAAACAAAATGCCCACTACTTACCTCCACCTCGTCCGCCACGCCCAAGGCTATCACAACCTACGGCCCGAAAACCATATCCTCCCGGATCCGGACCTCACGCCCCTAGGCAAGATCCAATGCGAATCCCTTTGCAGTCGCTTTCGCAGCCATGACAAGATCACTCACCTTGTCGCCTCCCCGATGCGTCGTACCATTTACACTTGTCTGCTCTCGTTTGTCCCCGCCGTGGAGGCCGGAAAACGCGTCATTGCATTACCTGAGGTGCAGGAAGTGTCAAACCTACCGTGCGACACGGGGTCGGCGCCGGAAAAACTTCACGAGGAGTTTGACGGAGCGGGAAAGGTCGACTTGTCACGGGTAGAGGAAGGATGGAATGACAAATCGGTGGGCAGTCCGTGGGCGCCGGAGATGCGGCGGTTGGAGGCGAGGGCGAGGACAGCGAGGGCGTGGTTGAGGGAGTTGGGGAGGGACGTTACAAAAAATGAGGGAAGGGATGCTCATGTCGTGGTGGTAACGCATGGCGGGTTTTTGCACGTGCTGACGGGAGATTTTGATGGTTTGAATTATTCCAAGGGAACGGGGTGGGAGAATACAGAGTGTAGGACGTATGAGTTTGTTAGTGAGTATGATGACGAGGCGAGGCTGAAGGAGACGAAGGCGAGTTGGAGGGAGAGAAGAGGGAGTGCAATTGGGCTGACCGAGACGGAGCAGATGGAGTTGAGGTCTGCCATGGGAGATCGGATCAAGGAGGAGTTTGGGATTGAGGAGTAATGGAGGTTATCGGTGTGCTGGTAGTAGCGGCTAGTGAAGGCCCGGCCTGGGTAAGGCTACGGGAAAGGATCTATCCTTTGGTGAGATGGGTTGACTTGTGGGTTGACTGTTGATTCCCGTGGTGGTCCATTGGATATGGCCAGCCTGGATAAGGCCCTTCCCGGTCTGGGAGTCAGTTGGTCTTGTCAAACATGTTGTGGCAAGTTGACTCACTTCGAGGCGACGGTGATGGGACCGAGGACAGTTGGTTAGGTTCCATTTAGGGCTAGACTGGTTTTTCAGAGGTAGCATGATCTCCAACGGCGAACCTGGAGGCTCTATATTTGAGAGAAACGACGCGATGCGCAGTAAATCTGTGGATCTCCCCTCCCCCGAGGCCTCGATGCCCACCCCGTCAAGGTATATATCAGCATTCTCACAACAAAAGCTGCTTGATTATGCAATAGCCCTACACTCAAACACCATCGAACAGCCATCAAGCCGAACCAGTTCGCACGAATTGAAGTTCTAGTCAAATCATAGGTCTGCAGAGCAGGGCGGCAAGAATCTGTAGTGTAGATTGATTACCGCACCATCTCAACGTTGTACGACATCGCGATGGTGTGAGTGGAGGGGAGAAGAGCCGCGCCATTAATAGAAGCGCCGCAGGTAAGACGGGTATTATTGGTGTTGGGCTTTACTCGTCGCAACACAACAGGACATGTCAAGAACCACTACGTCGGATGCTATCGATAGGCACAGGAAATTCCCTATCACGACGGAACAAAGCCGCTGTCCACAAGGTGTTCCTGGATCAATCGAGTTCGGTGTGTTCTCTGGCTTCCGCCTTTGGCGACCCCGTGTTTCAAGCTCGCGCAAAGCGCGCCTTCCAACCGTGGCTAGAGGTCTGTTTCACAGCGGCGCAATTTCTGGAGGTTAAGAAAACAGGCCAATCAGAGCGCGACAAGGCCCCCAAGGTGGCAGGGGTATTGAGGTACCTGCTCTTACTACAGAAAAAAGACTCTGCGGCGGACTCGTCGACATCGGACGAAGTCAGGACAATACATACCTCGAGAAATAACAATAATAGCACATGAATCTTCACAAAATACTGTAATCTCTCATAAATACGAATAGCAACCCGCAAAATATCCGCTTGGTATCCACATCCCACCTTTAACATGTTCCCATCGAGTCCGATAAGCCGTTTCCCCAGGCCAAGACTTTACCCGTCACCGCCAGCCAATCCAACAACCCAGGCCCGTTTGTGGGCCCGATCCAGGAACCCGCGACCGAACCGTCAAAGCACTGCAGCCCCCTTCAAGCCAGCCCCTTTCCCTGCGTTCTTGCCGTCGCAGGTTTCCTCGCTTCAACCCCCCCTCGACTCCACGCAGCGACCCAAGGCGGCCTCCTCCCCAGACGGTAGACTAGAATCTACTGTCTAGCCATTCATTTGACCCTGTTCACTGTCAACAGCATCCACTCTTTCGAAAGACTCGCGATTGACTCGAGAGTCTGCCCGGCTCATCGATCCGACAACGACGGCTGCATTCCAGCACCCAAACACTCTCCCCCCTCCCCTCTTTCACCCTTAGTTCGCGAGGCACATCTTTCCCGCTTCGGACGTTCTGATACCTGACAGCGCTGCTTGTTCAGGCGATCAAACCCCGGGATTGCGGTTCACGGCGCTAGTCATTATACCATCGTGCCAGTATTCCTCGCCGCATTGCTTCGTTGTCCTGGAAGCCGTCCTCAACGCAGCCAGTAGCGCCGATCGACCCGACCACAACCGTTGCCAGATTGGCCTGGCGAATCTTGTCGGCGCAAGTCACTGCCACTCCCTGTGAGCGACGGCCGAACCACGAACATCCCCGTCTGTTGTCGCCATGCAACAGTAGCCGTGCGAGGACTGCTCCTCTGCCGCAAACCAGGCCTTTGCGAGCCTTCCCAGTCTCGCAGACTGCCTCTCGGCGCCGCCTTTCCTTTCCTTCTCTCTCTGCTTTTGGCTTTGCGCGTCTTAACCACACCGACGCCGCAAGCCTGGAGAGCCTCGCTCCTCCGTCGACCTAGCGCACAGTCGACACTTCGCGGGCGAGGATACGACTTGTGCGGACGGCGGGACCGGATTCACACCGACCTCGTTCATTCCTTTCCACGATACCCCCGGCAGCACATTGGGTTGTGTTGCTCGCCGCTCATTTACACTTTCGACAGTGTCGATAGTTTCACTACCTTTCAATTCCTCCCCCTCTAGGGTTATACATCTGTTGCCAGGTCGACAAGATGGGTTTATTCAGCTCCCGACGGAAGTATATCGAGGTTCTACCCGAGCAGAAATGGGAGAACATTGTAGGAACAAACTCAGAGTTGATTAAGAACATCACTGACACAATCCCCAGAGTCTCGGCGACTTCAAGTCGACGTCATGTTTCACCCCATTTGCCTACAGCTACGTCTGGTTCTCTCTCGCATTGTCGATTGCCGTCTACGCCGTCGATACCTTTACTGCCTATCAGCTCCTAGCCTTCAACCGATGGTCTGGCGCGATCGAACTCACCCAGGCCATCCCCTTCGAGGTTTCCAAATGGATCTTCTCCGTCTGCATCATTCTGTCCTTCATCAACCTCGCTTACGAGCATATTCGGGCCCGAAGAATCATGAAGCGCGGTAGTGTCGCCGAATCTTTTATGGATTCTTTGTGCGTTCGACTCGAAAGTATCCGGCTGGGTAAAGGCCGAGGTTGGAGGCGATTCTTGGTCTTCGCTGAGCTGACCAAGAGTAAGAAGGGAGCTGAAATCATAGCTCTCTTCACCTATTTCAGCTTTCAATGTAGGCTATTCTGATAACATCTGTGGCATTCTTCCGCTAACTGGACTTCAGCTTGGATCCGCGTCATTATCTGCTCCGGACCTCGCCAGGTCATCAATGCCTTTACACTCTTGGCGGTCTACAACGCAAAGCTCAGTGTCAAGGGAAATACCTTTGAATCCTCCATCGGCGATTTCTTTAATAAGATCAGGGTTCTTGCCATGGAGGACTACCGACAAGCCGTGATTCTTTCAGGCATGTTGTTCACCCTGGTTATTTGGGTGTTCGCATTCCTCTCGCTACTTCTGGCCGCATTCTTTTTTGTCTTCTATCTCTGGTTCAGGATTCCTCGTGGCGATGGCGGTCTGACAGGATTCTGTGAACGTAAGGTCAACAAGCGACTCAAGCAGATTGTTCATCTCAAGATTAACAAAGCGATGGCCGAGGATGAGCGAAAGAGGAGGAAAGCGGAGCTCAAGGTGGCGATGAAGAATGGCGAGGAGAGGCCTCTGACGATGCAGCCTTCTTTGCCTTCGATTCCCAATCTCAGCGGTGGCGAGGATAAGCTTCCCGCCATGCCCACGCTCGCCAGGGCTGACACAGTTATGACTCTGGATAACGCCTCGCGGCCCGGCACTCCTGGGTCATTTGAGCTCAACGCCTTGGGCCAGAAGCGACCAATGCCAGCACGCAGCGCGACATCTATTACAACATCAAGTTTCTCGAGCCGAGCACCGCTTCTCAACAGCGCTGCCGAAATTGGAATATCTCGTCCCGAATCGCCTGCTTCGTCGCTGCCTACCCCCAGTATTCCCAGCGTCGGGCTGGGCAACTACCCCCCTTCTCGAACCGCCACAACGGCGTCCAACCGAAGTTACGCCTCGAACCCCCAGCTAAACAGGATGCCTTCGAACGGGTCCTCACTTACTGGAGGCCGCAACGCCAGTCCCTCTACATATTCTGTAGAAATGCCTTCTTTCCCACCTCCCATTAGGTCACCTACTGTGCCTCCTGGACTACCCAGAGGGCCAGGACCGAACCAATCCGGTCCCCGTCCCAATCTTGGACAGGGCAGGGCCGCTACCTACGACGACTACCCAAGCGGGCGTGCTAGTCCGGCGCCATCCAACATGTCATATGGCAGCAACCCTCTATCACCTCGGGGCATGGGCCCTGATGGATATCCCATTCGCAGTGCTACCAACCCGATGCCACCACGGGGGCCTGGGCCACGTTACCCTGGCCCTCAACGAAATATGACAGCCCCCGTACCAGCGCCATATCAGCACAACCCGAGCCCTAGCAACGGCTCGGCGAGAAATATGGTGACTCCACAGCGACCATACCATGAGTCACAGAGCAGCTGGGACTTTGGTTTTGACAACGGCCCGCCCAATAACCACCAGAGGAACGGACCGGCTGGGGGCCAAGCCTACCATCAGCCACAAGAAAGTGGTGATTACGACTATTTCAACCGGCCACCTACGGCAAATAGCCAGAGGGGCCCGAGGGGTGGTTACGGGGGTGGAGGAAGCAATGGATGGAATCAGGATATGGATCGAGGAAATGGGCCACGATATTGAGCACGAGTACTTGAATACCAAAACAGGAAGGACACCGACAAGTTAATGGTAATAGGATATTCCATTGATAAGGTGAGGGGTGTTGGAGATGGAGGCCGCCATCTTTGTGTATATTCAGCTAGACTCCAAAAGCATAGAAGCCAAAATAGGGCGCGATATGACTGGGTTCTAAAATCATTTCTACCAATAGGGGAGACGAATGACGAGGTTTTCTGACCAAGCAGTAGAATTGATCTGACATGCGCTTAGTGATGCCCAGGTGCGTAGACGATTCTTGCTTGAACAAAGATTTGCCGTTGCGCCCTTTCCGCAACACTGTGATTTGTCAAGGCAAGCGCGGGGTCAGCCAGAGCATAGCAAGGAGTATATAAGACGCCGGTTCCTAGACGGCTTTTAGCCAAGTGTCGCAGATGAACAGCACTCGTATGAATCATCTCTCTCAGTAGTTTTTCTGTCCATATTACACAAAATACCTAATTCCGATTATGGATTTGGACTGCTCGCAATTTTTCTAGGAATAGCCTCACCACGCTTTCTCAGCCAAACCCTCCAGTCCTCGCAGGGAGCGGTGCATGCGCCCCTCTTCCCTATTCAACCTCACCCTCGCCCTATCATTTCCCAACCTCAGCTTCATTGATCCGACACTTGATCCTGTTTCTCTTTTCGCTTCCCAAGGTCACTTTACAGAACCTGCCATGGCTGCTACTGCCAGGTTAGAAACCAACGGCTGGCACCCCGGCGAATTAAAAGCCCACTCCCTTCTTCACGTCCCCACCTCCGGGAGACGGAACCCCTCTGCCGCCGGCCTCCCCGGACAATACGCGGCACGCATCGCTGCCTCGGGAATCCTTGCGGTCGGGACACTCGATAGCGCAGGACACGTATGGACGACCCTGTGGGGAGGGGAGCGCGGATGCGCGGGGATGGTGGCGACGGGAGTGGTTGCTGTGCGGAGTCTTGTTTCCTTTGCAGATCCGGTTCTGGAAGGACTGTTGGATGGACAAGGCGAGGAGGGAGTAGTGAAGCCGCGGGAGGAGGAACGGAATGTACTATCAGCGCTAGCGATAGACTTGGAAACAAGAGACAGAGTTAAACTTGCGGGACGGATGGTGGTCGCGGCGGTGGTGGATAGGCAGGAAGGGAGGGAGGTGCAGATGGGGTTTGCTGTGGAGGAGAGTTTGGGGAATTGTCCAAAGTATTTGAATCGGAAGAGGGTGAGAGCACACCTCCCTGGGAGGGCAGGAAAGGAAGGAGAGGACAGAGGGTTGAAAGGGTGGGGGGCCGAGGCGAGGAGGGTCGTGGAGAGTGCCGATATGTTTTTTATGAGTACGACAGAAGGGGGTAGGAGTATGGATACGAATCATCGGGGGGGTGCAAGGGGGTTTATGAGAATTCTGGAGGACAAGGAAGAAGGAGTGGTGTTGGTTTATCCAGAGTTCTCGGGGAACCAACTTTACCAGTCGCTGGGAAACCTGCAGGTGGATGGGAGGATTGGGGTAGTGGTGCCGGATTTCGAAACGGGGAATGTGCTTTTCGTCACAGGACGGGCGGAGGTGCTGGTCGGAGAGGCGGCGGCAACGGTGATGCCCCATTCGAGGGTTGCGGTCAAGATCACCGTGGCCGAGGCGAGGTTTGTCAAGGATGGGTTGCCGTTCAGGGGCGAGGCAGGCGACCCGAGTCCATATAACCCACCAGTGAGGCGGCTCGCGAGCGAAGGGCAAATGGCTGTTTCGGCCTCGGAATCCCCTGCGGCGACGGCTGTTTTGCTGCTAAGGGAGACAATCACTCCTACCGTGGGGCGCTTCACCTTCAGGCTCAAACCGGAAAAGGACAAGACATTCCGCGTGTGGAAGGCAGGACATTACATCACGCTCGACTTTTCCAGCGAACTCGACCACGGATACAGCCACATGCGCGATGACGACCCTCAGAGCTTGAATGACGATTATATCAGAACCTTCACCATCTCCAGTCCCCCACCCACGGCAGATTCCGATGGGTACGTCAAGAATGGCACAGAGATGCAGATTACCACGCGCAGGCATGGACCGGCAACGAACCTTCTCTGGAGACAGCCGCTGCAGGTCCCCTTGTATATCCCTGTGTTAGGGTTCGGGGGGGGTGATGGATTCGATACGGCCTCTGCCAGGGAGGAAAAGGCCATTTTCATTGCTGGCGGCGTGGGCATCACACCGCTATTGGCGCAAGCACCCTCAGTCTTTGCCTCAGGTCAACGGCTCGCCCTGCTTTGGAGTCTCCGGGCTGATGACTTGCCTCTGGCAATCGATTCGTTTGACAGAATTACAGGTCTAGCGGGGGCATCCAAGCTGTTTGTCACGAGCGGGACAAACTCTCTGGGGGAGACAGAATGGATTAAGAAGCTGAAGGAGATGGGGGCGACAGTTATGCTTGGGAGGCTTACAAGGGAGGAGGTTCTGGGCGCGAAGGATGGAGAGGGAAAGAACAGGTTCTTTGTGTGTACGAGTCCCGAGATGCAGAGTGTACTGCAGGAGTGGTTGGACGGGGAGACGCTCGTGGTGGAGAGTTTTGCCTACTGACGCTCTGGGTGCCTGATGGAAAGAAGAAAGCTGGGGCTGGCTACCTGGGGGACTTGGTGGCTGTGAGAACTGGCGTGCCCGGCTCGGGGAAATGCCTAGAGGCAATGCGAAGGGCTAATGCTGGTAGTGTTGGAATAGGATTAGTAGTATTGTTCTCCAGCCTTGTCAATGGCGCTGGTGAAGATGGTAACGTGAAGCTCCCTGGTTTTCTGTCCGATGACATAGTTGCGATGAAAAGTCATGTGCACCATCATCTCGCACTTCATCACACGTGATGGGTCGTTGCCGGCTACGTATGTGGCGGTCCGGTACGATGCGAGATTGGGTGGTTTGATGCAAGATGGAATGATTAGCGCAACGGCTGAGTGAGTGGAGCGCGGACATTGATGGTGGGGGTGGTGGTAAATCTACAACGCCAGCAACGCCAACATCATCCACTCTTTTTGCCAGTCGCACACGCCACTGCCAAAAGATCCGAGGTATCCAAGATTGAATACGTATTGCGTCTCATTTTTACCCAGAAATCCTGATTTCTTTTTTACAAGACTGAACTTCCCAATGGCACGTGAAACTCCCCGTCGATGAAGACAAAGAAAACCTCACGCAATCGCCCCGCGCGGGTTTTCTTCCCATGGGGGAGATTTCTAAATCGCACCTAAAAAGAAAATAACTAAATCAGCCAATATTAAACGAACAAACCAAGTCTCACCCCCAATGTCCAATCTAAAATGAACGACGCCAGCGGCGAGCACCTCGCCAACCACATCGCCGCCCTTGAATCCGGCGCCGCCCAGAGGACCCCCTCCATCTCCTCCCACCAGCCCCAACCTCACCCCAATGAATACCATCCCTGGTGGTTTGCCTCCTCCGCCTTCCCCATGCTAGCGGGAACCCTAGGTCCCGTCGCTTCCGCCTTCAGCATCCTCGCTCTTGTCCGTCCATGGCGCCAGACCCTGTTGCCAGGCCAGACTCCCGACCAGGCCGCTTTTGTGGCGGACCCAGCGTGGCTTACGGGGATCAACGCTGCGCAGCTGGTTATTGCCGTTATTGCTAATCTGGCCCTGCTCCTTAACATGGCGAGGCGGCTAAGGTTCGCGGTAGCTCAGCCGGTTACTATCGTGGGCTGGTATGCTTCGGCGGCGTGTCTGGTGGGACTGACGGGGACGGCGGCGGGGCCGTTGGAGGGCGGGGAGGATATCATTTGGAGTCAGTCGTTTTATTATGCGGTTTACGGGGCTGTTGTGTACTTTGTTGTGGCGTCGCTGATGGTGGTGACTGTTTGGGGCGCCCATAGTGGACACTATGCCAAGGACTTTATGTTGACGCCGAGTCAGAGGACGTTGATGCTGCAGACGATTATGCTCTTGCTCTATTTGCTGATTGGGGCGTTGGTTTTCTCGAATGTTGAGGGGTGGAGTTATCTGGATGCTGTGTACTGGGCAGCTGTGACGCTGTTCACCGTGGGATTTGGCGACTTTTATGCTTCGACGACGCTGGGCAGGTCGCTGCTGGTGCCGTATGCGCTTGTAGGCATTATCAGTTTGGGTCTGGTTATCGGTTCAATTCGCAGCTTGGTTCTGGAACGGGGCAAGAGGCGGTTTGATGCAAGGATCGTTGAGAGGAAACGGAGGCAGACGCTGGAGCGCATGAGGAGAAAAGGGAAGGACGGGATTCTCGAGCCAGTTCAACCGGAGCCACCGCTTGCGTCGCCGTCTGATACCTCGGTGATGACCGAGTTTGAGCGCCGACAGGAGGAGTTCAAGATTATGCGCCAGATCCAGGAGGTTGCCGCCCGAAGGAGGAGGTGGTATGCCGTGGCTATCTCGGGAAGTACCTGGCTGGTTCTCTGGCTCGTCGGCGCAAAGATCTTTGCCGAGTTTGAGTATCCCTACCAGGCCTGGACCTACTTTGACGCTTTTTACTTTGCCTTTGTGAGCTTGACCACAATCGGCTATGGGGATAGTACACCTGTTTCCAATGGCGGAAAGTCGTTCTGGGTTTTCTGGGCGTTGCTGGCTCTGCCGACCACGACCGTCCTCATCTCTAACGCAGGAGACACTATCGTAAAGGGGATACGTGATTTTACCGATCAGGTTGCTACGATTACGATCCTGCCCGGCGAGCGAGGGTTCAAAAAGGATTTCAAGAAAATGCTGAGGATGCTGTCGTTTGGCAAGCTGTTTGAGGAGGAGATCGATGAGGCACCCCCGGGGTTTCTTGGTGAGAGCCAACGCATTCACTACAGCAGTGAAGATGAGGATGAGGATGTTCAAGGAGAACTTGAAAGGGATGAGATTGAACTCGAAGCTGAAGGTGCTGTCCCCGAAGCGGCCGCGGCGAGCAGGGAGCGAGAAGATATGGGTGAGGGGGTTCACTCGAGACGGGTACAAGCAAACGCAGCTTCAGAAACCAAAAAAACATCTACCAGACAGATTGCGTTTGACGAACAGACGGGATCCAATCGAGCAAAAAAATGGTTGTCACGCCCCAGCACGGCTGACCCGAGTAACTCACCACAGCTTAAGTTTTCTCGTTCGACGTCGATTCCTCGAACCATATTACCACAGGTGCCCTCCAACAAGGCCGATTATCATGTTACGCTGGCGGAAGAGATTGGCCGCGTCACGCAACACCTCAAGAGCAACCCCCCGCGGAAGTATACTTTTCCAGAATGGGCCTGGTATCTCCGACTCATTGGTGAGGACGAGGGCGACGCAGACAAACATCACAAGGCGCATCCCCATACCCATGAGAAAAGCCACCTGCTCCAGAAGCTGAGAAAGACAAAAGGCGAAGGTAAAGATACCGTCGAGATGAATCACGCCGATTCGTGGAGCTGGGTAGGAACCAAGAGTCCCTTGATGGGCGGCAAGGAAGAGGCCGAGTGGATTCTGGAGAAACTTACCCAGAAGCTGACAGAGGAGCTGAGGATGGTGAGAGGGAAGACGAGGAGAGGGAGTGCAAAGATGGGGTGATGCCAGATCGATCGTCTGTCAGGATTTGTCGAGGCAATACATATCTGGAATGGATAAATCACATGGCCCTGCGCTGTTGACTTCACCCCGAGCCTATTTCCCCGTAGAGTTGAGTGTAGGAGTAAGTCAAGACATTCGCCACAGCCGCCCAATTCCTCCCATTGAGTCACATATATCCCGGTACAGGAGATATGGATTGTCGGGGGTGCGGTGCAGCAATGCGAGGTGAGATGAGAGAAAGGACGGGAAAAAAAGGAACGATTGATCGGGGCACTGCTGGGGTATTTATACCGTATACCTGTGACCTAAACTACACGCACACTGGGGTTTCCCGGAGCCCCTGAAGCCTTGGCCAGCTAGCCGGCGGTGTTTATATAAGAAAACTGTGCTAGGGGGTGATCCACCGCCGTGAGGAGAGCCCCCCCCCCTTTCCCCTCCCCCAAAGAAAAAAGCGCTCGCCAGAAGCATCTCTAACAAGCCGAAAACAAGTAGCTGTACCCAAGCATCCCATCTCAGAGTAAGACACGTTTACCCAACCCAAGTCCAGGTGAAGGAACGAGACAGAGGTTGGAACTCTACACCTCTATGTTTTCAAATCTACCTTAATTTGGGTATCCTACTCCTACTCCCCCCTGGATTTCTATTCCCGCCTGCTCCCACTCCCACCCCCACTCCCAATACCAGACAACCCACAACAAATAAAACATAACCAAAAAGAAACAAGTATCGACACCTGATATCTAATACCCCAGGTGAATAGATATCAATACCCTACAATTACAAAGAAAGGATCGCATCACATCATCACCTACTCAACCTCCACCACCCGCGTCTCCTCCTCCGCCCCCCAGCCGCCGCCTGCGCTTCATAGCCCTCCTCACGCACGTTGTGTCTACCAACCACCTCCAAAAACACCTGGTCAAGTGTGGTAGGGCTAACACTGTAGTGCTCAATACCAAGTGCCTCGCGGTTCTCCTCCAGCACCAGGATGAGGCGTCCAATGAGCGACTCCTGAGCAGATCCAGCACGCCGAATCTCATCCTGCTCAGTCGGGGCTTGCTTGGAGTAAGGAGGGGGACCGAGGTCGGCGATAGGAACACTAAACTTCATTTGTCCGTGATATGTTTTTGACTCGACTTCGGCGCGGGGCCACGAGGTGCGGATCCAGCTGCGGACGCGCTCAACGTGGGCGTCGCTGGTGCGCGGGGCACCCTTACAGACGAGGTGGACGTGAAGGCGGTCGCCGAAGCGGCGGCGGAGCTGATCGATGCTGCCCATTGCCAACATGCGCTTGGCGAGGATGCCGGCCCGTCCCGCGAGCGCATCGGCCTCCTCCATGCTGTGTGTTGTGAGGAGAATACTTCGTCCAGGAACAGTCTCGGCAAGAGTGCGCCACATGACACGCTTGGCTGCGGCATCGAGACCCGAAGATGGCTCGTCAAGAAGCACTACTGTTGGATTACCCATCAGGGCAATACCCAGAGATAGTTTCCGCTTGTTGCCGCCGCTGAGGGCATGTGCCTGCCGGTCACGGAAAGACACTAGGCCCACAGCCCGCAACACGGCGTCGACTTGGCGATCCAAGTCGGAAATGCCGCGAACACGAGCATAGAACCGGAGATGTTCAGCAACGGTCATCTGGTCAATCGCGTCAAACTGCGGGCATACGCCTAAGTTCATACGCGCCGCAGCCAGACGGCGCGTGATCGAGGCATCCTCCACAAAGACATCACCGCCCCCGCGGGCGTCAGGCTTGAGGTCACCGCGGATGACACTGATGGTGGTCGACTTGCCCGCGCCGTTGGGGCCCAGAAGGGCAAACACCTCGCCGTGCGGAATGCCAAATGTGACATTATCAACTGCTGTATTGGAGCCAAATGACTTGGTCAGATTGACGACGCGGAGACCATCGCTGGTCGCACCATCCTTCGAAGCCACACCCCCTGTTGCGGTCGACTTGACACGAACAAGCTCATGAGCAACCTCTTCATCCGAGATGCCTGCTAGCTCCTCCTCCTGACGCGGCGGAGGAGGTGAGAAGCGCTTCGAGAAGAGCCGCTTGATACTGGATCCGGCGTTTCCGCTGTCGAGCCATATGAGGAGACCAAAGAGAAACAGGATCTGGATAAAGAGATAGGGGATAGGGCCGCCGTATTGCAGTATGCCAGCCGGGTTGGGAGCCAGGCTTTCGCCCACGCAGGCAGTCGAGAAGAGATTCATGGCCAAGAAAAAAGCGCGCGCAACGGAGCAGATGGGCGCAAAGACCGAAATGACAAAGTGTACCAACAGCAGCGAGTTGTCGATGCGGTTGACAGAAACATATGTGATGACCGACATGTAGGCGATGAGGTAGATGAGGAACATGAGCAGTTGCCCAGTCACTGTAAAGGCATAGGCCGACAACTGGTTCTTGCTGATGATGGAGACATTGTACGCTAGCAAGATCGATGCGAGTCCGTAGAGAAGTAAGATGAGGAACAGATAACCGACGTGGTACCAGAGATTCGCCAACGTCGCAAACAGAGCAACGGCAATGAGAGTAGCGACCAGGACAATGCTAAAGTCAAAGGCAATGTGCGCAAGCCAGACGGCGAGAGGTCGTACACCGTTGGAGTATTGCAGGCCGCGGACATTGCGTCGTCTCTCGAGATTCGGGTATAGGGCGAAGAAACCGGGGTAGGCGCAGAGAGCGAGTGAAAAGTACACAAGGAACTGGAGTGAATCGCCAGTGTCGGGCGAGAATGGGGTATCGAAGTTGACAAATGTCGAGGCGATAGTCATGTTGGACAGCATCATGTTCGTTACCCACTGGCCGAACCAAGAAGTAAACATCTCGCCCGGCCCCTTATATGCCACCAATGGGCGGCTGTTGTCGTCACCGAGCCAGATGGCCGCAGGTGTGATATTTTGTCGGAGCACTTCAACCTGCCTGTTGAAATCGCTGAGCGTGTCGACAACCGTGATGTTCTTGAGCAGGTCTGTTGGGTTGGAAAAGGCTCTCGTCACTAGTCCGCCGCCGTTTACGCTCCCGCCCGTCGAAGCGAGATAGATCGGAGTAAAGAGACGCAAAAGATTCTCCTGCGAAAACCGACTCGGAGGTCCCGCAACGAGAGTGAGATGGAAGTCGCCAGAGAACAGGTCGGTAGCAACCTTGCGCGATGCTGTTTGTCTCGGATCGCATCCCACCGGGCCCTGTCCGCTCACAAATGTGGTAACCAGTCCACCAGTGACGACCAGGATGACGAAAGCCGCAAAGTAAGGAAACCAGTTGTGCTTCAGAATTACACAGCGCTTAAGGAAGAGGACCCACGTTTGCTGAGCAATGCCGATGCGACGACCAGACAAAAGCTCCAAACCGCCGCCACTCTTTGCCTCGACATCGCTTGCATCGACAGATGTGTTGCCAGCAGACTTGGCGCCGAGAACAGTATTCCCATCCTCAGAGTGGACCTCCTCAGCAAGCTGAAGAAAGACATCCTCGATTGTCGGCCCGGAAAAGCGGTAGTCAGTAATGCCGTGCCCCTCGAGTTCTCTGATCACTTGGGCGGCTAGGCTTGACGTGGTAGCAACATAAGCAGCCTCCTCAAGCGTAACTTTCTTCTTGACTCCCTGGATGTCTGGCAAATAGGGAATCTGCTTCACATTGTGGACGTGGATCCGATAGCCGCCTCCCATTCGATCCTTGAGCTCGACCGATGTGCCTTGGGCGCGCAACGTACCCTTGGACATGATAGCAATATGGTCTGCGAGCAAGTCGGCCTCGTCAAGGAAGTGCGTCGTCATGATGATGGTGCGCCGCCCACGCTCGGCCAACAGGATGTCCCAGATCTTCCTCCGGCTTAGCGGATCTAAACCGCTTGATACCTCGTCGACACAACAGACAGCGCTGCCGCCCGTAAGCATCATTCCCAGCTGCAACTTGCGCTTTTGACCGCCCGAAAGCGTCCGAGATTGAGCCTTAACTTTCAGTTCGAGGTCGATCGAGGCGACCAAAGCCCGGATTTCTTGCTTTGAGGCGTGTTGATGAGGTGATTTGAGGCGGTTGAAGATTCTGATGTGCTCCTCAACGGTCAGCTCATCCCAGAACACGTTCTTCTGAGGCGCGATGCCTAATCCACCCGTGCCGTCAATCGTGATTTTGCCACTTGTAAGCTTGTTGATTCCAGCAATCGAGTCGAGGGTTGTGCTCTTTCCGCTGCCATTGGCTCCCAGGAGAGCAAGGATCTGGCCGCGGCTGGCCGTTAGAGTCAGCTTGCTGACAGCGTGAACATCGGGCCTCGGGGCCTTGATGAACGAGAACAGGCGACGCAACGGGCCTGGGGCATAGATCTTGGTGAATTCTTCCAACTGAACGGCGGCCTCGGGTCCAAGGTCACCACGGTTGTCGCCCGTCATAATGTTGCGGGTAGAAGTTGTGGTTCCGTGGAGATAGCGTTCGACGAGGGCAGCAAGCAGGGCGTAGACGGGGATCTGGACCACCAGGAAGATCATGAGAACAATGCCGGACACGTTCCAGGGACTGGTCGGCGCAACCTGGAGGAGGTTAGTCGCTCGCTCTTCTCTCTCGAACCGGGCCAATAGTGTGATGAAGTAGGTATAGTTGGCGGGTGCAAACAGCAAGCTGAGGGCAACGACAGTAGAAGTGCTGGGTGCAGTCACAATCTGGGCAGCGATAGCCAGCAGAGTGCAGATTATAGTCACCGACACACCACTGAGCTGAGACTTCTTGAAGAAAGAACCACCAAACATGGCCAACGAGGTTAGTGATAGGCCGGCGAGAATGTGATAAACCAACACAATAAGGGCGCTCGTTGTTGCGAAGACGGCCCTCCACAAAATCAGAGACCCGATAACCCAGCCAGGGAGGTAGAGGACCGAGAAGGCGAAGTGATACGAGAGAAGACGGGTTAACTGGGCTTCCCAGCGATGCTTGGTGACCATCATCGCCTCAATAAGCGTCGACATGCCCGATTCCCGCTCTGTCGCCATGAAGCCTGATAAATGGTAGACGATGTCAATAAATCCTATAATGAAGGTAACGCCGAGGAAGTTGATGACCATGCCCGTGTAGATGACACGAACCCGTACAGCACGCTCCTCCTGGGTCAGCGAAGTGAAGGGGTATTCATCGACAGTGGCAGGAAGCGGGTTCCGGTTGCTGGCGTCGTTGTTGGACGCCGTGATGGCCTGGTCAACGGCTCGCTGAAGCGGAAGCATGTAGAGCTGACCGTCGTTATCATCCCGGTTGGTATTGATCCTACCGATGCCAAGCGAGCCGTCCGATCTGATCGTATAATTCCACAGGCCACCCCCGCCTTCGGTGGGAGAGCCGCGAAAGACGACGGCGCCATAACAGGGCGTGACTCCCCGCAGCGAGGCGCGACACGTTGTTGTGAGTTCGAGCTCCGAGTTCAGGACAGTGACTTTTCGGCCTGCCGCTGTGACCACTGCCGACAGTTCGCCGATCACCTTGTCGATCTCGCCGCCCCGGAATCCGCTATTGACGAACGCGACCGTATCGCGGCCCGTGTTGGCTGTGGCCGCGAGCGCATTCGAGAAAGAACGCACCTCATGCGGGGCACTGATGCCGAAGACAGCAGCGGGCACAAACAGGTTGCGTGCAAAGGCGAGGAATGAGGTGATGACAATCGGCAGCACAAATGCGCGTATCACCGTCGCGAGACTATGGCGCCCCAGCACGATCAAAAAATTCTTGACCACCAGGGTCCATGTCTGCCGTATCACGTCCATCCCGATTGATTCCTCAGAAGGCCGGCAACTAGGCCCCGTCGGCCTTCAACGCCTTCTTTCGTCCCAATTGGCGATTGGCTGCAGACCTTGATAGCCCGACTGCCTGAACAGCGGGGAACGGTGGTGGTGGGACGGCGGTGGAACCTGCAGGATCGATTGACTTCCGACAACAAACGTTGAGTGACGCCGATCAGAACTCAGTTTGGTGAGACAAGAGACGGCTTAAAGAGGGTACTTTTCAGTTGCACCGTGCTGGATGGAAGAAACGGATTAGGTAGTAGGTTACGTAGGCCCTGCACAACCCGGATGCGGGATACGAGATATTAATTCCCAGAGGGCTGAGCCGTCTACATGGTCGAAAATGTCGGCGGGATGTGATGGGTCCCCCAAACGGGGCGGTTGCGCAGGGCTGGGTCGGTTCGGCCGCGCACTCCGCCCTTCTTCCACGGGCGGGCTTGTCAAAAGGGGAAGCACTTGCTTGGCCAGAACCAACAAGGGCCTCGTCCGTCCTGCAGGATGGGCTCAAAATTGCGAGTCAAGTTACACCACTTCGCCCGCGCCGCACGTGTGTGTGTCCCCTGTTTACGTGTATTCGCCGTCGCTTTTTATTCACTCAAATTCCAACTACCCAATCTCAATGCTCCGTGGTTTCCTTGGTTTACGCCCAGGGATAATGTCACCTTTCGGTGCCGAGCATCTTGGTGAAGGCTGAGCATTGTTGCCCAACTCCACTCTCACTTCGCCAAAATCCAGTTGTCGCACAATTCCCCTCCGAGGCCCTCCCGGCCAAGACTTTCGGGTCCCGATCACTCGGCACGCCAAGGACCTCCGAGATCGTCATCCGAAGCCGGTTCCACGATCATACTTTGCATTTCTGCGCTGTCTATCTCGGCCTCTTCCACGGCCACGCAATACTACGTGTACATTTGATGCTCTCGGTTTACGTAGATGCACCACCCCGCTCTCCACTCAACGTCATCACCCATGGAAGCACATCGAATCAAACTTTTTCCGAGCCAAACTACGCTACCGGTATTTATTTATGTGCTGCCAGTTCGCGCATCAGATCACAATCACCAAGTCGCGCCAAAAATGATAGAACGAATTACTTACGGATGCCCTCCTCCGGCAGTGGCTGAATGTCAACGACCTCGGCCGCGAACTTCTCTTTGTGACCCTGCTTCTCCTCGCGGAGGAAGGGGAACGCCAGAACCTCACGAATCGAGTAGTTGTTGGTGATGAACTGCAACGAGTTAACCATTCTATTACATCATCACTTCAACTCCACTTCTTACCATAGCTAGGCGGTCGATGCCCAAGCCCCAACCGCCCGTGGGCGGCACTTGAATGTGTTAGCCGCTACCCGTGCGTGCCACGAGATGGAACTTACGACCATATTCCAGAGCGTTTAAGAAGCTCTCGTCAACGAGTTGCCTGTGTATAATCATCAGGGACGTATCTAGTATTTGAGACATGAAATGAACTCACGCCTCATCGTCTCCGGCCGCCTTCTGCCGGGCCTGCTCCTCAAAACGGAGGCGTTGATCGAACGGATTGTTCAACTCAGTGTACGAGTTGGCAATTTCCTTCTTGCAGACGAATGCCTCGAATCTCTCGCAAAGGCCTTGGTTGTATTGTTAGCAAACCGACTACACACAAACGACAGCGGCAGGCAATACATACCCTTCTTTGATCGGTGATACTTGGCAAGCGGGCTCATCATCTGCGGGTGCTCAACTATAGATGTGTATCAGAGTAAGTCGCCCAGGGTGGGCAAGTCACTGGTACTCACGGATGAACGTCGGGTTGATGCATGTCTCTTCAATGAACTCGCCAGTGAGTTTGTCAATCATGCGAGCGTTGGTGAGAGGTGGCGCGCATTCAACGTTCGCCTTCTTGAGGACCTTCTGAAGGAAAGCGTTTGTTTCATCGGTATGAAGTTCCTCCGCTGGCGGGAACTTCTCTCCAGTCGCCTTCTCCAGCTTAGGGCTTGGTGTCGACACTGTTAGCAACCGAAAAAGGTCGTCGGGGCAGACCTACATCATCTCAACCCTCCGCCACGGGGCTTCCCAGTTGACCTCATACTCCTTGCCGTGTTGATCCTTGTACTTGGTAATATATGATCCCGTAAGTTCCTTGACGAGGCCAGACACAAGCTCCTCGGTCAAGGTCATCATGTCATACTGTGTAACCGTTAGTCGAGATCATCGCATAGTGAGCATCCAATGACATACAACATCGGCGTATGCCCAGTAGAATTCTAAGAGTTGTCAAAACTAGCGGCTTTGGGGGTGTGAGTGCGGTTACCTACCACAAGATGTGAATTCGGGGTTCTGGAAATGGCGTCAGCGGCGAGTCGAATCTGTGATGTCAATGTACTCACATGGGTCAGGTCAATTCCCTCATTCCTGAAGTTCTTGCCAAGTTCAAAGCTGCCTCGCGTTTTAGCAAGGCCACGAATCATTCTTCAGAGCACCTACACCTTTCCGAACTGTCCAACGATCATCTTCTTGAGGACTGTTCGAATTCACAATTAGAAGAAGTAACGAGACAACAAACCGCAGACTCACACAGCTCGGGGGCGACTCTCATGAACATATCAATGTCTAAATCGTTGTGATGGGTGACGAAAGGGAGCTGTGACTCAGTTTAGCAGAAATTCCTAACCCTAGCTCTTGATCTCACTTACAGCGGTAGCACCGCCAGCGATAGCATGCATCATGGGTGTCTCAACCTCAATGAAACGGCGCTCGTGAAAAACTACAACAGCCAATTAGCTCGTATACTTGCAGAATATGAAAGGGGTGTCATACAGTCTCGGATGTACCGCACCATTCTGCTTCTCTGCCAGAGAACCTCGCGAGACCGATCATTCCAGAGCATATCAAGGTATCTCATACGAGCCCTGATCCCCGAATTAGCACTCAACTACAGTAGCGCCAGTTCCACATACCTCTGCTCGCTATCAGAGAAGGGGAAGCGAACACCAGGTAGCATGTGCAAGCAGGGGCTGAGTAGCTGGACCTCAGTTGCGAAGATAGACAGCTCGCCGGTCTCCGAATTCTTGGGGTTCGTCCGTCCGGGATAGCCCACGATACCAATAACATCGCCGCGACGGAGGTTCTCATGCTGCTTCTCGAAAGGGGGGCCATCCTTCTTGGCCAATTGAGCTTGGCAAACAACCTGAAGCTTGGTCCCGATGCTCACGGTATCGGCCGATGTGCGGATGTCTTTTATTTGGATTAGTCCCGGCTCTCATACTGCGTTCCTCTGCTGCCACTCACCGTAAAAAATCAATTTGGCACCACTGGCGCGAATATTGTAGATACGGCCAGCAATACTGATCTCCTTGCCCTCGACCGCCTCTCCGGGCTTGAGATGACCAAACTCCTCGTGAAACTTGGTGTCGTCGTAGGTGACATGAAACTTGTGAGGGTAGGGATTGGTCTCGGGATTTTTAAGCACTGTGGGGAGAAAGCAAAGATGTCAGCGAAGTATCGGCGTTCAAACAGAGGGGCACAACAGCATACAATTGTTGATATGGCGGCTGCGAATCTCAAAGTACTGGCTGGGATTAAGGTTCTCCTCCTCGCCGGCAGCGTTCTTGGGCTTGCTCGACGTGGCCTTGGGCGGGGCAGCAGCAGCCTTGGCGGCCTTGTCTGCCTCCTTCTGACGCTGCTTCTGGCGCTTCTTGAGCTCCGTCTTGGAGACACGCTCGCCGGTGGCCTCATCGAGATGGAGGTTCGCAAGCTCCTCGGCAGGTGGCGCCGGAGCGCTGGAATCGGCCATGTGAGACTGCTGACTACAGAATGTTAGGATTCGTGGTCGATGTGTGGGATTGGGAAAATTTGGTGGCAGAAGTCCCAAGTAAAACCCAATTGATTGTCCACAGCGGGGTAAAATTTCGAGTCACGACCTGAGTGAGGGGTGAGTCAACATCAGAGGGGAGCGACCTGTGGCTGCCCCGCGTGGCTGAGCCCAGATCGCGGGGAAGGTACAGCCACAGTTGTTTCAACAATCATCCAGGGAATCGGTTCTTCCTATTTCTCCCAATATATGATCCATATCTGGCGTGTTTTCACTTTCTAGAATCAATCTTACGGTTTGCGGCTTAAGGTCTAGCATTGCAGTACATGGTTCACATTGATAGGGAGTGAGGCAACGGATGTGGGCTCAAATGTTCACTGAGTGGGGTGTATTTTTGGCGCGAAACGACCCCGCGAGCTCGTCCCAGCTGATATCCTACGTCATAGCTTCGTTTTTCCTCATTTGTCTCCGTTGGAGCAGCTGCGTTAGAGGAACAGACGAGACCTGATGGGACGGTTTTGTGTTTCCGTGGACAGACGATCCATGTCAATTCGAAGTGGAGCCATTGGTAATGCTTGACCTGGCTGAACCAGGGCCGGGTCCGGTCCCACAACCGCCGGACCATCCCAGGGCTCAACGGCGCTGTCCGGAAATGAGGTATTGTTCCCATTCCTGGTAGGTAGGACGGAAGAGTAGCATGCTAGTCGTGCAAAGCTGCCCAGCCGTCCTGGGGCTGACAGAATAATTACTCGGCCCTCTTCAGCGTTGCTGTCCGAAAAAAAAGGAAGGAAAAAAAAGACTGGGAAGTGGGTGGAATTTCACTTTGTCAGCCGGGGCAGTACTCCTGAGCTGCCTGAGTACTTGGTGAGAACCCCGAGTTATACACGGAAACGAACGCGCGTCATCAGACGCCGCGCTTCGTCGGAACGGAAACTGGCTCACCGAATTCATTGCTTCTTTCGAGACGGTGCGAGATAGTAAAATTTTTGTACCAGAGGAGGCATCCATAGATTCAAAGTGTTGCACAGCACAGCGCCAGCCCCTGGTCACAAGGTGGTCATGGTTTCAAATATGCACAGCGGTCTCTGGCTCTCAGGCGTGACTTGTGTGGTAGGACATGCCGTTGCATCGAGGCGATGTTCTCATATCGGCTCTGCTTGATTCTACTGCTCATGGCTCTTCATCCCATTCAGAGACTTGAAACCTGCCCGCCATATTCCCAATATATGCTTCAGATGGCTTCAGATGGCTCAAACATATGACCAGATAGCGCGCTCCCTTTTGGGATTTATTCATCTCCCTAAAAACATACAGCACGCCAGAGCCCAGAGCACACGAGTTCCGCCCTGTCTAATGAACGCTCAATATGCCAGTCGTGTGGCCGACAGCGCTCCTCAATCTATAAACATTGGCTCGCTGTTCATGCCCTCCATGATGCCCATATTTGGAGCCGGAATTGGCTCTTGATGACTTACACCGCGTAGCATATGAAGTTGTTGCTGCCCAATCCCTTGCAAAGGGGTGACATTAGTGATCGATCTGCCGAAGTGTGGCTTATCGTAGCGAGCTTCTATTTCCACTTGTGTGACATTTCTTGTCACCCCTGTTTCAGCATGCGGCGAAAATATTGGCCGTCCTCTGTTCTTTGGGACCTCAAGCTGAAGCGTCTGTTGCGCGGGCAGTGTAACAAATTGCCGGGTAGGAAGCCGGCTATGCTGCAACCCGTGTTGAGAATGCGCTTGGGATAAGTCGGCCCCAGTTGGAGGTAGATTTGGCGCCGTGCGGTCGTTATCATCCTCCATTTCGGCATCTCCGTCAGCGTCGGCATCAGCATCAACATCAGCATCAGCATCAGCATCAGCGTCGGTGTCGGTGCCTGCATCAGGGTCGGGATCGGCATCGGCATCGGCATCGGCGTCTTCCTCGTCCGCGTCAACATCGGCACCTTCCTCGTCCAACTCCCCCAAATTTTGTCGTAACTCGGGATTTACTGGCAGTGCCGCCCTCAGTTCCCCACCAGCTGCGGATCCATAGGGCCCAGGCGCTGCAGAAGGGCTGCGGACCAAAGAATTTGCTATGGTTGCAGAGGGTGGCTGTGACAACGGCGGGCTCTGCAGGCTGTAGGTACTTTGTTTTTGCTGCTGTGGAAAGCCTCGCAGTTCGATCTGGTGTGTGCTGCTTGTATGGCTGGTCATCGTCCCTGGAGAGCTGATTGAATGTGCCTGGCTGAGTGCTCGCTGTGCTTGGAGACCAACGTTCGAAGCTCGCGACGAGGTGACAACACCTTTCCATCGGTCGATTGCCGATGAAACAATTGTATTAAGATCAGAATGGCGGTCGCCAATGTTGAGCCCGACGCTCGTTTTCCCATATATCACACTTTCCTCGTTGACATGCTCGACCATCTTAGGGTCAATGAATATCGTTGACGGAGGCGCGATCTTAAACTCTCGAGGATACTGCAAGCGACTTAGCTGATCGATTTGTGACTTCAGATGCGCGTTTTCTTGTTTCATAGCGCAGTGGGCTTGGTTGAGCTTTTCCATCTCCTTCTGCTTCCGGCCGAAGTTTCGAGCCAGCTCCAGAACCCAAAGGTTCATTCGCTGCTCTTGCGATAGCTCGTTCCAGACTTGAAAAGTACTGTTGATATGATCATAAACTTGCTGTTCGAGCTTCGCTGCCGCCTTTGCGGCTTTAAGAACGGCCTTTTTTGAATCAATTTTGAACTCAGCGACCGAAGGAGGATACGTCAGCTCCTCGCTGATGGCAGTCGTCGCGGCTCCGCATGTGGCCTTCCACCGACCGAACTCGACCTCGAAGTAGTTGCGCAATGCTTCAAGCTGCTGGTGACCAGGTGGAAACACCGACCACGATGTTGGCGTGGTATGTTGGACAGTAGAGAACAAAGTCGGGGGCGGCTCGAGGCATCGAAGGGTCAACGCAGGGAAGTCCAGAGAAAGGGGATCGAAGCCAAAGGGCATCGAGGCGGCATCTACGTGCTGCCTGCAGAACATGTTAGTTCAAGAGTCTGAGTAGAAGGCGGGGTGAAGACAGACTTCGCTGCCCTCCATGAACCAATCATTTCGCGCAACGCTAGCTCAGCAGCTTTCGCAGTATCCAAGGCGTCCTGGATGCGCTGTCTCACACCGAGCTGGTGTTTCTTCATTGATTGACGGTTGATCGTAGACTGGGGCCCGGGATTGGGCACTTCGGTGGTGCCATCTTGTCGGCCAGATTGGAGCGAGAGTCCTGAATTCCGTCGGCCGACAGCTTGCCTCAAGGCTTCTTCTGTTCCATCCTCAAACCTGGCTCTCTCCAAACCCTCCCTGGTTCTTGGACCATGCGAAAATCCATGAGCCGAAGCTTGCCCATCCAGTTCCTGGTTCGCTGTCGTCGATGAGGCAGGAGTCCTCTGGGGCGGTGGTGACCTTGCTACTGAAGACTCTGCGTCTTCTGACGCTCGGCTTCCCTGGGATGCCGCCGCCGGAGTTGCAGCTGTCGGTGCTGTAGAACGTCGACGCGGTGTCCCTCTAGCTTGTCTCCTCGTTACAGACCCTCTAATTTTCCGAATCTCCTCAACAATATGAATGCCGTCTGACGGTTTCGGGTTCTTGGGCTTGATGTAAATATCCAAGTGTCGGCCGAGGGATGACGACGTAAAAGCCTGCTGGCAGAAGGGACAGTTTCTGTCCTTGACAGCTTTAGGAGTGCTGGTATTGGCGGCCTGGGCCGAGGTCTCAGCCATCGCTGTTTCTAGCCGAGATCGAAGTAACGAGATCAGTGTACGAAAGCGGGGACATTGAGCAAGTCGAAGTCAACCGAAGGCTGAGCAACTGCTCCGTTCGAGGAGCAACAGCCCTCAAGACCATGGAGGCTTGTCCGAGGGAGAACCGGCGGGGAAATTGCAGATGCAGTATGGGGGGGGTCGGAGTTTTAAAAAGCAACTGTGAACTTTTTGGTTGCTTTTTGATGGCATCTCGACCCTCGCCCCAGGCACCGCAGAGCCTTTCTTTTTCTATACACGCCCCTCCCCCTTTCCTCTAGCCTCAGGATGATTCCCGGTAGGGCAGGTCACGAACAGGGGTCCCATGGAACTACCGTTGCGCCCCCCAAATGTTGCGAGGAAGGAAGGCAACAGGGGAGAAAAAAGTGCAAAAAGGCACGTCGCATCGGCGAGAGTGCGAATGCATGTGGCGCGAGGAGAGCAAATTTAAGGTGACCTGTCAACCTGGACTCTCAGCTGGAGACTAGGCCACGGCCAGCCAGCGGCAGCAGCTGAGGAACTGCTGATGACCTGTTGTTGGCAGGTGCATTCGACGGGCGGCGTGGTAGTTTGCCCAGGGATATTTTCGGGGTCCCAGTTTCGAGCATCTAATGCAGGGTCGGATTCCCGCGTCCGGACGCAGCCCTGGGGAAACATTGTGAGATGCGTGGTTTGAGCCTGCGGTAGGATGGTATCCAGAAGAAATAAGATTAGCCATGGCGATTCAATACAACCCCAGAGTCAGATTGGAACATTTCGATGCTGTAACTCCAAGAGCCAACCTTCACCGTGAGAGGCAGGCACCCTGCTTGTTGGCCCCCAGCTCCCAAGGAGGGAAAGGGCGGTCCCGGCAGCGCACCACAGTGTCTTCCGTCATTCGGTTAGCGCTGATCGCCGGCCGGAACCGCAGACTAGTGACGCCCTGTTGGCAAGCGGGACCGATCCGCCCCTGTCTTTGGTGTTAACTGTTGTCCAAACACAATCGAACTTTTCTCTGCTGTCTAGAAGTCCGAATTCTACACGGATTAGGTTCGCGGACGGTGGGGAACACGGTTGTGACGCCTCACCCACGCCGACACAAAGTGATATCTTTGGCCACTGTGAACAACCATCCTTCGCATTCTCCTACCTGAGATCTGGGCTGCAAAGGACGCTCGGCAAAGCAGGGGTAGATTTAACGGTCGCCCAAAACGAAAAGATGGGGTTCCTGTTCCAACTGGCCTGGGGTGGCTTGAACCATCGTAGCCGCCCCTTTCCAGATGCATCGAAATAAAATCCTGGCCTGGTGGGGGCCCTTGACCAAATGGACGCTATTGAAAGCTGGCAGCCATCTGTACACCTACATGTGTCAGAAGGCCAGGATCGGATCACGAGAGATTGTTTAGCTGCAGCTTCGAGTGGGTGGAAACTGCAACAAGCCAGACACGACCTGCATCAACAAAATTGCCTAACACGCCGCTGTGCGTCCCACGCGTCTTGCCTCACCGAAAAAGCGGCCGGGCGAAATCGATCGCGTCGAGCTGCGGGTTTGATGCGCATCAACATTAGGAGGAGATGATGTTCGAGTCCTGTTCATTCAGGCTCGCGCGCCCGAAGCAGCGTGCCCCATATCCGAGTGCCACGTTAGGAACCCTCAACCACGGCGCATCCTAACGTAGGATGAATCATGTTCACTGGCCCGATTGATGTTGCAGCCAACTCTGTCACAACGTCGTGTGATATTTGCGTGGTGATTTGCTCGCGGATGAAGCACTGAGATAACAGCATCCAGCACCAGCCATCTTCTTCTGTTTTCTGTACGAAGATGACAGAATTCATATCAATTCAGAGACGCCAGGCCAATCATCTCGGCTGCGTTCTTCGCCATGCTTCGGTCAAGCGACAATCCGGTTTTGTGAGGGCTTTTTCCGCTACGCTACAGCCTTTGTTTGCTATGATGCAAATCTCATAACTCCTCGTGGAAGTTGATAGCGCCCCCGAAGCGCTTTTATTCTTCCGCGGCAACCTATAACTTAGCCACAGTACGTCGATTATGGACGAAGGACGATCAGCTTGAGAATCCGCGAGGCCAACCAGATCAGAGAGTTTTCGAGATTGCAGAGGTCAGGTTCGTTTACGTGGGCTCGGAACCGTGCGGAGCAGGCCAGTCTTACCAGCATCTTCAGATCATCAGTCGAATCAGATCTGACAATAATAGCGACCTATGACAAGTAACATGTTCGTTTACATCGTAGTAGGAAAAAAGAAAACTGAAGGTTCACCACCTGGATGGCGCCTGGCGCCTCCCCTTCTGGTTTGCCCAACCGGGTCAATTCATGCGCTATGATTGGTCAAAGCAGCCGGCGGGGTGATATGCGCACAGACTATTCACGTTGCCCCAGCCCCAGTTTTTTTGCGCGTTCAACTCGCGAAGCTCTCACGGCATCCACGCTGAAACCGCAACGGAAACAATGTCCGTTAATTTTTAGACCAAAGGCGCTTCCAACGACAATTCAATCAAGACTGCGTTGCGCACATATCATAACTATCTTATGCCAGCTTTATTTCTCAAGCGATTCTCATTATGCCCCCCGGTAAGTTGCGTTTGGCGCAATCATTCTTGCGATTCTGCGACATGCAAACGCACCACAATCCCCGCAACACCAAAGCTCCCCGCGTTTCCCCCACAACGTCCAGGGGCTAACATATACTGGAGCAGCCATCAGCGACGGCGAAGAAGCCTCGGATGTCGAGCTTGAAGCATCCGCCGCTGTGACGAAGAAAACCGGCCGTGACAAGAAGCCAGTCGCACATGAAGAAGTTGTTCCCGACGTGGATTCTGATGACGATCTAGCTGTTCAAGATCACAATGGGGCATTCGTTGATGAAAGGGAGGAAGAGGAAGAGGATGGCGATGATGACGAGGGTGAAGAGTACGATCTTGCGCGTGCCAAAACTTGATTCGGTACTAACACAACTGCAGATACGTTGTCGAGAAGATTCTTTCCCATATTATCCACGAAGATGTGCGCAGACCTCTATACATTCTCGGAGGGCCACAAACTAACGAACGCCATAGGGAGAGCCAAGGTTCGAGGTCAAATGGGAAGGTTATGAGAAGAAGTCGGACCGCACTTGGGAGCCAGAGTCCAATCTCGTGTACGAGCTCCAATGTCCTGTTTTACCAGTTGTATCGCTAACAAGAGCATAGAGGCGCCTCACAAGTGCTCAAAGAGTACCTTGAGAGCATTGGCGGTCGCGAAAACCTCTATATCGACCCCAGCACGGTGCTGAAGAGCAAGAAGCGCGGTCGTCCGTCATCGGGAACACCCCAGTCAAGTGGAAAGCGATCGAAACGAAACGGGGGGCACCCTTCTGAGCTCGAGGTGCCATTGGCTGTCCGAAATGCCCCATGGAAACCTCCCGCTGGCAGCTGGGAAGACCATATTGCTCAGCTGGATGCTTGCGAGGATGAGGAAAGCGGAAAGCTTATGGTCTATCTCACGTGGAAGAATGGCCACAAGACTCAGCACGAAACCAGCGTCATTTACCAGCGCTGCCCTCAGAAGGTTTGTCGAGAAAAACTCCAACCTCCTTTCATGGCTTACACATCCCTAGATGCTGCAATTTTATGAACGACACGTCCGTGTTATTAAGAGGGATCCAGATGCAGATGAAGATGCCGAGGATATCAAATCCTAGCAATGCTTCGTGGATGCGACAATCTATCGACCCATCCGGTAACATAATCACCCAATTCAAGCTTCCTCTCCGGATAACTGTTTCCCACAGTGAATCCTTAACAAGCATTCATTCTACACCTTTTCAGATAGCTGCTGATCTGGTGATCATTCGTGTATTTTTGACTTTTTTAGGCGAATTTCTTCTGTTAACATAGTAACGGGACTGAATGAAGGCGAAATTGGTGGGATAGCAATCAATGCATCAGCAGCTTGATGCTGGGAAGAAATGAATTGATCAGACTTGTAGACAGTCTATCGCACATAAAATGTGAATGCCAAGCTCAAAAGACTCGATATGCCAATGTCCGCGATTGTTGGATGACTGGCTCCGGGCGGATTCCAGGAGGCTGGATCGCAAGTGGTCAGTGCGTGCCTGATTCATCGGGCTTTAGTGGGGGGTTGGCAGCGCCAAGCAGCCAGCTCGCGCAATCAACCCCTGACGCAACGCTGTCCAACCTCTTTTTTATTGACTTGCAAACCAGGTGGCGGGGCAACCGCAGCTATTTCTTGGGCACTCTCTGCTGTCGCGCAGGACCAGCTTCCACCGTTATTTGCATCTTGACAAGCAACTCTTCATCTTTTCAGTGATCGCTTTCTGCCGAAATACCCTGTCAAACATTTCGGTGTTGGGCTTCATACGAACCTCAACCCTTCATCCTGTTATCTTCACTCTCGTCACCAGCTGTATTCTTCAAGCCCATCGCCAAATCAAAGGATCTGACCCCGCAGTTTCGCCCACCTTCCGCATCTACGATCGCAGCATTCCATCATACAGTTACCACATATTTCAAGACACTTCGGCGCCTCAAAAAATCCGCAACTCCGTTAGAAACCTCTCCACCAGTCTCAGGTGATCAGTAGCTGCCTACCTATCCACCAAGCAGCGCGAGCTTCTCATCGCCCCCGCTCCCGCTCCCGCTTAAGCCCCAATTCGTTGCGACGGCCCGACCGACATTCCTGAGAAGCGGAAAAACCGGGGAGTCCCAGATCAGTCAAAATGAAGCAAAACGACGTCATTGCCGTGATCATTATCATCCTATTCATCCTTCTCGCTGGCATCGCCTTTGGCATCTACCACCTTGTCAATGTTGCACGGCGCAATATGCATGGCACAGTGACGAGTTCGTCAGAAAGCAGTACGAGCGATAGCTTGGATGATAACTAAGCTGGCTGAGTCAACACGCAGGATGCACAATCAATTCTGGGGCAGATCTTGGAACCAGGTCGGCTCTGCAAACGCCTGGATTTGGTGGACACACCGCGCCAGCAGCGGAGAGTTCAGGCTGTTGCCATTTCTCCGTGTCTAGCCGTCGCCCAAATTGTGTGCTGGTCGGCCTACCTTGCGGTTCCTTCACGCCACAGCAGTAGGAAGATGGAACGGAAGGGGGGAATGGGTGATAGGGGAGTGCCACTCCCCATTCTCTACAGGGGCCATACCACACCCCCCTCCACCTCATCTACCACACATATTAACTATCTTCTCACTGCGAAGGATTTATTGCAGCTGGTACTCATGAGTAAGAACATGAGGGCAAAAAAGGAGGATGTAATGGATTCACGGAGACTGAAAGCATCGATTTTTTTCATGGGGCGGTTTGTTGGTGGTTTTACCCTTTGTGGGTTATTATGTATGCAACTGGTAACGGCGGAATTATGGCGGGATATGTTTGTGCTTTTTCAGGCGTTGTTATGGGGGTTCTGCATGATCTGGGAAAAAGACGGGATAGTTTGTCTGGTGGGAACGATTTGAGACAATGAAGTGAGCGATTCATGGATATCATGACTTTAATTCCCTTTCCTCTTGTAATCAAGGAAAGGGAATAAACGGGGTAAAGAGATGGCTAACTGGACAAATGGATGTCCAGATTTCTCTTCTTTGTGATCAAGATAGATAGGATGGGGACAAGCCCCGAGTAGATACAAGCATGCAATCAACAGAGGCAGGAGAGCCTGTCGGACAAAAAAAAAAAATTTGGCACCCGCTGTTGATGCTTTGGACACCTCAATAGCAGCAATACGACACATCCATTCGTAAAGCGACTGAACATGTCTACGTCTTCAATCTGCAGTTGAATATTATCCAAATGCTTTCCCCGGGTTGGGACACCTCCATGCCAAAAAGGGGGGCGTAAACAGCATTGTTGGAACGCACCATATTACATAACTATATCCTGCATTCTTCAGGGATTTCCCATACGCGCATAAACACGCCCAACCCCCGCTCTAGGGAAGCCAACAAACCATTTCCCACGAGGCTATCAGAGAAACCCGTCATTGAACTCAAGGATAAAAAAGTGCGACTAATTTTTGTTAGTATTACCACTGATTCGTAAATCCTCTCTGCGCAGCACTGAATTTCTGCAATCTTTTCTGTGCCGTTTCCTGCAATGCATTGCGGTTATGCTCGCATGCTGTCATGTCATGCCATGTGACTGAAAACCATTCTAGGGTTGTCGATTCCGAGCCGTCTTGGCCTAGGACGCCACTGACGTATGTCTAGGCGCAACATCTTCAGCGCGACAGGCAACGAAACACTAGAAGTCTTGGTTGTCAATTGTACAAAAATATGCCCAAATGAGATAGATCAATGGCAATGTCGACATTGGTATTCGGAATCAGTCGTTCCTCCCAATAAATACTCGGATAGTCCAAAAAACGCCATTGTGGAAGAAATCCACCCAGCAAAAGAAGGGATGCAATCCGCCCGCTCATCGGCTTAGCAGTCTCAAGTAACAAGCCGGCCGTAGCCAGTGTTCAGTGCAATATAATCTGGTCCCGCTGTTGTCATTGTAACAAGCGCACCCGACCTTGATTGCCCAACTATGAATTGCGTCTCATAACTCCCAAGCTAGGCTTTTCTTGACGCCATCAACCCTTGGTGGCCTGCGGAGTTGCTGACCTTGACGGGCCATCCGCCGCGGACTTTTCCTTACCCAGCCCATCCTGGAATAAGCCATGCTCGTCAATGTATTCGACGACGGGATCGGGGATCAGATAGCTAAATATCAATCAGCACCGCAGGCCGTGAAAATTCAGGACTCAAAACTCACCGCACGCTGAGATCCTTCTTGAGAAATAGGCGGACCTTGGTCGAGCTGATATCATTTTGAATGACCTGGCTGATAACCCAGATATTGTTCTCATACTGCCTCAACGTAGCTAGTGCCTCGTCGACGTCGGTACCAGAGCGCTCGATGATGAAGGCGCCGTACTGGCCGAGAATAACATCCAGATCAGCCGGCGACCACAACCCTGGCTCGCCCATGGACATGACCAGGTCAGCCCCTGCCAAAAGCGCAATGCGTGCCTTTCGCATCCGGCCGTCGGGGCCCTCAATTCCTCCCAGAACTGTGTTGATCTCGTGATCAAAATGGCGCAACACCCTCGCCGTAGGCACGTATCGTGGCTCTCCTTCCTCGTCGCAGTTGAGCGTCTCAAATGGGTCGACCATCAGCCATGATGACTGCTCGACGGCGCGCGAGCACATGGCGACGCGGTGTTGGCCGGCAGCCAGGCCAACCTTTTTGTAGGCGTCGCTCACGGGAGACAGGTAGCCGGCGCAGACCTCGAAGTCAGTGTTGAAGCGCACGAAATCGGATGCCATCTCGAACATGCGCAGGTGGAGAAAGGTGATAGCTTGGCGAATGGGTGCCTGTCAGTCAAACCTCGCCGACAGTAACCGAGAGGAGAAACTGGGAGGCTTACGAGAGAACGAGCCGCAGGCGACAAGCACCAGCGGGGTCTTGTCCTCCTGGGCTACCCGGCGCTTGAGCTTGCTGTGGGGGAAGCTATAGGGGCCGAGGGTGTGTACACCTGGGGATGGTGTATGGAGTCGGACGGTTTCGGCGTCGGACAGCGGCTGGGCGCCCGGACCGACGGCTTTCGATGTCATGACGGTGGTACACGGTGTCGCTTCAACGGCGAGTGGTCGGCGGAACGGAGCGAAGCCGAGGTGACGCAGGGCACGCGGGTTTTCTCGTAGCTTTAGAGCCCAGCCAACTGAGGTGCGGGGCAGCGTCAGCCGCAGACGGAACGCCGAGGACGGGAAGAGGAGGGGTCGATGGTGGAATGTCTCGTCGCTACGTTCAGAATACGTCTGTGTGAAAGCAATGGTATCGTTGCAAAATAAAGCCAGTCAGATTGGGCCAGAAGAAGCAGTTTAGGGGAAGTTTGTCAATGGCAGAGAAAAATGAACAGGAATGGCGAGAGTGGGTTTTAGATGAGCAAGTCTTGGAAGGGGAGATCTGGAGGCAGTGCTGCTGGGGATTGGCGGACTGGGGCGAACCCCGCTGGTTTCTAGTGGAGGGAGTCAAAGCTGCGAGGCAGCCAGCGGCAACTGGCGTGGGGCATCCAGTCACGACATTGCGGCCACCGTCCATCTAGCCCCTCCAGCAAGAAAATGGGTTTCTTGGGTTATTAATTGCCATTACTCACCCATAACGTTATGTTTCTTTTTTTTTTTTGTATATTTTGTCGTTTTACCCCCACCCAACCTCATTGTCACCCGAGGCGATTCTGTAACTTCGCGGCTCTTTTCTCTTGTCACCAGGCACACCTGACCCCACGCTGGACGTCGTCTTAGTCGAGCCGCCCCTCGGAAAGCTCGATTACTGACAACAAATAAAAAGAACCGGGACAACACCCTCAAACGCAGACAAAGACTTGTTGATTCGGCAGGCTGGTGTCACAGCATAATCCTGGCTCTGAAAACCCAGAGCGTGGCCATTCATTGTTTCCCATTGGCCTTTTCAGAAAATGCCTGGCGCGGTTCGTCGTCTTGCCTTGTGAGCGCTGTCACTTGTGAGCTTGGGAATGCTCCGGGTGCAGCCAGAGTCATACCTAGGTAGGCTAGGTTGTTACGTTGCAAGGGATTCAGTGGCTGCAGGAAGCACTTGGTCGACGCGCACGGGCGCAGCGGTCAGGTTGGTGGTGGCTTGGCAGCTGTGAGTAGTTCTCGAACAGACCAACGGTTGACGCGAAGCACCGCGTACTCTATTCGCTGTTCGACTTCTCTTGTGCTTCAGTCTATCCCCTCCCCCCAGCCAAGATAATTTTTGAGTTGATATCTGTTCTTGCTGTATCTACGTCTTTCTCAGTGCAGGACATATTCTCGCACATATACGAATACCTATACATACCCAATGGTCAGCCCCATCTGAACCAGGTACTCTTTCCCACTTCAATGTTCCTCCCAGATTGTGGACTGCGATCTGCCAGCAGCAAGCGATAGTTATTAGTGCAGTATCTTATTTCCACTAACGGTTTGCGTGAGATGCGGTAATTAACGTTGGTTAGCGCGTTAGCAATGCTTTCGGATGCGGAGGTGTAAGACAATTGGCCAACTAAAGCGGGTCACTCCAGCAGGCCACGAGCAATGAGATTTCGCGTGTGGCCATTCACCACCACCAGACACCGCTCTGTGAGTATATTTCTGTTCATCCCCAACTTTGCAAGAACGCAAATCCAATGTGTTATCTATAGGACCGGCGTTAATGGATATAGATCGCAGTTTGGGGAATTTTGCGACGTATTGATCATTTGCAGCGAATTTATTCCTTTCCTCTTGGCTGTTTCTGGCGCGTCGAGGCGCGTCCGTCTTCTGTGTAAAGACTCCTGAATGGAGGATCAACATCATTCGGGGAGCATGTGAGGAATTATCTGTCTTGTAATATCTGCACAAACATGCAAAGATGGGCATCTTGGACCAAGGCCCAGGGTGTCAAACTGCGAAGTTGGCACTGCCGACTCTTTAGCACACTCCATCCTGCCCAACATGTCCAGTTGCCGTGTGCTTCTGCGGGTGATATCACGGTGAGGTACAAGTAACCCCCCATCGGATAGTGGCAGACACTCACAAGACAACAACAGCCTACACAATTTTGAGAACTCACGCCCTACCGACCCCTTGATCATCTGGATCCCTCCCTTTTCTTCCTGCGATGGCTACGATCCTCTCAGTCTCCTGCCCCCGCGGTGGTTTGCCAAACTCCCCGTCGTTGTGCTCAACTACCGCTGGGTCGGTCTCTACTCGACTCCATCCATCAACAACAAGGGCAAAGACTCGGAACCCATGCCTCGCTGGCCTAACCCCCTGCACGATGTCCACTTTGGCTACCAATGGATCGCACAGAACCTCACCCCTCCTGATCTCGGCCGTAGGAGCATTTACGTCTACGGCTCCTACCTGGGCGCCAGCCTCGCCACCTCCCTAGCTCTTACCGAGTCCCATACCCACTCCCCCATGGCCGTCCGCGGCTTGATCGCCTACAATGGCATTTACAACTGGACGACCCTCCTGCCCGACCACCCCATCAACAAACCCAAGACATTATCATCATCGTCGTCTTCGTCGTCGTCTTCGTCGTCGTCACGGTCCACGAAGAAGAAGGAGCTCCTTCCTGACACTCCCCCGACTAAAACCCCCAACGATACTAATTCCAACTCCCCCTTCAACCTCCTCCGCCAACAAGCACCAACCCTCTTCCACCAACCTGCCAACCTCTTCGACCCTTTTGCCAGCCCCTGTCTCTTTTTCCACACCTCAGGTTTGAACGTCCCGAAGAGATTCCCTCCTTCCTTTCCTCCCTCTATCCCATCAGAAGGAACCCCACTTCCAGAACCAGAACCAGAATACCCACCCCCAAGAAAAAGCCGCCTTGTCTTCCCCCGACGGAAATCCACGCTCCGCATACCAGAAACTCTGCTCCTCTATGACGCTCCCTCTCCGCAAGAAATAACCCCTCACAAAACGCGTACCGGACGGAAGAAAAAAAAGACGCCCCCGCAGGGTGATAGCTTCTGCTTCCAGGCTAGGGAGCTAGCAAGCGTGATGATACGCAGCGTGGAGATGGTAGAGTTGAAGGATCGGATGAAGTGGGATTCTGAATATGAGGATCCCGAGGGGCGGGTTGCCGAGGCACAGAGGCGGGTGAAGACGGTGGAGTTAGAGATGCAGGGAGGTCTTGGTTCTGAGCAGGATGCGGAGATGGGATTGTGGGAGTTGAATGGGGACGGGGAGCAGGCAGCGGTGGAGTGGTTGAGGGAGAGACTTAGGTTGTGAAGTTTTTTAAATGAATGACAGTGTATGTAAGGTGGGTATGCGTCACCAAACAAGAGTTGGAAAGGGGATAGCAGTTGTGTTGCGTTTGTACCCATCTGACTATCTTTGCCTAGCTACCTAGGCATCATCCGCTGCGCAAGGGGGGGGTATACGGACTAAATAACTGAAAAGCAAAACCACATTAACATTAGAGAGAGAAAATTCATGCCATCACCTATCCAACGACTCTTAGATGTCAATCCGCCGCGGCGTCCCCCAGTCATTACGATACCTCGGCCCGTCAGGATCATCCTCCCTCAGGTCGCCGTCCATAAAAGCCTCCACTGGCGCAGCAGGTGCTGGAGTTGCAACACTAGGCGTGCTAGAAGGCTTCATCTCGATAGGCGCCGGAGTCGGAGCCGGCTGCCTCCTCCGCCACCTCCGATAGAGGACAAAAGCGAGCACAGCGAGAAATAGCAGGCCTACACCCAAACCGACCGAGAGCCCGATGATGAGCGCGAGATTCTTCCCGTCCCCACCTGGAGGTGTATTTGCTGGCTCCGCTGTGGATGTTGGAGCCCCCGTGCCGGATGCCCCGCTGCCATCCGTCGTGGTTGTTACCGCCGTGGTGGGTCGGATGTTTGCAGAAGTCGTGGCGATGCTCATGGAAGGAGACGTCCCTGTGAAGGTTGCAGTCGAGACGAGGACGACGCCTTGGAATTTACCAGGCCGGATCTGAGTAGTATTCTTGTTTGGGCAGGCGCATTTCCCCGAGTTAAAGTCGCCTTCGCAGCAGAATTGGTCGTTGCCGCAGTATATCATCTTGCCTTCCTTGTTGTTGGCATCTGTGCGGAGAAGGGGTGTCAGCAGCACATTGATGGGCAGAAAGGGCTTCTCAAGATTTACCCAGGCAGAAATCCCCGCAGACGCTATTCGCCCATTTTGGCGCCGTGCAAGCAGCACGCTGGACGGCGCCATAGGTGAGGTTAGGATACACATTGGTGGGAGTTGTCGGCACGCAGAGGGCATTTGAAAAACACGACCAGCCGGCTGGGCAGCAATTCGAGTAGGCGGCGTCGAAGGGAATACACGGATAGAACCCGGGCGCAAAATCGCCTCCTGGGAAATAGCAAGACGCCCGTTCATCGGCCTGGGCTCCTAAAAGCAGGAGACTGGCACCGACAGCGACCAAATTTCTTGCTCGCGAGGGCATCGTGATAATAGCGATAGTGGTTCGGCCGAATACACGAAATCCAAGCTCCCGTGAGGAAAATCGGAGAGGATGATGGAACGGATTCGATTTGACAAGGCTCTGGCGGTTAGAGATGACCCAGCCATCATTTTATACAGGGACGCATTGGGCGCACTATCGACGGACAAGGCTGCGTCCCAAAACGCCTTCTCGTCTGAGCTGTTGCATCCAAAATCAATGATAATATGCACGTTACGAGCTCCGTCGGCCGTCATTGGAGAGAATTGCCGGGATCCAATGCGCGGGCGCCAGTTACGCCCACTCTCGACCAGAGCTGAGGGGCAGTGCCTGCAGTTTGGGAGGAGTCTGCCTCAGAGCCCGCGCAACTTTTTCAATTGCAGTGCCGCGTGAGCAGAGCTGCGTCGAGAACGACGTTCAAATAGGCAGCAGGAGGGATCAATTTAAACTGTAAAGTGTGAACCCGCTGTGAGACTAACATTGAAGTTTAACAATAGCGAAATACGAACCGAAACCAATAAAAATCCGAGCCGGTAGTAAAGTCCAACCCCTGAAAGTTTGTTAGCGTGGGACTTGGTGAGAGTATTTGGGAAGCTGTTTTGTGAGGGTTCAAGCAAGAATATTTAGGTCTTAGTTCCAGCATTCAAGCCTTGAACTCCATTGTCAAGGCCTTGATCTTCCGCACCAAGGCCTCAGGTTCCCATCATCATCAAGTCCTCAAAGATAGAAAAAATGCTGGGGTCTGTTGGCCCATCTCTGCCTGCAGCCAAGCCGTGAAGTACCGCACGAAAAACCTTTCAGGGATTGGACTGTATTCGTAATTGAAATGTGAACCACAAGAGGCCCAAACCTGCCGCGAATATCCCATTGTTTCCTGCAAGGAGCCGTTCATTGTCGTGGGGAGTTCGGTGGTCATCTTCCAGTTCCTTTGGTGGGCTATCGTTTTGCGCCGATTTTCCAGGCCGAAGACCCCGAGGGACGCCAGTAAAGTGCACACCACTCCGCACCCTGTCTTGCACAAAGTCTTGACAGCATCCCGGTTCCAGAGCGCTGGGACGTGGAGTCGGTCGACCGATGTGACCAAAATACTTAAGCCAGCCATCTGCCTAAGCTAGGTACTTGATGTCCCGTCAAAGCGTGTCAAATGGGCAAAAGAAGCCTGTCGCCGAGTACCCGAGCAGCATTCCAAACTGTGGCTGCATGGAGTGGCAGGCAAGAGAGCTGATGGGCGTATTGCTATCAACAAGTCCTGAGTCGCGTCTTTCAAAGGGTTATCTCCCCGACAGCGCCTCCAAAGTTTTGAGACCGAGATTCCGCCTCACTTGGACGCCATCCTGGCGTCGCCGCTGCAACATGTCCTGCCTTATGAAGCAGTCATCGAGGACTTCACGAAAAGACTTGGTGGCTTTGCCCAGCTCCCGCTGTAGGTTGCCCGTTACAATATCAACCACAGTAAAACACACTCATCGATAAGAACTGCGACTAGGAACTGTCGACCCCGCTGCCTTCCGGGCTGGATCCGGTCGTATTCACAGCATTGCTAGCGAACATACTGGAAGCGAGTTATAAATACCGCCATCCCAAGGATGTTGGATTGTTTCTTCATTGAGGATGCCAAGATCGACGCTGGTGAGGTTAGCTCAAAGGCACTGCCCGAGTTTATGACCCATTGAATTCCTTTTAGTCCGAAGACAATGGCTCTCTCGGCCCTGCATACAGCATGAAGCTGGGTTGCGGCATTGACTTCATCGGGAACAGTCGACATCCAGGGCTGAGGGACAGGTATATATGCGGTCTCTGACGGAGGAAAGAAACCGGCACTTGAGGACGGTTGTGACAGGTGGGGGTCAAGCAAGCGAGTGTAATAGACAGCGGTAGGACGGCGGCGTGCGGGATTTGTAACGAATTTGACACGTAGGTATTGAATACGGAGACGCCGGTAAGGGCTCGAGAGGAACATTCATATCATTCAAGTGTTGATGGATTTTGAGAGACAAATTGACTCCTAGGTCAGATTTTGATGATTGATTGTGGTTCGTAGCTGTAGTTTTCATCAGCTTGAGATGAAGGAGCTCCGGAACCCGCCCCAACATTGCGTCACCCACCTTTACTTGTCGCTCTCTTATAGCCTGGTAGGTGAAAGGCTGGCAAAATATTCCACGAAAATATATCAAACACCCACTTTCTCAACGCTCCAAATTGGGAAACATTTTGCCTCCCCACGGGCTCGGCGTGCTTAAAGCAACCTCAACACCAAAGCCAGGGATGAACTTACCTAACACCACCTGGTGCGGGGTACACAAACCCTCTCTCATCGACATTTTGCCCGCTGCTAGCTCGCATTAACTCGCCTGAATGAACCCTCGCGGACCCCCGTCCAATCCTCGCGGGACTTCTCTCATAAACACCCGGCCACTGCTCCTACTTATATCTCTCGCAGTCCTTGTCCTGGCCAATTTCTTCTCCAGCACCTCATTCCTCCCCCGCCTCCGTCTCGCTCTTCTCTACGACCATCTTTCCCTCTCCAGCCCACTCACCACTAGTCCACCTGCAATGACGACACTCTTCTCTCGCGAGCTCGAGATTGCTCAGCTCGCGGTGCAGCGTGCTGCACAGCTGACCAAGCGTGTTTTCCATGAGAAGGCCAAGGGCACTGTGTCTAAGGACGACAAGTCGCCCGTGACGATTGGCGACTTTGGCGCCCAAGCGCTCATCATCAGCGCGCTACATCACCACTTCCCGGCCGACGAGATCGTCGCTGAGGAGGAGTCGGCTCAACTACGGGCGGATGCTGGCCTACGCGACCAGATCTGGGACTTTGTGCGCGCGACCAAGCTGGATGATGTGGCTGCCGAGGGGTTGCTGGGGGGGCCGGTCCCCAATGCGGATGCCATGCTGGACTTGATCGATCGGGGTAATAGCTCCGGCGGTGCACGAGGCCGTATCTGGGTTATTGACCCTATTGATGGTACTAAGGGCTTTTTACGCGGTGGGCAGTACGCGGTATGCTTAGGGCTTCTGGTCGACGGTGACGTCAAAGTTGGTGTGCTGGGATGCCCAAACTTACCTGTGAACGACGCCGCGCCGCTGGATGCTGGTGCAGGTGCCGATGCGACAGACGGCGAGGGTAGGGGCGTTATCTTCTCGGCTATTCAGGGACAGGGCGCGACAAGCCGGCCACTGGTCACTGGGGCGCTGGCGGAGGGGAAGAAGATCACCATGAGGCCGGTCACAGAGATGTCAACTGCTGTCTTCTGTGAGAGTGTTGAGTCTGGACACTCGGATCAGGGCACTTCGGCCAAAATCGCCGAAAAGTTGAGCATCCGCAATCCTAGCGTGAGAATGGATTCACAGGCCAAGTATGGCTCCATCGCAAGAGGCGCTGGCGATATCTATCTGCGCCTGCCTACATCCAAAACGTACCAGGAGAAGATCTGGGATCATGCCGCTGGCGACCTGATTGTCAGGGAGGCAGGCGGACAGGTAACGGATACGGAAGGAAACAGACTGGACTTTAGCATTGGGAGAACATTGGCAGCCAACAAGGGCGTGGTTGCCGCGCCGGCAGCAGTCCACGACCAAGTTCTCCGTGCTGTAAAGGAGGTCCTAGTAACCGCCTGAGCGAATTCATTTGCCCAACCGACAATTCTCGACATCTATTGTACAGGTTCAAGGCGCCTTTAGACGCAGTTATACAACCACCCAGAAAAATGGCGGCAGAGATAAAGTAAATGTACAAGTAAACAGGGATGACCCGTGCTCTCTATTTGATCTTCTTTTGCTTCAGCTTGATCGTCTCATCATTGACAAAGATGCCCTTCCCCTTGTACGGCTCGGGCACTCTCCACCTGCGGATTTCTGCCGCGAACTGATGCATGACCTCCTTATCAATACCCTCGAGCAGGATTCTCGTCGGCTGCGGAGCGCTCGCCTTGACACCCATGGGCACACCCATCTCGACGGGATGCGAAAAGCCGAGCTTAAGCACTACAAACTGCTGTCCGGGGTATTCCTCGAGGTGCTGGCGCGTCTCGATCGTCGCTCTGTAGCCGATTCCCACCAGGCGCAGTACCGTCGTGTGGCCCTCTGACACGCCTCTGACGTACCGGTTGAGATATGACCATGTCGTCCCTAATTACCTCCATCAGCAACTTAGTATCCAAGAGCACGGAGGCAGAGAATAAAACCCACCCCACATCTCCTTCTGCCTCTTCAGCGACTGATCCTGCACGGTAAGCAATGCCGTCCGAGCCGCCGTGTCATATTCAACGTTGACAAACGGCTCAATCTCCAGATCAAGCGACCCGAGGGGTCCCGTCACCGTCACCTTGCGCTTAGCAATGCGCAGGTACGTCGTCGCATCTTTCTTGACGATGGGCTCGCCAATTGTGAGTTCCACGCCAGGCGGGATAGATATGGGTGTTCGGCCTAGCTTGGATGGTCGGGCGGTCGTGGCGGAGAAGTGTCGGGTTAGTATCAAGGCGCCAGGGCTGGTATTTGTGGAGGGAGTTCGGGTCTGGAAGGCAGGAACAAGGAAGCAGGGCAGGATGACGGTGGAGGTTTTTGATGTCGATATCGCTGCTGCGGAATTGAGCGCCCTCTCGAGGAGCCGGACTCGGCCGGGGGCGAGCATCTTGGGCGTTGGGACGGTGTCAATTGGGTGTGCCCCGACGATAAGTGGTAGATGGGCGGGACCTAGGATAGCTTCGAAAAAAGACAGTTCGGAAAAGGTTCGGGTAATTCCGTCAGGAAGCGGTGGTCCGTGAGCTGGGGTAGGTGGTCAGTGTTAGCGACGTTCTTGCGAGCAAGCAGAACCCGGCAGGTTATGCACTAACATTCATCCAAACTAGGTATTTACCATCATGTTGGGGGCACGGAGAGGATGGTGACTTCGTGACGACTTTTCATCCGAACTCACAGGTGACATCATGAATAAAATTCCCTCCAGTGAGTACGAGCACTTCGTATGCTGTCCGGTACTGTCACTTGTCTTCGTACCCTTGCCCCGGAAGTAGTGACCATTGATCTGTGACGTGTATCTTTCAGAACCCCATGGAATCCGCGGGCTCATATTAATATCTTAAGGGGTTTCCAGAGCTCCTTCCTCCCATGTAACCCTGATAAGTGCTTGCCAACTTTGCGTGTTCATATCTATCCAGCGCGCTGACCTCTTCGTGTTGAACAGTACGGTCAGCAGGTCTTGTGTGGTTGAGAAATGCAGGAAATCTCTCCTCGCTGTTGTCATTGCCAACGCTCCATGGGAATGCATACGGTCCGAATGTTGATTTCCCCATAGCACCTCTGGTGTACCACCTCGGCCGTTCCTTCCTCTTCGAACCCTAGTAGGTGAAGGCAATTACCCATGAAACGGACCACACGCCACTGCCCATTGCCTTTGCTTTTCACCTTCTTCGTTCTTTCTAAGTTCTTCCTTTTCCTCAACGCCAACACCCATTTCCCTTCTTATTTTATCATTCTGGACGGTCGGCGTTGGCATCAATCCATCTACTCTTCACACTAACATTGCATCGCCATGGCTCCAAACCATATTCCAACCATTCTGGTTCTTTTGGCCCTCTCGCTGCCATATTCCCGGGCTTTCTCGTGGATAAGATCCGCAGAGAGTAAGTTTTATGCCAGCGGCGCTGCCTCGCGAGACTGACACCATCGTCGCTAGGTAATGAATTGCCAGAGATCTCACGGCGAGATGTGCCGACCACGAATGCCTTCGCGGTTGCTCTTGATGAGCTGCGGGGCCTTGAGTCGGAACCCTTCTGCCATCGTGTCGCAGCACGCCTTCTCGTCAACAACTGCCAACTTATCGATGGAAAGGATGAGGCTACAATTCTCACGGACAGTGGACGGCAGGTGCGCGATTTCGTCGACTCATATGCAGCCAGTCTGGCCATTTGCGATCTAGAGCGAGGCAGCTTCGTCATTCCACGAGAGTGTGCCAAGTTTCGTGAAAACTCACTGAGCCAAATCGCGATTCGCAGCCACCCCCGGCTTCACGTCAGTGAGAAAGAGATCAGTTTTTGCTTAGCAGCGCTTGCTGCCTCTGATGCGGCATGGAGTACTTGGGTCAGTTATCGCCACAAGGCACTGCGATTTTGTGAGGCTGCTAGAGGAGACAATCAGAAAGGTAAGGCTTCTTCCTGCCAGTCAAGCACAGCTGCTGACGAACCGCAGCCCAAAGCATCTTGCTCTACCAAAAGCTCACCCGTGTCATTGCCAAGCTCTCGGAGGGTGTAGAGCTTGAGCTGCAGAAGAGAATGAACGACCTCGATAATCGCGCCCGTCAATCACTGGACAATATTGAACAACTATCACCGCATCTGGACAAGCTGAGGATTGGCCTCTCCAGGGTGGAAAAGTACCTGTCAGGCGACCTTGAGGAAAAGCTCGAAAAATCTTCAAAGTCACTCCACGAAGGTCTTGAAAACGCAGAGAATATCCAACAGCTTCTCAAAGTCATGTTCGCGAGAGTTCTCGAAGGAAACGCCGAGCTTGCGTCTGTTCACGACGTCTCCATCAGACAAGCAACAGCTAGAGCGAACGATGAGATGGGGGCCCTGGCCTCAGTCGTAGCTTCAGCCGCAGCATCCTCTGCAGTGCTACAGCAGCAAATGGTGAGTTTCTAGCCGTATTACCGATACAATGTTTGCTGATGCGCACCCAGCGTTTGTCCAACGAGCAAGCCGCTTCACTCGGGCAGCGCCAGGATGCTCTCGAGGAAGGATTCGACCGACTGCTCATCGCCACACAGAAACTAGCGACGGATTCTGAGTATCACAGTCAGACGCTTCAAGTGGCGGCGAATCTCACAAATGATCTACTTGACACGTTAGAAGTCACGACAGCCACAGCCGGATCACTTAGCAAATCCTTGGAGGGGGTGGCCGCCTCGAAGTGGTGGAACTTCATCATTTGTCCGTCCCTGACTCTCATCCTGGGGTCATATGGGCTGGAGCCTTCCATTTACAGGAACCTTGCACTCATTTCCTTCGGTGAGATCATCGCTGTCTTCCTCGCCATCCCAACCGAGTCTTTCGTCCTACTCAACGACATACAGTTTTTTGGTCACCCCAATTCGGGGGACATTGAGGAACATCAATCTCTGAATCTTCAGTGAGGCAGCCTCGATGCTGCAGTTTTGGGGTGTTATCGGTAAGGTATCATACACATACGGAAATTTTTGGGGTCTTACAGAGAGAAGCTCCTCTCCTTACTTTAGCCCGGGCACTAAGATAGCCATTTGCACTTGATAGATACGAAGATACGAATCAAGACACATACTTTCCATTTGAAGCAAGTCGAAACATATCCATTTGCTTCATCTAACTTGACGCTTGGCAAAACCACGAAACTACCATTGGGTTGGTGGAGGAATGCGTCAATACCGCCGGCGGCAACCATTCACAGGCTGCTTTGGCGACCATTATTTTCAGCAGAAGGGGATTGTAGTATAGTGGTCAGTACTTCTCGTTGTGGTTATTCACAGCGAACCGAGAGGACCCAGGTTCGATTCCTGGCAATCCCACTTTTTTTTCCGAGTTAATTCAACAGCACATGCTCCTCAGCTTCATTTTTTTGTCGAAGGCTCCTTGCCCCTGATACATGAATTTTGTTTTCAGTCTGACCAACCACCTAGACTTGAGCAGCTGTCCGCTGTAGCCCGCAGCCAGCCTCACTTACCCATGCATCAGCCTAATGCGTTGTTCTCGCTGGATGGATGCTGGTCTCGGAATAGCGCTAACTTTTCACTCATCGACACCCAACTTGAACCCCCAAGCCTGATGAATGAGTAATACATAACCTCACAATGGCGGGATTCATTGAACAGTTTATCCGGTTCGGGACCGACGCCTGTAAGCTTCTCATTCTCATTTTTCAAAGATGCAGATAAGAACGACTGACACCACCTAGCCGGTCTGGAACGCACCTTCCGCCTCTTCCAAGCCATTGCCCAAACCATAATTTTCTTCCCCCCAGCCACAGGCCTGGTCTATTCCCTGATCGCCATCCTCGACCCTATCAACCAGGAACACCTCAAGTACTTTGCGCTCGCCGCCCTCCGCGATCTTCGCGCCCGCTTCGCGCTGGGCCGTCGCTTCTTTCGAGTCTTTCGCTTCGCGGAATCTTTTGCTGCAGCGTATGCTTTGTATGTCGCTGCTCCGGCTGCCGGGGCTGGTGTAGAGATTTGGTTGGACATCTCGGCGAGGTCATTCAATGGAATGTACCTGTTGCTGGAGACGCTGCACTTTCCGGAGGCCCTGGCGGTAGAGGGGCTGAGTTTGTGGGGAACACAGAAAGCGGAGGTGCTTCATGTGGAGGGGCAGAGGTTCTGGTTCCTGGCGCTTACGTGCGCAGTGGCAGCGGGGTGGTTGAAGTTGAGGAGGCTGGGTGGCGAGGGGGACGGTGTGGTGGTAAAGGAGAAGAATGAGGCGACGGAGGAGGAGGAGAAGGAGAGGGAGAGGGAGAGGGAGAAAGAAGCACAGAACAGGCGAGGCCAGTCTCAGCGGGTGCTGCGGAGGATGATTGCCGATGTGCTGGATCTCGCCGTCCCGGGAGCGGTGGTGGGATGGGTTCCTGCCTCGCCGGGGATGGTAGGTATCTTGATGCTGCTGAGCACGTGGATTACGGGCTTGGAGGTTTGGGAACGCTGCGGGAAGGAGATTGACGCGGCGGCGAGGGAATAAGTCGGAATGGATATGGCCCGGACCCTATTCTAGTATGCTGAAGATTATTTCAAGGTATGGAGGATCTTTAGATGAGCTCGGAATTGCAACGTAATGTAATCGCAGTTTCAGAATGTCCTATGGTTCTACGAAGTACAGTTGTTGCACATTAGCACAAGGACATCTACAACACAATCAGGCGGCATCGTCCGAGTCACCAAGCTCTATCATCTAGCAAGGCACAAGGGCCTCTCAGCAGTTGACCTAGGACTTGGTATCCACTGAGGGGGTGCCCCGCACCTATCCCTGGAGGCATGGGTGGGGAAGCACCTGGCAGAAAAAAAAGAAAAAAAAAAGAAGGCGGTGAGTCGCAAACCGCGATACCCTTCAAACCACCCGATTTTTTGGGGGGATTTTTTTTTTCCACGGCGCCAGCACTTGTCTCACTCCCACACATTCCTCCACCATTCAATTGCTACAAACACAACAACATTGAAGTCACTGGACTGTCTCGGGGCCCTACCCATGTCAGCACCTCCAGCGTGGCTCTTTTCCAACAACTCTTTCATCTCAACATCCCAACAGAAACTCACGGCACAAACCTTGACCGCAAACATGGCCAAATCCAAACCTGGCAGCAGCAAAAAGCCCACCGCTGCGCCCACTCTGTCACAGCCGCCTGCGCAGCTCATGAACCTCATCGAGAATTTCCTCTCGGAACACAACTTCGAGAGCGCCCATCGCGAGTTCACAAAGCAGCGTGTAAAGAAGGGGTGGACCGAGGCAAAGAAAGAGGGGAGCAAGGCGAAGGAACACCACTCTTTGGTCAACGTCTTCCAAACGTGGGAGACTTCGCTGAGCAAGACGGGGAGAGGAAGTGATATCAAGGCAAAGATCGACAAGGTTACCAAAGTTAGCAGCAGTGAGGATAGCAGCGACACCAGCAGTGATTCTGGGTCCTCGGACAGCGATACCGGAGACAATGATGTGGAAATGGAGGACGTCGAGGATTCACCGAGTTCCGAGTCTAGCAGCAGCGACAGCGATAGTGATAGCGACAGCGAAAGCGAAAGCGAAAGCGAGGAGGTCGAAAATACAAAGGCCGGGCTTGGGTCGAATCCGCTCAAGAGGAAGGTGGAGTCTTCAAGCGAGTCGTCGTCGGATTCCGGGTCAGATTCCGATTCTGACTCAGGCTCGAGCGAGACTTCAGCTCGTCCGGCCAAGAGGGCCAAGAAAGACTCCAGCTCAGGTTCAGATTCGGGTACTTCCTCAGATTCCGATTCCGGTTCGAGCTCTGAATCAGGTTCTGACTCCAGCTCCGACTCTGACTCGGATTCCGATTCCAATTCTGATTCGGAAGCAGAGAAGAAGGCTGCCGCCAAAACCTTGAAAAAGGCTGCTGCAGTCCCGCTCCCTGTGGGCAGCAGTTCGGATTCCTCTAGCGACAGCGATAGCGATAGTTCCGGCAGCTCTTCATCGTCCGACTCGGACTCTTCAAGCGACAAGAACAAGTCCGCGGCCAAGAAGAAAACCGCAAAGAAGGAGGATCCCAAGGCAATCTCCACTAATAGCTCCGACTCGTCCCGGACGTTGGGCAAGACCTCGCCCGAGATCTTCCCTGTGAGCACGTTTGCTCCCTTGCCCCCAGATCCGGCCAAGGCGAACAACCGCGGCAAGGGCAATGGAAACGGCCAAAAAAAAGCTATTGAGCCTTTCTCGCGGGTCCGCAAGGATGTATTCGTCGATCCCAGACTTTCTTCGAACGCGTTTTCCGGCCATGACTGGGGTCGTCAGGCACATGAGGACCTCATAGTTACTAAGGGCAAGGGCTTTACTAAGGAGAAGAATAAGAAGAAGAAGGGCAGTTATAGGGGAGGCTTCATTGACACGAATGCCAAGGGCGGTATCAAGTTCGACGATTAGAGGAGCTTGGATACCGTGTATGCATTATATTACACCTCAGGCTATTTATAATTAGGGCAAGGTGGAAAATCCGTATGCAACTGGCATAGGCGCTCGAGACTTAGGTTGCAAGAGCTAAATGCAGCCATTTCTTGCACTCGTTGGTGTTCTAGCTATGAATTAAAGGCGGTAACACTGCAGATTCTCGGTGCATGATGAGGACTGATGTGATTCAATGTTTTACCGTCGAATCGTCTGTATACTTTTGGGGACGGGGACATGTTGAACGGAGATGTTTGGGGCGGGAGTGTATTGTTGGCGAAACATGCGAACCAGCTGTCTCATCGTGGCACAGAATAGCACCAATACCTCTCAACTGAGCAGGTAACTACATAGGCAACATTCCCACAGCGCCGTGCCCGGTATTCAAATGCACAAAGCCGTTATACTAGCGAGTCAGCAATGGAAGACAGTACCGACAATCAATCCATGACACATATCATGGCATCAATGTCCTCAATCATCATCAGTCGGAAGGATCGACCCATTTGATTAGAACGAGGCAAGAATGTATACGCCAAGGAAGGAAAGTTTATATCTCCTTGAGTCTGGCGCCGTAGACCGCTGGGCCAAGTTGCCTGGGTTTGACTGATTGATTCATTGATTGGTGGATAGAATATTGTTGGCGTGGATCAATAGGTAGATTAGGTTTGAATACCCTCAGACCTGCAGTGCCACCAGACTGCACGGTCGGTTTCCTGCTGTTTATCATCCTTTGCCTTTTCGACTGGAGTTGAGGTCGACCTCAGCCTCAACTCATGTGTTGGATGACATGGCGATCGGAAAAGTGACCGGAGGATCGAATCATTTGGATAGCATCAATAGGTAGTAGGTATTTTGATACATTGATATCATTGGTCGCTTTACAAAGAGAATGGATATCTCCTTTTGCGAGAAATACGCCATCGGGCTGGGGTGCTAGACTGGAAGAACGACAATCAAGCGAATCGGGTAAATGAATTGCTTGGATGCGGCGAACTCGGTCAAGTATATTGGTATCCAGTCTGCAGTGTATGATGGCACAGTTGACATTGATCTTGACATCGTCTAGTCCGAGACGGGCATCTTTGCGAGAGATAGATCAAGCCCCAGTCTAGCACAGAGTAGCAAGTCGGCACATCGGACCTTGAAGCGTTGAATACAAGCACTGAGCAGAACATAACAAGGCCTGGTTAGTTGAGGTATGCATGCAATGTTCTGACCGGTGCCATTAACTTCAATGCAAAGCTTTCTGTTCAAGATTTGACCTGTGGATGCCCCGTTACCTGGTTAGGTGGCTTGACGACACTTGCAGTGAACCATTGGTTTTTGGAGCTGCAGGTGGGTTATACTGTTTTCACCGCATCGTCCATGTCCACCATTCAGTGTTTGTTAAATTTTTGTGCAAGCCGCAACCACCCCCTTGTCGTCTGGCTTCGGGGTCTTGGGCCCTCTGGCAGACATGTGTGCGCCTTGTCGGTGAATAACAGTTTGAAAACGATGCTTGGGATTTGTTTTGCTGGGGGAAGCCGCACGACCTACCTGCTCTCTCCTGACAGACTTCTGCCTGATTTCGTCGGCTGCCGCATGCCTGGAGATATTTCTGCTCTCTGTCCCAACTCAACATACGAGGTGGGTCTGTTGCTGGTGAAGGGTAAAAGTCTTGGATGAATTACACAGCCCCAGGCGAAGTCAAATTTGCTGGGTTATCCCACCCTCTCTCAAGTTGTTTGTTTGAACTGGCATTCAGATTCACGCAGGCGAATCAGAAACAATGCTTAGGATTACTGACGGGCAGATGATGGAAATTGATACTCGAAAGAGTCTCTCAAGTTTCGGTCTGATGCTATCATTCCTGACTTTTTCGATCACGCTAGGTCTGTTGAACGATGGAGGATCGAGCTGATGTTTTGTTCGCCGAGGCACTAAACCATAAGAATGAGTATATATACGATAGTTGACAGTGCTACTACGTCTGAGGTGTTTGCTGGCGCAAAGAAGACCCCAAGACAAACGAATGTTTGAATTTCCAGTCCGTGAAAACTTGAACGCCACCTGCGCTCCCCTCGGGTCGTGACGTTCCACATACAGATCCCAGGAGGGCAATCCATCTCAACGTGTCCCGGTATTTTGGGACCAACGTGGCGCTATAGTTTTGAATATCAATCTAGGACGCCGCTTTCCAGCGATCCAGGCGGAGAAAGAGCCGACTTGGCCAATGCCGAGACACCAAACTCTAAAGTTTGACTGCAGGCGCGCCCTAAGGTGGAGACATGGCTTGTCTCAGGCTCAACGGCGATCACGCCCAGACTGTGGTGAGTTACCATGATATCCTGTTGTCTTTTAGGGGGAGTGCGCACTACCTCGTTTGAGTAGTATCCAGGACATAAGCGGTGTTTGGTCGAAGTTGAGGTTTGGCAATGGCAGGGCGTACCGATGGAATCACGTTGCGCTGCGTCACTTACGGATAGGATGCTAATGGAAAGACAGAAAATCATACATCATTTTTCGATCGGGCGACTGGCAAGGCATTCGCTGCCCCGATACTGACCGGGGGACAGAGACCGGAACGGCGGTGAAGTTTCGAGATGCCGAAGTCATAACATCTCGGGATATGATACTGGAGGATTTAATGCAGAGACTAGAACAGAAAAAAAATGAGATCTCGGCGACCCTTAGATCCTTCCATCTCGGATTACGCTGCATATGGTGGAGCGGGCCAGGATCTGACCGTGGGAGTAGAGGCAGGACTTGGGCGATAGGTGTGAAACTGGGAAATTCCCATCATCACATGCTGTTGCATGTGAATAGGACACTGTACGGAAGTCGCCGAGTATGGCGCAATATCACAGCTTACCCAACTTCCTTAGATAGGTTGTAGATGCACGAGGTCGTGATAGTGGTTGAAAGTGACAGCTCTCAACTTTGAATGGCTCATTGTAACTGCAAGGGGATTGAGGTCTGATACCGCCAACAAGGCGTCTTGAGACGTACCCACTTTCAAGGCGCTGTGGGTTGGCCTTGGAATGCGGTTCCTCGACTGGCTGGTGAGCTGCCATCTGATGTTGGATTTGGGTCTGATGCCTGGAGATCAGAGTGGCGCACGGAGACGTGTTGTGGGCCTGGCAGTGATCGATGGATTGGTGGGCATGCACCCCCCACTCGATTTGTCTTTAGCTCCTTCCCTGAACCTCACCCTCAAACCGCTCCCTCCCTATGTGGCAGCAAGTTTCTGGCCTGTGAGATCCAAGACTGGAATAAGACAACCAAGACATCAGCAGGGCGAGACACGTGAGGGAGACGACGGTGAACTGGTTGACTGGGTGTGGCTGATCTGGAGGCCATGTGGCTGGAGGGCTGATTGCAGGGGTGGCCAGGTACGTACCTAAGTTGTCTTGGCGCACACTGTCCAATTAGCCGCAATTGCTTTGTTTGTGCGGAATGTTCAGCCCTGTCCGGTCTTGGCGGCTATTCAAACTGGGTTTTAAGGTCAAGCGCTTCCTAGCAACTGCGCTCGGAAGCGGGCGTCGCGGGGTTGGTTGACTCCTGCGGGCAGAAGGCTGGCGCATTGTTGTGTGTGACACCCGGCCTCACTTCTCATCGCAATGTGACTGAGCCTAATTCCGCCCTACTCACAGGTTTGATGCCGACAGCCTTACGCATGAGCTCAAACCCATGACCCACACACTCAGCAGCAGCTATATCAGCTCTTGACGCCCTCAGGCCCCTCCACCGATTGCTGGACCCCCCGCAAATGAACGCAGACGGCATATCGCGTAAGTGACATCAGCTTAGACTCCCAGCCACGAGAGGGACGAAACCTTTCACTCGCCCCGTCGCGCTGTCGCACCGTTATCTGTCGCATCACCGCCATTCTTGTCGCAAAACACCTGTCACTCTGCCTAGGGCGCCAGCGCACCAGACCGCGCCGTCGCCGGGGAAAAAAAAACACAACCATTTGGTCCCCTCACCATCACCCGCCGTAGCTGTTCTTTCGCCCTCGGTGTTCTGGAATTTGGGGTCTGGTTTCTGAAAGGTTGTGCTCATGGGCATGATCTGTAGCTCATCCCACCCGGACGACGACGACGCAAGCGCCAACGCTAGAGATGCACAAACTCCGCAAGTCGCGCAGCAGAGTCGACCTGAAATCCACCCAGTATTTCACCAAGCCCGCGCGCAATCACCCATGGCTGACGTCCGGCGTAGAAAACCTCACAAAGGGGCCGACCAGTATGACGTGGTGAAAGCTCTGGATGACTTTGCCCAAAAGAGGCTGCGTGAAGATCTCAACGCGCCCCGCCAAAGATCCAGATACAAACCCCCACAACTGTTACCCAATGGTGGCTACGACTCGCTTGAGGCCTACGCCGCTGCGCGCGAACAGGTCTTGCGCTTCGAGTCTGCCCTGTCCTTCGACCACCACTGCACCATCTGGGCCTCGCAAACCGAGAGGGATGCCAACCGCATTGTGCTGAAAGTAAGAGAGCGCGACATTAAGCAGATCTACGAAGGCGCCGAGCCAAGGCGCGGTTATGGCGGCCAGATGCACCCTCGATTCATGGGCGACCACTTTCTGTCTAATTTCGCCCTGATCGAGCAGTCACATCTCTACCGTATCATCCAGGCCATGCCAAAGGGCGCCCATCTGCACATCCACTTCAACGCGAACCTTCTCCCCAACGTGCTGATCGACATTGCCAAAGACATGCCTCGCATGTTCATAACCAGCGACATTCCTCTGGTAGGCGGTCATCAGGGCGGGGAGAGAGATGCCTTTGACCGCTGCAAGATTCAGTTCAGTATCTTGAGCGAAAAGGCAGTAGAATCACAGGGTGGGGCGAAGAACATATTCGACAAAAGCTACCAGGACAGGCAGCCCATGCCGTTCAAGCAGTTTTTGCGCGAGTTCGCAGAGAGGTACAGGATAGCGCACAGTGCGCTTTCCAACGGAGACACTCCGATCGAAAGTCAGCCAAAATGGGCTGATATCGATGTCGACACCTGGCTCAGGAACAAGCTTGTGTTTGATGAAGAGGAAGCACACAATCTCCTCCAGACTTCTGATGGGTAAGACTTCTTTATTGGTAGCACACGATGGCTCAAAACTGACGTGGGGCAGAGCGTGGGACAAGTTCAATGGCCGTACGCAGATGATGAAAGGCCTCTTTAACTACGAAACAGCCTACACCAAGTACACATTACTCTGCTTACAAGAGTTTGCCGACGATAATATCCAATACGCTGAGATACGCCCAAATTTCATGTCCACGAATCAAGTCTGGCGAGACGACGGATCTGATCGAATTAACAATGCTGGGATCGTCAATCTTATCATCACGGCCTATGAGAAATTCCAGGAAAAGCACAAGAGGAAAATCCTCAAAGGCCTCAAGATCATCTACTGCACTCCACGCTCCTTCGACCAGGAGAAGGTCAGATCAGCCCTGCAGGAATGTCTGGAGTTCAAAATTAGGTATCCAGGATGGATAGCCGGTAAGTCGAAGCCGCAACTTGATGCGAGCCCCAGCTAACAGACATCGGCAGGATTTGATCTCGTGGGCGAGGAAAGCAAGGGCAGGCCGCTCAAGGACTTTACCGAGCAGTTCCTCGAGTTTAAGAGGCAATGCAAGGAAAAGCGAGTTGAGATTCCCTTTCTCTTCCACTGTGGAGAGACGCTCGATGTTGGGGGCGAGACAGACGGCAACTTGGTGGATGCGCTTCTACTGGGCTCCAAAAGGATAGGCCACGGGTTTGCCCTGCCGCGACATCCTTACATTATGGAGCAGATGAAGAAGCGCGGGGTATGCGTCGAAGTCTGTCCTATTTCCAACGAGATTCTCGGTCTTACGCCCAGGATCAACGGCCACGCCGTCTACAATCTGCTGGCTAACAATGTGCACTGCACTCTTAACACAGATAACGGCACACTCTTCAGGTTCGATTGTTCCGGCACTAGCGGGGAGGATGTTGAGCTGACATGTATAAACAGGTCTCGCCTCTCTCATGACTTCTACCAAATCATGGCAGGCAAGTCAGACATGACGCTCCACGGGCTCCGACAGCTCGCCGAATGGAGCATCGAGCATTCATGTCTTGAGGACGACCGGAAAGCCGAAGTTCGCCGAGACTGGGAAGCCATGTGGGACTCGTTTTGCCGTTGGGTTGTCAAGGAATACGCCAACGTTGTGGAGTCCTCTACTAAAGAGGGCAACTCTCTGAGGTTGTGACTTTGATCCCATCGGCTGAGTGGATATTCTCCTCTTGCCTAGGTTTTTTCTTTTTGGGATTTAGTTCACGACGGAACTTTATATTCTACGCGGCGCTTACCTCGATCGCCAAGGAAAGAAACCGCGTCTTTTTCCTCCTCATCTTTCTTGTCAAGGACCTCCCCTTTTGTGGTTTGAGGGGATGGATCTGTTTGGATGGAAGGATCTGTGTATTCCACGGAGCGGTAACTTTCGATTCTGACGATACGATACCAAAGGAAATGAAACGGGTACGGAAATGGAAACGGAATAACGGAGCGATGAAATCAGATATGAGGATTATTCGGAGTGGACAGCGGACGGTTGTGCTTTGGTTGGTTACCTGTCTTGCTGACTGAGAGGGTAACTTAACTAAGGAGAGCAGAGGAAAGGCTCGTGAGGGGCGGGAGGCAGCCTGCACTGCACAGAGTGCGACCCTTGCTGGTGGCTTTGGAGCCGCAATTTAGTTAGACTTGGGCCGAGCAATCCCAATCTCGCTGAGCTGCAACAAAGGCGTTCTGGCGTTTCACTCACAGACAGAAACCAGACGGGCGTCCGCAAATCGATAAATCAAGTATCTCAAAAGTAGCAGCAGCAGCTTGAAGGAAAACAACTTATACGTATACGAGCTCTGTTGTCTTGCGCTTTTTTGTGGTCCTGCTTAGGTTGATTTATCCCCCTTGACCCAATAGCTCCCCTATCGTTGTGCAACGCAATGCGATGCAATCCAATTCACCTAACCTATATACTCATCCTGTCATTTCCTGCCCTGTCCTGTCCTGTCCTCGCGAAATCGCGCGGTTCATCTTCCCTCAAAAGATCTGAGATTGAGTGGTTGGCGCGGTCGCAAGTTCGCTCGACAGGTCACA
>Ga0247765_1000095_pt1 | contig 66798 bp, 77 predicted proteins | sample UWRJL106311C6_FD_179949 | JGI IMG/M metagenome (GOLD analysis project Ga0247765, IMG submission 179949) | Plant litter microbial communities from Arlington Agricultural Research Station in Wisconsin, United States - UWRJ-L106-311C-6 | ecosystem: Environmental > Terrestrial > Plant litter >... | reverse complement strand
ACACACACACACACCGAGAGAGAGAGAGAGAGAGAGAAAGAGATAAAAAATCACATCACATCATAGAGAATATAGAAGGAAATTACACCACGGGGCATTAACAAAACACCAACTCAACACATCATGACCCAAGCCTTGCTATTACATTTGGTCCATTCATTGCCCCAACTCAGGGGCAACACGCACAATTCAAACCATTACTCACCTCTCTCAAAATATCCCAAAGTTAGATAATAAAAAATAAAATAAAAAGTCCCGCTCATATATTGTACAAAGAGAATACAACTAGTTTTACCATTTTCTTTCTTGCGCCGCCAAGATATTTACTCCGTAACCCAATATCCCGAATCCGGACCCGAACAAATTTTCTTTTATCCCAAAATATTCCCATCCCAAAACTTTTCTTATTTTGATTGACATGGTTGTTGCTGCCTTACTTGTACACAACCTCCACCTCGGTCGTCCTCACAATCCCATTCCCCTTGACATTTGTGTTGAGACCCGTCCTACCTGGCATACCCCCAATGGCCACAGCCGGTGGCGAAGAGCTCATGCCGTGGCCCAGAATCATCTCTTCGCTTCCCGAACCGTCCGGCGACGAGTGCTTGTAGAAACTGGTAGCCGTGCCGGGTGGGACAGCGGACCGGCGATCGTGTGGGTTCTTGTGGCCAACGCCGAGTCCCTTCTCGCTGTCGTCGAGCTCGTACTCGTCTGTATGGGTAGCGCTGGCTGAGGCAGGTGCCGACTTGTTGGGACGAGTGCCACGGGTACTGCGGCCGTAGCCGTAGCTTCCGGGGGTAGGATATCGTTGGGTGGTGCCGAGGCCGAGGAGACGGGAGACGAGGGGCTTGAGAGATGTGGCACAGGCGGCGATGATGGCTACATTGATTTGCAGGCTGGATTTATCAGTTAGTTAACTAACACTTGATTCTCGTTGGAAAAATTCTTACAATCCCCACAGCTGGACGTTCATGGCCCAGGTTGAGTCGGTATCAGATGCAAACGTGATCTGGTAGTATCCCTTGGCAATTCCCATGGCCACGGCGCTGCAAGTTTGATCAGCGAACGACCCGGCCAGCCACAGGGAACAAACTTACAAGTATCCGAGACTGAGAATGACGATCAAGTAGATCCTAGTCTTCTTCTTCATCTGTAGAGTCCAGATGATAGGAATTGGAAACACGGCAAACAACACATCGGTGAAAATATTAAACGACGTGTTGATGAGCGCAAAGGTGATGAACAGATCCAGGCTGTAGCACTTGGCCGTTCCCGTAAAGTCCCAGTTGCCTGCAACGGTATCGCAGTGCAGTAGAAACGTCATGCAGGCCATGAATGTGTAGGCGACGACAAAACCAATGGTCGTCCACAGCGACCAAGTGTACCACCGGCTGGTGCTCAGGCGGAGCAGGTTGAATCCAATCGACAGCTTGACCAGCCCCAAGCCGATCAGCATGGCGAACATGGACAGCCAAAAGTTGGCCTGGAAGAAGATGACAAGATCTGGCAACGGGATGGCGAGCAAGTGCTTTCCGAGGCCGTGTTGGGCCAGGACGGCGAACGGAATATAGCCTCCTGCCAGGGTGAAGAGCATGGCCAACAACATGGCGTAGTCATCCTTGCCGGCCGACTTGACGACGAAGAAGCGGGCATACATCCGCAGAGCGACAAAGATAAGCGACAGGACTTGGAAAACGGTAATAACGGCCATCAAAGTGACCGTGTTGCTCTCGGCCGCGTATGCCGGGTCGAGTGGCGGCGGCGGTGGTGGTCCGGCGAGTGTGCCATTTCCCGGGGGACCGCCGGCATCCGGTCCTGGCCCTGGTGGTGGTGGTGCTGACCCTGTGTCTGACATGTCGACGGCGACTTTCGTCTATCGGTCGATCTCGAGATGTCGCCAGGGGGGAAAAGATCAGCGTGCTGAGAGAGGAAAAGGATCGTCGAGATCAGCAGGTGGGCCAGTAAATAAAAGTGTCAGGTATCCCTCGAGTCCCAGCAAGGAAAGAACCAGGAAAGAACCAAGAAAGAAGGAGAAAAGAAACGGGTGTAATCCCCACCAGCGGGGCGGGCTGTATTAACGTTATGCTCGATAACCACGGACCTGAGAGGGTAGTCTTGCAGTCTCACAGTCTCACGGTCTCACGGTCTCACGGTCTCGCGTGGAGGCTGCACATGTGGGTGGCCGGGGAGGGAACTGGGGGGGGGAGCAAGGAACTTTGGAAGCGATTATCTCGGGTCCCCCAGATGCACCTGTTCGGGGGAGAGACGACCGGGAGGGAATCTATCTTTTTTTTCCTCTCATGAACTGCACCCTGCGGGAGATTCCAGGGTAGCATCATGGGCAAGCCACAGCAGGCCGCAGCGCTTCAGGGAGCCTTCAGGTGTCGGGCGCGCCGGGAGTTGTCGCCGGGGGCCACCGGAGTCAGCTGCGAGGTTTCGCCCGAGGACGAAAAGAGTGTAGTGCAACTGGTGTGCATGTGGTTCCGACAGAACCAAAGGAACACTGGGTGGAACGCCGGTCAACGGGGCCAGAGAGCTTTACCCGTCTGCGTAATTTTAGCGACAACAAACAGGACCGCCGTTCCTGCGTCACTCCATCGTTCGTTCAGACTGCAGTGGAACTGCTAGGTTTCCCCTGATTTCCCCAAGTGCCCCCACGGCCAACACTTGCGATTTCGACTCTTCGAGGCGAGTTTTGGCCTCCCCGGGACCTCCCCGGAACCTGTCAGGAGACCGTTCTGTCCTTTCATCACACACCACACCAGCTTAGGCCTAGCGTGCAAGATGATCAACTCAGCCCGGGTGGGACTGTCTGAGCGGAGTGCTGTTATCGCGAAATCTGTGCGCTCTGTTTAGTGTGGTGGCAAAAGTAGTGTGGTGGCAAAAGCGGTGCGGTGCGGTACGGTGCGGGTAGAGCCGATCAAAAAACGAACCGGCGCGGCTACAACGTTGGTGTCTTGACAAGATGTGTCTGTCTTGTCTCCATCTTTTGCGAAGAGAAAAAAAAAATGTTTAAGATGTCAGTCCTTGGAGCTCTCCTCTCACCGAGGTCCCGGGCCTCGATCCCCGTCCCAAGTTACAGGGTAACAACGAACCTCTCCGATCGGTGGCTGTGGGCTGTGGGGAAATAAGACCATGCGAGCAAAAAGAAGAAAACAAATGAATCCTCTGTGTGGAGGCGGCACGGAGGAAGGCCGAGCCGGGGTTGGTAGCCAACAACGCAACGTCTGCGAAGATACGGAGCTTGCATCAAAACATTGAAGAAAAGACTGGGATCCCCTCTCCAGCCTGCTTGGCCCGTGGTTTGCTGGCTCGCACGTGTTGGTCGCTCGTTCGGATAAGGTTGGAAGGCGGGGATGCTGTGCCTCACATATCCAGCAGCCTGCTCGATCTCATCCTGCCAAAAAAAAAAGGAGAAGGAATTAAAGTAAAAGTGGGTACGAGTGATTACCCCAGATGTTCAAGTCGCACCCAGCAAATCAATCGATGAGATCTAAACCAATACTTGTGGTGTTATAGTTAAGGCGATCTGAACCCATCTCAAAAAAAAAAAGATGGCAGCGTGACACCCATCGACAAGTACAACTTTGTTTTTGTGCTTTTGGCATGATCTTGATCAGGACCCGAGCAGCTGGATGTCCAGGCTGCCAACATTTCAGAAACAGAAAAGCGCGGGGGTCAAGCTCAAGCCGCAAAGTCGGCCCAGTCAAGGAGCCTGTGCGTGCGTGCAGCGGTGCTTTGTTGTTTTTTTTTGTCTCTAGCGTGAAGCGCGCTCGATGTGCTGATGCCGGCTGCCGCGACAGCCGTTTCTGTGGCGTTGATTCCTTCCTTCCTTCTGCGAGGGAAATGGGAAATAGGAATTTGGCCATTGTGGTGTGAATTCGGTCCAACAGCTAGCGCCACGACTCCCGCAAAGTCTGACCACATTGTCCCTGCCGTCGAATGTTTCCAGTCGGGTTGTTTTGCCAATGTCTGAGAGCCGGGCCGCCGACGTTTTTTTTCAACGTTGCATCTCGGCGAACCCCAAGAACAGACCAGAAGGCCGCCAGAAGGTGTGTGTGTGTGTCAGACAGTCAGTGTGTGTGGTGATCCATTTTATTTTGGTCCTTTGAGAATATGGAGAAGGTCCCCGCCAAAAAGACCCCGTCAAAGGTGGATGGAGTGTGGAGAGAGGGGAGGAGAAGAGGAGAAAGACGAGTACGAAAGGTGGGGCCGTGCCCACTCAGCAACCTGCCTTGGTTGGTCACGGTAATATTTGCAGTTTTTTTCTTCTGTCGGTTGCCTTGACTAATAGATCCAATATCCAATATCCAGCAAAATGTGGAATGTGGAAATGGTGAATGCCTTGCCGAGTGCCCTAGTGCGCGTCGGGTAATGCTTCGGGGACGCAGAACCGTCGTCCCGGGTACGCATTTCTCTCGCATTTCTCCTCCTTTGATGACTCGCCAAAACGCCAAAATGCGACTGTAGCCTTCGTATGTGTGCGCTTGGACGAGGCACTAGTGGCACTCCTTTATTAAAACAATGTTCCACGACAGGCCCGCAACCAAAGTTTTATCTCTAAACGTGTTTGTCTTTGGCCGAGGCCATTCGACTCCCAGACTCCCGTTATTGAAGAGTGATGTGATGTGATGGGTGAACTTTTTTTCTTCACTTTCTACTTTTAGCATTGCAACCTCGGACATGTTTTGTTCCGAAAGACGAGAAGGTTTCCATGGGCGATAAGAAGTTGAACAAGGAAACCGGTTTTTAATGGCAGGCGAAATTTGTATATGTTGAGGGGGAGATCCTTCACCTCATCTCCGTCACCCTCTCATCCATCCTGACCAGACCAGATCACCTCTCCGGAGGAAATGCTCCCCCCTCCCCAGCAGCATTGGTCAGGGAGATACACCAGACGTGAGTTGAGCATCATGTCATCAAACAAGCCAAGCGACACAGCCTATCTTGGATATCTTGGGGATATCTTGAGAGTATCTTGGAAAATCAATAGCTTTGTTACTGTTAACAAGGTTTCGGCCGAACATGCCACGCGGCTGCCACTTATCACTTGTCATTTTGTCAAATCCGTCAAAAGTCTAACGTTTTTTTTTCTTCTTCTTTTTCTTCAGCACAACCCCCTCAATCATCAATCACCCCATCCCATCCCAGTACGCGCCTGGCTGGGACAGGGACTGGGACTGGGACCGGGACCGGGGGAGAAAAAGAAGTCACTTCACTGGCTTAAAATTGCTCAGGGTGCGCTAATGGCCCATTGTCTAACTATACTAGTGCACCCACCTTAGTGTACCCTAGTGGACACCCCCGCCTGTGTGTGATCCTACTGTTTTTCTGATTGGCCCTTTTGTGTACGTGTAAGTCGCATGGGGAAAAAAAATAAACTGCGCCGCAGATGCGCATTCGGTGAGGTGACCGGCCGGGTCCACATGCAGTCAAGCTGCAAAGCAAAGCTGGCTGGGAAGCTGGGAAGCTGCCGGATTCCGAGTGGTTGACCAATCACGGACAATGGAAGAGCGGCACAAAACACGGAATGTGGGTGGGTGGATGGGGCATGCTGGCCCTCGGGTCATTGAACCAGGCATAGGTGAAACCCGAACCGCAAGCCTCTTTTTTTTCCCTCTTGATAGAGATTAGGGAAAGGATTTTGGCAAACAAACCAAAAAAACGCTGCCCTGAAATATTGTCTTGTCTCTGTTCATGGTGACACGAACGGACTGGATTGGCAGCATTCGTCTAGCACCAAAGCAGCTAAAACATAGTCTTGACATGCAGACTTGTCGTTGCATTTTGTGTCTTTCTATCGAATAATGGAGACCCGACAGGGCGGATCCAATCAAAGTGGCCAAGGCTTTGTGCTCTTGAGCCGAATAGGAAATAGGGGCGAGAGGCACAATGTCTTGCGACCCACTCCCACGAGGAGTCATGTTGCAACAGTCTCCGTATTGGGCACTCCAATTTCATGGCTGCCACATGGGTGCGGAGATTTATATGTACCATGAGAAAGACGCACCAGATTCCGGTCCGGCACGGCACGCGTCCACCGTCACCATCTACCGGCCTAGTCACTCCTTGATTAAAACAAATTTTCAGTTTTTCACTTTCCAGGCCATCTATTTTTTCACTTCTTACTCTCGTTTGCCATGCATCTCGGCGCTACTCTGGTCGGGTTGCTCGCAGCCTTTTCGGCCGTCGAAGCAGCCCCCAAGGCCAGCTGCGGTGTCCCCACCAAGGAGACCGACAAGCTTGCTCAGAAGGCGCTGGCCAACCTTCGCGACTACCAAAAGACGTCGGGCCACAAGGGGCCGTGTACCGTTGAGAAGGCGGCGAGGCGGAGGGAATGGTGAGGATTCCCCTTCTCCAGGTTTTCCCGTTCTGGTTCCTGACAACCTCTAGGGGCTCCCTCTCCAAGGCCGAGCGCAAAGACTACATCCGATCCGTCAAGTGTCTGATGGGCAAGCCGTCCAAGTACGACTCGGCCAAGGTACCCGGAGCCAAGTCGCGGTATGACGACTTCGTCGCCGTGCACATCAACCAGACGCTGGCCATTCACGGCACGGCCAACTTCCTGTCGTGGCATCGGTGGTTCACCTACACGTTCGAGCAGGCGCTCCGCAACGAGTGTGGATACCAGGGCTACCAGCCCTACTGGAACTGGGGGCGCTGGGCCGAGGACCCGCTCAAGTCGCCCATCTTCGACGGCAGCGACACGTCGCTCAGCGGCAACGGTGTCTATGCCGAGCACGGCTGCACCCCAGCCCTGCCCACCGGCCTTAACTGCGTGCCGCCCGGAAACGGCGGCGGCTGTCTGAAGGATGGCCCCTTCAAGGACATGAAGGTCAACCTCGGCCCCATCGCCCCGACCCTCGTCGCCGACGGTGTCACCCCCGCCCCCGGTCTTCTCGCCTACAACCCCCGCTGCGTCCGCCGTGACATTAGCTCGTGGGTCAGCCGCCGCTACACCAGCGAGCGCAACACGACCGATCTCATTGCCAACAGCGCCGACGTTGGCACCTTCCAGAACGTCATGCAGGGTGACTTTGCCAAGGGCGAGTATGGCGTTCACACTGGCGGCCACTTCACCTTCCAGGGCGACCCGGCCGGTGACATCTTTGCCAGCCCTGGTGACCCGGCCTTCTGGGTCCACCACGGCCAAATCGACCGCGTCTGGTGGATCTGGCAGAACCAGAACCCCGCCCAGCGCACCCGTGTCATTGCCGGAACCATCACCATCAACAACACCCCTCCCAGCCGCGCCGGTACTCTTGACGACATCCTCGACCTCGAGGTTAACGCGAAGGCCCTTCCGATCAAGGACGTCGTCTCGACCACTGGTATTGGCGGTGGACCGCTTTGCTACATCTATGAGTAAGATGTCTGGTATGTAGCCCATCAGCTGCGTATGTGTGTACATCGTCGCAGATGGAGGCGGAAGAAACCCAGGGAAGAAGGAGCATAAACAAACCCAATTGAACCCGTACTTAGTAATTATTACACCTTGAAGCACATGCTCTCTGTACATAGACACACCACCGGAACGGGACAGGACTCGGGACTCTTACTGTCGATAATATTGAGTCGAATCTTGAGCGAGGTTTTCCTCATCTAGTCAGTCTTGCGGGTTGTTGTCTTTGTCTGACCTGTGTAAAACAAACCTTCGCTTCTCATTTAGATGCGGTCCTGGCCGTGAAGTCCAACGAAATTGCGTCGCTCGCTGAGTAAGGTGTTGGTTGTCCTCCGGTTGGCAGTCGTTATCGCCGCTGCCCCCGCAAGATTTCTTGAGTTGGAGATGGCGCCGTTTGCGTGTTGGAACCAAAGGATTGATATGTCGAGCAATTGATAGACGCCGAAGTACGCCCAGCTGCGAGAGGGGCAATGTCTCATCTGCAAATTGGATGAAAGTTGTTTTGCAAGCTATAATTCTTGATGCAGATTGTGAATTTCGGAGTTTATGGTTGACCCTCACCGCCGAGACGGAGCAAACTTCACGACGCTCCTTTCCCTCCAACACCCCAACTTGACCATCACTCCGGCCAACCCCGCCACCCCTCGGCAAAAGTGCCGTGTAAACCTTGCCGTTAACCCTCAGCTTGTCCGCCCTCTAGTGACGCAAAAATATGGGTGCACACAAAAACATGTGTATAAAGCTCAGATATTTGAGAGACTTTGTGGCCAACTAAGAATTCGAACGACCTAACAAATCCTTGACTCAGTTTGGAACAGGCCTGCTTCTGCGGCTAGTATACAAACAATATTGCTCTCGTGTATTTAGCATCTCATCAGTCACTTTCATGTTATCATACATTGTTCGCCTTATTCGTCATCTGGCAGGCCATCCGCTGTCCTCCGTCTGATTAGTGATCTAAATCGCGTCCCCTCCTCCAACATTCACCCCCCATAGCCCTGCTCTATTTCGTCAATGGCAGTACCAAATACAAGCTCGAGCCTGGATGGTGCGGCAGTGACTGACTCGGCCTCGTAGTCGTTATTCCCCAAGTATTCCCTCCACAGCGCGTTAAGATCTAGAGACTCAAAATCGACCTTAGCGCGGTCATCCCAACCGTCCAAGTCCAGAATACCGTCGTACAGCCTGTCTGCAGGGCTGAATGTTTTGCTAGCCGTCCCTCTCGGCAAGCACTCGAGCTGGTCTTCCTCCCCTTCTACCTGATGTATACCTGGAGCGGGGTGCCGCAGAGCAGCTTCGGCACTATGGAGTGGGCTGATGGGATAGTGCTCTGCGATCAGCTTCATCCGCAATGTCTCGAACCACTCATGGTACGGATCGCCATCGGATCCGCCATTGTCAAACTCGTTGTAGAAGGCAACCCTTCCCGCGCCGAATCCATTGTTGTAGGTCATGTTGTCGCCAGCCTGAGTCTCACCACCCCCAGTCTCGCAGGCGTGCGCTTCCCTGGCTGGGGGCCTCGCCGTCGCGGATTTCGTTTGCACCCGGATTGGCAATCCCGGCGTTGCTGGCCTCGGGCCAAATATACTCAGCCCTGTCCCCGTCGGCGTCACTGGTTTCATTCATGTCAACGACGACGTGGCTGGCGTGGGCCTCTGCGCCCACCGCCTTGCGCTGAGGCCGGGGGGTCAGTTTAGCCACTGTCAACTGAAAATCGGGGTACAAAAACGCGGCCGCCCTTGCTTTGTAGGCCTTAACTCCGGAGCGAAGTGTGGGTGGTACCCTTGTTGCTTCTTCAGGGGTTTTGGCTTGGTCGGCACGACGCTACCGCGACGTATTCTCTTAAACTGACGGAAGGTTTGGATGTCGTCACTGCCAGCTTCATTATCATCGAGCGACGCGATGCTTGAAGAGCGTTTCCGGAGTGGTGTAGGGCAGCTGGAATAGCCCAAGGTTAAGTCTGGCGATGGTGAGCGCTTCTGGGGTAGTACTAGGCAGCTGGGATAGCCTAGGGTCAAGTCTGGCGACAACAAGCGCCCCTGGGGTCGCGTATGGTACCTGGAATAGCGCGGGTCAAGTCTACTATTGACGGCGACGGTCGATTGTTAGCGTCCGTAACGGCTCGATTCCCAAAGTTATTTCGGACAGGGTCTGAGAACCAGAGATTCCTGCGGACAGGAATGGAGTGATGAGATGGTTCGCGTGACTGCTTAGCGCTGGCTTTGTCACTCGTGCCTTGGGGCAGTTTTGGGTGCCGACCACGAGGAGGCCCTGTCGGCTGGGCCTTGACGTAGACATGTTCCACTGGGTGCTTTCTTGGGTGTCCTCGAGGTCGCTTTGGTACAACTGGCTCTGGCTTCATCGGCGTTTTCCGGGGTCGACCACGGGGACGGCGAGGGGTTGTGACTTCCTGCGGCGAATTTGCCGGCGGTTTATCGCTCTTCAGCGACTCGGGTGCCATAAACGCCATGGATGACTGACTGCATTGCGCCTTGTGGTGGCGCCAGCGTTTGCAACTGGATCGAAATCACGGTTGCGGGTGTGGCTTGCGAGTAGGTTCCTGCGTGGATGGTGCAGCTCTGCTTTGGTGTCAAGTTCGAGGGAGTGGGTGCGGGACAGGAAATATCCCAATTCAGTAGGTGCAAGTGGGAAGTTCTGAAGTTCACTCGTGGTCCGCAGCTCGGCCAGGCCACTGCGTTTATGCGGTGGTAGGTGGAGCTTCGTGCCTGCCTCAGGCAACGTCCACTGTGACTCCCCAATAAAGTTTGGCAATCTCGCCGAGGTATTGTCCCTATTGAATTCAGGAACAATGGTGTCTCCCAGCTTCTATGTTTGGACAGTCGCCAAACGTTCGCCCTCCTCGAACTCGACTAATCTTCACTTCCCGAGACCAGTTGCTCATGCCATGCCATATCTGCCTGAACCACAATCGTACACCAAGCTTCAGATTCTTTGAGGAGCGTAATTTCTCCGTCCTCTAGAGTAATGCTCATGGATGTGATCGCATCAGACGCTGACCGGTGAGGTTGCCGTAACACTTTAAGCTATCTCTGCATGTCACGTCATGAAGGCGGCCGACTCCATCCATGCTACACGTTGTCTTCCGATAGCTCCCGCCCCAATCAGTCAACCTAGAAGATACGAGGCCGACAGCCCGCGCACGAAAGAATTGTTCATCGCTGCCAAGACCGCCCCTCCGAGTAACCAAACGGCAGCAAAGATGCAACCTCAAGAGGGAAGGCGAATTATGAATCTACTCTCGCCGCCTAGAAGGGCCTTTCTTGTAAGGCCACCGGATTGTCGGGGCAGTCGCTGGGTAGCGGACTACTGTGAAGCACGATTAGAAGGGAGTCGATGGGGAGTCGACACCCTCCCCCTCCTGGGGCCTGATGAAGAAGGTCGTCTGTGTGGGTTGGAGGTGGTGCGAGGAAGAGGAAGTGGCTACTTGGCATGGAGAGGACTGGCCTGCCCCCAAAGGGGACGAGATTCCAAGCTGTGAGCGCGCGAGCATGTCTGGGAAGCAAGTACCTTGGGAAAAGCACGGGGATTATGACTCTCTAAGAGCCTGGGGTTCCTTCCCATGAGCCTGCCCGCAATGAACTCGCACCCGACACAGTCCGGAGCATTGCTGCGAGCCATGGACGGGGGAAGGAGCTCCTGTCGCGCCGACCTGGTTAAAACCCGATTTCTCCCCCCTCTCGAATCTTCTCCCAGAACATCTTCTTTCTTCTCAGATTGGCATTCAACCTCATCATCTGTTCGCATCATTCCTATCTCGCCGACCCTACAATCGCCTCTCTTTTTGCATCTATCATCTTCCTAATAGAATTCGCTGTACCGTCGTAATACACCTCCCATCTCAGACGCACAACCGTCCCCAACTTGTCATGTTCGGGTACATCAAGAAGAACACTTCTGTCCGTCGACCAGAGCGTGCTGCAGCCCCCCTTGAAGCCAACGCAGCACCATCTGAGCCGACCAAGCCCGCGAAGCCAGAGAAGTCGTCTGAGTCGACCGCCTCCAAGACGCCTGCCCCCGCGTCGAGTGATCACAGTTCGTCCTTCAATGCACCCCCAACTTCTTCCATTGCCGACACCAAGAACACCAAAGACACCAGCGCGTCGAGTGTTCGGAGCCCGTCGCTCACTGTTCACCCCGCGTCTTCCGTCACCAGCACCAAGGACAAAGACACCGAGGACACCGAGGACACTGGGGGCACCAAGGATATTGGGGGCACCAAGGACACCGAAGACACCAGCACGTCCAGTGTTCGGAACCCGTCTCTCACTATTCACCCTGCCTCTTCCATCACCAGCACCAAGGATATCAAGGACACCGAAGACGCCAAGGACACTGCGGCCACCAAGAATACTGAAGACACCAGCACGTCAAGTGACCACAGGCCGTCCTTCACTGCGCCTCCAACTTCTTCCGTCGCCGATACCAATGACACCGAAGACACCAGAACGTTGAGTGATCGGAGCCAGTCTCTCACGGCACCCCCAACCTCTTCGGTCATCGACACCAAGGACATCAAGGACACCGAAGACGCCAAGAACTCTGAGGGGGACGCCAAGAACACCGAGGACAGTGGCGACACCCGGAATCCTGAGGGAGACGCCAAGAAGACCGAGGACGTCAAGGAAACTAAGGAAACTGAGGAAACTGAGGACGCCAAGGACACCAGCTCGAGGCATGGATCCAAGGATACCCAGAACACCAGCTCACGGCATGGATCCCAGGACACGCATCTCTCGCATTCCTTGAATGGCTCTCGCTCCCCTGACGGCGGAGATGCCAACCCAGCCGCCTCCGAGCCACTCGATCCCAGCCCCAGCCGCGACGGTAGCGTCAACCACAACCCCAACCTCGCCACTCCCAATCCGTCCACCAATCCACACGTCGAGCTAGATCTTCCAACAACCAACGCCATCGTCATGCCCTATATCAGCCTAAAGACACGCAAGACACCGACTCCACGTCCCTCCACCAAGTCCAAGTCCAAGTCCAAGTCCACTAGGACTCGCTCTATCAAAAACCTTGCCTGGAGGGTGCTGAAGCGGATCCGCAAGGTCGTGGTGCGGCTGTTCCGGTGGCACAAAAGCAAGAACCACCGCAGGAAGGAGATAATCAAAGCCAAGCACAGCAAAGTCAAGCACTTCAAGCGCGGCAAGAAGGAGAAGTGCAAGCCCAAGGATGAAGAGCCGCCGAAGGAGCACAAGCCTAAGCCTGAGAAGCCTGAGAAGGAGCACAAGCACGAGCACGTGAAGCCTGAAAAAGAGCACAAGCTCAAGCATGAGAAGCCAGAAAAGGAGCACAAGCACAAGCACGAGAAGCCAGAAAAGGAGCACAAGCACAAGCACGAGAAGCCATCGAAAGAGCACAAGGCCAAGCACGAGAAACCGCTGAAGGAATACAGGGACGACAAGCCCCACTGGGGAGACAAGCCGAAGTACAGGGAGTCGGAGGTGTAGGACTGGATGTCGGGTTCAGTTTTCCTTAATGGGCTTTAAGTATGTTGTTTCATAGAGAGTAATTTGCACACCATCTTTCCAGATCACTCCCATTCCATGTCGTGCCTCGCGAGCTTCCGAAGCCGCATCGCCCGCCTCCCCCGGTGTTGGCCTTCCGACTGTCCATTGACTCCATTCGCGTCGCCGGCGATCAATGGCCATTGAAAAAAAGCTAATCTGCCAGTTGGATATAGAACCATCGGAGTTCGCTGGGTTGCGGGGACCGAGGGTTGGACGAAGAGCAAAGAAGCTGCAATCCGATTATTCCCTGACAGAAACAAGGCATATCACTTTGGAACGCATTACCATTCGACATTATGACTACAGGTGTTCAGTAAGATACCTATGATATATAGCTGCGGCATGTATGGAAGAGACCGGCCGCAGATTGCCCCAACCCATGCTTAAACTGCAAAACAACAAATCCGAGAGCAGTGCAGCCCTATCCATAACTCCGATGCCCACAGCCCAAGTTCACCGCGCTTGGCCGATGGTTGTAACCGTGCCTCTCCTTGTCCTTTCTGTTTCTCGCCTGGTAGCACCAGTGACGCGACTCCACTCCTCCCACTCGCGGCTGACTTCCATGAGGATGCCGCCCATGACATGGGCGCTGGCCATCAAGCCGTGGCCTTCGCCCTCGAGAATTCGCACCTCGCACCGCCGCATCGTCTTACCCAGCCACTTGACATTCTCCACAGGGACACGGGCATCACGAGTCCCATGGTGGATGACAACTGGTCTGGTGATGTCGACATATCGGAAACCAATTGTGTGTCGACGCTCAAGACAAACAAGCAAGTCCACGGCAGGGTTGGCACCCGTCGTCGCAAGCTGCCAGATGGCGTGAGTCAGGCGATTGTCATACGTCTCCTGACGTTCACGATCGGCAATCTGCGAGTTGGCAAAAGCGGCAGCAGCCGAGAGAGAATCGTTTTCAGACTGCCGTCGATTCCCCCGCTGAGAGGAATTGGACCTGTGGTGACGATGTCCTGTGCCATTCGCAGCGGGGCCAACTGATGTTGGGCTCGCTCCGGTGGGGCGGATGCGATCCATGTTCTCGTCCGCCAGTTGCATCTGCGGTGCATCCGTCGGGCTGTGTTCGGCCAAGCTGTTTTCCTTGTTCTCGGTGGTTTCCTGGCTCGCCCGTTTTAGCGCATTCTTTTTATCCCGCTTTGCCCTCTTCTGCTTAGGCAATGAACTAGTGATACTAGAGCTAGTTGCCGTCATAAAGCTACTGTTGGCAGCCTTGAGGAACGGCGTTGGGAGTGCCCTAAGGATGCGTTGGCTGGTAGGGATAGCATTGGTTGGTGGCAGTGGCGTCTGAGCACTAGCGCCAAATACACTCATTTGCGATGGTGGGATCCATGGCGAAAGAAGATGGATGCGGCCTCGAATGTGCTGAGGCATCCGAAGGGCGGTTGCGAGGGCGTAGATGGCACCAGCGGAGTGGGCCAAAATAGAAAACTTGGTGATCTTCAGGGACTGACAGATAGCATAAACGTCATCTACAGGAGCAGGTCAGTAAAGAGTTGAAAAAGGGGTGTGAGAGTGACCTACCAGGCCAACCGAGCGGAGTACCCTCGGCGTATGGCTCACTGTCGCCGACACCAGGCCTGTCGGGCGTGATAAGGCGGAGCTTCAATGTCAAAGCTAGCTCGTCGTAAAATGCCGTTATATAGCGGGTCAATCCCATGCCAACACAGCAAAAGACTGCGCTCCCGTTTGGATCACCAACTTCACTAAAACTGATGACACGCCCAGTCTGGGGATGGCGAATCTTTTGGCTGAGGCGTGGGCTGCAAAGATAACTCTCGACCGCATCATCGACGCTGTCAGCGCTCCTTGGTCTCTCGTAGGCAATGTGGGGCTGGTCGCTGTGTGTGTTCCCCGTTGCAACTCCGTGGTCTGACGAGCGATCTGTTGTTGGACTGGCGGCCCCAGAAAGCCGTTTTAGTCTGCTGCTGCTGCGTTTCACCTTCACCGTGGTTGTACCCGTCTCGCTGTGGTAACCACCTAGTGGGTCTGGTGTGAAGCGGCCGGAGCGTCGACGATAGCGGCCTTCCACGCTTGCTTCTCTGTCGCGTCTTCGTCCCTGTGCAACAGCTGGGGACGGCGCACCCTCTTCAGTATCTACGTCGGGGAACATGGCAGTGGCCGGGGTGGACGGGCTGGTGTTATAGATATCAGGGCGGGGTTTACTAAATGATGCCGGATTTCGAGGCATGTCTGCTGAGAGCCTTACGGGATCAAGGTCCTCTTTTTTGGTGCTGGCCTGTCGACGCTTTGCTGCCTCGTTACGGGAATTTCTTGTGCTGCTGCTGTGTTCGTCTAGCTCCTGAATTGTGTCGTTAGCGCCCTCGCTGTCGCGCTTCGAATTCCTCGATGTGCGTGCAGAAGACCGCTTCGCGTTGCTTCCCGTTTTGCGTAAAGATGAATCTCTGGTAGGGATGGGTCGGGGGCTGGGGAGGCCGTTGCCGGAAGGATCGGCGTTCCAGCTAGGTCGCCGGGTTGGCGGCGAGGATTCAGTTGGTGATTCTTCACTAATGATGGACTCGGCGGCGAGGGGGTCGAGGCGGCTTCCTCCTGTGCCAGAGGAGAGGCCACCAGGGTTGCCAACAGCACCGATGCTGGCTCTCTTCTTTTCTGCTTCCTTCTCACGCAACTGTTCCTTACTGCTCATATACAGCAATCCGCGCTGGTTGCGACCCGTTTTCTTGCCCCAGCTATCGTGGGACTTTTGCCTTTTGAGCGACCCCCCTTCCGCGCCAGGCGACAAGGGTTCTGCCGATCGCTCGATGCTGAGCTTACCGATGCTTTCGGCTCCAGAGGTCAGAGAGCCTCTGCTCGACGGACGCGAGAGCGCTCCGTTGCTACCCCGCGAAAGCAGGCTCCTCAAGCCTGATGCATCGCGGGTCCCCGGACTCTTTGGAGACTTTGGGGCGGTAAGGGGCGAGAAGCCGCTCGGCGGCTTCGATGTCCTGATTACCGGAGCGCTCGCAGCAAGCTCGTCAATGGAGGTACCTTCTTCCTGGACTTCACCGAGAGACGGTTGCTTGTAGGCACCGTAATCGACGCCAAATGAGCCACCGGTTGGTGAGCTGGGGACTGAGGGGTTGTTGGGGGTGCGGGTGCCAATTGGTGATAAGTATGAGGGGCTATCGAAGTGGTTGCTCAATGGCCGCGAGATGGCGGACAGAGAGGTAATTAGGGATGAGATGACCTCTGGGGAGGCGGAGGCCGGTGGAACTCCGGAATCGGTATCTTTGTCTCGGAGGTAACGGTCGACGTAACGTTCGCGGTCTCGGTCCGTCCAGTCGCGGAAGACGTCGCCGGTGTCCCTCTCACGGGCGGCGTCCGATGTTGAGATGGCCGGGGGAGCGTTGTGGCGCCGCGAAGAAACATGTGAGCCTTCACGTTCCTGCTCGCGAAGCCGACCACGTTCCCTCGCGCTTGCTTTTCGGGGGATGGGGATAGGGGGTTGGCCAGGTGGGGATGAGGAGTAATCCATTGCGGCGGCGTCGACGGCGCGGCGAGAGGGTTAAGGTGCGCTAGCCCGGAGCCTCGGCGGGGAGGCGAAGGCCTCCTTCTGGATGATGCGCGCGGCGAGCCCAAGTTAGCTCGACGCTGGGTCGGTCTGTCTCGCAGATCTGGCGCGGCTAATTGTTGAGACGACTTGGTGCAGCGAGCAAACCAGGAGAGCCGCGTCGTGCGTCTGCAAGGAGATCGGTCGTCACCGCGCTACGATGGCTCTCAGGTAAGGGGGGATTGACTTTTCAGGACAGACACGACCGACTAGGAATGGACGACGGGGTCTTGCGGCGCCTCTCTGCGTGTCGCCAAACTAAATTCACTGAGCATTGACTGTATGTCTCTCCCTTCTAACATCCCTCGCACGAAGGGTGGAGAAGGGCGGCTGGTGCGGGCGCCGCGTGCAGGACGAGAATGCAGTGAGCAGAGAATGCCGGAGCAGACTCGCAGGTGATGGTGCGCGGTGCTTCTCTGCTCTCTTCGCTCTCTGCTGCAGGAGACAGTGGAGATCAAAATCCATGGACGAGGAAAGAGTGAGACGGGAGTGGAACTGTGCGCGGACCCGGTTGAGGACTGCTACGCAGATTGCCCAATCTATCTCAACGGGTCCTTCCATTCAAGTCGACTGTTAGGCCAACCCGCTCCCTAGGCGGGAGCCGGCTAACAGTCGGATGGAAACCCGGTCCCCCCTAGATTGATCGATTGAACCCCTTTTTGTGCTTAGCACTGGCCAGTTATGCCCGTGCATTGGTGCCCCGCCCCCCACGTCCACAGCTGGATCCCCCTGCAACCCAACAAAATGCAGGCACTCCAGCCTGTCAGCGACTCGGAAAAGACGCATCATTTTTTTTTTTCCCGCTGCGAGATGCCTGCTCGCGGGGCCCAAGTTCCGAGACAATCCACACCGCAGCATGATAAATCCAAGAAAGAGCACATTTTTCCGCCTCTGTGCTTCAAGCAGTCCACAGTCCGATGAAGCCGTGGAATGGTCCAAGAAGAGGCGAACCGTTCCATGGAGAATTTCGGGAGTCTCGTGTGGAGAATCCCTGCGAAACGGGCGACCTCGGGAATTGCTATGTTGCTTCTGGAAAGCTGCAGCTTCAAAGTAACGGTGGATCGCAGGCGGAGCGGTGTCTTGGTACGAGGCATCTTCATTCCATTTCATCTCCCCTAGGTTCTACCGCAGAACTGATGCTGGGTTCCAATATTCTCGCCGGCTACGGCGGTGCTTTGCTGACAGCGAGGTTCAAAGGAAATATTGTCTCGGCCACTCTAGGGGCCGCAGCCAATGGATTGGGCCAAAGTGGTTGCGCAGCACGCCGGGGGGGTGGGGGTGCCGCTGAGGTGCATGTGCATTGCAGCTCGCGACTCGAGTGGAGGGCTCGACGGCCCCAGCGCTTCGTTTCATCTTGACCGAATCAGCCCGCCCACCGAAACTGATGCCCACACGGGCAACCAGGAAGAAAGTCGCCGAGCCGTGATCGCCGGACTTGTCTCTAGAGAACCGTTCTTGTGCCGTCTCGTTGGTGGTTCCGCACCGTCTTGGCAGTCCATTATTGCCTGGTGCCCAGCAGCGACCTGTGCACTTGCACTGACAAACGGGGCCGAAGACGATAAGGGTCGACACGGCAGTTTTTTCCAATCGCAATGCTAATACTTAGTCTCGGTTGGTCATGTGCTGCATCAGTCGCACCCTTGAGACACCAAAAACCCTCCCGTCCCTTGTCCACAACTGGGCACAATTCCCACAGCCGACAGCTTCGGAAGCGGTGGCGATCAATAACGGAGCTTGTTAGACTTTCCCGGCCGGCCCTCACGGGACGATCAGCGACGGGGCGACAACAGTAACATCGTTTCTCACCGGAATATCTTGGAGCGGTAACAAGTCTTCAAGTGCCCCGCAATGAAGCTGTGGGCCAAGTTATGTACCAGGCCACACCGCCTTCTTCTTCCGTCCATTCCAGGGATACAGGGAACTATGACGTAATTGGGGCTGTCCGCGCTGTGAGGTGTAAGTCAGGATTCCAGACGTCATGAACAGGTGAGCGACAGCATTTCAGTGATATTTCGGCCCTTGGACAGTTGGTTAAGCTTCAATTTTTACATCGAGATAGTGCGAAATTCCAGCTCATGAGCCAAGATGGATCTCCTGCTTTCACTCCCAATCGCGTCTTACTTTTTCTCAACTTCACTTACATCATGGTCGACATCACTCAACCTGCTGTTTTTCTACATGACCTGGTCAACCCTCGTCCTAAGCCATTCGCCCCTTAAAATCGAGCTCCTCGGCACCACAGCTATCCGCATTGTGTTCTGGCTCGTCCCCTCGCTCATTTTCCTCCTTATCGACACTCTCTTCCCCTCTCTTGCCGAGAACATCAAGTATAATGGGTCCTCTGCCCTCCCCCCTCGCGATGCAAAATCTCTCACTCGCGCCTTGGGTCTCGCTGTCTTCAACCTCTGCCTTTCTACCGGCGTTGAAGCCGCTCTATCCCTCGGCACCGCAACTTTTCTCGGCGCGCCGGTTTTCCGCACTGCTACCACTCTCCCCCTTCCATGGCAAATGGCCAAACACGTCGCCTTGCTTTTCGCCGCCCGCGAGGTCCTAACCTACTACCTCCACCGCAATCTACTCCACGTGGGGACGGGGACACGCAGCTCCCGCATGACCCGCCGCATCTCCTCCCAGCACGCAACCTGCGCTCACGCCCGCACCGCCGCGCCCTTCTCCCTCCTCCTTATGGCCGACCACCCTCTACCATTCCTCATCCACCGCTTCGTCCCACTATACCTTCCCGCGTTGGCCCTACACCGCCATCTCCACCTCCTAACCTATTTCCTCTTTGTCGGCCTCGCTACGGTGGAAGAAACCCTCGCCACGTCAGGATATACCGTCGTCCCGGGCATAATCATGGGCGGTATCGCGCGGCGCACAGCGCTGCATTATGCGCGACCGCAAGGGAATTTCGGAGCGTGGGGCGTGCTAGATTGGATTCATGGAACGAGTCTAGGCGGCGACGTCATGAGCGATGTCCGCGATGAGGCGGAAAAACATCACCTCAAGGAGAGGGGGGAAAGGGCGGCGAATGGAGCGGGGAATATGTTGCAGGATGGGATGGATGGCCTAAGAAGGAGTGCGAGGTCAAGGGGGAAGAAGGCGACGAGGGCAAATGGGAATGGTCAGTGAGCAAAAGTGTGTGAGTGTGAGTGGTTTGGTTTTTGAACTGCTGCGTTTCGTAATGAGTGAACAGGCTTTCCTGCTGTCGGTCGATTGCTGGGCGTTTGCGTGGTTGGGTTAGGATAGGATTTGGGTTCAAGGACAGGGATAGGCCAGTATGTATGAGGTGTCTATGAGCTTCCAGGTTCTTGGGGACATAATTCTTCTTGGAAGATGGGATACCCGATTTGGCTACGTTCGTGGCGACTTGGTCTTTGTTTTTGCAATGGAGTTAAAATGGAATCATCAGATAGCAAATGACATTAAACTAGCATCAATCATGCATGCCATGATGAATGAGTTCAATCCATCTATCCTAAGCCCCAGCTACTGGTATTACACAAAATTACGCCTCCTTAAAACGCCATTATTCCAACCATGGCCAGATCCGTGCTTATGCCAAAACCCCATCCATCTACGAAGTATTTATCGGCCATTTACGCTCATACACCCGCGGCAGCTTTGTATACGGACGAGTCCGCGACCTCACGCCCATGTTTTCTTCTTCTTCAGCCAGCTGACTGATTCCATGCCAACTCTCACTCTTATCCCGAAGCGGGCGTCCAGAACGAAAGCTTCCCACTTGGATACATTGTCCAAATACAACTGACATTCGTCGGCCTTTTCGCGGCGGAACTCATCCACTTCTTCCGTCGAGACAGCTTCAGCCTCTCCTTTTGCTGGCCAGGCGGTAGGATCGCAGGCGTCCATCCACGCCAAAGAGGCCATCTCGTAATGGGCGGCAGCGGGGACATAATCGTCCCTCGTCGGGCCCTTGAACAGGGTCCTATATCGTGTTAGCTTGCAGCCTTTTGACTACTAGAGAGCATAACTCACTTATCCATCTCCAAAATGGGTTTAACAAGCTGTCTCCCCGCTGTGCTGCCCCCCAATTGCCTCAGGAACGAACACTCTACTACTGCGCCCATGGCGCCTTCGTCAACCTCCTCTTTCATCTTCGCCAGCTTGCCACCACTAGCGGTACACCTCTCCCACTGCAAGTAGTCCCTTGCTTTCCCAGCCAGGGATGGCGTCATCCTCTTCATCCCGTTCCACAGGTAAATCATCTCCATCGTGGGGCTCAACCCCACAGCATCAACCAGGTCGAGCTCCAGCGCTTTGGCACGCTCTTCCCACTTCTGAAGCTTGCGACATACGAACACTTCAAACGGCAGCTGCCGTGCCAGGAACCGTTTTCGTCCTGCCACCTTGGGCGCCTGGCGAAGGTGCTCCTCAGCCGCTTTCTTGTGTACCTGCGCTTGGGTCGACGCGATTCGCTTCTCGGCAGTGTCTTCGGCCAGACCAGCAGCACGATGGAATTCGGTACGGTATAGCTCAAGCTCTGCGCAGCCTGCAAAGTAGTAATAAAGCGAGTGCGACCAATTGTTGAGCTCGACGCAGCGGAGGAAGTTGTCACGCATGGCTGGGAAGTCCAAATTGTACATGGAGTCCAGGCTCAGCTCAAAACTGTTAAGAGCAGTGATTTGACGCATCTTTGCGTCCGTGTTGGCACGAAGCATCTCGAGGGCCTCGTCGAGTCTCTTGGCGTTGGCATGCATACGTGCTTCCTCGAGCTGCCAGAGCCGAGAATCTGGGTAGCGGGCACGCATCTCGGCCAACAAGGAGACGCACTTTTCTTTCGGATAGCCGACGGACTCGGTTTCCCCCGTGGTTGGGTCTGACGTGGAGAGCTCCGCGATGTCTTGTTCGCTTGGTAGAATGTCTGCCGGGGCGAGGAACGTATCATAATAGTTCAGGAGAACAAGACCAGCCATGGCGCCGTTGACGTTGTCGAATTTGCTAGCTTCCCACAACATCTGTAGCCCACGGTCACGATCTCCCTTGAAACCGATGACGTAAAGCAGTCGCGAGAACGCAGGAGGCACCATGGAGATGAGGAGCAGTAGGATCCCAAAGCACATATTGGTGCCGCTATGCACAAAAGCGTCTAGGGGAGTGCTGAAAAGGGTCTTGGTGTCAATGTTAGTCCGGGTTGGGGGCTCTGTCTCAGATGGCTGGGAGGAGGGACGGGAGACTTGGGATTTCGTTGACTTTTGGGAGGGAGGTTTTGGAATGTCGGAGTTTTGTGCATCCAGAGCGAGCCGATCCAGTTTCTTTTCTAGACCGCCAGAAGTTGCTTGATCGGAACTAGGTGCATCCTTTGGTGTACGTGTAGCAGAAACATCATTAGGCGTTTTGAAGCCGTCCACCTCGCTGTCCTTATCTTCAAGGTCGGCAAATTCGGCCTCGTCAAAGCTTCCGGGCATCATGTCGTCTGACATTCGAGGTCGCCTAGGAATCGGTGTTGGGGCGGACTTATTAGACCCTGCGTGGAGTGATGCGAGGTACTGCTCCTCGGCTTGCATGATGCCGTCGAGTGTGACAAAAGCCTTGCGCAACTTATAAAACCCCTTCAGCCCCTCAGTCACACTCTCATGCATGACGCCCACCATGGCATTCATCAACAACGAGATTGCATACACCAATGCGTATTCCGACCCCGGCTGGTAGATCTTGCTTGCCGTTTCCCCCCTATGTGTTTTCTCATATGGACCCGTCGACGCCGCTTTGGAGAACCAACCACTGCCTCCGCCGGCTGCCGCGTCCTTCTGAGCCTTTTTCATGTCATTCCAAGACCTATTCTCCGTCTCGGTCAACAATGTAGCCGCCTCGGCCATGATATCCTTCTCGAAGCCCAAAACACTCTTCATAAAGGTGGCCAGCCCAAGCCCCAGCAAGTGGAAAGCTGAATCCTTCCCAGGGCCGCGAAGGCCAGCCTCGGCGCCCTCAATGTCATCGTTCATAATCAGGCTAGCAGATTTCATGGCATCGTCGATTTCGGACATGTGTTGCCGGCCGGGACTCGCTGGGGGCTTGGCATGGCCATTCAGAGTCAGGGAACTGACCGCGGGACTGGCCAAGGGACTCGCGGTTTTCGACGGCGATTTGGACGGGGGTGCTGCCGCCGAAGGCCCACGGAGCCAAGAGCGGAGCGCCGACATTGCGCCTGCAGTGGTTGGGTGGGTGGATGGGAGGGAGGCGCCGGATTCCCAACTTTTGTTCGAGGAAGTGGTTGTAAGAGAGTCGCGCGACCAAAGCACAAGAAAAGGCAAACAAAATTATTCTCTAACAATACCACACTTTTCTCACGAGAAAAATGGGGACAAAAGAACCCGAAACCCCCGAGAGGAACCAAAGAAGGCAAGGTACCCAGCGAGGAAATTCGCCCACCAGGGTTCCCGGAGTCTGAAAGTCGCCGGTCGCTGGTGCACACGAGCAGGCTGGACCCCAGTTTGAAGCGTTGCCCACACTGGGGCGGGTGGCTTTTTTAAAACGGTCCCGCCTGGGACTGCTGTGAGATGACGGCGCTCTGGACCACCGGCTGCTGCCCCGCACCTCAGCGGGCAAGCTGCCAGCCAGGATCTCAGCCCCACCCGTACGAAAGAAGTCCAGGCGCAGCCGCGCAAGGAACAATGCCAATGACGAATCGATTCGGTGCCTGCCCAGACGTTTGTCTTGAATGGTTTCCCGCGTACTTGGATCCAGCTCTGTTAGAAGCAATTGGTTCTACTGGACTAGGATCTACGAAGAACGAATGGGGCATTGGAAGATAAACAATGGAGAAGGGGTTCCGAGAAAGCCACCACCTGGAAGGTCCGGGCGGATGCTTCACATCGTAACTTGAAAACGCCAATGGTACTCTATCTCACAAGCAACAAGGGCATACGTAGTCTGTTGCACAAAAAAAAGCAATGGACTCGTCACCCAATTCCGAAAAAGCCCGTCCGTACCAAGGAAAAGAAGAATCCGAACGGATCGGTCAGTTCGGACATGATTGCTTATTCGCAACTGTCAACGAAGCCTTGACTTGACAAAGCCAGCAGGTTGAGCTGACAAGCGGGGTGGGCAGCAGCGCCAACTGCCAAGTCCACAAGCTTATCAAGCCTGGCCCGTGCGCACCCGCCACCGCCCCGGGTTTTCATGCCCAGGGCGGAGGAAGCCGAGCTGGAACTTGCGCGTGCGTGCGCAGAACTGACGAACCTCAGCAGAGCTTCCAAGCAGCCAACCAACAAACCAGACGAGCACACACCAAGGCGCTGCTGCATCGCGAAACCGCCACCAGCCCAAAACTCCATACCGACAAAAGACAAGTCCGTCCCAGAAGAAAAGAAGGAAAAAAATCACATCCCCACACCATACCATGGCCTCCGCAACCAAAGACAACAAGGCCTCCGCTGAAGCAAAACAGCCCGAGCAGCCCGCCCCAGAGCAGAAGCCTGCCGCGGCGCTAGAGGAGGATGACGAGTTTGAGGATTTTCCCGTTGATGGTGCGCACCAAGCCGATTTTCTTCTTACTCTTATTGAAGAAACGATCACTAACGGAGCTTCGCACGTCAGATTGGGAGACAGAAGATACTGAGGCTGCCAACGGCGGTGAAGGAACAAAGAATCTATGGGAAGAGTCATGGGATGACGATGATACGAGCGACGACTTTTCAACGCAGCTGAGGTACGTCACGCTTGCGAACGACCTCCGCTACGAGGCTTTACTGACAAGTATACAGGGAGGAGTTGAAGAAGGTCGAAGCATCGAAGAAGCGATGAGTGGCACGGTTGCAGCGTTAACAGAACAACACAAACATAGGTATGAAGGGGTAGACAAGTCACGGTCGTTAGTCGGCCTTTGAGGATGGGTCGTTGGCGCCTAATGTTACTCGCTCGCAGGAGCCAGGGATATTGGAGGGATTTCCCAGACATAGAGAACGGGCGCAATTTACATCATGCACACAGCGATAACGGAATGCAGGCTCTGGAGTACAACTGGCATGTTCTATATGCTTGCATTAAAGAGTTGCCATACCGACCCGAGTTTGACGTTTTTCCCGTTTCCAGCTAATAATACTCCCAGCAAGCAGTCCCAATGATAAATGCATTTACTTGCGCTCGCTCAGCGCCGTAACACCAGGCAGTTCCTTGCCCTCAAGAAGCTCCAAGCTAGCACCACCGCCAGTCGAGACGTGGCTAAGCTTGTCCTCGACACCATACTTGGCCGCGACAGTAGCCGTATCACCACCACCGATAATTACAATCTTGCCGTTAGTCGCGGCGGCAACCGCAGCATCCAGAGTAGCCTTGGTGCCATTGGCAAACTTGTCAAACTCAAAGACACCGGCGGGGCCGTTCCAGAGGATGGTCTGGGCCTCGTCGATGGCCTCCTTGTACAGCTTAATGGACTCCTCGCCGCAGTCGAGACCCATCCAGCCATCAGGGATACCATCTTTGTCCGTGGCGTAGCCGGTCGCGGCATCCTTGTCGAACTTGTCTGCTGTGATATAGTCGACGGGGAGCACAACCTTGACGCCGTTCTTCTTGGCCTTTTCCATCAGGTCACCGACCGTCTTGGAACCGGCCTCGTCGAAGAGAGATGTGCCGATCGACACGTTGTACAGAGTCTTCTTGAAGGTGAAGGCCATGCCGCCACAGACGACCAAGGTGTTCACCTTGTCTAGTAGGTTGTCGATGAGCTGGATCTTGTCCGAGACCTTTGCGCCGCCGAGGATGGCAAGGAAGGGGCGCTTGGGGTTCTCAAGAGCCTGTGCGAAGTAGTCGAGCTCCTTCTTCATCAAAAAACCGGCGGCCTTCTGGGGAAGCTCGACGCCGACCATGGAGGAGTGCGCACGGTGGGCAGTGCCGAAAGCATCATCTTTAAATGGTCAAAATGGGTTAGACCTCGCCAGAATACAGGCACTTACTGATGTAGACGTCACCCAGAGCGGTAAGGCCCTTGCGGAACTCCTCAACCTTGGCCTTGTCGGCCTTGATCTTATTGCCATCCTTATCAGTGCCCTTGCCCTCCTCCTCGACGTGGAAACGGAGGTTCTCGAGGAGCACGACGTCGCCGTTGTCTGCTTTGCTAACGATCTCCTCGACCTCGGGACCGACGCAATCCGGAGCGAAAGTAACAGTCTTGCCAAGGAGCTTTTCAAGCTCCGGGACGACAGGCTTCAGTGAATACTTCGGATTGGGCTGGCCATTGGGGCGGCCAAGGTGGGACATGAGCACGACAGCCTTAGCCCCATGGTCGATAGCGTACTTGATCGTCGGGACAGCACCGACGATACGCTGAGGGTTGGTGACCTTCTTGTCCGCATCCAGGGGAACGTTGAAATCGACCTGGTCAGTTCAATATCAGCGCCGAGAGTTGGTGACAAAAATCGGATGCCAGCACATACGCGGATGAGGACGCGCTTGCCCTTGAGGTCTACGTCCTCAATGGAGAGCTTGTTTGCCAGAGACATGTTGCTGCGTGAGATGAGATGGCTGAGACTCTTAGCCAGAGAACTGGAAGCAGACGGGAAGAGATGGGATCCGTGGATTCACGCAGAAAAAATGTCCACAAGGTAAAAGACGCAGCTCTGATGGCCTGACCGGGTGGGAGTTTGGGATGGAGGGGTAAACTTGGTGGGGTCACTCCCAAGAAGCTGTGACGTCGCGTGGTGGTTGGCTGGGCTAGGCCGCCTGCGGCAATTAGCTACTCACTTGTGCCTTCAGCAAAGCTCCGATTGAGCAATGGAAGGCCGAGGAATCGTAGCTTTTTTCCCCCCCGCTTTGGCAGTTGCGCTGCACGATTCCGGTAGCGAGTTGACATTCGTGACTGCGTAGCAGGTCTAAAGAAAGGTTTTGCGGATACATCGTTACTACAATACTACGGAAGAACGAGAGGGCAAGCAACACATCCCTATCTGAACACCATTCGCCTGCACATGATGAAATTGTCCAAAAAATGCGATTTGCATTAGCCAAAAAGAATGGATTGTACGGGAAAACGTTGTCCAGCTTAAATCGAGATGATATGTTACGGCAAACGAACGTCCGGCGAGTTCGGGCCTTGCCGAGTCATCTGAACATCTTCGGCGGCATTCGTGAGCGATAGGTACGCCGTCCAGGCAATACCAACTGTCGATACGAAAGGCTGTGGGGCAGTGGACATTAGCGTTTGATCTGTGGGTCACCCTGGATTACTTACCAGCTGGAATTGCACGGGCATCAAGCGGAAGTTGATGACCTGCACTGCGGGCCAGACCATAAAGTTTGCTTTGAGCGTCGGCACATACATATCCCGCATCTTCTGGTAGACGGCCCGCCGCCCGCCGCCTTCGGCGATTGTCATAGCTGTGAAGAAGCAGGCAATACCAAACGGGGCGAAAACCAGCTGGTCAAATGCGACTCTTTTCATAGCCGGCCCGAACGCGCTGGTCTTGCTGATAGGGAAACATTTCTCCAGAAACTTGAACCACCGAAACTGTATTGGTGCCATGGCGAAGCCGTATCCCATGAATCGTGTAAGCCGCTCAAAGTCAAATGGAGGGGGTAACGCCCTTGATTCTGGAACCAGGTCTCTCTCATTCAGGGGGTTCTTGTGATCGAGTTCGTGGATTTCGATGGCGAGGGCATCCTCCCGTGGGTTGAGCTGCCCATTGGGATGTTTACGGAGGGCTTGTTGTCGAACCGAGGTGATGGTCTGGGCGACGGTGTCTGCAATGCCACCGAGGACAGCATTGGTCACCATCATGGTGAGAACTATTAGAGGGTCTCGGTTAGAACCGATAGCTGACTCGGAAAAACGGAGCATACCAGGTCGTTCGTCATAGTAAGAATTGAAGCGGCTGATCAGCCGCGAGAGGATAGCCATCTCGACGAGGAATATGATGACGTTCAGCAGCGGCTATGGTATATGCAGCATCGTCAGTGCGGGCTACGGAAGCTAACGCGGCGGTGAGGAACGGCCGGGAACGCTGCGAGGGAAACGCAGGGAAGAAACGCAGGTATTCGCAAACGCTGCCAAGACAGAAATCGGTGGAGGACTTACGACACGGCCACAGATGAACTTGCTGTTGACGGCCCGTAGCAAACGCAGACGGCTCAGCTCCCAAGGCATCGTACGAGACCGGCAACAAGCGCACTAGACTATCAAAAGCAAGTTTAAAGCTTAGGCACGAGCCGTGCGATGGAAGACTCGATCGGTGCTGGATGGTTGTGCCAACAGGACGGAGCGTCTATGACGACAAGTGGCACTGGGGTGCCTCGATTCCAAGGTAGCCGTTGGCACTAATGACGAGCCCACAGTTTGGCGGGTCAGAGATAAGATAAGCTCGGGACAGCTCAATGGCTGGCTTGTTGGACAGATAATTGCTGCTGCTGTTGCGAAGCTACTGTAAACTGGCAATAGATAACAAAGTAGACATGAAGATGATAGAAGCAAAGACTAGAGAGCCTGTTGATTGTGATGTTCGCCTTGTTGCGCAGCCAAGTTTGACAGCGGGGCCATTCCAACATCCTTGTCCTACCATTTTTAGCCGTTCATGCCAAGCCACGCCGGATCCGAACACTCGCGTTTCAGCAAGTTCTCGGTGCAAATTCCAGATGGCACTTGTGACCGCCGCAACAGATCATGCGGTCTACGCGAAAGAGGTTGGACAATCGGCTCACAAAAAGGCTTCATTACCAGCAGGTTCAAGCAAGCCGATGACCTTGAAATAGTCGCCAAGACCCTGTAGGTCGTTGGTGTCGATAACTCCTCCGATGTATCCGTCAGGTCTCACCACAACGGTACACCCAGTTCCCCGGTCAATCTCCAACCGCTCATACACTCTCCCGTGCCCCTCATGGACACTTTCAGCATCCGCAAAAACTCGCCAGTAGTCGTAGCCCTCAGCGTCACTCCATGGTCTGAAGACTTCTTCCAATTCCAGGAAATCGACAACATGTCGCTCCGCGCAGTGGACCACAAGCACTTCAACCATGGGTTCTTTAGACTCTTCTGAGCCTCTTGTCAGGTGTCCCAGGCCAGCTTCTGAATCTCCGAGATAGCGACCCAGCTTTTGCAAGCTATCCAGCAGCCTCTGCTGCGAGATGTCCCCCGCAAACGCAAGGACACGAAACTGTCCAGTAGCTCTCATCCTGTCATGGATCTTGGCCGTCGTTCCATCTGCTTGATACACCGCTCGGAAATCCGGTAGTCGCTTCCCGGGGACAAGATCCGCCCTTAACAAGCTCGGTCCCAACTCCGTCACGCCGTGTGGTAACACCACGGCGCAGGATGCTGGATACCGGATCGACAAGCCTGTGGTAAATTTCATGGCTCTCAAAAACTCGGTTTCGAACTGCACCGACGGAGATGAAAAGAGTTTGAGATAGCCCCGGTCGAAGGCGATGAGATCCTGCGCCACGGGCCTCCTCTCCGTTTCGTACGTAGCAAGCAACTTCTCGGGGTCGACCAGGGCTCGTTGGGTTAGCACCAACCGAAGTTTCCACCCTAGGTTATACGCGTCTTGAATAGAGGTGTTCATACCCTGTCCAGCCTTAGGCGAGTGTGTATGCACGGCGTCTCCAACGAGAAAGGCGCGCTCCCCGTGGCGCGAAAAGTGGCTACCGACGCGCTGTCCGACCCGGTAAGCCGACCACCACGAAAGTGAGCCAACATCAAGGGTATATGGCGCCATGATGGTGCGTGCCGCTGCGAGGATACGCTCAAAGCTGACGTCACGAGGATCCGGGAGTGCGCCGCCACTCTCAACCGGGATGTAGAGCCGCACCTCTTTGTTGCTTCGAGGCACCAACAGGACAGTCCCAGTTGCAGCGCGGATGTAGCTTACACGGCGAATATCCGGGAAGTTTGACTTGGGGACAATGTCTATGACGCCGAAGACCGAGTCTGTAAGGTCCCCCTCCAGCGAGACCTTCAGTTGCTTCCGAAGCCAGCTATGAGCACCGTCGCAACCAACAACGTACTTGGTGTACAGAGTGTGGCCAACACTGCGGGTGCCACCTGGCCCTGTCTTTTCCTGGGACAAGCACACCTCCACGGGATAGGAGTTAGCGGAGTGTGGTCGGTTCTCGTCAACATGCACCGAAACGGGGGTTAAGTTGTAAAGGATCTTGATGTTTTGGTGTGTCAACACATTCTGCAGTAGGTAGTGCTCGACCCTTGCTGAGAACAGTCAGTAAGCTAGCCCTTCGCACTTCTTTCAGAGTCGGCGCTTACACTGTTGAAGCATTGTTTCGCGAATCTTACCGAGTTCCTCGACCTTGTCTTGAACCACCCGCTCCCTGACGACGCCGCCAGATCCATCCAGAGCAGGGCCCCAGATGGCTATTTCTTCAAGTCTCCATGATTCTGCCGCGATCTGAGGCCCGATTCCAAAGGTGTCGAAAATCTCGTTTGTGGTGCTCTTCAAACCTTCAGCATGGCCGCGTGGCGTGGGTCCTGACTTTTTGTCAACCAGCAACACGCTGATGCCGCTGTTGCGAAACCAATTCGCCAGGGCTAAGCTAAAGAGCCTCGTTGGTCACCGATCTCCCCATGAGAAACTGCCGAAGAAACTCACCCTGCTGGTCCAGCACCAATCACGAGAATATCCACAGTTTTCGTCGAACTCATTGTCGTTCGGCCCGGCCCTGCGATGTTCATCGCCCTCATTGATCTAGGCCATCTACAGCGATATCCCTTGCGTAGATGAAGTCGTCACAATTCTCCCGTTCGGGGACGGGCGAGGACAGAGAACGCTTCCGACAGGGCTGCTGTGCGGAGCCTGCATGCTTCGATTGATTGACTCGCCACGCAGCATGCCTTCCGAACCCTTAATGCATTGCGGGTAGGAAGTTAAGGGTCTATCGAGACATATCTCCCGTTCGAGACCACTTCCGGCTCGCGGATAGTGGACGACATTGATCGTCCCTGTACCCTTGCACGACAGATGGCCCGAAAGCAGGGCGCCAAAACAAATGTCGACTTGTTGCTCCGGCTCAGCCCTGGTCGCCAGCTGGGTCAAATGGGTGGCTGGCGTTGAACAGCTAAAGTGACGCTGCAGGGCAAGCAGCAGATGTTGTCATTTGTGGAACAGAGCACAGGAAGCGGAGGGGGAGCCTTACATATCCGCTCTTTCGCACGCAAACACGAACTGCAGGTCCCCTAGATCCGTGTGACGGCAAGCTTGATGATCTTGACAACAGGCTCTGGGCCTCCACGCGGAGGGGTCATGTCGGAAACGCTGCTGACCTGACCCAGGTGTCGTTCACGAAGACGTCGGTCTCGTACTCGTGGTAATCAGCATATCAACAGGCATGCTACCGTCATGCATGTTTGCTGCCCGATAGTGGACTCATCGACAAACTTCCCGATTTTCTGCTATAAAAATGGGCGTTTCTTGCCATCGATATCGTGAGCTAGGGGGCTTTATCCGTAGCAACCCCTCTGGTTCCGTTTCCCGTTTCCCGTTTCCCGTTTCTCGTCTCACAACTTCACAACCCCAACACCCCTGGAGAAGTCATCAGGGATCGACTCGGGAGGAATAATCGCTACATGCATCATGTCTCGCCAACTTCCGAGCATTACCGTTGTCGACATCCGCTCCAGCAAGTCGTCTCCGCTAGAGACCCTGGATGCTGACACCCTTGAGGGTCTCAGAGGGTCCCGCAACGCCAAGACACTCCCGTCCCTACTTCTCTGGGACGAGGCGGGCCAGGAACTGTACGACAAAGTAGCAGCATGCCCCGAGTACTATCCGTATCGGGTGGAGCGGGAGCTGCTCAACCAAAGACTCGACGAGATATCCGCAACGCTAGCGGGCGCGGTACCCGACGTGCTCATCGAACTCGGGTCCGGCAGCATGGCCAAAACGGCGCCGCTGCTGGCGGCTCTTGACGCTCGACTCACCGCACCTGTTGTCTATTACGCTCTTGACGTTGACCTATCCGAGCTCGAGGCCAGTCTCAGTGCGCTTTGTGACACCGTCCCCCTGCGCAACATTACCGTGCGCGGCCTCCTTGGCACGTACGAAGACGGCGCAGACTGGCTGAACGGGGACGAAATGGCGGGAAGCCGCCGCGCCGTGTTATGGCTGGGCAATAGTATGGCCAACTTTGACATGGGCGTGGCTGGTGCTGTCCTGGCCTCGTTCGCGCGGGCAGGAAACGCCGGGAGTTTTGGCGGTCTGCTGCTTGGCGTTGACGGATGTCGAGAAGCCGAGCGCATCTGTGTCGCCTACAATCTACCTGGTGGCCAAACAGAAAGGTGGATGAAGCACGCGCTAAGAGCGGCCGCGGAAGTTTTTGCTGCTCAAGACGATGCGGCAGAGGCGGCGAAGTTCTTTGACGCGGATAACTGGACTTTCCAGGGTCACTGGGTCCCAGAACGAAAACGCTTCGAGAATTACCTCATCCCGACCAGAAACCTCCATGGCCACATCCAAGGCAATACCATTGCCCTTGACAAGGGGGAGCGCGTGGGAATCGTCACGAGCGGCAAGTGGACACGCGGCGACATTGGCGACATTTGTTCCAAGCAGGGGTTGGATGTGCAAACCTGGTGGAATAGCGACGAGATAGATTACGGTGCGTTTCCTTCTAACACCGCCCTCTAAGGATTTTCTAACACTTTTCTTTTAGGCCTTTACTGGCTCCGCCCGAGTCTCAAGCGTCACGATAGCGGCGTGGCGATTATGGAGCTTTTGGACGACTGAGAGGGACGAAACGAGTCGGTCATTAACAGCCAAAGATTACCGCATTGCTAGGTATTCGTCGTGTCATTTTAAACTAAAAGCGCTGTTAAAAAGTACTCCTAGACAGGTTTTTTCATCCTACAATGCAAACTGAACATCTCTTTTCCCAATCTTACACATCTAGTGCCAGGGTTAGGGTTACCCCCTTTTCCCCATAAATATCGGCTTGGCCGAGCGAGCCTTTCAGGGCGACTCTGCATGCGGCCTACTCGTCGGTCTGACTAGCAAAGGTGTTGTAGTTCCGAGCGTGTGTCGTTGGCAACACCTTCGGAGCGGTTGGCTCCTCAAGTTGACCCTCCCGCATGATCATGCCAGCCACTAACGACACGCATCCGAAGATGAGACAAGTCACTGCGACGATGTAAGCCGGTGCCCTTCAACCCTTCTTGACATGGAGGATACCTACGCCAAACTCCCTTAAAGCTCTGCGTGTACGCTCCCAGCACAATCTCCCCCACCTCGCGAGGAAGATCATTAATCGAGTCGAAATTCGATGTCACGTCCCGTATGATCTGACCCGCGTTAGGTAGATCACCCAGCCGCCTCCTCAACTCTCTTTGTACAAACACACTGATGAAGACTGATGCGCTCGTCACACCGATGAGGCTCCCGATATTGAGGGAGAGGTAAAAGCCCGATGTAGACACTGCAACCTGCGATGGATCAAGACCCGCGGCGAGACCGATAAAAGCCGCTGAGAGGGAGACGCCGAAACCAATACCGACGGTGAAGCAGAGGAGAATAGTCTCAAGCCAGCCGATTTGACCGCGCCAGTGCCAAAAGATTATCGAGAAACTAGTGATGGTGAGGGTGTTGGCAATGTTGATTGCGAGGCGGTAAAGGCCGGTGCTAGAGGAGAGTGAGCCTCCATGTTAGCGGCAGGAAGGAAGGGCAGGATATAATACTCACCGCTTGATCATGTAGCCACTTATCAAGCCGCCGGTGACGCTGCCGAGGGTAACACAGGAGAGCCGGAATGCGACGGTGGTGCTGGAGTCAGCGTTGGTGACTCGGAAGTAGAGGGGGACGGATGTATAGAACTACCATGTTTCATCAGAAAAAATGTAAGCGATGAACAAGATTCTGTACTGACCGCCATTTGGGATGCGGTCTGGAAAAGCTGGATGCCATACGCCGAGATGACATTACGCTTCACTAGCAAGCGTAGTGGCAAGATCGGCTCCCTTGCCCAATATGCTTCGACCCCAACGAAGACAAAGACGAATCCAATGCAAGATGATAATGCAGATATCTTTGGGAGGTTGTGTATAAAGTTGCCGGGGTGTTTCTGGATCTGGTCGAGAAATAGCAAGAGAGACATATTTGCCAAGGCAATGCTAACTGAGCCGAGGAAGTCGATTCTTCTCAATCTTGACCGGCCACTCCCTCCCGAAACCTCGACGATCTTGGATGCTGAAGTCGGTTCGACTGATAGCTTGCGGCAGATGTAGAATACACCGAGGAGTATGAACGGCGCGGGTAGGGCCACGGACCTTCCCTGGTCAGCCGTCGAGTCAAACATTGGGGGTAAAAACATACCACCGCCAGTTTATGCTGTCTGCAATGAAGCCACCTATGGGAGGTCCGGCAGACCGTCCCACATGGTTGACAGCGTATACATAACTCCTCCACACGGCCACTTCACGTATGGGTACCAAATCTGTCCTGGTTAGCTTCCCCAAACGAACAAGAATGAGACGGGTATCCTACCAACAATAATAGTAGATATTAGAACAGTAATTCCCGCATTGCCAATTCCACAGAGGAATCTACCTAGCAGCAGGGACCAGAAGGATAGGCCGGCGCCGCTGACATGGTGTTAGAGTGGAACACGATGGTTTTAGCTCCTGACGAGAGATGCTCACCCAATAATGCTACCGATAAAGTAAAAGCAATATGCAATGAGCAACAGGGGCTTTCGACCATAAATGTCGCTGAGTTTCCCGTACTAAAGTACTCATCATCAGCCACGCCAAAACCCTCGATGGGATGGGCGGGAGCGCACCAGCGGCTGGGTAGATATGATGCCGATTATGTACGATGAGAGTATCCAACTGGAAGAGTTCAGCCTGCTGAACTCGGATGCGACATGTCGAAACAGCGTCATGAGAATGGCACTGTCAGAGTTAACAACCAGAACGCCGACGAGAAGGACGAGCATAGTCGTCCATTGCCCCAGGCCAGAGCCGTAATCCGACACGGCGGTGGAAGCTGGGGATAGATCTCGATCCCGGTCTAGTCGGTTCTCTTCGTCTTGAGCCGGATAGCCGCGGCCCAGCAGTGACGACCGCTCCGTGTCCGGCGAACAAGGGTTGGGCATCGCGCAGTTCTCCCTCGTGGCCATATCCGAAACCAGCGAACGGGATCCGAGAAAAAAGGACAGACTTCGGGGCATAGATGGCGGAATACAAGGTCGGCACTGGGACGGAAGAAAGCATCCTTTGCATATGAGGCGTCAAGGGGTGCGGGTGAGTCTGTGAGGGGTTTTCCACATCTTAAACATATTGCGATGTCGGACCATGTCTCTCAAGGCACCGGCCTGAGGTCGAGAGCAAGGGAGGTAGCATCGCCAAATCCAAAGTATGAGGTTGCTATGGGTCTCAAATCGGCGATTCGGGGCCATGAATGACGCCAATTGCCCGTGAAATCCTCGCCGGTTGGGAATCGAATCCCTGCCACGTCTGCCATGACTACCCACCTAGGTAGGCACACATGACAACAAAGACATCGCCGCTCGTGGGGGGGGATGATGCCGGGGCATTCGACGATTGGGAGAAATTACGGTGATTTCGGTGGAGGCGAACTGGGAGGACGTGGTCTCACCCGGCTGAGCCGTTTCTGGCGGAAGGCACGACCCTTCCCAGCACCAGCCGGCCTCCTGCCGCAAGCTGAATTAGTCCCTCTCTGCATAAGTTCCATTGTTTCTAGCTCGCGCACAAATTTGTCTTCCGGCCAATGCCCCACCAGAATGAATCCCGATTGCCTCTCGCTGTCCCCTGAAATCGCCATGCAGGTCGTATATTCAGCTCGCCTTCTTGCTGCCCGCCTTTCCTCGACGACCATCCTCCTTTTCGTCTCTTCCGTCAACCGTACCGCCACTCGTGCCATTGCCATACCCCATACGGTGGCAATCAGCCCATGGCCAGGGCTCGTTTCCGTCAATGACAAACCTGTTGGTTCCCGTGGGACGAGGCCTTGATTAGAGACAGCCAATATTCCTGCAGTATCCCGGTGTCGCACTCGCCCGCGTTCGTACTTCATTCAGCCCCCAGCAGTATCCCGGGGCCCTTTGTTTCTGAGGACCTCCGTCGAGCCTCCGCTTAGCTGACATGCAGAACCACGAAAACGGGTCGCCACAGCACGCAGCTATGCGCTCGTCCTCCACTCACTGCACCCGAACCGCTGCCCAGTCCAGCCCGCCATGGGCAGTCGCCACGCTACAAAATACCCGACGCGACTGGTATCAAAGACTCAACCGATGAATCACATCATATCCGCGTTGGCGAATCGTCGATCTTGTCTCCAAGTCACTTCTTTTCGGCTGAGAAACAATGCCGCTAACTACACATCCCGCTTTCAACCCGGCCAAGGCCACCAAAAGCGCCGATGTCGATGACGTCTGGGTAGGTGCCCTTACTGTCCTGGCTGCACAATGCGCATTCAGCTGACCTCCCGATCAGTACGGAGATGGCCGCGAAATCACCCTGCTGGAGTACGTCTACAACCATCCCGAGATTGGGACGTTGCGCGGCAAACCCGACGGTATTCTCCGTATCATTGACGAGTTTGCCTCTACGGTGACGGGGCTCGTAAACATTGGCCAGCACAAAGGGTCGATCATTGTTGATGTTATGGACGTCCACAAACCCAGAGTGGTGATTGAGCTGGGATGCTACCTCGGCTATTCCACTATCCTTATTGCCTCGATCCTCAAGAAGCATGGTGGAGGCCACTGCTACAGCGTTGAGAAGAGCTCTCTGTTTGCTGCTGTGGCTGCGAGTCTTGTTGACTTGGCCGGGTTGAAAAACATGGTCACATTCGTGATTGGGACGGGAACCGAGGGCTTGCAGAGGCTTTACGACGAGCGTGTGGTGACGACTCCAATTGGGATGTTGTTCCTCGACCACCATAAGCCTAGCTATACTACTGATCTGAAGTTATGCGAGCGTCACGGGTTGATTGGAATAGGCACCGTTGTAGTGGCCGACAATGTGGTCTTTCCGGGTAACCCGCCCTACCTTGAGTGGGTGCGTGCTACAGTGGCAGAGAAACGCGTTTTGAACGACAAGGATGAAGTCAAGGGCGACCCGAGGCTTGTGTACAGGGGCGAATTCATGGAGAGTTTTGAGCCTAGTGGCGAAGATGATGCTATGGAGATCACGGAGTGTGTGGCAATCGAAAATTGAGTCAACCCCTGTATGTCCTAGACCTAGCCTGGTCTATTCGGGGAGACTTGGCATGGCTGTCGCTACCTGCGGGCCGTGTGCAATACGATGCCCGCGAATTAGAAATGAACCGTCAACATCTTTCTTTCACCGGTGTGGACCTTGCGAGGAGTTCATTAGGTGTGCCAGGCTAACTAACTAGGTCGAAAACAGAGGTCCATCCGCTGGTCCCAGGGGCTTGAGCCGTTGGGCGTTTATGCAGTGCAACCAAATTCTGAAGAAGAGGGCTGGGCTACTGTAGCTGAGCCGACATCTAACAGCAATATCCCGGCGACGAGCATTCCGGTCGGTTACACGGCAGCCTCCATATCCTTGTTAGCCCGTGAGGCTTCCAAGAAGATGCAGGGTACCTTTACGGTTCTGATCAGATGCTTCTTGTATTCCCCACGAACTTAGCGAGACTCCCAGCCCCTAGTAGTTTAGGTTTGAGACCAATGGCTCAAGACAGATCCCGATGAAACGATGAGACGATGTTATGCAGCCACCCTAGGAGAAACCCCAATCCCCATTCAGTTCCCGGTGTTCTCCTGGGTACCGTTGAGAAATATATCTTGAGCTGGATTGAGAAGATATATATCCCGGCTGGAAACTGGCGCACAATCACTCAAGTCCTACTCAACATCACCGCTGGTTGGTCTCTTCGGTCCAAGTCAGCAACAACCCTTGTCCATCTTGCGAGTACTTTTTTCCCTGAAGGGAAAGTATCCGTCAGCCAACATGAGGCTCGAGGCGGTGTGGACGAGTATCGTCCAGGTGTTGAATATCTTTACCCTTTCGTCTTCTGGCACGGGCAATGTGCCTCAGGTTCCTCTCAAGCTACCTGATGATGACGTTCCGGTCACGACTGAGCCGGGCATCACCATTGATTCTGATTTTGTTTACCATCCCAGCGAGCCCATCCGGCAAGATGTGCACGGCAACTTCTTCCAGGGCGACACGGCCATGATCCAGGACTTTTACAGCAGCGAAGTGTACCACCCCAGCGATTATCATGTCGTGCCCATGCGCACGGGAGGCGAAGAGCGGTCGTACATGATTGGGGACACCCCTGTTGTTGGCACTCCAAAGAACCCTCAGGAGGGAGTGGGAGGCGGTCTAAACTGCCACTACCCGACCATGCGTATGTTGCCATCTGTTTGGGGATTTTTGAAGGGAAGCGTGACTAAAATTGAGGTGACAGAGGGCTGGGAGCCGTGCTTCTCTCCCGGAAATCGGAGGTGTTGGCTGAAGAAGGGAAGCCAGACCATTGACATCAACACCAACTATGAGGATCCAAAGGCAGTTCCCATTGGGCGGGTTCGGAAGGTTAGGCTCGCACAAGGAAGGAATAAAACTGAGGGAGGGGGATATGCTGAAGCAAAACTCTTAGTACTACCTTGATGTTTCCGAGCAACCCATTGCTCCCGATGGAACAACCATGGAACACGGAAAGGTTTTCAACCGACGGTACCCGGGGCCGTGGATTGGTAAGTTTCAGGGTCAAGATGGTGATGTCCAGCTACCTAGGTACTAACGGATAACAGAGGCCTGTTGGGGTGATTGGCTTGAGATTACGGTCAAGAATAACCTCCGGTACAATGGTACATCAGTGAGTCTTCCCGAAATATCAGGCAAAAAAGTGCGGTTTCTAATATGCTGCAGGTTCACTGGCATGGCATCCGACAGTATCTCAGCTTCCAGCACGACGGTGTCAATGGCATCACTGAGTGTCCCATTGCCCCTGGCGACACCTTCACCTACAAGTTCCGAGCGCTTCAATATGGATCAGCTTGGTACCACAGCCATTACTCTCTGCAGTACGGTGATGGTTTGCTTGGGCCTCTGACCATCTATGGACCATCAACAGCCAATTTTGATGCCGATGAAGCATTCCGACCTCTGTTGCTGACGGATTGGAACCACCGATCCGTGTTTGAGGACTGGCCACTCATGCTGGAGTCGGGAGCTGCCCCGGAGATGACCAACATTCTCATCAACGGCACTGGGCAGTTTGGTTTTGGCCCCAAGCCCAAGAAGTACACACTGTGGCTTGACAGCCGCAAGGCGCACATGCTCATCTTGGTCAACACGGCGGTTGACACGACGTTTGTGTTCTCGATTGACAACCACATGCTCGAGGTGATTGAAATGGATTTTGTGCCCATCCGACCGTACAACACAACCAACATCAAGATTGGCATCGGCCAGCGCTACCACATCATTGTGCATGGTCTGCACGAGCCGTACAAGGCGGAACGCTACGGTAACTACTGGATGAGAGCGGTCCCTGCCAGAAAGTGCTCCAAGTTTGCTTTTGGGCCAGATCAGCAGATGGGCATTGTTCGGTACAGCCGTAAGTACGTCAACGACAGCAATGCGCCAGATCCTCTGTCAGAGCCTCCTCTGTACGACATTAACTGCTCGGATGAACCCTATGACAAGCTGGTGCCGTGGCAGCCTTGGCAAATTGGTAACCCGGTAAACATTGGTATGTTTTTTTGTTGTCGGGGGAGAAGATTATGTCGGAAGTACGCTAATGGACACAACATAGATCCCAAGAAGGATCCCGAGAAGCTGCCCAACAATGAAAAGTACATTTTCAACGTCGGCATGACCAAATCGGGTGGTCCTGGAAGTAACACGCCCTACATTCCCGACGACAAGCCCTATGTATGTTTTTTCTTCTTTTTTTTCTCTGTCGGTAACACTTGATTAGTTGCATTAGTCGCTGATAGATTTAGACTCGGTGGGACATGCACATTGCGCCCTTCCGCGTCAACTTTTCCGACCCAACCCTCCTCGCTCTCGACCGCCTGCAAGAGCTCGTTGACCAGCCCCATCTTGATGTTATTACGCTGCCACCACACGGCACGGAGCAGTGGATTTGGCTGATCCTCACGGCGCCGGACAAGATTCCGTCGAACGCGGGGCGGATCTTTTTTCCTGCGGCTCATCCCATGCATCTCCGTAGGTTTTTTTTTTCTTCTCTCACTCCCTACCTACCTACAATGTCTTGTCCCAATTACACTCTTTTCTAATTGGTTTTGACACTCTTTCTAACATGATGGGGGGTTTGATAAATGTACAAAGATGGCCATGACTTTGCCGTTCTCCGCCAAAGTTCCAAAAACTGGTATCCCGATCCGGAAATCGGCCACCCCGGCGACCGCCTCATGTTTCCTCCGGACCGACTCAACTGTGCGAACCCCAACCTCAACTGCCGAAATCCACCACGTCGTGATGTGATTCTGTTGCCGGCGTCAGGATATGTGATTATTGCGTTCAAGGCGGATAACCCTGGGTATTTCTCCCCTTTTTTCTTTTCCTTCCCTTTTTCAACGGTGATGATTAATGAGTGGGTAACAGAGCCTGGATTTTCCACTGTCATATCGCCTTCCACGCCTCATCCGGTCTGGCCATGCAGATTGTTGAGAATAAGCACTTGATTCCCAACGTCATGGCCAGGGACGAAAGTGTTATTCAGGAATCGTGTCGGCGCTGGCGAGAGTGGTATGGAAACCCAATGAATCATTGGAATTGGGATCATCCGGATGAGTTCCAGGATGATTCTGGTGTTTAAGCGGGTAGTTAGGCTTAGGTGGGTAACTTGCATGATATCTTTGCTTGAGGTGTACCTTGTGAAACCTTGGGTAGGATAATATACGAGTCTGACCCTGATGGTTTCTGATATTCTGTGATGTTTTGTGACGTCAATGCGAGGGAAATTTTGACTCGGTCCAAACTCGAGAGTAGTTACATTCTTTAGACTTCCCCAGATAACCTTCATATCGTTGTCTCTTCTTAAGAACTCCTCTCCACTACTCTCCACACATAACCGCCCACTCCAACTTCATCACCCACCACTGCTTCATGACCGAAATAGGTAGCAAAGTCCGTCGGTGCTTCCAAATCCAATTCTGTCTCGGACCCGCTAGTTCGAACATGCACAAGGACAGGTCTTAGCCAGGTCTGCTGGTCGTCATCCCATCGCAACCTCTCTACCAAGACTTGTTCGCCCCGTCGGACGATTCCCTGACAGTATTGGCCTAGTCGAATTACCATGCCGCGAGTGACTTGATTTTCCATTTGTGAACTCTCCATTTGTAAAACCACACAAATCTTTTTCTCTTCTTCTGATCCTGGTCCTGGTTTTGGTGATGGTGATGGTGAATCTGTCTCGCTAGACATGGAAAGCAAAGGGACGTTTTGAACAGGGATATCTTCCCACAGTTCTTCGTAGGACGATATTTTCCCCGTAGCGGGGTTGGTCATCTCTCCCCGTTCGAGGGTAAGATTCCGAGTCCTCCCGTCTTTCTCCTTTTCGAAAGGGGAGGTTTCACCCTCGTCAATGACGGAAGCAGCGTCTGCAGTGCGGGAGTCGATCCAGTGGGTGAAAACACATTTCCCTTTCTCATTCTCATTAGAACTAGCATCCCCGGTAGTTGTAGTGGTTGTAGTGGTGGTCCCGGCAAAAGCCCAATCTAGAGCCGAGGGTGGTAGTGTTCCTTTTTTTTTTTGGTCCCATCTCTTAGTTTCATTTCATTTCTTAAGCATTGCGAGATGAGACGAGATGAGAAGAACGGAAAGGAGAAGAAAGAAAAAAAAATACCATCTTGCAAAACCTCCACGTTACGCAAAACGCGCACATCAACGAACCGTCCCTCGGGTGACGTGACCACAATCGTCTCGGTGGGTTCGGCAAACGGCACAGCTTCGGTCTCGGAATCAGAATCAGCGCGTATTCCCCAGCGTATGCCGGAGCGGGACGAAATGTGTGCCATGTTTTTCACTTTCTCTAGGTAGGTAGGTAAAAGGTTCACGTTGGGTTGAGAATGTTTGAACTTTAGGTTGCGGGGAAGTTGTGGAGAGAACTAACCCTAACCCTGTATTAATCAATTTTCTCTTCCTGAAAGCTACAGTGTAATATGACTGGACTGTAAAGAATCGGGCAGCATGGCAAAGCTCAGGAATCGGAATCCAGATGGGGCTGCCCCACGCAAAGACGGATCCTGCAGAGACTTTTCCAGACGCTGAAACTCCTCCTCTAGCTCGTCGCTCGTAACATCTCCCTTTGCCGTTTCAAAGTCCAGGATCACGGCACTGCCACTACCACCACCACCACCACCACTACCACGGACCAGAAAATTATGCTTGTTGATATCTCCCATGCTTGATTCCCAATCATGCAACTTCTTCAGCACATCCCGACACGCCATCGTATCTTGTGGTCCAGCCGTTCTGGCTTCGTCAATATACTCCACCACAGCACCGATAACCCTGATCTCCTCCTCCCCCTCGGTGAGATGACCTAGAAACCGGGGTCCAATGTCGGCTCCGTCAATCCATTGGTAGGCAGCCGTTTCAGCCTCGAGATATGGCGTCTGCCAGGGAAACTCTGTGAATTTGGCAACGACAGGCCGGTCAAAGCGCGGATGCGACACGGTGTGTATGTTTTGGCGGAGCGACGCTAGCTTGTGGAGCTCCAGGTGGTCGATAAAAGTGGGATGCCATAGCGATGTTACTCCTGGGAGTTTTTCTTTGGCGGTACGGAGAAAGCCTGCTGCTGCTGCCCCATCGCAGGTGCTGTCGACGAAGAAGCGGTATTCGCCATCTTCCTCGTTGTTGGCGTCCACGAGTGTTGCTAGCAATTAAATACTGTTGTTCCTTGCAGCTTCCATGACTGGAAAATCTCAAAATCTTGGGTCGTAGAAAAGGGGTGGGATTGATTGTCGTGTGAATTGTGAAGGGAAAGAAAAAAAATGTCAAGCAATAAAAAGTGTCAAGCAAAAGAATTCACATGCTCGTGTTTCTCTTCATAAACAGTAGGGTGATTACGTGCCCAGGAAAAGCCCCCCTCAAAAATTGGCGCATGCGTGCCTGGATATAGAACTAGTTTGTTTGTTAGGTAGCTAGTTTGTTACAGCATTACCGCCGTTACCAGTGTACCGGTACCACTCCACAGCCAACCTTAGCCCTTCTGGCTTTTACTGAAGCCAACAACAGCCTCCAAAAATACTCCGGTAAACACACCGCTCCAGGTCACTTCCAAGTCCTGTATTCACGATATAGTCAATGAACGGACGAGATGCGTCGTGTCTAGTATTGGATTGGGATCGTGAGCGTTTCCGTTGGCCCGGATTCTTGGTGTTGGCAGGGTCAACCAAGGTAGAAACCCATGAGTAGAATGCATTTTATGGAGAAGAACTAGAAATTTGCGAGGCATGGCAGTCTTTGAGATGCTGCATCGCGTCGCTTTCATTGTACTGGATTCTGAAATGACTAGAGGGCTCCGTCTTATCTCGACACAGCGAGCAGTATAAGCCCCAGTATGCAGGCTGGTCAGACGAGCCAAGGCGCGGTGCCGAAACAACTGACATATACCGTCGGGCTTCGGACGTCGTGTAGTCGATTCTTCCGTTCAGTGACTCGGCCCTTTGAGACAGCTGTAGCAGGGCTTGACGGTCAACCAAGGTCATCCGGTACCTGGAAAACCTTGCTGTTGCCGTGTAACGCCCCGGAAGACTCTGCACCTGCGGAAGATGGCTTAATGACTTCTTTTGCAGCTTAGATTGTCGGGCCGCCAGAGTCAGTGAGATTGGGAAGTATTCCTTTTTCGTCGTGAAGCACTGGTAGCAGACTCGTTTACAGGTAATGAGGTAAAGGTAACCGCCAAAGCAGCTACATGATCTGCATTTCTCCCTTGTCAATTCCCGGAAGAGTGTTTCGCAACTGAAAGAAGCCGCGTTGATGCTGACCACAGCACGCAGAATAGTGGGACACGATGTCCATACGCGTCGATATGGCGGCAGAGAATCGACGAGATGCATGGCGCGCTGGTTGACACGTCGAAAAGTGCTTAGTGTCGGAATATCGAGCATCCGTAATACATGGTCGATGAGTTCGACAGGCAGCCGATCCAGCTGGCCAACTGACTGCTTCGGCTGGATGACGTGCCTACCGTTGTCAAGGGGACAGCGCGTATCGAGTCCCGCATCATCCAGCGTATAGTCAATGATTCTGAGCTTCCGCCGACAGTAAAATTTTATGTCGGCCAAAGAAAGATGCTGTGTATCCATCAGAGCCCGCAGGTCGATGTCGAGGCCCGCAAGATTGGGGGTACATTGGGTGGCATGGATGCAGTGTTTGTCCTTGACATCCTGACCAACGCTGGCCCAACCCTGCGCATAACCCTGGTCAGGGCCCCTGCCATTTCACCGAGCTAGCAATACAAACCCGGCAGAGGTGTATGTACTGGCATTCTTTCCAGCAAGGGTTGGCAACCTCAGCATTCGCGCAGCTTCACCAACGCCGTTCTGTCTGTCGAGGAGACTTCAATCCGACATAGCTCGGCGAGTTCACAGATTTTGCTAATGATTGGGCCAACGAACGCATCGGCGCGGGGCGGACAGACAAGGGGAATATACCGTCCTTGTTTCGGTCCACGGCACCGGGCCGGAATTGTCGCTGACCGGGCCGAACGTGGCCGGAGTGGGTCAAGCACCTTTTGCTGTCCCAAGCACACAGTGCCAACCTCCTTCCCCAGTCTTCCCGGCTTCTCTTTGCCGCATACCCATAGATAGCCATCTTTCTCGTGATCCAGATCTCTCTTTTAATGGCGCAACACAATCCCTGCAGCACGTTCGCCATGCTGGCGGTAGAAACTCCACCCCCGCGACCCTCTAAACAAACATACTTCAATCACTCCAACTACGATCGCCAATACGGTTGCATTTCTCGTTACAACGTCGATTCCCATCAAGAAGAGAGTGGATCTGCATGCCGTCTCACCATTAAAGTTGGCCATTACGACATGGGCCGCTAACCCAAGGCACGATGGGCTTCTCCACTTCAGCGCCAGAATCGCCACGCTGTCTGTATCCTTATCGCGGGCCGCAATGACCGGCGGTGAATACTGCGACCAAAAAGACATGAGGAATTTCCTGGCGCGAGCTGTTGTGTGCAAAACCCAGGGAGCTGAGTCGTGACATAAAGATGCAGTCATATCCAGCCATGTGCCAGCGATCCCTACATCACATCTGCCCTTCTCCCCTGAACATCTTCCACCATGTCTAGTGAGAAAGCTAAGAGCATAGAAGATAGCTCTTCGAGCCAGGATGTCGTCGAGTACAGCAAGCCCGTATCATCCTTCACGAGGTGGTACCGAAGCCCGCTGTTCAACGTCATCCTCGTTGGCCTCATCTCCTTCACCCAGCCAGGATCTGGAATGCCCTGAACAACACAGGTGCAGGCGGACAACAGGAGCCGTACCTCGTCAATGGCGCAAACTCTCTAACCTTTGGGTGAGTTCCCCCCCCCACAACTGGCTTGCACAGCAGCACTGACCGTCCCAGTCTCATGGTCTTTGGATGTTCCCTCTTTGGCATCCTCGCCAACGGGATCGGGATCAAGCCTGTGCTCATCATCGGCACCCTTGGCTATGCTCCATATTCGGCGTCCCTGTACGTCAACAGCCAGTACGGGACCGAGTGGTTTGTTCTTTTTGGTGGAGTAACTTGCGGCATCGCCCTAGGCTACGGCGATATCAAGGACCGTGGCAAATATACCGGCATCTGGCTTGGCCTTTACGAGCTTGGCCAGCTCATCGGCTCGTCCATCCAGCTGTCGTTCAACGTAAAGACGCAAAACCGAGGCAAAGTTGGATACACGACGTATCTGGTCCTCATCGCTCTATAGTGGCTTGGTGTCCCACTCGCCTTGCTAGTTTCCCGCCCCGAAAAGGTCATCAAGTCCAACGGTGAGAAGCTCCGGACGGAAACTGAGCCCAAAAAAAAAGGTGTCGCCAAGGATGAGTTCCGCAGGACATGGGCGCTGCTGAAGCGCAAGCAAATGTTCCTGCTCATTCCCATCATGGTCGGATTCCAGTGGAACAGCACGTACCTGGGTATCTACATGACCAAGTACTTCTCGGTCCGGGCTCGCACGCTCGGGTCTCTGACGTCAGGTATCGCGCTACCCTTGCCAACATCTTCTGGGGCTGGTTCTACGACCTCAAGTGCTTCAGCTGGCCAACGCTGGCCAAGATCTGCTGGTTCTTCTTCGTTGTGTTCATGCTCGCTACCTTTGGCTGGCAGGTGGCCAACGAGAAGCTCTATGGGGACTCGAATCCTCGCGTCACTCTCGACTGGGAAAATACAGGATTCGGCCATGGGTTCGCCTCCATGGTCATTCTCCGCTTCCTCAACAAGTTGCACTACAGGTTTGTGTACTGGTTCATTGGCAGCTTTTTTGACGATCTGGAGACTCTGACGCTGGCCATCGGCATCATGCGGTCATTCGAGTCCTTGGGCTCTTGTATCGCCTTCGGCATTGGTGCTAGCAAGGTATCGCCCATGGTCAACCTCATCATTGCGTTTGCCATGTTTGGCTTGACCATTCCTGCTACATCTTTTGCCGCGTTCTTGATCCCGGAGCGACCTGTGCACCTGCGGAAGGAGATAGAGAATACGTTTGAGGATGAAGTCATCGAGGCGACTTATACACAGTGAGAGGGAGGGACCATGTAAGAGAGTTGGGGTTAGTAATCGGGATTTGGCGTCATGATACGAATAGATACCCAGAGATGCAACAACGAAGCTGAAATTGAGATGAGAAGCGTTAGCAAAAAAAGGGCGTGTGATGTGAACCGTGTCCGTGTCTGATGTATCGTGATGCGCGCCTGAGACACCTAGCACCAGACGCGAGTCATATTTGTCCACCGATCGTGTGACATTGCCATCTGGAACCCCGAATCGCAAAAGGAAAGTGAAACATGGGAAAATTTGGGGCAACCCGGGATCACGGTCTCGGATCCCAGATGTGTTGGGATGTCGCAATTCTTGGCATATCCCTGCCGATTCCGGGGGCGGCAAAATGCCGAGATTTGCCCACCACCGCTTTGCCCGATTGGTTGTAGGTCCGATGGAAGCCGAAGGCGGCGGACGCAAGTCATCCATACCTGTCAGCGGTGTGTTGTCGCCATGTGTTGTCTTCTTTTCACCACCCAAACGAACGTCGCCAATGCCCACGAATATTCGAAGAAATCCTCTATAACCTAACGTCGTTGCCTGCGGGAACATCGAGGGGGCCGCGATCTATGGCCACCAGTCCATTGCAAAAAATCCTGCTCCGGCGCAAAGGAAAGGGAAACTTCTTCCGCGACCTGCGACGACGACAACGCGGCGGCGGCGGTCGGGCGCATTCCTCCTCCTCCAAGAGCGATTCGCCACCGAAAATCCCTCGAGCCGAAGGCCAGATCCCGACGCCGAACAATGTCCCGACGCTACCGTTCTGGCAACGGCTAGGCCCGCTGACCAGGGCCGCCGAGGCCTACGCCCGCTCCCAGCGCAAGAGGCCCCTCACGACGCAGCTGTGCAGCTCGCTCGTCATATACTTTGCTTCTGACCGTATGTATTTCTCTCTGTCCCTCGAGAAAAGACCGGGCGCCTTGTCGGACGACGCGAGAGAGAAGGAATGCATGGAGGCTGACAAGTCGTAGTTTCGGCGCAGCGCATGGGCGGAAGGGACTACGATCCCCTGCGAACAGTGCGGTCGCTTATTATTGGCGGAGTTTCGTCGATTCCCAGCTTCAAATGGTACGCTTCACTCTAGTCCCCGAGTACGGTTTGTTGAAGACGAACGAAAGCTGATCGATAATTGTGCGTGTCGCAGGTTCGTTTGGCTGTCCGAGAACTTCAACTACCCGTCGCGTCTCCTCTCACTCGCCACCAAAGTGGTCATCAACCAAATATGCTTCACACCCATCTTTAATACATATTTCTTCGGAATGCAAGCGGCCTTGGCGGGGGAGAATGTTGAGGCCATCTGGGAACGTGTCAAGCACACCGTGCCGGTTAGCTTTGTCAACTCGTGCAAGTTGTGGCCGGCCGTGACGGCCTTTAGCTTTGCGTTTATACCACTAGAGTACCGATCGCTCTTTGCCGGGTTCATTGCGGTCGGGTGGCAGACATACCTGAGTTTCCTCAATCGGCTGGCGGAGGAAAGGGGCTCATCAACGCGCGTGGAGATAGCCGAGGCAACGACAGGAATAGAGAGAAAGATGGCGACGGCGTAGCATGGCACTTGCATTGACTGGCATTCTGCATATCATCATCGGCTGGGTTGCATATTGGATACCGATACCATAGACTAGGGAGGCGTTTTTGTGTCTGTCGTGTTACTTTCATTTGTTGGGAACAAGAAGAAGAAGAAGAAGAACAAGAAGAAGCAGCATACAAATAGATGATGGGGGGAATAGAGTTTTGTTGGCGCAGGTTGAGCTACAGGTTGGTGGGGTAGATTAGGGGGGTCCTGCGTCACCGTCCATGTCATCCAAGTAAACTCTTTGTTGGGAGGGATCCCCACAACGATATCACACCAGACTCCATCCATGTGATTAATGTATCCTGATATATGTGCAGCTGCATTCCCAACTCTATGAACATTCTATCTTCAGTAAATCTCCACCTTCAAGTCGCTGCTCGATATGTACTGCCCCGGCAAGTAACCGGCTCCAATCCGCTCATATGCATGCTCAGCAACGCTCAGCTCCGGAGAACGGGAGCGTACTGGTCGAACGATGATGAAGAAATGGACTCGGGATTTGGGCTGAGCTCGCGGTTCCCTCTCAGTCCCGAGGATGACACATTGCACAGGTTTGTGCTGTATATTTTCGCTGGGTATATCGTAGTATAACTTTCCCTTCTCCCCAAGATCCACTTGGTCCAAAGGAGCGAGGTTGCTGAGAACTCCGCGAAATGCCGTCTCTTTCTCCGCAAAGAATTGTGGATTTCTGGCCAAGTGAGCGCGGGACCAGGGAGCCTCGAGTTCCGCCCAGTCGATTCCACCAAACATTGGCCCCAGAAACTCAATGTGGCCACTGTATGCCATCCAGGACCAAGAAGGAGCGCCCTGTGCTCCTGGAGGGAACTGGATGCGTGCCATTGAGCTCTGGCTCTGGGAGCGATACCACAACAGCATCCTCCGCAGCAATCCTCCGGTTTGGTTCCTCTTGTCGCCAGAGGTTTCTGAATCATCGAGGACTCCAAAGCTGCCGCGTGCTTTGAACGCTGCAAGAAGCCGCATGAACATTCCCTGTATGGCGAGAGGGCGGTCGTAGTCATGGGTAAAACCAAGGGTGCAATAAACCTTCCAAAGGTTCTGAGCGCGGACAATCTTCTCGCCCTGGCTGACCCGCAAGGTGAGGTCGGGGAAATTGGCGTCCCCAAGCAAGGCCGCATGGCCACTATGGACTCGTGTCAGTTTTTGAGAACGACCGTGGGCAAGGAGCAAACCCACTTAGACATCTTGGTCAGAGTTTCGCAGCGGACACCATCGCCGCACTCAAAATACGTTTGCGTTTTTGCAAAGAAGATGGTGCGGCGAGCCAGCGCATGCTCTTGCAGAACCCAGCCCCGTTTGTTCAGGTGACTTTCGAGAACATCCCCCTTGAAATCATCGATGAACTTGCAGACATAAAACTGCCCTCCACGACTGGGGAGAGCTACATAGTCTCTGGGCAGCCGAGCCCCGAGGAATCCCTCAAACTGATTGTGAGCGCGGCTCGCTGCGAGGACGACGTATGCCGAGCTGAAGACAAGTTCCATATTCTTGGCTTCCACATCGAAATCACCCCCGGGTCCTTGAACAATACAGATGGAGTCAATCCACAAGTACCTGATGCCGAGGGCTCTGGTTGTTATCACAGCATCGAGAAATGTTCTAGGTAGTGCCTCAAGTGCAATCCCCTTCTGGTGTTGCCAAATATTCTCGATGTTCGTGACAAAATGGCGGCCGCCGCCCACACCCCAGGGGTGCGAAAGAGCAACATATCGAGCCGTACATCCCTCGCCTGTCATTTTGAGCCGGACTTGCCCATCTCCAGCCGTGCCCACGTCTATCAGTCTCGTGGGCATGCGGCCTGGAATCGCCTGGGAGGTTGAAGTGCGGCATTTGACGTGGTTGTTGTCACAAAACTGAAGCCACCGTTCGACAAGATCAAAGTGCGGGCGGCTGTCAGCCTTAGGAAGCTCAGCGAGTCCATAGCTGATCTCTGCCATTGGCCTAGGATTGAAATCTGTACAACTTGTCAGCGGGATGGGGCCTCTGCCAAATAAAAACCCAGGAGAATTGCACTGACCACGACCACAACAGATTGTGAACACCGGGCGAGTGATTCCCTTCAGTTTGATCCAGGACCTATCCCGCTCGAAGCGAACTGGTCCCAATTGGGCTGCATTGTTCTCTGAAGCAGCCTTCCAGAGCAGCGCGCAAAGGTCGCATCGATCAGTCCTCGACTCCATTTCCGCCATTGTGTATTCGATGGAAAATAAAGCTTTGAAGAAATCGAACCTCTTGCACTGCTCACAGAGCTTCGCCGGCCCGCGAGGCTTTGGTAAGTCCGTAATAACCGACAGCGCTGTGGCAGCGAAATCCGGATCCCGTTCAAACTCCCAGTCGTCGTTGAGCTATGCCTCCTGTCAATACAACCGCAGACCACGCGTTCCCGCAATCAGGTAGGGATACAGACCGCCTGCAATTAATGTCAGTTGCTTTAGGCCTGCACTTAGAGAACCATTACTTTTTGACTTACCGGCTATGGAACAGCCACAGATTTCTCGTTAGCAGGATGCCAACATGAAAATGAGAGATGGTACTCGCAACAACAGAGGGGCGGTCATGGAGTTGATCTTACATGCTGGTTGTATCACATCAACATGGTTAGCATAACGTTAGGGCCAACTGGGTGTATGTTCAACATACCAACTGTCGACACAAACCAGATCAAGTCATGGTTAACCACTACTCCTCAAGGGGGACGGCTTGAATTTTGCTCACATACTAAAACACGCTGGAGATTAGATACGTACTGTTGATTTATTTCGCGCCATTTGGGCTGCTCACGTTTTTCTAGGATTCTATGAGTAAATGCTCTTGTCCAAGGATGATGATTATCTTATGGCACTTACAAGGTTTGGGTCTCCAGGCGTCAGGTGCGAGCCTGGCGACAAGCCATTGACACTGATCTGTGCTCCGAGGTGGCGACTTGACGCTGAAATATCCCCTGGGGCCGTCAAGTGACCAGATTTGTCCTGGAAGACGCTGGGGTTAGCATCCAGGGGGTTGATGTCGAGGACGAAAGCTGGCATAGGTCCGATGACAACTTGTTGTTTTAGCCAATACTCCGATGGTCGGTCCTCATCATCCACAATTCCCTCTAGCGCGGCAACCATCTCGGTGGATGTCGCTCGGGTTCGGTGAAGCTTGGATATAGCTAGGGGCGCCAGACTGCGGGCAACGAGTGTTGGCGGACGGACGGCCAGTTGAAAGCCACTCACGGGCTCGGCTTCCTCCCACCTCCTGATTCTGCTGAAGGTTTCTCCCCTGTTAGGAGGCAGCTCAGCAATCAGTAACCCCGATCGCACAAGCCCGACGAGCTCACCCAGAGCAGTATCTGTGGCACAGACAGGCTCTTCCTCGATGTAATCCAACCATTTCTCAACAATAGGCTGGAGCTTAGCTCTCAATGAATGTCCGTCCCGTGACTTCTCGATGGTGTAGCATGGGACACTTTCCCGGTAGTGACCCTTGACATCGAGACGCAAGCGCTGGACGCCAAGATAACCATACAACAGCCAAACGATGATCTCGAGCGTGACAACTCCCATGGACCAAACGTCGTATTGGCGACCTAAAAGACGCAGCTCGCCAAGTTCAACCTCCGGGGGCTCATACATGACGGTCCCAAACCTGGTGTCCGTCTGTTGTCCCTTTTTAAGACGTAGCACCGTGGCTTCGGGGTGATATTTTGCAAGCCCCCAGTCCCCAATCTTCAGAGTTCCGATAACCTCCTCCTTTGTGGACTTGAACCGAAGAATATTCTCCGGCTTAACGTCGCCGTGTCGAATTTTTGCTGTCTCGTGCGTCACTTGGAGGGCTTGGGCAAGGCCGAATATCTGGGTTGCTGCTTTCTTGACCAAATCCGCCGTCAAAGGCGGGCTGGGATTCTCGCGGAAGAGCTGTTCTAAGCATCCCCCATCAGCCCATTCGAAAATGAGGTAGCACGACCTGTCGGACCCAACATCAGGCCTGGTGAAAGCGGTAACGAAGCGGAGGATATGATCTTTGTGCTCCATATTCATCTTCTGCAACGTTTCGGCCTCGTTAGCCCAACTCGCGATGATTCGATCCTTTTCGAGTGGATCAGGCGGTTTGATTTGCTTAACGGCAAAATATTGGGGTCGCTCGGGATAAAACTTCCAATAGCAATACATTAGTAAAATTCCTCTTCCCCTCGAATAGGGATTGTGGCCAGTCTGGTAATGGCACTTACTCGACCAGAAGGGTCCTCGAGGTGGCCAGGATGGATCTCGATCTTGTACACGACACTGAATGCGCCACCCAGACTGGGTACACCTGCGCTGATTGTTTTAAAGGGCAAAATGGCCCTCGCGTCCAAATCGTAGTTTGCCTTATTCGTCGACAGGACCGGAACAAGAGCTGTCCACTGCTGGTCGCACATTTTCCTCGCGAGATCTCGTCTCCAAACTTTCCTGTCCAGATTGATGAGCTCATCTTGAACAAGACAACGTGTGTCTGTACTGATTTCTGGCGAGAGGCTGTTGTCCCGGAAGCTCTTTTTGTAGAAGATCTGCATCACCTGCATAAGCCACTTGCGGTCAGACTCGTTAGGGTCGATGTCGGCGGCGATAACAAAAAGCTTTTTGCAATCTGCAAGGATGTACTTGACGAGCTCATTACTGTAGGGCGTGCGCGCCTTGTTCAACTCCCATCGGACCATCTTCTCATTGACCAGCTTATTAATGAGGTCCCCAGGCCAGTACAAGAGATCTCCATGTCCAGGGGGGAAAGTGCTGAGAAACTCGGATTCTTCCGCATACAGCTGCTCTGACAAGGGCCGCATCTCATCCTCCGGTGATCTGGCATCCCCCCAAGTCTCTGGGGCTGCCATGGGTTGGGTGTCCTTTATTGAAGCCTGAGTGTTAGAGATCAAGGGCTCGGTCTGTCGACTCAGATCCTGAAACTTTTCCTCCTCTCTTTGCCGTTGATCGTCATTTGTCACAGATCCAGGCTCTTGGTTCGCCTTTCTGGATTCGTCCTTTGGTGCCCTGTGGACTTCTTCTTGAGACTGAGGTTCCGGTTTTAGTGTTCGGCGTTCCTCTCCCAGAGGTGTGTGCTCTGTTTCCGGTGACTGGGGTTCCTGGCCCAAGATTCGAGCCTCTGCTCTCAAAGGCAAGTGTTCCTCTTTTAGAAGCCGAGGTACTTGTTTCGGCACTTGGGGCTCCTCCTGCGAATGGGGGCGATCGCCATTCAAGGTCGGGGTGTCATTTTTCAACGCCTGGAGCCCCTCACCCGCATTCGGCGCATGTCTGCAGCGGGATCCGGATCGTCGCCAAAGTTTTGACCAGATGCCCTCCTTGCGTGGGCGCGCCATATGCAAGGCAACAGTGAGTGTGGTGGGGCTCGCTGTGGGAATCAGACAAATCAAGAGTAGACAATGGAGTTGAAGCCAGTCAGCGGAGTGGCATGCGCACCATGGCCAGAAGGGGGCTTAACTTTCGGGGTTTATCCAGTGGAAAATGCAGCTTTTATATGCACATCGGGCAGGCTCAGCACACAAGTGCCCTGCCCCGTCGGCCGTGTCCTAGACCAATGAAGACAGTCCACGCTACACCTTCAGGGTGATGCCCAACGTCCGCTTCGTCAGAGTTGGATTTGCCGCTGCCGATGTGTGTGGAGGGCCCATGTTGATCGTTCAGATTGATTTGCTGGAATTTTTGAGCTCTGAACAGAAAGAATCGAAAAATGAAGGTCCGTCTTGCTGACCTTCGATTCCACAGAACCAGGGAGCAAGCTCACCGGAATCCATACCGAAGAGATGGCGGCAGTGGGGGGCAGTTTCCTCTTTCAGCAGTGGAGGGTCGGCGTCTTGCCCACCAGCTAGCTACCTTGGTACCTGAACTCCCTCCAGTCCAACACGGCAATTTCACACCGTCGCCTCATCACACCATAACCACAGCCTCTCCCTTCAGTATTGGCTGGCGGTGTTCTCTGTGCGACACGAGCCGCAGGTATTTACACAAGGGTTCAAAACCAGAAAGCGGCATGCACAATGTACAAGATACGTATTGCGACCGCCCCCAAGAGCGCAATTCTCGGTGGGAGGACTGGGTAACAGGTACCGACAACGCTGACATTAGCCAAATGTTTTCTTCGGGCGGCGGCACTGCAATCTGGTAGAGATGAGAGTCGATAAAGGAGAGAGCTCCCTGGTGGGTGCGTGGGAACGACTTGATCCTCGCCGTCAAAGTGTCAGTCACCCATCGACAAAATCTTCTCACATCACTGTGAGGCTATTAGCCAAGAATCACTTGGGTCACATTTGTTAGTCTGAGCGGCCTCATCGCCTCAAAGCCTCATATCACACGGAAGACCATGATTGCCTCGGTACCTTCCCAGCCAATCGTGCCTCCCTTGACGCCTGACGGGCACTGTGGCAATGCCACCTTGGAAGGTGGGGTCAATGTAAGCTTTTCCGAGCGGAAAGAGCGACATTGAAGCTCTGCTCACTCAGTCTACAGATCGGAAGGACCAAGCCTTTGACCGTTGCCTTTGACCTATCAGTCCTAGTTAGAGAACAATCTCTAGATCGTTTCAGCAACAGCATTAGCAGTGACGCAGACTCTGGCTCAAGCTATGTCCGCTCTCAACTTGTTCACTCAGTGGGTGACTTTGGCCGGGCCCTGGCGCGGGCCGAATCGTTTGCCAGTTGGCTGAGCCACCATCGCTCCTCTGTTCGCCACCTGGTCGATGATGGCAGCTTTGGCCTGGCGCTGCACAAACTCCACCTCCGTCATCTTCTCAAGGATGGCACTCTGAATGAGCAGCTTTCTGCCAAGCTCGAGGGCGCCAACGAAAAGGACAAGTTCATTCCAGCTAAAGACCTAGAGTCTCTGTTATGTGAGAGTAGAGTTACCCTGGAGCTCATGGAATTTTCAGAGCAGTCCAACTCGTCCTTCTGGAAGACCGTTAGGACCTATGGGAATGTCCGTGACGTGGCAAAATGGATCTGCCAAGGTGGCGGAAATTTAAGGAGATGCCTACGCAAGATCTTTGCAACTTTGGTCCTCATTGGCCACCCCTCTGCCATCGAGGGTTTGATCAGTGAGAGGCTGTGTGACGAAGACCTACCGCTGGAGAGAAGGAGAGATCCAGATTTCAGAAGGTGGTGTCTCTACCGCAAAAATGGTCTCAAGGTGGACTGCTCCGCGAACTGGGAGCCCAAAATGGTGGTTTCGTTTGCTGAATGGCAGTGGAAAGTGTTCGTGCCCGTCTTCTCTCACGCAGAGGACGGCTTGAATTACGGACAGTTTCAGGAGAAGGCCATCCTACCTTTCACCTCTGTCAAGCTCATCAAGTCGGGTGGCCACGGAGACATTTATGACGTTAAGATACACCCTCAGCACCACAACTTTCCGGCACAGGTACGACCGAGTCTCATTTTCAAGCTTTATCCCCATGAGATGGGTCATTGACACAGGACTTCACTTCAGAGGTTCGCCATCAAGCGCATTCCCTCAACCGACCTAGAGCTTGACCAGTTTCTAAACGAAGTTCACATGCTCAAAAGGGTTAGCAGCAACGAGCATATCGTGGATCTTTTTGGGACATACCATCATGCCGACTCCCACTATTTGATCCTGCCTCATGCTGAATGTGACCTCGCCGACTTCTGGGAAGCAAAATCCCGTTGTGATCTGGGCGAGGAGACAGCGGTACTGCACTGGATGGCCGAGCAGTGCGAGGGCCTCGCCAGAGGACTAAACCAAGTCCATCACCATTTCACGACGTCGATGAGTTCCCTCTTTCGAAAAAGACCTGCCAAGCAACCGCCTGTGCTGAAGTCGCCGGAATGCCGGAGGAGGTATCAGTTTCACGGGGTTCACGGCGATATCAAGCCATCAAATATCCTCCGTTTTCCCGGCCCAAGCGGCGCAGGTACGCTCAAGATTGCGGATTTTGGGACCGGGGAGTTCAACGAAACCGAGTCAACTTTGAGGCCCTCCAGCTGCGTCTCCTTTACACCTTCATACAAACCCCCAGAGCGTGCACGGGACGACGGCGGCGAGATCGACATTTCCTGGGCTTACGACGTCTGGATGCTGGGGTGCTTGTATTTGGAATTTGCCACCTGGTATGTCGGCGGGTATCCCATGGTCAGCGACTTCAATCAATCAAGGGGGCGACTAGCACACATCAACCGTGATAGGGAGTTTTATGAAATACGCAAAGACGGTCAGGCGGCACTTAAACCTGCAGTGACACAGGTACGCACACACTGCATCATCGCAAGCTTGAGAGACATGAGGGTGCTAACTCGCACCAGCACTTTGAAAAGCTCCGGCATATTGTTCAAGACACTCAACCCGCGAACGTGAAATTTTTCGATGAGTTTCTGAATATCATCGAGACCCGGATGCTGGTTATCAGACCGCATAAAACCGAAAAAAAGCCTGGGCGAAGTTGTTGCAATACCATCTCAAAGTGTCTGGATGATCTCATCAGACCATTTGGCTACCACGGCAGCCCGGAGGAGTAACTAAAGAAATTCGGTGGCTTTGAGGGGCCGGGTTTCTGTTGGAGTCAAAACTTGATCTCCGAGCCAGGTAAGTCGAAAAGGCCTCTCTGGTCAGGAATTGTTTGCTAACACAGGCCAGGGGTTTCCCATTTGATATGACATTTCTTATTGCGCGGGAATGTTCGTTTCCTTTCCTGAACCTGTTCATCGAATGCGATTACCAGTGTGCCTTGACGTTGTACCACTCGAAGATCTCGTCGCGGTGGGCGCGCACCTACCAATTATTTGGCGTGAGGCTGCCGCGTGCCCAGTCAGCTCGGGTCAAATATCCCGCTCTCAGCCCTTGAAATAATGTTAGCACAAAACTCTGTGGTTTTATACCTCTAGGCCTTAAAATTGATGCCTAGGTCGGTTTTAATGGAAGATATTGTTTCGCGCTTTCTACTATCTCATCGGTAGACATCGAGGAAAATTTTGCCGTATTAGTCTGCCCTCTACCATGATGGCAAGTCTCCCTAATGTTACAAACTGGAAATGCCTGCACTAACAATACTTCAGGGATCTCTAAGGTGTAATATAGCCCCTGAGTTGGGGTCCTGACGATTTATTGGATGGGAGGAAGGGTGTAATTTAGCCAAAGTGGCCCGATTCAGCTGTCATTTGATACGAAGCCTCCATGACGTTACTACTGCCACGCGGCTACCTTGAAAACTGTCTTTAGGCCCGTAGTCCCCGGTCCACAGCCGGCTCTACGCTTCCCCGGATTTCTCGTTTCTTGGGACTTCACATGATTGCCTCACAAGATGAGAACCGGCATTTTTGGCCGCCAAGCGACGCCAAATGAGGCTCTTGTTCCAGATACCTGTTCTGAGATTTGCAGTGAGTACTACTGTCGCTATGCTTTTTCCAAGTTCCATACTAACCTGGGCACATTTACGGCTCAATAAGAAAGCGCGTATTTCCAAGCTCAAAAGACTGGCAAGACACCCGACCTTTGCAATGCCGGATCGGATTTTAAAAGCTACTACGATGGCTGCATCGAGTGTATCTCGAAGAACGCGTCCAACAAGGACACGGTGACGAAAAATTACCTCGAACCAGCATTCTCCCCATATACCAAATACTGCACCGGAAACACACAGCCCGCACCACCACCAGCGGGAACCACGAGCAAACCTACTCCTCCTCCTCCTCCTGGCGCAGCAAACACCGACAGCGGAAATACCATCACCGTCACCAAATCGATACCCACCGCAACCACCCTCAGTCTGACCGCCACTAGCACTACCACCACCAACACCGGAAGCAACCCCTCTTCTCACACCGCTGACCCATCCGCATCCGAACCTACAACCGTCACATCACCAGTTGATCAACAACCCTCGCAAAACAAAGGGTGGATAGCCGGTCCCGTTATCGGCGGTATAATCCTCCTCGCAGCTCTCATCGCCATCTTCTTCTTCCTTCGAAAGCGCCGCCGACGACGACGAAACCCATCATCAGCACACGAACTGGATGCAAACATGAACTCCACAAATCTAAATAATAATAATAAAGATGATGAGTTTCACATCTTGGTTGATAAGCCGCAACTGCACGGGGAATGTCTCATTCCGCCGCAGGAAATGGACGCACACGCACATGTGGTGCACATGTATGCACCGTATCCATCGTATCCATTGGTTCCATCGGAGATGATGGCAAATGAAGCCGTGGCGGCGGAATTGCCTGCGGGGAATTCTACACATGGGAATATCAATGTCGCGGAGGGGGAGGGGGTAGAGAGTGTGGAAAGTCCGATTTTGTATAGATATTAGATGTTGAGTGAGGGGGTTGTAGGTTATGTTGGATGAGAAGGGAGTTTAGAGGTGTAGTTTCTGTTTGTGTTGTTAGTTTCAGTTAGCGATACCCAGAGTCGGTAATTAAGTACCTAGCTAGGTACAACAGAAGCCTACAATCTATCTTGATATATGTTGGCAGGGTCATTTCCTCCTTCCCACAGAGTCATAGCTCACACCCTAGGTAATATCTGTCTAGTCTTGCTCTCCGCCGAAAGCTCTACCGCTGCTACTTCATTGACAACCATTTCCGCATATTCCAACTCACCACCGCCCGTCATTTCGGCGCGAACCCGACTACTCCCTGCGTACAGCTCCCGAAACCGACTATTCCCTGCGCACAGCTCCCGAGGCGGTTGTTTTTCAAGACTAGAACGTATATAATTAGAGGTAGAGGTATCTCCATGTAATTCTTTTATCTCAACACAATCCCCATGGAGCTGTGCCTTTTCAAACAGATTCCCCGCGGCCCCTGTCCGTCCTTTTCGTCGGCGTTTTCGCATAAAACATAAGACACCTAACGCGAGGATGGTGATGGCGGCAATCACGGCTCCAATTACGGGGCCTAGAATTAAGAAATTGGTGCCTGCGCGCTGGTCGGTTACCGTGTCTGTCGAGGTCGGTGCAGCAGGTGTGTGGCTGCTGCTCTTTCCGCTGCTGTTATTGTCGCTGCTGGCAGTAGTTGTGGTAGTGTTGCTGTTGCCACTGCCTACGATACCACTCGTAATTGTTTTGCTGGCCGTGGTGCTATCCACAAGCGCCAGAATCAGAGTAGTAGTGACACTGGTAACGCCAGTCGTTGATACCCGGCCATCGGACAGGTTGTCGGGATAGACGTCGCTTTGGTGGTGACGACCACGACGGTGGTTGGCTCGAGATTAAAACAGTAGGCGACAAACTGAAAGAACTCGATATAGATCTTGCGGGCTGCCGTCTCCGCTGCTTTTCCTTCATTTTGTTTGAGGCAGAGATCGCAGGTTTGGTAGTACTCCTTGAACGGTGACCCCGCATTGCACCAGGCGGGTGTTTTCCCCATGGACTGGGCTTCGACGTAGGCATCGTCTGATTGTAAGTTTCCAGTTAGTTACGGGTCTGGTTACCAACATACACAATGCAAGTAGTGGTACCATTCAATCTCGGGCTGGCTTACTGCAGGGCTCATAACAGTCAGCGGGTGCGGTGGTCTCGTCCCGTGGGAACTTAGGGTGCTCGTTTGCCCAGCGGCGACCTGAGATGTTGGGCCACATTTTGAAGGCGAACTACCTACCTGAGTAGGTAGGTAAATAAGGTAGGTAGTTAGGTACTTTACATGCTTGAAACAGTTGAGCAAGGCATGGAAGGTACCAGCAATGGCACGAGGAAAAGCCCGATATTTGAGGGACTATCTATATATCAATCAGGCAGCCAGAGGCTGTTTCCTTGGGGGCCACTGTGGCTAAAGTGCCTACATACTGGCACTTAGCGAGACATGTCAATCACCACCAAGGTGCGAGGTTTGTCTACCTATGTACTACCGAATAAAATACATAAGAAGGGCGAATTTATATCTCTGACGGTGTAACCACGGGATGCTCAGCCTCTACCCCAGGTACCTACCTTATCTACCTATTCATGTTACCTACCTACCTGTGCAGACCCAAAGTTGAGAGAGAGAAGCTGCATGTAAAAGATGCATTTTTATCTTTTTATCTACCGTAGACGTATCCTCAAGACTTTTTTTTTTTTTAACATTATTGATGCTATTGCTAGTAAGACGTGGCCGCTTACATGTAAATTTACTCTTCATCGCCATCTGCCAACGGCAGTTTCTGACCTCTATTTGGTGTCACGCTCGCTAGGGATTAGTCTGGTATACACTTTATTTAGCCAAAGTGTCTCTGAGGCAACAGCCATATTCAAATAAGTACCTATCCTCCCAGTTACCTCTCCCCTCATCTCATCTCTGGTCTTGTCAAGTATTGATGTGCATTTTTTCGCCCTCAAAATAGGACCTCACAGCTCAGTCCTCCAGGCCAACGGGACAGCCTCGCCAATAGGTCGTCGAGGCCACATCAGTCCACGAGACGATATTATCGTACCAGCTGTCTGTTATGACGTGTGCAGTGAGTCCAGCCAGCTCGCTCTACGCTTCATCCATTGCTAAGTATGTGCTGAAACGGAACCAAACAGACCAAGCTTACGCCGAAGCCCAGGCGGTTGGCAACACACCTGCTTTGTGCGATTCCCGGTCAGCATTCAGGAAATACTACAATGGTTGCAGTGACTGCCTTGCAGAAACCGGTTATGTTGTTGGAAACTTGCATGGCAACCCAAGTTTCACTGATTTTATCAACTTTTGTACACCCCTCGCAGCAGCAACCCCCGTGATCAAGACTAGTTCGCAAGAGCCGTTGACCACAACTCTCATTGATGGCCGCGTATCAAGCATGACGGTAACAAGGATTGTCACCGTGCCACGGCTAGTGTCTGTGAGCAACATACCGTCCATAGCCAACACGATTGGGGGCACTTCTGCCACCAGCATCACGACGGCCAACAGCAACGACCCGGCCAGTGGCAACCCGGTCAACAACACTGCGGTTAGGGGCGCGTCAAGTGGCCCCACGATCGGTGCCAGCACCACGACGACCAACGGTGGTATGATTACCAGTGGCATCACAAATACTTCTTCTACTGGCAACAGTAGCATTAGCACCAACACCACTGGCAGTACCCATGCGCCTACAACAGCAACTAACGACACGGACCAGCATACGAATACGGGGGGGACCAATATCTCCATCATAGGCGCTGTCATTGGAGCCGTTTTAGCAACAATGCTCATCTTTTCAGGGGTCGGTCTCTTTTGTTTCATACGACATAGACGACGACAGCGACGAAAACGAAGGCAATATGAACCCCAGTCAGACCTGGAGGTGGTGGTGTCCAAATTTGACCAAGACAGCAACAGCATGAAACCCCACATGCATGAACTGTGCGCCGCCGCCGGAGGAGGAGGAGGGCTACTCCGAAGTGCAGAACTAAACGTTGATAAGTATGCGGCGGAAATGCCTGTCTATGAATCAGCAGTAGCAGAAATGACAATCAATGAAGTCGCGGCGGCAGAGCTGCAAGCGTGGCAGGCTGGGACGTACGAAGTACATACCTTAGCTATGCCTATAGAATATAGAAATTGAAAGCATTGATTGATGCAAACCCTTGTCTTGTCGTGCACGTCAACGACCCTGAAAGATTCGTCATCCTCAGCCGTTTCGGGCTTGAGATATGCCCGAAAGGCTATCATGTGCATTTCGGTGAACAGCAAGAACCAGCGCCGTAAGTTTGTAAACCCCATTCGATAAGATAGGTAGGCAGTCAGGGGTGACGTCGGAGTTAGCGGGTGGAGCCCCAAATATATGTAGAGTGGGTAGGTATCCGTAAGTGGGCCGACCCTTTGTGCGTGTAAAATGTTCAGCTCAAGTTCCCGCGGAATGATCCGACGTGGGGCATTCGATCATCCGCAACCATGCAATGCGTCGGACCTGCGAGTTCAAGTTCAAAAACTCGAACAATCCAATAGTGTACTTTTTCACCCCTGGTTTTGTATACATATAGGATCCCGACGGAGGGCATAAGCATCGGAACATGCAAGGTGACAGGCTGCCCGTTCACAAATCATCAATTTCCGTCGCGACGGCGGACTTCCTCCCCCAAGTTCCAGTTCCGGCAGATGGACAAGGCCGGGCGGCGGATGCAGTCAAGTGGCCCCCGCGAAAGCCGAAAGTGGCCGCTGGATTCAGCCAAGCCCCTTGTGATTGGGCGGACTGGCCGATGCGATGCGATGCACAGTCCAGACTTTGCTGCACCTCCCGTCAAACAAACCTGAGCTGTTCCCTGCGTAGCTGCAGGCAGCAGACCTGGCAGGCAGGAACGACCGACATCCTGCAGGCCCAAGCCCAGCCCAGCCCGACAAGACAGGACAGGACATTCCTACAGCCCCCGACAGCCCGACAGCAAAACACGTGGGGCTTGTCCGCGAAAGAAAAAAGAGGTTCGTTGTTGCATCCCGCCATTTCGGGGGGCCATTTGGAAGTTTAGGATTTTTGCCGCCCGCCCGCCTGCCTGCCCGCTCGTTCACATCTATCTCTCTGTCTGTTCTGTCTGGGCCCGCTCGCTCCGCCTGCTTGCCGTGCGGCGTCAAATGTTCCAGAAGGTTTAATTGATTAGTTCTTTTTGGTACGAGATTTATTTTCCCGGTCAGTCAGGTGTGTGTCTGGCTGTATGTATGTGTGTCTCGGTTCGGGAATTTTTCCTTCTTTCTTTTTTGATCCGTCCTTTCTCCCCCCCTTCACACACTTCATTTCTTTTTCTTTCCCGGATCTGCAATTCTTTTTTTGCATCCCATCCTCCCTCATTCCAGCAAATCCGCCCTTCGACCCTTGGAGGAGCAACCATCAGCGGCCAGAACACGCCTCTTCTCTCTCCCTCTCCCTCTCCTCACCTGACCCGAAAATAAGGGCCTGGATAAAATCGACATAACACGCCACACAATACGTTTTCGCGCCTGGATGAATGTGGAAAAAACTGCCCCTCCGCCCAATCACGTCCCGGCAAGCGCGAGCACGAGAACGAGCACGAAAAGGAGGATATTTTCACCACCATGGACGAGCAGCACCAGCTCGACCAGCTCGGCGCCTCGCTCGCAGCAATTGTCACATCGCTGCGGGAACACTTGCAGGACAGCGACGGTGGTAATGAAAACAACATCAACGATAATCATGTGGCGCAAGACGCTGCTGCACTGGCGACGACGTTATCGGGCGTGGTCGAGGGGTTGACTTCCATCCGGAACAGCATTGGGGATATCGCTCGCATCCTAGCAGAACATCGGAAGGAGTCGCCGTCAGTTCCAAGTTACGGTAATGTGGATGAGAAAAGGGATAAGACCGTGGAATTGAGCACCGACGACTTTCCCATTAGCGGGGTTCGCAGCCAGCTCGACGTCTGCTACACGGGCTGTCGGACTGTTTTGGAGAAGCTGGATGGGGTTGCGGCAGCGCTCGGTCCAAACCCGTTGAAGAAAACGGAAGTTTATGACGATAGCGACTGGGAGTCGGTGGCTGAATCGGCTGGTGGGAGTCAGCTGCTGGGGAGGCATCATGAAGAGGTGCTGTCACGGGTTGAAGCTGTTATCGGGCCATTGGGTGGTGCCTTGGGGATTCTGATCGGAGTATTCAGTGCGAGGACACCTGCGGACAAGGAGATGCTTCTCAACTGCAGCACGACAAGGGACAACTTCCGCCAGCTGGAACGGCGGTTAGCAGAGCTATCAGTAAAAAACGAAAGCAGGGGCCCACGATGGGGTACACTGCTGAAACCTCTTCGACTCCTGGGCGGAAAAGCAGCGAACAACAGCACTGGACGTCTTCAATCAAAACCGTCCAAGCCTTCACTCGCCCGAGCGAAAACGTGGCCGACACTCTTTAAAGGGACAGCTGCTGACTCGGAAGAGGAAGAGGCTCGAAAGAGATCTGCAATGATCGATAAGCAGATTGAAGAACAGTCCATCGCCAGCAGGAACACATGCACCGTTGTCATTGCATGGGGACGTCACGCACCCAACATCCTCTTAACTGACACGTTTGCACGGCTGAGCATCGCCGATGGAGCAGTTGCCAAGGGGCGAGATCTGCCAGGTGTTGCGGATAGCTCGAACATTCAAAGCGTTACCGGGTGTATCAGACGACAAATTGCGCGGGAGGCTCGCAAAATGGTCTCGGCATATAGGACAGAGACCATGGGAGAACAAGAAGTAGAACTCACCAAGAAGCTCACCGATCTGTTGGATGGTAAAGGAGAAGAAGAAGGACTTCTTTCGGGGAAATCTCAGGAGTTGATGAGACAATGGGACTCGTGGCGATCCCGAGAGCCACCCGGAATGATGGATGGTTGGGGGGAATGCAGGCTTCCCGAGTTTGATGATATGTGAGTGTCATAATTGTTTGATTTTTGGACATGTGATGTGATTGATGCTGATGATGTGAGAGAACAGAATTATCGAAGCATTCCACCGAGCGTCGCTGGAAAACTTTATACCCACAACTGAAGACCATCGTCGATTCTTCGCCGACCGGGCATACTCGTACTACTGCGAAACCTTTAGCTTCGAGGCCGACCCGGTAGCGATCCGTATCCTGGATCCCCGGAAATTTGCGTGTTGCAATGGTAAAGCCCGACACCTTTACCGTCTGATCTATCAGGAATCGACAAGCGCCGTGTTCTTGTTCAATCTCGCCAACTACGACGAGACGTGGGAATTTGAAGAGCAGATGATGACGGGCTTCTCGCAGTTCCTGGAATCCTTCAGCAACATCACCAACTACCAAACTCCCGGAACGCCGCCCCCGTCCGCTATTATAATCATGTACAACGTGAGTCGCTTTGTAGAGAAGCTGAAACGCAAGCCAATGTCGAGTTTGCGACGGTTTTACAAAGACTACACGGGAGAGGGCAATCCAAAATCCGTCATTGCCTACATGATCAACAAGTGTCGTCAAGGGTGCGAGGACAAGCGGAGGATATACCCGCATGTGGGGGAGCTGTGGGATGAGTCGACAGTCAAGTTTATCAGGGTGGCGGCGAAGGAGTCGATGCTGCATAGCGCGTTGAAGGAGACGGGTCTTTTCTGAGGGGATTTTGTTTTGGCGAGGAGTTGAGGATTTTGGGGGCGTACTGGTTATTTGATATTTGATACCTTGAATTCAGGAGGCCGGCTTTGGTCTTTTTTCTCGGTCACGATTCTGTGCTCTGGGGGACGCCTTACTTCTTCTGCAAAGACAAGTGGAAGTGAGCTGGAAGTGCTGTGGCGTCTAAACGAGTAACGGATTGCTCTTGTGAGTGTTTAATTTCCAGCCCGAACCGGAATCGACACTTCGAAGAAGCCGAAGAGGTATTGGAGTGGAATATGTACAGGAAAGTCTTCGGACTGCTTGTCGCCGAGTATCGAATTGTGCCTCGGGCCACACACATGCTTACGGTCATGTTCACCCTCTCGCCGAGACCAGACCAGGCAAACAGGTGCAGATGTTCCGATACAAACACCAAGACTTGTTCCAATCCAATGCCATCAGATCGATCCAACTCAAGCCAGTCTAGGGCAAGTCGCGAGTGCTAGACTGGAGCTAAGGGGCAGTGCTGCTGCTAGAGCCAATGCTAGTGTCAGTTCCAATACAACGACAAACGGGAAAAATAAATTTGCACAAATGACGGAGGGACATGGACTTTTTTCATCAGCCCGGTTCTCCGAATCATAAGAAGAAGAAGAAGAAGAAGAAGAAGAAGAAGAAGAAGAAGAAGAAGAAGAAGAAGAAGAAGAAAAGGAACTGGACGGCGAGACAATTTCCGAATCCCAAAGGGGGAAGGCAAAGCAGAGAAAAGCAGAGCAAAGACTCAATTGGGTCAGCTGTCTGTCGTATTTTGTAAAAGAAACAAAAAGAGAGGGAAAGTAGTACCACTACGCCAATTCGGTCCAACTGTGTCGCCGTACCATGGTATTGTGGCACCGTGGTAGTATAGCAATGTCCCCGCTGGAACTCTACCTGAAAGAACTAGAACTAGTGGCCCGGGTGATTTGCGAGTGCCGAGGACCCCACGTGGAGAAGACAGGGATTTGGTCACTTGCCCCCGGATTTTTAAAGTGCCAATGGCGGTGTAGTGTGTTCGATAGACGATGGACATGGATGATGGGCGATGTTACCCAAACCAGACCCCGGTTGGCCAGGCACACTCGTTCTAGACTGGCAGGCTGGCAGGCAGCTTCTCTCCCTGTAGTGCTTGAGAGCGCGTGCTTAACCCCTTTATTGTCACTTATCAGAGTCCAGGAATGCGTTGGTTGGCTGCTTGTCTGGGAAGACGGTAAAGGTCCAAGGAAAGTTTGTAGCCTCCTCCCGGCGGTCCCCACGACATGAGCTATCTATTCTAGGTCACAGTTCACAGTTCACAGCTCACACCCTATAGGTAGGTAGGTAGGTTTACAGCACTGAGTGTCTGCCTAATATCCTAGAGCAACCTAGTTCAAAATGATACCATCCATGGTTGTCGAATTCAGCCAGAATTCCCAAGTCTCCACCAGCCCGCATCGCATCACATGTACCCACACTGTCTGATTCTAGAATGTTTTCATTGCTACAAAACCAAACTCTAGAATGCTTCCATTGCTACGGGGCCAAAATCTAGAATGTTTTCCATTACTACCAAAACCCGGGTTTTTTCGAACCGAATCACTGCTGCTACACTATCACCCTGCTGTACTATCACACTGTTGCAACTCCAGAAACCGGGTCAGGTCACGCACGACCGCAACTGCAACTGCAAGTGCAAGTGCAAGTGCAAGTGCAAGTTGACGTTAACTGTTACAGTCGGCGAGGCGACACTCTACTCGATCAGATGGTTTTTTTTTTTTGGCTCAGAAGAACAAGAAGTGGATAATCAACTCGAGTCTCGGGTCATGACTAGATAAAAGGGGAAGGTCCGCTGCTTTCATAAACGGCCATGACTTGTTTGTGTGTTTGTTTCTGTGTATGTACAAGCCGAAGGTTGCATAGGTACCTAGCATAGCATAGGAAGTCAGTGACTGGAAGACACTCAAAATGCATCACAGTTTCCTCGCCACCGCCGCCGCCGCTCTGGCCCTCGCCGTGCCAGGGGCTGATGCGCTTTTACGTTTTTCATGCTCACAACTTGT
>Ga0247765_1000094_pt1 | contig 67445 bp, 59 predicted proteins | sample UWRJL106311C6_FD_179949 | JGI IMG/M metagenome (GOLD analysis project Ga0247765, IMG submission 179949) | Plant litter microbial communities from Arlington Agricultural Research Station in Wisconsin, United States - UWRJ-L106-311C-6 | ecosystem: Environmental > Terrestrial > Plant litter >... | reverse complement strand
CCCTTTTCCCTTTTTTTTTTTTTTTTTTTTTTTTTTTTTTCACAGGTCGTACTTCCAGCCTCTGCACGGCTCATAACTCGCAAGGCAGGTTCAAATCCAAAGGGAGTAGCAACGATCGTTGAAGACTTGCAACATCTGCCGCTGCATTTGTGGTTGTCTGCTGCGCTGTACCTGCGATTGTGCATATGTCCGGCTGCGGCAATAACGGGAGGAACCGTTGGGCATGCCGGGGAAAAGTTGGGGTATGATTGCCGATGACACATTCGTATTCTCGCCACTATTGATTCTCTTTCCCCAAAATCACAGCGACTTATCCAGAAGCGTATGTGACGCTGCTAGCGCCAAGGTGCAGCTGCGTTATCATTGGAGCGGCTCACATTAGGGACGACATAGTAGCTGACATGCAGCATCCTGCGAGTCCGAGCACGCACAGCGTAGCATCTGGGCTCGGAGATTATTCGAGGTTTGTCGTCAATTTGCCTGATGTTAATTACTCAAGAACTCCCAAATCATTCAACATTGGAGACGCTGGCCATTGTCTGATACAGTCCAGTCGTCATGCGGGCCTACATTTTCACTGTTTTGTTGGCATCGTCGGCCGTTGCTCAGGATGGCAGCATTGACGCGCGACCGAATCCACCTTCCCCACCTGGTCCGCCCGGCCCGCCCCCGCCCGGTCTTCGGGTCAAGACATCAAGCGGCACATACACAGGGCTGATCGATTCCGTAGCCCCGGATGTGCGCCAATGGCTCGGGATTCCCTACGGCAAACCGCCCGTGGGCGCGCTGCGATTCATGCCTCCCCAAAAGGCGCCCAACTACGGCGCCGCCGACGCGAAAGCGTACAAACCCATCTGTTACCAAAACAGCGGAAACAAAACGAGCCTCTACTGGAAATTGCTACCCGAGTATCTGAATCGAGACCCGGAAAGCGAGGATTGTCTGTATCTCAATATCTGGGCGCCACGGAAGCCGGTTGAGAAGAAAGTCCCGGTAATCATTTGGGTTTCCGGAGGTGGCTTCAAGGAAGGAGGAGGTCATGCGCTCTACCAAGTTCCGGATCAGTGGATCCAACGGATGCAGACGCATATTGTGGTGGCCTTCAAGTATGCACTCTCTTTGTGAGTAGTGGGAAGATGCTGATTGCTTCTAGTTTCCGGCTCCACATCTTTGGCTTCCCTGGCTCGCCGGCTGCGCCCATCAACGCCGGTTTGTTGGATCTCCGACTTGCGTACGAGGGTTCCCTGCGTCTTATCTGTTCAAGCAGCTAATGCAGATTTTGTGACAGTGTTGAGTGGGTGAAGGATAACATCGAGGAATTCGGGTGAGTCGTTTTCTCGTTGTTTCTTCCACTTGATGCTTCCCCCGCGACACTCTTAAGCGAAGGGGACCCCTAGAAGAGAGATGGCTGATGGGTGTGAACAGCGGCGATTCCAAACGCATGATCCTCTACGGCCAGTCCTCCGGCAACGACATGATCCAGCGATACTCGTACGCATACCCCGAGAAACCGCTAGTGCGCGGCTTCATCGGCACCTCAGGCGGCACGCCCGTCACCAACCCCACTAGCAGTCCCAATTTCCATAATGCCGCCCAGGTCGTAGGCTGCGCTAACCTCACGGATACGGCCGAGCTCGCATGCATGCAGCAGGTCGATGCAATGGCGCTGCAGCATGCCGTTGATGCGATCAACCCGGACCCAAACCGTGGTCTGTTCCGCCCGATTGCGGATAACATTACCACCTTTACGAATCTTACAGAGAGACTAGAGAAGGGACTGATTGCCAAGCTGGTGCGTTATTTCCTTCATCTCTATCTCGTCATGTTTGTGAGCATGTGTTGTAAAAGTTTTCAATACTGATCAGGTTCTCAAACAGCCGTTCATCGGCGGATTCATGTACAATGAAGCAGCCGTTTTCCTACCCTTTGATCCGGACGCCACCACGGCACCTACACCTGTTCCCATCCCCGGGGTCGAGGGACTCACATGCAGCATTAAGCGTGAGGTAGAGTGAGTTTTCACCTTACATGCCTTAGTCCCCCCTTACTTGCCGTCTAACGTCAATATACTTGGAGCAAACGCAACGCCATTGGACTCACTACATATCGCTATCTCTACTCGGGGAATTTCACCAACGTCACTCCTCGATACTGGCTAGGTGGGATGCATAGCTGTGAGTTTTTTCTTTAAACCTATTCTGTGACCAGACCTGTCCTGTCTCTCTAGCCCCCCCGACAGCAGCAGGCAGGACATTATCCTAAGTGCTGCGCTGAGCTGAGCTGACGGACTTTGGTATTAAAAATGGAAAAGCCGATATTCCCCTCATCTTTGGCACGCATTACCAATTCCGGGGAAACTCGACGGAACTTGAATGGCAGACGAGTTTTGCCATGGAAGGTGAGCTATTCATTCTTATCTAGGTACCTACCTTGCCTAGGTATCTCTGTTTCTGTCTCTGTCGCTGTCTGTCTGTCTGTCTACATGTACATGCCGGGTCCAATCCAATCTACCTTACCTTACCTAGGTATTGGAACACAGACCACAGACCACAGAGCACAGAGCTGGTCCCGCATCCTCTAGCCTAGGTAGTCACCATTGACGCTTGGGATATCGTCCTCTCTCTTTTCTTTTCTCTCTTTTTCTCTCTCTCCTTTTATTTCCATTTTCTTTTTTCTCTTCCTTTCTCTTTTTGATGCTAACGGTTTCCACAGAATTCTGGGTCTCCTTCGCCGCCAACCCCGATCGCGAACCGCGGAACAGCCTCGGTCAAGTCTGGCCAAAATACCAGGCGTCCAATGGGCGGATTATGGATTTCGGTAATGCCTCGGCGCCGGGCGGAGCAAAGGCAGCCTATGTTGCGCCGGTTTCGGTTGCGGATTTCTATAGTGGACCTTGTTTGTGAGAGTCGCTGGAAATAAAGGGGTAGGTAGGGTGGCCCGGGAAATGGACTGGAGGGCCTGCCTGGTTGGGGAAGGGGAGTTAACTGTATGCTTGTGACAAACAATCACCGAGTCGTAGCCCCAGATGTTGAAACCCTCGATTGTGCAAGCTATCTACGAGGAGACTCAGAAGCCACTCGAGTACGAAGAAGTCGCTGGAGTACCTAGGTAGGAAGGAATACCGACCTAGCGAGTACCAAATTATATCTACACACGCCAGACTACAGAGAGAACCAAAAAAAAAAAAAAGTAACGCCAAGTCAGAAATCACCCCAGTCTCTCTACCATCGAATTAGAGCTTTCAGATGCTCCATTGTTTCACCAGGTGCAGTGATGACGTTGAGTGGGGCAGTGAGAGCAAAGTTGACACAGGCGCAGATGAAATCAGCCCATTTAGTCAACCGCTCTAGGTCGGTTGTCCCTCCAGGCTGCCAAAATTCGATCAAGGGCAGGCCTGAATGCGGGATCAAATCCACCTACCAAAGTCAGCATTAGCCCCTACGTACACGACGGCCTACCACAGCCACGCATGGCTAATGATTCGTTCCAGTTATAAAACTAACCCTGAAGTAGCAGGCATCGCCGTTGCCCTCGTAACTTATATACTTGAGCCAAGTATATCTCACGAGGTGGTGCAGCTGCCTCCTGCCCGGCGCAGCCTGAATGCGGGCATAGACTTCCGGGCGGTCAATGTCTCGGTTGGACATGATACGGTCATTGTCGTTCTGGTAATGCGAGGGATGAAGGGGATCGGTAGCATCTGGGTATTCCAAGTTAGCATCTAGGTACCTAGGTACCTGGGTAGGGACCTAAGTAGGCTCGCTCGTTTGATCTGTTGTTACCTTCGAAGCGACAACAAAACAATGCCAGTCTCATCAGCTCCTCGTCGGTGAACCACCTTTCCGCGTTGTGGAGGTGGATACGGAGGCCGGTAGTCCAATCTACTTCCCATCTGACCGTGCTGCCAAGCGTCACGAGTGCATGTCGCATCATGCCCTTCCACCTATTGTCGGGGGTATAAAAAAAGGGGGAGACAAGCACAAATCCATTTCGCCTTCGGGGCGGCAACGTAGGCCCTTGAGACGACCACGGCGACGGGCGCCAGTCGGAGCTGGAGTCGGAGTCGGAGTCCTCGGAGTCGAGGGTTGCAGCATCAATGATTCTACCTTCAACCATTCCAGCAGAGTCGACGTTCCAGGTATCCGGGTCACGGTAACGGAGAGCGGACGAGCGCGGGCTAACGGTGTGACAAGCGATGTTGGCGCCCTCGAGTGCATCGGCCACCAGCGCAAGTTGGTGCCCCGGATGTGAAGGCAGAGGGCTGGGTCTAGAGGCCCATGATGTAACGACACCCTCAATCTCGAACCTGAATCTAAACTGCAGGGCCATGTGGGGCGGAAGGGTTTGGTGTGCTGTTTCTTGTCCGATGAAGTTTGGTGGGTGAATAGATGGGAATAGAGAGAAACGAGATGAGAAACAGGGAAAAAAAAAATGTGTCGGGCTCCGAGGATTAAATACCCTGCATCCTGGTGGTGTGTGGTTGTTGCCATTTTCTTGTGGTGTGGTTGCTCCACTTGAATTAGTGGCCACTCTTGCCAATCGGAGAAGCTTACGCCAATCTGGGGAGGTATCTACCACCGACTGGGGGAAAGGATCTGGAGGCAGGTTGCTATCCGCTTTTACAAGGAAAGACCAAAGAGAAGAAACATCAGAAGGAGAAGAAGCAGAAGAAGAAGGACAAGACCAGACTTGAGCCGCAGCTGCCGATTACATGTCGTCCCACCAGCCGGGTCCTTCGATGTAGAGTTCCAAGTCCCCAAGGTTCAGGGGATGGCTCGCCATGTCGCCATTCCAGACGTAGATGTCAGCCTCAATTGTTTCTTGTTGGGTGCCGTCTTCCGAGTCTTTGGTTGTCAGAACTGTCACTGACACGGCCTTGTAGAATTCCCCTGCATAATCGTCCAGGGATTTGCGTTGTGAGCTTGTCTCGAGGGAGAGGATGTGTCCGCCGATACATGAGCTTTCACCTTTGATAGCTGCTGGGAAGTCAAAGTCCTACAATAAATAGCGCTTATAACCCGAAACCGTGGCCTTACGCAGCGTCCCAAGTTTGTATTCCTGTCAAAAGGAACGCCAACCGGGGAAGATATTGTGGCATGCCATAGACGAAAACTGGCTTTGGTACCGTCGACATTTTGTCTCAGAGATTGATGTGATCGTTGCAGCTTACCGAATGGTGCATGTCGTTGCATGCCGTGTTGAAGAGTGAAAAGACGATGAGCCGGCTAACTGGAGGGCACGCTCTGGATTTTTGTACCTCGACGCGGCGACGGAACAAACCCCGCTCCCAACAATTTTTTCCCCCCGCGGCTTTTGGTGGCTGAAAAGTTAAAACTTGAGGTTTTTCTTCGTGGACCGCCCCGAAGTCTCCAGTGAATTTTGCGGCCCGCAGAAAACTCGCAGGGCAAGGCGCTTCCGACACCATCGTCAGCACGACATGGGCTTCCAGGGCAGTAAATCCAGTTAATCATGCAATCAATGGTATGAATCGCGCAGTCAAACCAATAGCGCAGCTGGATTGGTCGCGCCATCAATTCAATCTGCCAGACCCAATTGGCGGCGCAGGTGCAGTCGGGGCCGGCGTGGGTCTGGTGGTGCTGGCAGAAGTGGAGAGGGGGCACGCTGAGAGTTTGGGCAGTCCGAAGAGAAAACCTTCCAAGATTTTTAATGCAAAGCCCGCTGGGTTGAGTTGAGTCTGCGCGCACCCGTCCTATCTGTGTTTTGGTAGATCAGGTTTGATATCAGCACGATATTTCAAGCCTGGTTAACTCAGTTGGTCAGAGTGTCGTACTAATACACTCCACAGTGTATCTTAGGTATGCGAAAGTCGGCGGTTCAAGCCCGCCACTGGGCAATTCTTTTTCTTTTTTTAAGTCATGTATCAAGATGTTTACTGCCCGTCACGACCGCCCCCTACACCCTAACAGTGCCGACTGGCTGGACTTGCCGCGGGAATTTTTGATGTTCCCATGACCGGCTGCGGTCCGGTCACGGCGCTACATGTATCAATCCGTAATCCAACTCGCCTATTTAACTGAAAGTCGGCGTACCATTAAGGCAAACAAACGTACAACGATCGCAGCGATTTAGCACGGTTGACGGACGCGCCCTGAATCAACGTCACCCTACATTTACGGTGTCTTACCCCAGCGATGGCATCGGCTACACGTCGTTTTCTCTATCTGTCTTGAGTACCACACCTCTTGACCTCCACTTTTCTTCTTTCAGATTAATCAAATGCAATATCTCTCTACCTAGTCCCGAGTAGCTGATCATCTAGAATTGAATCACATTTAAAGTCTCGCTCTTGTAGCAGGCTTGATAAACTCCTCCCAGGCCTGTCGGGCAACACCCTGGCCTGCCCTTCCAGCCACATTGATAGGCAACTGTCTCGTCCAGGCCATGACCGTCTCATACACATCCCCCTGCTTCCTGCCAATAGCACTCCCCAGTCCAGCATCGGTGAAATCCCAGGCATCCGTCAACCCGATTGCATCCAGCACCAACAAGTCCAGCAGCGAATTGACCTGGCCTCGGATCTGATCAACCTGCGCCTCGGACAAGAAACCGTCTTCAACAAATTGACTCGAACCCGGCGCCTGCATGTCGGTAATTGCGGACAAGGCAAAAAGGGAACACAGACGACTGAGAGCGAGTTTTTCTTCCGCGGACCCATCATCGAGTTCCGCCACAGCCTCAACAAACGCTTCGAGAATAATATATTCAACGTGGGCTCTGGCCGTGCTCATTAACAAAGGAGAGGTCTCATCCCAGGCTACCTCGGGGGTTTTTTTCCCTCCAGAGATTGCGTGAGACATGGCATGGCTGGCCTTGACCATGAGTCGCTGCGCTCGGTGTCGAAATATGGATAGCTGGACTTTGTGATCTAGAAAACCTGGGGATGTTGTGGCTTCGCATTTCTTGTGATATTGGTTTCTGAGGTAGCACAGATCCCTTGGCAGGGATTGTTCTTCTGCAATTCTAGATTCCGTTAGGGTCGGGTTTGATGTCGGAGTTCGGGTCTGGGTCAGGGTCAAGTTCAGCTTGGGCGCCCAGTTGAGGAGGTATCTCGCCACCTGCTGCCAGAGCACCGTGTTCTCCCCCTCGAGGGTGCACAGCGCTGTGGCAGACTGGACGAGGTCGGGCAGGCCCGAGATGGCGAGGTAGCCCATGCCTCCGCAGGCTTTTCTACAGTCTTCAGCACCGTCAGCGGCGACGGTGGTAGCCCATGCTTTTAAGCCCGCGAGCATTACGTGGGCGTCTTTCAAGTTCAAGCTGTTGGTGTTGGTATCTGTTTGTGTCTGATGTTCTTTTTTCCACACGACCCGGTTGCAGACTGATTTCCCATGACGAGAAGCGAAAAGAATGGCATATGCTCTTGCCAGGTGCATCAACAGGCGGGAATGCTGAGTTCGGTGTTGGAATATCGCGCGCTCATGTGTTTCGCTGACGTGAGCGAGCGGAGAGAAACCCTGCTGTCGTACCGTTGAGTAACGCACCGCAATGGTTACGGCTGCGGCGAGTTGCATTGAGCAGAGCCAAGCAATTTCAGACCGCCCCACGAGCATGGTGCCATACGCGGCCTTGGGATGAGCGTTGGAACGCCGACGGTAAATTCCATCCTGCGAGACGGACGCGTGTCCCATCAGCATGTCCGTCCTGGGGACCACAACCCCGTTAAACCGCGCGTAGCCATTGTCCGTTTGGTTGTAACTTGGCTTGTGGCCGACATCACCAAGCTCAATACCGGGCAGTGCAGCCCCGGTGGTTCTATCCCGGAGCTGGATGACAAACGGGTGAACACCGTGATTTGTGTTGTTCGTCACCAGCTGCGCCATGACGACGGCATGCGTCGCCGAGAATCCCAATGCCCCCGGCCAAAACTTGGTACTCGTCAGCGTCGGCGACTCGAGGATGAAGCAGTCTCGGCTCGGATCAAAAGTTGCCGTCGTCTCGAGTCCACGCACAAAACTCCCGTGGCCGAGCTCTGTCTGGGCATAGGCGCCGTTTATCTCACCGCGACGAAGCGGTTCCAGCCATTTGACGCGCTGTTCCTCGGTTCCCATCAACTCTACCGTGTTGGCAAAGAGTGTTGTCGTGAGTCCAAAGGGGCTGTAGTTGCAGAGCGTGTAGCGTGGTGTGATCCATAGAAAGATATCGTGTTTGTGTTCGAGCTGGTCATCCCATGCGGCTTTCCCCATGCGTAATCCATCGATATACAGATCCTCTCGGCTCGTGAATGCATATCGGTCAGGGAGTACGGATGTGTTATCCGTTCCGAGAACCGCCTCGACTCGAGACCAGGCGGCTCGGCGAGCTGCTACTTTTTGTGGCCCTCCGTGGATGATGTTGGTGAGGCGTTCGACGGAAAAGGTTGTCAGCGACCGGGCTTTGGTCATCATTTCGACCTGTGGGGATTCTGGGGAGTTATTTGCCGACATTTTTGGTGCAAAGATAGTAGAGTAATAACCGAGGACACGAGGAGTAAAGTCTTCACGGTTGCATCACAGTGGGGGGGAGTGCCGGCGTCTAATAGAACTATGAGGTTCTGAGCTTAATCCTGAAATTGACCACAACCTTTCCTCCGGCCTTATCTACAGGGTGTTAAACCCGATAGTGGCACAGAAGATAGGTAACTATCAACCCTCGGTAATACCTCAATCACATTCAAAATCCCCCGTGAGAAAAATGACCCTGTCCAGTCCCCCTGCCACTGCCACGCGGAATGCATGCAGAGCCCTGGCCCACGCTTCGCCTTTTTTTCTTTTTACGAGAGCCCCCAATGCGACGCGAGCAGCCCGTTTGGGGCCAAGACTAGTGATTTTTGGCGTTCCGTGCCGTGCACTGTTACACACACACACCAACCAGCCTGCAGGCACATCTCTTCACAGCCTCCGTTCCCGGGCTCTTGACCTGGGGACCGGATCGATCCAAGAAGGGTCTAGATCCCGTGGTAGTTATGCACAGCAGGCAGCAGTGATTGCGCTAATGATATGCTTGATTTTTAGGTTGGACGCCTATCTCTTCTATTGGGAGTACACAGTAAGATGGGGGGGATGACAGCATGTGGTGTGCGGCCTGGCCTGGCTGTAGTGAAAAATCCCTCGAAATACGTGCTTACATCGAGAACATGAAAGAGGTAAACGAGGACAGAGAATTGCAGCCGACGATGCCGAGCTCATGTTACCAACGACATTGAATGAATAAAATTTTCACTTTTTTACTACGGATGCATCGGAAGTTCGGTACATTAGTTTCATACTTGTTGACGTGTATCCAGGGCAATTGTGCTGCAAAAGGATTTGCCTACCAGGTACCAACCGGAACGTACCACCACTATTGGCCGGCATACGATTGATCCATGAGAAAAAAAAAATCCTGGAATCCTGAAGAAGAAAAATTCTCTACCAAACCACGAATCCTAGAAAACTGTAATATCCTGCGAGATTGATAACCTCGGTTGTAAACGCACGTGGCGGCACAGCCCAGCCCTGCGACTGCGAGCTGAAAACCAGCAAAAAGTCGAACGCGTAACAACAAGCGCAGCCCGACTAAAAACCCGTGAGCTGACGTGACATGACTCAGACTTGGCACCTTATCTTCACGTCAAAGTTCCCTCTCGCTTCCCCGCAAATCAAAACCCACTCTTGCCCTCAACGGCCACAATGCGCTTCCGGATATTCAACACAACACGGAGATGTTCCATGGTGAGTTTCTCCCCGTTCTGCACTAGCACCAGCGAAGTCTTGATCGAGTTCTTGATCTCTCGGCCGTTCATCTCCGTGTGCGCTAGCTCGACAAAGTCGCCGTCTGCAATATCCGTGCTTCCCTGCGGGAGCATGTCGATGAAATTCTTCCATACATCTCGGCGCGACTCCTCGGTGAGGTCGTGATAAGGCAGGACGAGATCAAGACGCGACTTGAATGCGGGGTCGATGGCGCTGAGTCGGTTGGTTGTGAGGAACATGAGGCCTTGGTAGTACTCAAGGCGGCGGAGGAAGACTAATCTCTTGTCAGCGCTTACTGCCTCACTGATGGCGGGGAAGATGGGAGAGGAGACTTACTTGACACAAGCTCATTCCGATCGAGGCTCACGGCGCTGCGACTCTCAAGGAAGACATCGGCTTCGTCAAGCATCAGAGCGGCGTTCCACATCTGGCAACACTCCAAGGCCTCGGTGAGTGCTGCGTCCACCTTGGCGGGGTTTGTGCCGAGATCGCCAGCGCTGAGCACGTAAAGGGGTGTGCGGGATTTCTCGGCAACGGCTTCGGCCGTGAGGGTTTTACCAACACCCGGTGGGCCGCAGAGAAGGATGATGATACCCTTGCCTGTGATACAACATTAACATTCAAATGTGAAGAGAAAAGTTGCACTCTCTGTAATGTAGGTATGTTCTTACCCTTTTGCTTCACAAAGTCGTCAAACCCCTTAATGTTGGATCGATGCTTGGCAAAGCCCAGAATCAACTCCTTTTCCTTGTCACCGCCGGGAAGAACGAGTTTCTCATAGGGGGTCTCGTCCCAGGCCGCGTCCTTGACGTCGTCAATGTCGAAAAGACCTGTTCAAATGTCAGTGGTAAGGTCAGCTTAGGGAAGGGGGAGAACTTACACCACTCCTTGGTCCGCAAGTCAAAGCCTCTCACGCGTGGAGGGGCTAGAATGCACTCAATGGGGGTCAGTTCGTTGAACTCTTCGTGGCGTTGAAGATTGGGGTTGGTGACGACGACTTTTGCCGAGTCGGGCTTTGTGTCGTCATTCTCATTCTCGTCGTCGTCGTCGTTATCAGATTCAGAACCAGAATCAGATTCTTCTTCGTCGGAATCAGTCTCCGTCTCCAGCTTTAGAATATTCCTCGAAAGCTTGGGGATGACCTGGTTCTGGCCTTTGAAATAGCCAAACCCGTCGACAATGACTCGGCCGTCAATCTGTATTTCATCATTAGCATTTATCCCCTCGACACATGTTGACAGACTGGACCAGATTTGGGAAGAAGTCAACTCACCGGCTTGGCAATCTCCCTCATACACCCGCCGATATTGACCCAGACATACTTTTTCCCCGTGACATTCTTGACATGCATCCCTCTGAGCGCCGCCCACTTGACTCCTCTCGCCAACAACTCCTGCTCAATCTTCTCTCTCCCGGGTGCATATTCCAACGGGAACACCTCATGCTTGGTCACCAGTGTGTCTTCTTTGTACTCCATAATCGTCTTGTCGACCCTGCGCAGGCCGCAATAGCTTCCATTCCAATCATACTGACCGAGAGTCAAGCTCCAATATCCAGGCTGGTTGTTGTACGTATCATGCGGCGTGAAATCCACACGGAGTAAACGCAACGCACAGGGGCTGCCCTGTTCCGAAGAAAGCATGATACTTCCTGGCGCGAGGAACAGCCAGAGCGATTCGAAGGATACCACGAGGGTTTCGCGCGCCTTGTTCATGGCGGAAAGATGGTTTGACAGGAGCGGCTCAATCACCTGGCGGAGATGGGCAATCTCTTCCTTGATCAACTGTTGTTTTCCAGATCCAGATCCGTCACCGCCAGCAGTCGCAGTGGTGTCAGAGTCAGCTTCAGCTTCCGCCTCGGCAAAAGCCTGGAGGATTACCTCCCAGCGGTGAACGAGGGGCTTGAATGGTGGGAAAAAAGTATACGGCGCCGCATCGGGATACCACTCGGGGTACCCTGTAAAAACCTTGTCGAAAATGGCCTTGAGGCGGGGAGACTGGATCTCAATCGAGTGTGTCGCCCAGGAAACTTCCCCCTCGGGAGTCTCGGCTTTGGAAAAGCGCTGGATGATGGGGTACGCCATTCCCCGCTCCTTGAGGTGTTTTTCTTCCAGAATCAAATCTTGGAATTCAGACCATTTGGCATTTCGTGGGTTTCTGTCCGTAGAATGGTTATACAGGGCACGGATGCCAAATGTCGGTGCGCCCGCCGGGCTGGCTACCGAGGTTTGGTCCATCGTCTCTGGGAGACTTTGGATCGACGGAGTTGCTGCCATGGTGTGATTCGAGGTGGTAGGTGGTGGTGCGGTGTTGGCAAAGGGATGGATGACTGGACTGGACTGGACTGGACTGGATCACAGAACAAACTGAGAGAGGAAAAAAGGGGATGAGATGATGAATTGAAAAAAAAAACTGATTCTCAAGCACCATATATATACCTAGCTACCTCCCTCCTCACATTTCCGCCTGTTGCCGAGACAGTTGGAAATGTGGGGCAGGGCTGGGGAATCTCCAGGCAGGACAGGCAACAGCCCCATTTTTGTTGACTTGTTCGCCCGACACGGCCAATCGCATGAGACTTGCACAAGATCTTTGCAATGACACACCGATGGGGACAAACCCACTGGGCAAAGCATCGGCCCAGTTATTTCGGTCGCCGAACATAACATGGCATCCTTGCTCGATCTTAGGGAGAAATGGGGTGCACGACGGTTGTTTGTCTGCGTAAAAACTCTGAAAAGACTCAAGCTTTACCATCTGGCAAGAATGGTATCAGCCTTGGGCCACAAGTGAGCATTGTATATCATCCAAATATATAGGGTGCGAAGTAACGATGCTGGCGATACCTAACCAGTGGCCGCCTTGACATCCTCCGACTAGAAATGTGCAATGTGAACAAACACCAAACACCCTGGTGTAAGGGAATTTACAAGGTGCAACTATTGTGTTGAGTCACCTTGATGCTAATGCACATTCGCTTTGCAAAAGTTCCACGCCTCCATGTGCATCTGCATCGACAGGCGTCTTGAGGGGCCGTCCTCAAAACTGGCAGACAGTTGCGACATAAGTCAAGTAATTTGAGCCTTTCGCTCAGTGCAACTACTCAGAGGGGAGGAGGTAAGTTTAAATTACTGCTCTCATGCTACTTCTCAGTCCCATTAAAACCACATGTACGAATACAGATGCGATTTGCATGCTCAAGTGTTGTTCCCAAGAGGTGTGGGGCCTAAGCAGCCCTGTATATTGACGGAAGCATAATTTGAGAATTTTATGCGTCACTGCAAATTCTATCCCTCTAGAGGCGATGACTTGTCAGCGTACCCCGCCTTTCTGAAACCACATCCATGTGCAGCCTTTTGCTTCGCAACGTCTGGCCCCTCAGGCTGTCCTTAAGTAACTTGCGTTGCGACAACTCTGCTCTTCACCTTGCCTTTAACACTGAGGAGACACAATCATGTCTGGTTCCTTCGTTGAAAGTTGGGGTCCCGTTCGCTTGGCAAATATTGGCATTAATCGTTTTATTTCCCAAAACGAGTCCATCACAACGCTGGCAGAGGGTCATCACCCGAAGTAGGAAGTCTCATGGTTGTGAAAACAGTAATATAACGTGTGGTGCTTACAAAGAGCCCCCCCCCCTCCGATTGCACAGATGGACGCTGGCGTGCGGAGAAGGTCGACGTGACGCAACCGCGGGCTGCGACGGCACAGACCTCAACCACTTGTCGAAAAGCCTTGTTGCTGGATTGTCTACAAGGCGAGGTTGCAATGAGTGTTGATATTGGGGACGGATTGGGATGCATCTCACCGCGTGGCTGTCATCGTATTGTTTAGAACCAACTTCAAGCTGTGCTTGGACATGAGTGCAACGGTTGTCCATGTGATATGCCCTAACCACGGTGATGAGCTCTCTGCTGCCCGGGTATAAATGCTCAACACAACCCAACATTAGAATACAGAAACCGACCTGTCATCACAACAGCACTCAATTCAACAGGAACAAAATGCAGTTCGTTACCATTGCCCTGTCCTTTCTCTCTCTCCTCACCCCCGCTTTCACGGCGCCATCTCCTAAAGAGGGAGAACATGCACATGCAAATGAATTTAATTCCTTGCGGCCTCGAACCGCCGGAAATGTAAATCCCCTCCAATCTCCACTCAACCCGGGTGACCTAATGAGAGATGTCTACCTAGGTATTTGTCTGCGCCGGTGCCGGCTGGACAAACCCATGCACGGTCCTGTCCGTCGGACTGAATAACTGTCTGGAGTTGCCGGAGCCGTATTTCTCGAGCATTGGGTCGGCAGGGCCCGATCCGGGTGCGCTGTGTCGTCTTTTTGAGTGAGCCCCCTCTTTCCTTTCACCGTTTATCTGCGAGAAGTAGGGGTGAAGTGCTAATAAAATGTTTGTCCGGTGATAGTGGGAGTGCGAGCGGCACCAACAAGTGTACGGGCAGTGGGTTAGTGCAGCTACAAAATCCAGGAAACTCAGCCTTGTACAGCACGTCCAACGTGGCTGGGTATGTGGCGAGGTATATCTCGTGTGTTGAATGTACGGCCTGCACCTGATGTGTACATGCAAGGGTCGGGTGGTCGAGTTTCACTGAAATGATTAAAAGTCGAGTCTCCTTGGAAGGATAACCCTAACCGCTGCCCTTCAAAGGTTTCCCCGTCACATTTTTTTTTTTTTTGGGTTGTTTTCAGTTGAAAATAGGACAGAGCAGCAGAAGAACTGAGAAGATTGTGAACAAATCCTGTAAATTGACAGCCTGGTTAGGTAACTTTTGCCATGACATTCCTTGGCATATATCCCCACCACTCGATACAAATTGGAGTTGACGAGGCAGTCCCACATACCAGGCAGCTACATGCAGCTAATCCTTCTTTGCCCCCGGAAACCACTCAGTATGCGCATCGCCGTTTGCCCCAGAATACACCACCCTCTGTCCGTCAATATAGCAAGTATAATCCGTCACTCCCGCCGCCACTGCTGCTGCACAAAATGCCGGAAACCCCCCAATGGTTCCGGCCTGAGCACCGCGGATGGCTGTGACTAGGGCGTCGGCATCCCATTTTTGGCTTCCAAGTGTGATATGGGATAGGGACGCCATCAGGGGAAAGTCTGTAATGTCCGTCTCGCCCGTGTGGTCAAGGTAAGTCGTGACTTTGGCGGCAGTGTAGTCGATTCGGTATCGTGTGACTCCGAGGGAGGCGAGCGCCTTGACTGTCTCGGGAAAGGCAAGACCAGATGGGGAGTGGACTTGTTCCCAGATTTCACGGGTTTTGAGTATATTGGGGGACGTCATTTTATTTTATTTTAGATTTAATGTTTGGTCGGAGTTTGGAAAGGTTGACGGGAGGAAGCTAGGTCTCATGAACAGAAGAACAGCGTCTTTTCTTCAATTTATGCAGCTGGGACTTCAGCTGGCCCAGCTGAGCTCGACGCATGCAACTCGGTGGTGGTTGGCCGCGATGTTCGCCAAGGAGGATCTTATGCAACTTTCCTCGGCCGAGTCGGGCTTCGGTGATAACGGTGAGGACCCGGAGATGAGGGAGCAACATAACACTGAACGGGTAACGATTAGAATGCATTCTGGTCAACAATCGAGACGTCTGGTGGTTCTTAATATGTTATTCTTGTTTTTTTTCCTTCCGTTTTATCCCCCAGTCAAGATAATTACACGCCACAGGTGCATCAAGCAGGCCGTCATGACTTCTTGACCCGATACTCATCCGCCGCAACCGTCTCATATCCCATAATAGACGCCGTAACCGATCGATGAAAACTAACAGGCAGCTGGCGCACCGGCCTCGAACCGATGGTGGGGATCCTCCCATTGGATGCCGCGACGGCCGCGTTTTGTCTTTCGGGTATGGCCTCGACCAGGTTGGGCAACCACCTTGAGAGCAATGGCTTCATGGTCATGAAACAGGCTACACACACGGTGACGTTTGTCTCGACGCATGTCCACAGTGCGATGCAGACATTATCGAAAGTAAAGTCGGGAGATTCGGCCACAAGCGCAAGAAGATATAAGCGAACGGTGGAGATGAGACAGACGACAAAGCCGAGGGCGAAGAGGACAAATAACAAGACTTTTTGGCGCCTGGGAAACCGGACCTGGATAATGATGGGCATGGGCACCAGGTAGATGAGAAAGTCGGTAATGACGTGGAGGTACGTGTTGACCCACCACACTGCTTTGACATGGCAATACGAGTGCTGTTGCAACTCCAAGTCCCAAAACGCGTGGAGGGGAACGCATGCTGTGGCAACGACCACCATGGCGCAGACGTTGTAAACCACGACGAGGGCCAAAAGCCACCTTGCTGCCCGCCGCACCCAGGGAAAGGTCCAGATGCGGATGTAGAGGAGTAGGATGGACATTTGGGAGAACCAGAGGCTGAGGGCGTAGAAGACGATGGTGAGCCAGCCGGTCTAGGAAGACAGTTAGCACAAATTCACGTGCTGATGACCTCAGAAGACGGGGAAACATATACCTTACACATGGGCCGGAAATTCTCAATGGGAACCAGCCAGGAGTGTCTTCCATGGCCGAGTATAGCCACTGAGAAAAATGTCAGCCCCGCCGCCATGTCATGACTCTCGGGGAATTGGGTTATGTTCTCACTATGGATGAAGCACCCGCACATGATGACGGAAAAGACCTGGGCGACCAGGATAATCCAGTCCTCCCATTGCAGGACGCGCAATATCGTGACGCGTACATAGAAACGCAGCGCGACAAAGACGGTGCCAATCAGGGCGGTGATGGCAGCGCAGATGATGATGTCAATTTGGTATGATCGGTCGGTTCCACCCGGCACGCCGAGCGGCCCGGGGCCGTAGCCCGACGGCCGGGTGAACGGGGCGATAGTAGAGTTGGCGTTGTTAGTAGCATCGGCCATCAACAATTGATTGCCTCGTCTGGAGCCAAATGTCTCGGGTTTAATTTCATGTGGCGTTTTGTCCAAGGAAGAAAATCCCGACCGCTAGCTAAGCTGGTAGGTTCCGAACCCTGCTCTCCGAGCTAAGCCAAAGTGGGATGTCAACACGGAAACGGGTTAGCATTTTCATCTTCATTTCCTGGGACGGGACGTGATGCAGCGCGCACAGACGGGAATTCAGAATTGGACAGGGCTGTTCGTTGCAACAGAATGAACGTGAGAGGTTGGTCAGTTTTGAACTGTGCAGACACTTGACGATGAAGGTGACAAGGATCAGTTCGAGGAGGGGATCAGTATTTGTGGATAGACAAAAACTTAGGTGCATCGTCACAGCACCGCTACATGTATCTCCGAGAAACCTGTATATAGATCTTTTGGTCGAAATGGCGGATTGGTTAGCCATGGAACCAAGAACTGTCCTGGGCCTGACCCAAGTGACATTTCCTGCCCGACTAACCCCTGTAAGATCCTTCCCGTGAGCTTGACTTGCTTGTCACCGAGAGCAGAGTATTTCCCCATATCTTTGGCTTCATAAGAAGTCCTGACCGCTCAACTCAAATGTGAAAATTCCAACTTCTTAATTTCCAAATTAACCCGAGGATACAAATCGCTCTGTTCAGATATAACGCCTTGTGAAAAACTCTCCACAATGCGATTCTCTAGAATGAAGCTAATCGGGAACCTGGCTGAAACCCCATCCCCTCAAGAGCGAGATTCATAGCGCCACTTTGCGCCCCCGATCTTGGTGTGCTTACACTGCCAAGTCAACGCGCACGCCCTTTTTTACAGCGTTGTAATTGTGAGCGGGTTGGTGGCGTTCTTCGTCATCTCGTGCCCTCCAGGGGCCTCAAAGGTCCATGAACTCACATGCAAAGCGCTATCTACGATGTGGCGCTATGGATCTGGCGCTCAAGGGGATCAACTCCCAGACAAAAAAAAAATGGGGAGACTTGGCAACGGTTTCTTGGCAGTTCCCTTAACATCATCGAGACATTGCAACTTCTGAACTTTTAATGACATGAGTTCCATGGTGCGTGCAGCACCGGCAGATAAATGATCTGGTCCCCAATTCCAGCATACAAATGCCATTTCCCTTCCCACCACTCAGCCCTTGTAATTGACTGCATCCGGGGTTTTCAGCCGGCATTTCTAAGGTACCTATTCTCGGCAACAAAAAGCTCCAAGACCTCTAGCTGCTATAGCTGTTGGGCATTTATCCGGTGTTACTTAATGAGCTGACGTCGTCTGTTCTAGCACCGAGTACGGTTTTTAAGGACCGATATTTCGCACAAAAAAAAAAAAAACTTCATTCGGACTGTGCGTGGTCAACGTTGAGATTTGTGTCAAGCGTCGAGAGAAAATACGCCGCAATGTTGTGGTCCCTCGCCGCATCCTGCTTCTTAATCCCTGCTGTACAGGCGGGAATAATCGACCCTCGACAATCGACATCGCCGTTTGATTGTGGACAGGTGCGCGTTGACTCACCCAACACCACATACAGCGGCTTCCTGGCTGCGGATTTAGACACGGAGAGGAGATATGTGATTACGAGAACCACGAGCCAGAAGAGGCTTCTCACGAGGTTTGAGAATAACACGCTATTCACCTTGGTAAGTTCATTCCCTGCTCAAGGTGGAAGAAACCCTGCTAAACTGTCTGGTTGGATAGAATAGCAATGGCAAGAACCCGACCTTTGGCGCGACGTTTGGGTTTTACTGGGACACACCTCCGGGAAAGCCCAACTTTGCCTCTTCGGCGCAGAATTACGCATACTTTAACAGCGTTGCTGCGTCCAAGCATGGTGATAAGCCCGCTAATATCGCGGCTTCCATCAACGAGGCGGGGACCAACCCTTCCACTGGAGGCAAGCGAGACCACGAGAGCGAATCGGCGATATTTTATCTCAACACGGCAACGGGTGAGCTCACATCTCAATGGGTCAATACCGATGGATGTAAGAATAACCTCTGTCAAGTTTCTGATCACAAACATTGATCTTTTGTGATAGCTTTTGTCCCCGCATTTTTTGTTATTAACACGCAGAGACGAATCAACATTTCGGGGAACTTGACCAAATATTTCCAGGAATGGCAGGGGTCGCCAGCGAAGATTTTCTGTGCAAAGCCGACGTAGGGTCAATGACATTACTCGTCTGGTGGCTAAGGCGAAGCTGAGAGGGGCATCGACAGGATCAGGTCTTGGCTTTCAGTGGGGTGCAGGTGATGGCGCTTTTCTGATTAGGCAGTCGACAGTCGACGCCCAATGAAGAGGGGAAGAGAGGGGCGAGTTCAAAAAGCACCACTTAGTAAGCTTAGGCAACTGCAAACAACATGAATCACATCTCGTAAATACTTAACGTTACCTACCTACCTAACGCTACCTCTCGAACATTTGACTTAATACTCAACCAAGACAATACGAAAGGACAATATGGCCGCAACTAAAGAGGTTGTCGAAATGGGACAGCGGGAATTCCATTTCCCCGAGAACACCTCCTTTTACGCCTCTCAAGTTTACCAGCCCCTCGCTCCCTCGCCTCCAGAGGAGGAAGCAGAGTTTTCAATCCGCCTGCTGCAAGCCGTTCCGCCTGATCCAACTCAACCACCAGATGCTCCTCTCCAATTCACGTTGCATCAGCCCATTCCGCTATCATCCACTATTGTCACCCCTAACACTACTGCAACCAACCCCGACTCCCCTTCTCCTTCTTCGTCGTCGACAAAACGCTACCCTTTCATCGCCATTTCTTACCGGGCCGGAAACCCCTACGAAACCACGCCCATCCTAATAAACAACCAACCCTTTAACGCATTCCGTTCTCTCGCTCTTGGACTCCATCGACTCCTCGCCAGTCTTGGTCGAGAAAAGGGAAATCTCGAACTCGAAGAGACGCTATATATCTGGGCCGATCAAATCTGTATTAACCAGCGAGATTCTTCCGAAAAATCCCAACAGGTCGCACGCATGCGTGATATCTACGAGGCTTCTGCTTGGACTTATGCATGGCTTGGTCCTGGTGAGAATATCGATCGTGGCTTACACGGGATAAATCGTCTCGCTTTTGTGCAGGAAACCATCTCCGATGCGATGGAAAGTGTGGGCAAATCCTACGAGGATATCGATAATGTCGCCAACGGGGAGATTTATTCCTGGGTTGCCGCCGGATTGGAAAGGCTTGAGGGACTAGAGGTGGACTGGCGGGGGGTTAAAGCGCTGCTGGATAATGAATATTGGACGCGCGGTTGGATCTACCAGGAGATTACGGTATCGCCAGACGTTACGTATAATACCGCGTCATACGAAAACGATCGGGAAGGACTAGGCAGGGCGTTCAAGTTGCTGAGTTTGATAAGGGCTTCTCTGCGTTGGGATTTTGAATTTCACGCGGGAAGTGAGGACGAGAAGTTGGTGCCGAAGTGGACACGGGTCAACGCGCCGGATATCGACAAGATGGTTGTATGGGCGAACCAGCTAAAGTGGCTGCATGGCTACGACCTCGACCCCTTCAGGTTCGTCCTCGAGGCGAGCACGGAATGGAAAGGGAGCAAAGGATTCATCCTGCACGAGCTGATGCTTGCCTCGCGCCGGTCTGTCGTGTCGGACCCGCTCGACAAGGTCTATGCGTTTCTGGGCCTGGCCTCGTCGCGCTACGATATCACGCCGAATTACCACCCCTCCCAAACAGTGGAAGACGTCTTTGTCGAGGCCACGGCCCAGTGGATCAAAGTGCACGAGGCGCTCGATATCCTTTCGTTTGCCGAGGAGAGGACCGACGATTTGGGTTCCGCACTGCCATCATGGGCTTGCGATTGGACTTATAAACACCCCACTGCGAGTCTCTGGTATCGCTGGCGGAGTGATCCCCGAAGGCCCCGGGCGTCGGGACGTATTGGCTTTGTGCCGCGTTTCCTACCGCACGAGGGAAAAGACGCCCGCGTGTTCCCCATTGTGTGTATCAAGGTGGACACAGTTATCGATGCTGAAACTTCTGCCGGTAGACCAGTGCTTCAGCATGATTCCTGGGAACAGGCTCTGGCTTCATGGGCGAGGATTGCAGGGCTCGAGGTTGACCGCGGGTATAGCGAGATCAACAATGCGAGCTACCCCTATGTCGAGGGCAGTTCTCTCGCTGTGGCATTTTGGTCTACGGTGCAGAGGGGGATAAAGACGCCGAAAATGATGCGGAAGTTTTGGAGGAGGCTGGAAATAAAATTGGGTGGGGAAGTGGATGGGGAGAGCGAGGACTCGGAGGAGGAAATAGAGGCTGCCCTCATGGACGACTATATCCGGTATAGGTCTTTTGGAAATGATGGCGAGGAGGATGAAGAGTGGGAGGACGTTGAGGATGGGGAGGATGGGGAGGATGGGGAGGAGGAGGAGTCTACCGGTGAGAGCCAGTCAAGCGAGGCCAGTGAGATTGATCAAGTTGAAGATGAAAAGGGTGATGCAAGCCAAGATACTGGACTTCAGGCAGAGGTAAACGCCGATACAAACGAGCACCTCTCGAAAGGGGATGTGGCAGAAGATAATGCAACGTCTTCTAACCGTGAGGAGACGGAAGCCGAAGGCGAGGACGGTGATGATGACGAGGGCGAGGACGAGGACGAAGGCAACAACGAGGACGATAAAGAAGACGAGGGTGGTGAGGGTGACGAAAACGATGACGAGGACGAAGGAGACGAAAGAAAGTTACCCACATACGCAGACAACGGTTCGGGCTTCTCACAGCACCACCTCGCCATGTCGACGTTGTTTGACAGGAACTACCTCACCAAGGCCGGGTGGCGATTCCTTCGCTCGCCAAAAGGGTACTTTTGCCTGGCGAAAAGGGACGTGCAGGACGGGGATATCATCGCTGTAGTCATTGGGTCGGACATGCCCTTGATTCTGAGACCTTATCTTGACGGGTATAAGCTCGTGGGGGAAGTCTATGTGTACGGGATCATGCACGGTGAACTAGTCAAGGACTTTAAGGAGCCGGGAGAGGAGGGATCTACGGCTGAATCGGTTCTGCTGTATTAGTCTTATTCCAGTTGACGCAGGGCGCTCTGCTTGTCACCAGGGGTGTTTCTCTTCCTCGTTGGGGAAAGCAGAATCAATCTATCTCGCTTTCTTATGTCAGTATTACATACTATCCAGCAACAATTAGATGCAATCGGGTATGGTGTAGCGGTAACATCGCTGACTCTCAACAACGAGTGTCTCAGCAGCCCGGGGTTCGACTCCCCGTATCCGAGAATTTTTCTTACCAGAACCTTTTTTTTTGGTTTCTAAGTTTTGCCAGGCTCACTTATGTCAGGCCACAATCCAGCGAACATCATTTTGTACCACACGGAAGGAACCTTGTGTTTTTTTTTTCAATGATTACGTTGTTGAAAGAAGAAATTCTTCATGACACGCGTGGGTGTCCGGTTTTCTTCATATCGAGTTCCCTGCATTAAGCTTAGAGTAATACTCCAGGCACACCCCACACAGTCTCCAGACTATATTGGAAGCAAACCGAAAAAGAAAGAAAAAACTGTTGCAAACTATTCCACACCCCAGAACTAAGCCGCCGCCGTAACACCCTGCCGGATACTTTCCAGCTTCACCTTCAGCTCGTCCCAAACCCGCCGCTGCAGTGCCTCTCCAGTCTTTCCTTTTAGCAGCCCGCGATTCGGCTGCGTGATCTTGCAATCGGGGAGATATTGTCCGTGGGTGTCCACTCCTGCACTGGCTCCATACGCCAAGGTGCGGGCGCCGACTTCTACGGGACGCGCAACCGCTTTGACGGCAATTCTGGCAGCGCGAGATTCATAATCGCGTCCGAGCTGGCTACCGCAGAACCTAGCAACATAAATACAGTCAGTGGCCGGTCATGCATCGGGACTGATGTTCATGTTCAGGAATATTGCACGTGAAAGAAGGTGGACTTACCCCGGAGCAACAGTGTTGATGATAACCCCCGTAGATTTAACAGGGTAATACGCCGCCATCTCCCGAATGAACATCATGAGTAAAAGCTTCGACGTGTTATACCGATCCATCATGTTTAGGGTTTTCGAATCTGAAAATGCCTCGAGCAGTTTCCCCGGCGGCGCGTTCCGTTCTTTGAACGCGGCAGATTCGTATAACTCGGACCCCGTGGCGGTAAGGTGCGTGTGTACTCCATATTGAGAATAAGTCTGTCGCAGTTTCGGGTGGATGAGAAAGGCCAGCAATGCTAGGGAAATGACATTCGTGGTGATGACCTCCTCATTGTCTTCGGTTATGTGGAAATGTCGTCGGTGAACACCCGCGTTGAGCACGATGGCGTCGAGCCGGGGTAGATCCCTTTGCACTCTGTCGGCAAAAGCTTGCACCGAGGCATACGATGACATGTCGAGGTGCCATATGTCGAAAATGTCCGGGGAGCAAAGAGTCGACTTTTGGATATCGGCTGCGGCGGCTTTGCCCTTTTCAATGTTGCGACAGGCGAGGATGATTTTGGAGGCTTTCAGTTGCGCCATCCATCGACATGCCTCGAGACCAAGACCGGCGCTGGCACCGGTGACGATGATGGTTCGGCCCTCAAATGATTCGGTCGGAATTGGGGGTTCGTGGATGAACTGGCGGTAGATGAAGCCGGCGAGAAGCGACATGTTGGGGTCTAAACTAGGTATTCAACTGATGTGATCAAATGTTGTCGGGTGTGGGCTCTGTTGAAGGCGAACAGGACAATTGTGAGAGCGACTTGACCTTTAATATATCGGAGACATTTCACATTTACACCCCGTTGTCTTCTTTTCCTGTCAGACACATCGCGCTCGGACCGAGGGGAGCGAAACCGATCGATGACTGCATGGGAGGGTAAATGTCACCATGCCGTGGCATGTACGCCGAAATAGGTAAACGAGCATCAAGGGAACCACGGATTGGCCCGTTCTAGAGGTTGGACCCTGCCGTGCAACCCGGGGAATCCGTCGGCTTTAAGACCCCCCAACCATACATAAGCTGAGAGTTCAATGTTCATTGTTGACGCGCACCTCGTTTACTTTCTTTAACGAATTACTTCGAAATTCTTTGCACGTCCGTTTACCGTTCCCGGAAAGTTGATGAGTGTCCGAGATGAGCTCTGGCGCATTCTCCGTCTTTTCTCTCGACGGCGATAAGAAATCACGGGCTTATGGGCGACGCAAGCCTCATTCCAAGACTAATTTGGGATGTCTCGTATGCAGGGGCAAGAGAGTAAAGGTACGGTATCCCGACTGCCTGCACATGCATCAAATCCATACATGACCGCTGACGATAGGTCCAAGTGTGACGAGGTTCGGCCAGTCTGCCGACGCTGCCAGAGAAATAACCGGGAGTGTGTCTATGGCAACCCTCCACCTGCCGTATCTGTCTTGGACGCAGTCACTATCAAGCCGTTTCCGGCAAACGAGCAGCTCCTCTCCCACTTGGATGCATTCTGGACCGAGATAGTCGGAACTCCCCGGACTGGTCCGATTCTTTCCCTGTTCCGCTCCAGCTCCCTGCTTCGCAATAGCATGCTCGCTTTAGCCGCTAGTCATCTCCGCCACGTATCGCCGAGCTCGTTCCAGATTCGCGTTACCGAACATGTCCAGATAGCGAGTGCCATCCGAGAATACCGAGAAAATCTTGACACGTCGCAACATGCTCTCGGTCGAGACGGAGCAGATGCCTTGCTCGCGAGCGCCGTCATGATCAACATGCTTGCCTTCACCCTTCCCGCCAACGACCTCTCCGGAGCCGGAAACGACAGCGCCGCCAACCCTTTGTCATCGTGGGTGTTTAGCGACGCCGATGATCGACTGGGGTGGTTTTCACTACAAGCCGGACTTCGACATGTTCTTATCCATAGAACAACCCAAATGGATGAGACGCTAAAAGTTATGGGCAAGATCTTTATAGGAGTCGATGCCGACAGTCGGACTTTTTCGGGATTGGCAGAAGCGCAGGGCATTACATTTCCCGAAACATGGAAGAATTTCTTTGGTCTCGAAGACGGCTCGAAAACTGGAGGGCTATCGTATCGTGCACTAGTTGGTGTTGCGCAACAGCTCCGCGCGCACGCAACCTCAACGTCAACAACAAGGACGACAACAACGATGAATGGAAGTAGTAGTAGTGTCCTGCATTGCTTTCGCTTCGTAGCAAAAGTCCAAGGCCAGTTTTACACAAGGCTTCACAACCGTGATCCCAAAGCGCTTTGGCTATTGGGCTATTGGCTGGGGAGTATGCGGAAATATCCCAGGTGGTGGTGCTCTTCACGGGTGGAGCGGGATTATCAGGCCATTTTACTTTGGTTGAGAGAGCAGACATTGGAAGGAGAGCAGTGGGAGGCGATGATGCGAGAGTTGGAGAAAATTGCCAGTGTATAACTGTGGACAGTAGACTAAGAGCCAAACGAGGGGATAGATAGCTAGAGAATAGAATTCTGATTTCCGTGAGTACCTACGCAGACAAGTCAACTAGAACTAGAACAGAGTTTGTCCCAGAACTCCACAACCATACCTACCTAGGTAGGTAGTGAACCTCACATACATTAACATGGTTAGTATCAGTCACTTTGTGGTCTAGACTCCAAGGCTGGAGAAGTGTGTTGGGGGCCAGGCTCAGGGCCCTGCCGTGGGTAATTGGATGCATGTAATTTGGCTACAGATATTAAAACGGTGTTGTCATCATTCAGATAAATGACAGTCTTCAGCCCTCGGTACCAGATATTGACACTAGGCAGAATGGAGAGAAAAAAGGATTAGAACTACGAACTCTCCCGCAATGTCATTTCCCCCCACTCTCAGTCTTTCGTGCGTTGATTGGCGACTTGGTGTTAACTTGTCCGTATAAAATGGAACCACTAACCATCACCACAACCATCGTCGGCCTTCTTGCCGCAACAGGAAAAGTCGCATCCCTTGTCGACGCCATTTCATCAATCCGACATGCGCCCGAAGCCGTAAGCGCAGCGAGAACAGAGGTTCGCCACGCAGAAATTGCATTGCGCTCCATGCAATCCTTCATCGAGAATCTTGACGTATCGCCATCTCGACAGAAGATGATACAGGTTGACGATCTACGCGTTATATTGGCTGATGCAATGCTGGCGTTTTCTTCGTTCGAAAGCCTGTTGCTTCGCATGGCGGGAACACGCCCGATTTTATGGTATTTGTACCAAACACGGCTGGAAGAGCATGTGAATAGGATACAGCGATACAAGTTATCGCTTACTCTTATGCTGAGTGTTTTGCAATGGTAAGCATCTCAATAACTGGACAATGATAAAACCGAGGGTGAGTTGTCACTGACTGTCAAAGCAACTCGGATGAAGAGGCGCAACAGGATCGACGGCGGCTGGAAATGTTAATCGAAAGGGTTTTGGCCGAGAATTCAGAACTTGGTCAAAAGCTTCACCAGTCTGAGGTCTGCTCTCGTTTACGCACTACCATAGTCCCTACCATTCGCGAGAGCCGTCACATGGACCAAGCCAGCGCCCGCGACCAAACTCCAACGAGAGAAATTATCCCACCAACAACAGTCAGCGAACAAGCAGCCATCATACGCTTCGCCTTCGAGCCCGTACTCCAAGCCTCGCGCGTATACTTGCGCCATGAGCAGCGAAATGAATGCGACATGTCCTTTGGCAGCAGTGCGCAGCGCTCTCACGCATGGTCGGAACTCGCTGGATGTAGCTTGGCGGATATTTCCATCTTGTCGGTAATTGCCATGCCGTTGACCACTGCAGATATCGCCACAGGTTCGTATCATTATACGGTTACGGATACACGGGTAACTAAGGGTGCGTTGAAGAGATTATTTGGTCGAGATTGTCCGATGGGAATCACGGGGGATGGAGAGTATCGCGTTCTTGTCCCTAGACGGGGACCGCGAGCCGCCATCTTTGGGCCAGATTATTAGTTCAACCACAGTTGGGCTAGATGTTGATTTTTTTTTTTTTGTTCCCTAATTTGGGCTGCAGTAGCACAGCCGTGATCCCAGATACTTAGGGCGCTGAATTATCAAACCAAGTCATACCAGCTCATGCTGGCCGCAGCAACATCTACAGTCCAACCACTCAAAGATTATTCACGCGGTACTCCACAACTTGGCTGCGGTTTCTGGGCCCGGGATTCATTCTATTTTGAGGGCTTGATGATGTAAATTTGTAACCCTAACAGCCAAGTTTCAAGGCTTTGTATGTTAAAACTGAGGCCTGAATATCCTGCCTTTCTTTCAGGGTTGGATTGTACACCGTAAGCCTGGTGAGGTCCAGTGCTGCCGACACCCGTTGCAGGGATACTGAGGTACAGCATGTGCTTGTGGCTCGTGCAACCGAGCTAGAAAATTGTGAGACGAGGAACAAAATGACACGAATTCTTACGAGAGTGCAAAATTTGGAGATGAACAATAATCAACCTAATCAGCCAGGCTGGATGTATGCGCACCTTGATGCCTGATACGCTGAAACTTCTCAACTTGTGACTACTTTGCATATTGAAGACGTCATTTCTAGTCACGGAAGCGGTCCAGGTCTTGTCCTACGTTGGCCGAATATTTCCCCGGGGCGCAACAGTTGTCCCATAATCGCCGAAAGTCACCCTGAGCAAACAAGCAAGATTCCGAGGCATCATCTTGATTTCATATTCTTACATTCAGGGCAATACTGAGCAAGCCTTGAGGCCAGATAGCGATATTCTGAGGCGAGAGTCCCGAATACGTGTACACGTGTGAAGAACGCTGGCCACCTCAGCATCTCATTCATGTACAACTCAAACAGGGACCAAGCGGAAACTCGAGCTGTCTGGCCGCAGTCTGAGGCTATATAAAGGGCCCGGAATTTGCCCATGCACCTCAAGGTTTGCTACAAGACATGAGTCTAGCACCCAACATTGTCAGCAGCATCCAACCAGCGAACCGCGACAAGAGCCCTTGACACGTCTAAGGATGGGAGGATTTAAAAAATGCCAGAGGTGCAAAGACCTCTCACTTGAATGCGGCCGGAAGGGGAAGGACGACAAGGAGCCATGTGGGGAGTGCAGGGTTAACGGAGTGCCATGCGTAGTTTCTAGTATGTATCAATGCCCCTGTGACTGCAGCCGAGAACATACCTACTTTGCTAACCAGAAATTAAGAGGTTGGCGGTTGGGTCTTTGAACAGCCGCAAAACGACATGGAATATCCAGACCACCAACAGCCACGGGCCAGTCAGGAATTCCAAGGCGTGAGCGGCTGGTGCGAAGAACAACCGCAAGATGAATACGATGTTCTTCCGCCTACACCGCCTCCACCGCCCCGCCCGAAACGCGTCCGTCAATCCAAGAAGAAGCAACCAGAATTGTGGAATACCGCTGGACCTCCTGATCAGAATATCCAGTCCCCGGTCCAATCCCAGCTTGGTGATGTTGAGAGCGGCCGATTCCCTACGCCTACAGCTCCGGATGCTACCAAAGGTTCGGTGTTTTTCAGAAGGTACAAAGAAGTTGAGCGCAACACTACCGCCAGATCAAGAAACCGCCTGGTCATGCAGCGGACACCCAGTCCCCAACCCGGGATTGGGATTCTACCGCTGATGGCCGGGCCACCGCAAACTCCCAGCGCCCCAGCCGGATCCGAGTCTCCATGGTCATTGAATCTTTTTAATCCTGTTGGGAATGACCCTTCAGCTGCTGAGGGTGACGTGAACACGATGGATTTTTTTGACGAGGAAGCATGGGAAGGCGGTGATGGCCAACAGAGTGGCTCGGCAGGTCCAACATCGAGTAGCAGCCTCCCGGTCTCTACAGTAGCACACAGCTCCTCTGTGCCTGACCCTGCAACTTACTACAACAGCCCTGACCAGAGCGACCCTTACACCAGCGACCCTTACCAGAGTAATCCTTACGACAGCAACCCGTACGACAGCAATCCTTACCAAAACAACCCTGACCCCCCCAACCCTTACGACACCAACCCTTACGCGCCAGATCCCAACAATTTGCCCTATACCCCAGTTGTGGGCAGCGGCACATGGACTGTCCCCGTGCCCGTCAGGATTCCGGGTCAAGGCGGTGGAAGCAGCGGGAGTGGCAGTCAGTCACGTCATCACCGGCATGACAAGAACAAGTCCAAGTCTAAGGAGAAGGACAAACATAAGCATAAGGGGAGCAGCAAGTCTGATCATAAGAAGAAAAAGTAGTCGGGAGCAGGAATTGAGTCTATGGAAGGAGATGTATAGTTTAGTTGATGGGTATGACAGATTTTTTTTTTTTGGGCGGTCCATTATGATCGAGATAGGCAAAGCCCTATGTGGGTTCTCGCATCAAAACCTTTTGCCACTCCAGCACCAGGCCCCCGATGCCAATAAAAAAAATTGGGGGCGAAAAAGATGGATGTTGTATGCTGTTCTATTCCCCAATCCAGCACCTGGGCGATTACGGAATTCAATACTAAGATATCTTTACCTTATCTATATCCTTCAATTCATCAATGGTCGGATGGTGTAGTTGGTCATCACGTCAGTCTAACACACTGAAGGTCCCCAGTTCAAGCCTGGGTTTGATCATGTTTCATATTTTGAGATGGCGTGTATTGCTTGATAGACATTGTTTTCTTTTTTTGCGTGGATCAAGACTATGAGGTGATGCGGCAAAGTCAGTCAGTGTGAAGCTCGGCATCTTGGGATAGTGTTCGTGAATGGTCGTCAGAGCTGTCTCGTAATCGAGAGGGTCGTGGCCACCCCCACGGCTTCGCCCTGATTGGCCACATGCCCACCAGCCCATCGCGTTCGTGCATAAATAGCCGTCTAGTCTCCTCTTCTACTCTGGACTTCGCATCTCTTCCTTCCCCTGCTAGTTTCGCCCGCGGCTATCACGGAGGCAATTCGAGTCCTTTCCCGAGGCACCTGGCTGTCTTCTCTATCCCCTTTACCCTGCAGCGTCGCGCCCAAGTTTTGCGCCGGTATGTCGCGCAACCATCAATCCAACCCCCCACAACTCCCTATCATCTTCTGAACCTTCAATCCAACCCTAGATATGAGTCCGACTCGACATCAACCTCAACCTCAACTCCAGATGCCGGCTTTCGTCTACCGCATAAGCAGTCGAGATCGACAGCCGGATACCTCCTCCACGACACTCCACCTCGCACTGTTTCCCGAGTTTTGATCTACCTGCCTGCTACGGTCCTTCTCTTGGAGGCGACTCCATGTCTGCCTGGTGGATCCCTGGCGCAAATTGTCAGGACCTGCCCGTCCTGACCAGTCACAGAAATGCCGCACGTATCGACAGCATTGATGCAAAGACACCTCGCTTCGTTGGCTGCAATCATCTCGCTCCAACAGCTCCATGCCTTGTTCCGCCACTCGAGAATCCCACCATGAAACGAGAATGGAGCTTCCTAGCCGAGCAACCAACATCACAGGCAACAACGCTCTATCTGCTGATAAAGATGCACGAGACTAGGTAGTTTTAGTGACGCCTGGCCAACTATCTCAGCCCATAAGCACTTTTAATGGATCTCGAGCGGTTGGAGAGAACCTATCACATGTGGGCTAGCCTCACACATGTTTGCCGCTTGAATTCATTGCTTGTTTCGCCACATACCTAATCATAGAGTAGAAAGTTGCATTGCACTCCCAAAACCCAAGGCAGGCGATTACAGAGGTGCAACGGTTTGTATAAATTTACCCCGTCTCCCACACCCTTCCTGTGGCACGCTATGAAAGAAGAAATGAGTGAGCTGCTTAGTCCTTGCCATCCTCTCTTCTCTGGGAATCCTTTAACTGACCGTATCCCAGAGCCGGATGGTTTCATCGTATGCGCCCGATGCGAGAAGTTTCGAATCGTAGGAGAAGGCGACTGATGATACATCACGTTCTTCATGACCCGTAAGCGTCTGCTGGAGCTGCCACGTAGCCGTATCCCAGAGCCGGACGGTTTTATCGTATGCGCCCGATGCGAGAAGTTTCGAATCGTAGGAGAAGGCGACTGATGATACCCCACGTTCATGACCCGTAAGCGTCCGCTGGAGCTGCCACGTAGCCGTATCCCAGAGCCGGATGGTTTTATCGTATGCGCCCGATGCGAGAAGTTTCGAATCGTAGGAGAAGGCGACTGATGATACATCACGTTCATGACCCGTAAGCGTCCGCTGGAGCTGCCACGTAGCCGTATCCCAGAGCCGGATGGTTTTATCGTATGCGCCCGATGCGAGAAGTTTCGAATCGCAGGAGAAGGCGACTGATGATACCCCACGTTCATGACCCGTAAGCGTCCGCTGGAGCTGCCACGTAGCCGTATCCCAGAGCCGGACGGTTTTATCGTATGCGCCCGATGCGAGAAGTTTCGAATCGCAGGAGAAGGCGACTGATAATACCCAATCTTCATGACCCGTAAGCGTCCGCTGGAGCTGCCACGTAGCCGTATCCCAGAGCCGGATGGTTTTATCGTATGCGCCCGATGCGAGAAGTTTCGAATCGCAGGAGAAGGCGACTGATAATACCCCACCTTCATGACCCGTAAGCGTCCGCTGGAGCTGCCACGTAGCCGTATCCCAGAGCCGGATGGTTTTATCGTATGCGCCCGATGCGAGAAGTTTCGAATCGCAGGAGAAGGCGACTGATAATACCCCACCTTCATGACCCGTAAGCGTCCGCTGGAGCTGCCACGTAGCCGGCCACGTGTGATTAGAGCTTGCATAATTGTTCACCGACCTATGAAGAGTGCGTTAGCCTTCAACTTCAATCGTATTGGCAGCCATGCTGGGGAACTTACATTGCTCCCCCTAAACCAAACATGGACCAATCTGCCTCGGCTGCTGTATCTGGAATGTCATCACTCTTGCTGTTGATCTCGGGTTGAGTTCCATCCTCTGAATCCCTGTCCGAGTCTCTCAAACCATCTTCACACTCTTCGGCTATGCCCAAAGAATGAGATTGCATTTCACGAGTGGAATTGTCCCCCGTGTCGACCATAGAGCTTGCTACTGAGTCGTTTTCCGAGTCCTTGCCGTCCTGCGTGGACATGAGCCGGATTGTAAGGAACATTAGAACTTGCAAGTGTGACGCCACGTGGCGAGCCATCACTTCGGTGGGCTGACTCTTATCATTAGTAGCACCAGCGATAGGATTGATGCCTTGGTCTCCACCGTCGTTTCGGCGCGCCCGCTTTGGAAGTGTTTCCAGATCGCCCTCGACGCGGAAACAGCACAAAGGACAGATACCTGGTCGTCTCCGTGCTTGCCTTTTGCTCAGATGCACAATGGCTCCAAGCTGTTTCTCGTCGAAGTTGTGTACGTCCTTGATATGGGTATAGAGCTCTTCTTGACGATGGAAGTCGTCGGGGCGGTCATCTTGACAAATAACACAGGTCCATGAAAATGGGAGGTAGACGTCCCGGTGCCACGTCGGGCTATGTTCGGACATGTGTTCATGCCATGTTGTGAACGTAGAGAAGAACCGTAGTGACTCCTGGCATCTTTCCGAGATGCAGACATAGGGTTTCAGGTCTTTGTCAACGTGCTTCCTGGGGGAGGCGTTCATCGGCCATGTCAGTTGAAATTTTTGGCCAAAGCTACCAGTGGCTCATGTACGTACCTCCATTCATCCCCTTCGAAGATACTGCGTTGGTGGGTTTCCGAGCACCACTCACAAGTGATGAAATTGGAGCTGTTCATCGGCTGTAGTGCTTTGGGATAGCCTACCATGTTGATCTGGATGGAGGACGTCTCCCGCTTTTTCGACCCAGCTCGGGATGGTGTGCCACTGATGTGGCGGTAAACGAGTTGCGAGTCGACTGAGGATACGTCTGACCAAGGCGTGGCTTTTCTGGACACGCCAGACGCGAGCCGATCCATGATCTCGGCCATCTGGCGATACTGGTGTTTGGCTGCACCCAAACCCCTCTCGGGAGCTGGAGGCACCCAAACATTCGCGTCTAGCTCCTCTTCCTCCGTAATAGCTGGAAGAGCGTCAGGTACCGGCCCCGGTCGCCGTTGCTGAAGTTGAGTCTGGCGAGCCTGGTGAGAGACGATACTTTGATATCGCTCAGCTATCGATCGCCCTAAAAGGTCCTGAAGTCCATCGCTAGCGTCGGGATACAAGCTTTTGACCATGCTATGCGCTTTTTCTTTAAAATCATTGTATTTTGACATCTCTGTAGGCGTTCTCGCTGCGAGATTCCGGGTTGACGATTGCCTGATGGCTATACCGAGACGGTTCAGTTTGTCAATAGCTCCGTCAACGGCTGCTAGAACGTCTACCTCGGCCGCTGATACGTCATATCCGTAAGGGTCGCTATCCTTGGTCTTCTCCGCCAGTGGAGGGTTAGAACTCTGGTCGATCACGCCTTGTAATTCAACAACTGCAAATGACCAGGTCAGAGCGCGCTGCGTCGCTATGGTCCGTCAAGTCTTACATCGAAAAAGGTTTGTTTTCAAGATTCCCAAAAGCCGGAGTGTGATATCTTGTAAACTAGGATGGCGCCTCAGTTTGCAGTCGAGGCAGACGGCCGGCTTGGCGAAAACTCCCAAGTATCCCGTCCAGGCTGCAAATCGTTGCTGTCGCTCCTCGAACCGGCGGAGATGGCTGGCCCCGGAAGCCTCAAGTAGCTGCTGGCCCCGCCTGAACAGACCCTCGCATTGTTCTGCCACACTCAAGATGGGCTCTGGCTGGTCGTCTGGCGTCTCTGGGATACTTGACGCCATCTCAGCTCCAAGATGAATGTAGGCTTGATCGGGCTGGTTGAATGTACCGTTCTGAAACGACGCTTTGGTGTAACTAAAGAAATGAGGGCTTATGAAAGGGGAGTCTATGGGGAAGAAAAAAAAAAACTGTGGTCGCCAAGTGGCCTGTGCCGGCTAACGCCTGAGGCACCTCAACAGAGTCGGATGACTTCTGAAAAAGAGGGGTTAACTAGCGGAAAGGACCGGGCTATTTGGGACCGATGCCCAATCCCAAGGCCTTCCCATCCCGGAGTCACCTGAGTGGCTTTTTGGGGGTTCCGGACCCCTCATTTTCCCTGACGCGGAAATGCCTAACTCGAGCCCAAGATCACACAACTCTCCATCTCGAATTGGGCCCGACAACATCGCGCCCCCAGCCAGGGACATGGCGTCGTCTTTGAATACTCTTTATGAGTGGCACATACTTCAGAGTATAGGATCAGGCGTCTTAGGTAGACTTGCGAGGTGCAAGCCTACAGGCAACGAGGGGGCCATTCGATTCAACTACGATTTCGCCAACGACAACAACCTCGAGTTCCTCGAGACGGAGCTGCGGTACGTCTTCTCACACAAGCAAGTCTCTGCCGATTACGGCACCCAGTTCCCCGAGCTACAAGATAGCCTCACCAAGTTGTGCGACTTTCTTGAGACAGCCGTGAATTTATCGCTCATAGCTTCTCAAAACACCGGCGCCAAACCTCGCGTGCCATACCCAAACCTCCAAGCCCTGTTACACTACCTCGACCATGAGGCAGGAGAGGACCAGCGCTGCGACTTGGATTTGGTCCATGGCCCTAATCCCACCATCTTCAAGATTAGTCAGCCTTTGGAGGTGAAGAAAGCCTTGAGTGCAGCAGAAAGTTGTAATGAGCTCATAATCCAGCCCCGGGACAGCAGCTCCGGTAACCCCGGCCCCTCTTTTCCCTCATCTCAAGCTGTACCGAGCATCGGCCCACTACGGGAGCAGGGCGATCAAGTTCTAAGGGCTCTCTTGGCCAAATTTTCGCGTTGTACGGCCACCCATGAGGTCTTGCTTCACCTGGCCCAGCTCCCAGAACTGGCGCAACCTCTTTCCGTGGTGAATATGTTTTTGCCGTACTGCTCGGATCTGGGACCTGGAAGGTGGCAGGAGGCCCAGTGTTTACCTTTTAAGTAGGTCCTCGGATACTCCAGATCCTACCAAGAGGACAGCTGAATTTGGGTTAACACTAGCACCAGAGATCAGTTTTCCATCAGGGAGGTGCAGAGTTTGTGTGGCGATCTCCAGAGATTCGATAGGCACAAGATATTCTCTCTCGTCATCAAGAGCCGCGGCGTCTTCAGCGTTGGCGAGCCCACACCCTCAGCGTTATATTCGAGCCCCACGTCGCTGCAGCCGCTCCGTACCCACATCGAGCGCGGTGCGTTCCTTCGGGACGATCGCACGCAAACGCGGCCTCCGGATTTCTTCACCCCGGCACAGAAACATGCTATTGCTCTTAGGCTTGCCCGATGTCTTGTCGACTTTTTCGACTCTACGTCCGCCTCTCCTGCCTGGAGCCTGGGAAAGGTGTATCTTGCTCAAGCTCCGGGTCGGAAGGCAGAGGAGAGCGAGATATACGTGACATTCGAGTTCGGGAAGCAGACATCTCTTGACGCGTTGGTAAAAATCGGAAACACAGTTCTCCTTGATTTTGCGCGACTCTTGTTGGAGATTAACAACGGGAGCGAAATCAAGCTCTCGGACAGCGACAGAGATCCCATTTACAACTGGGCTGATCTGTGCGTCCAGCTGAAAGATGCAGAGAGACACGGAGATGGGATGTATCTTTCGGCCATCAAAGGGTGTCTTTACGTACACTGCGATATTCGGGGAGGCGAAGATCTCCAGGCCCTATTGAGGGAGCATTTTTACGGCCAGGTCGTGGCCCCGCTCGAGGCCGCTGTGAGCCCGCCTAGCTCCCAGGCTGCCCGGACTGCCCGAGCGGGTCGAGGAACGCCGGCTCTGCATGAAGTGGTTGACAGGTGAGATGGATTGATTGGACCTGTCCGGTTAGACAGTAAGCTAATTACCTAGGCAGGTCTACCGATAAAACTCGAAAGCGAATGGCCATTTTCCGGGCATCGGAAGTGACACTTCGAGGCGGGGATACAGTTTCAGACATTGTGCACAGAATAATATCAAAGCATACCACCGACCAAGAGGAGACGGCCTCTAAGCCCGTTGTCCAGGACATTACGGATCTATTCGCCACCAAAACGAGGATCAAAACCACTGGCAGAGGAACGGCTCTGATTATGTTCCCCGGCCCGGTACCGGAGCCTTTTCAACATGTTATGCGTGGCAAAACAGCAAAACTTCTCGCCGACACGACGGGGCGGAGTACGATTTCCATGGAGGTGGATGCCAAATTCATCGGGATGACGCAGCTGCATGGGCTACCACCAGATGCTAAACACAAGGCAGAGTACGTCCCCATGAGCTGCTCTGTCCTGAATGCTTCAAAGGCGGAGAAGGCTAATTCTGAGAATACAGCGTCGTTGCCATCCATGGTCTCAACGGCCATCCATACGGGAGCTGGCTCAGCAAGTCGGACAGCCCGCAGATGTGGCTGAAGGATTTCCTGCCCGAGGACGCGCCAAACTGCCGAATTTTTATTTACGGTTACGAGTCCAACATTTTCAGCGAGCCAACTCACCCGCGGTTTGAGCTCGCCGAACAAGCCGATAAGTTAATCCAAGCACTGGACGGGATCAGGGGCGTAGAAAAGGCATGAGCCATCATCTCAATCAACTTGGGGCTGCTGCTAACCTCTTCCATTAGCTGAAAAAGAAGCCAATCATCTTTATTGCGCACAGCTTTGGGGGTCTGGTACTTGCCAAAGTAGGTCATCGATTTACCATACCCAACAACAGTCTGTCAGACCAGATACAGACACTCATAACAAAAACTTGCTAGGCCCTAGTCAAGGCTTGCACAGGCCCTTCTAAGAAACCCCTCTACAACGCAACAGTCGGCCTCTTCCTCCTCGCTTGCCCGCTACGCGGCTTTCACGTCCAGGATATCCTCGCCGCCATGGAAGCTGACCAGCAGGAGGCACAAGATTGCATCACAGAAAACAAAGCCAAGGCACTTGTGCAACGCCTGGGCGAAGGCAACTTTCGGAACGAGCTGGATTCGCTACCGGATATTTTGCAAGGGAAGAGGGTGTATACCTTTGTGGAGCAGCGCCAGACGCCAATGGTGGTAAATGAGGTGAGTTACAGTAGTCTGATCGCGGGCTAATCACGATTGTGCTGATGATGAAAAAAAAAGAAAGGAATACTTCGCCGCGGCGGTGAACCCGTCATGGCGGCTGGGCCGCATACCGTCATCCTGGGGCTGGGAAGCGATATGGAGGAGGTGATTAGCGCGGACAAGGACCATTCTTCCATTGCCAAGTTTGACTTGAGGAGCGACGAGACGTATCAAAACATCAAAAGGAGAATCCAGAGTCTTGTTATACCGGATTCTGCGCCACAAAGGCCATTCAAGTCTTTTTTTCTCAGGCCTTTTAATAGAAAGGAGAAGGGGGATAATTAGGGAGATATATTGTGTTTTCGCTGTCATATAGCATAATCAGGGCTCTATTGACTGTCATTCCCCTATGTAATTTGCGTGGGGGGGGGGGGGGCTCATAGCCTCCACACGGCTCTTTAAAGCTCCCTTCTTTATAGTATACCAACCAATACCAATCGATTCCTCCTTTCAATTCCCGATTGAGTTTGCCGTTCTTCTTGTTTTCAGGCCCCAACCCCAACTCCGATACCGGGTCGTCAAAATCGACTAACGGGATACCTACCTACTCACGACCCCCCCCCTCCCCCCCCCTGCCTTGCGAATTCAGACGTTACAGGGTGAGGGCAGAGAGTATGAGCGACAGGGGATCTCGGCGAAAGGGGCGATCAGCACATAGTCGCATTCCTGCCCCAAACCAAACCACCGGACACACTCCACCGGCTAACTAACGCCTTGGACGTCTCCGCCTCGCCCTCGAGCACATAGCGACAGGATCGGAGAAAGGCCAAGCTGTCGTCTGTAGTACCTTGCAGACCAAATGGGAACTTCGGTCGCTCCCCGGGAGAGGCTTGGACTGCCCAAGGGGTGGTTGGACAAAGTTTAGAGAGAAAGATCCGTCTAACGTCTGGTTTGCGCAGGGCCGGCCGACGACATCTTGCTGGAACTCGACGGAGAGCTCGTCATGAACCTTGACTAGGTAGTTTGGAAGGGTACAGTACATAGACGATCTTCGCCGCCCTTGCTATCACCTTTTTTTGGCCGAGTTTCGGCCGCCTCAAATGGCGGCATGTGCCAGCTGACTTCGGTGGCCACAACAGCGCTTTCTCTCCTTAATGTGTATCTGAGACGATGCACTCCAGAGGCAGGTTTGGCGCCAGTCTCCTTTCCCCCGGGCTCAGGAATTTCTCTTTGATCATCCAAAGTCGCTCTGGTAGGAACGTCGTTTGTAGCCGTTTCAGAATTCACGTCTGATAGTGATTGAGTCAACGATGCCCGATAAACGAACATATCCGAATGTCAGCTTGAAACATGTTCGCAACACGCAGTGAGAAGCGATACTTGCCTCCCTCGGCAAACACATTTGAAGCAACTGAAGCAGAGAGTGGAAGTGGGTAACCATAAGTTGGGATATATAACTCGGCCCATGCACCTCCCAGTCAACAGCCAGACACAGCGACCGCTTTTCACCATTTTCGACCAGCAACTAGGGCACATTAACTGAAAACGCCGCTTACAATGTTTCCAGCGTCGGCAATTGGGGAGCCAGCTATGATATGCCAAGCTTGTAAGAATTATAGTCTACGAAGCTGTGACTGGAAATACGTCAAGCCTGGTGAGACCTGTTCGAATTGTATGAGACTGTACGGCCCAGGTGCCCGATAGTGGTGCAGACGGCCATATCCACCGGGGTCACAGCCAGCTCCTCAATTTGACCAGCAGTTTCGAACCTTTGGCCAGTATGTTCTGCCTACGCAGCCCCAACAGCCAATCACTCAAAGGCCAACCACTCAAATGCCATTCCGCGGTATCTGTGTTTGGGGCTACCTCGGCTCAAACGGACCCACCATTCAGGGTGAGCTGAGGGTGAGCCGATGGAGAGCTGGGCGCCCGGCTACCTGCTGATCATCTCTACGCTTAGTAACGTTGCATTAGAGTAGTATAGTGTTACCGTTTCAACTATAACACAGGGACTAAAGTGGCGCTATTGTACGAAGATACTATTAGAAGCTATTGTACGACGGTATCATATAAACCTCTCATATGAGGCTTTCGAATAAAGCTAGATGTAATTGCTGCTAATAAATTGGCTGGAAGTGGCCTTTTAGTATTAAAGCCATATTAGCAAAACCGCCAGGTTAGCAAAATTGGACACATTACATATGTAACTACCTAGGGAGAGAAACATGTCATCAAGCAGAGCATGCTGTCAATTGGAGCATACCATCAAGTGGGATATATCATCAAGTATTCTACCATAGAATCAAGAAGGAAGGTCATTTGTAGCTTTGTTAGTGACGCAGTCATCCCTTCTTTCTCACCATTAATTCAGCGGGCTGGAGGAGGAGCGGGTAAGGACACCTCCGTCATCTCCCAACTGGACTCGCTTCCCTCAACTCCCCTCCCTCCTTGTCCCATCCCGTCATGGCCCTCTCCCCGCTTGCCCCCTTGACTGCCCCATGGCCCATCAAACCCTTTCCACAAAACATCCGTTCCGACCTCTTATGGCTAAGCGACCACTTCCACATCTTTTGCGAAACCGTCGTCCTCTCCCCCCAACACGCAGCCTGGATTCCCACCTAGGTTGCTTTTTTCGACCATACCTACGAAATACAACTATGGAGCGACGCCTAGATGGGCAGCCTCTTCGCGCACCTTGCTGAACCGCACAATGTCTTGGTGGCGCTTCAAGGCGTAATCACAACCCTGGTTGGAAATTGACTACTACGCCCAACTCCCCAAGTTCGATAACGCGGACAATATATCGGTAGTCCGATTTATCAATATCAACTCTCCCGGCAGCGGGCTTGGGGCGAAGAGGACACACGCGCTAAAGGGGCTGCTTATTGTAGCGGTGCTGGCGGGGACGCGCATGCCTGTTGGTTGGGTATAGTCACGGTGCGGTTTTGGGTGCAGATACCGAGTTCAAGGATCGGGGATGGTTGGCAGGCCGTTGCCCAGGTGGCAGGGTCGGATATAGAAGGGTTAAAAAGGGGGTTTACGCAGGGACAAGGAGGCTGGGAGAAAGAGGAGTGAAAGGTTGGAAGGGGGAGAGAAGTGTGTTGGGTTAGCGAAGAAATGGGGCTGAGTTCGGTCAGATTTTGATGATGACCGGCTGGAGGAGAAGTAGTGGGAGAAACCTTAGGTATCGGGAACCGATCTTTCCAGGAGCGCGAAGAATAGTACGGGTCTTGGGTGGGTGGGTGGGGTAATCCGTGACTTCTGAGGAGCCAACTCAGGATGAGGCATTGTTTCCTCGGTGCTTGCAAACGCCTCCTCCAAGAGTGCCAGACCCTGCTCGAGTCCCCCTTCGTGATGGTGGTGGGCGGAGCAATGTGAAACGTCCCGCCGAAGCTCCCATGAGTGCCGAGATTTGCCCAAACACACCAAGGGCAGAGGAACGCTCACTCCCCTTGCAAGAGCGAACTCGGGCTCTTTCGTCTCACAGTTCGCAACGATCTCAACACCAGGCACTAACCCTCTTCCACGCGCATCGCCAATGTACCCAAACTTCTCTTTCAACCTTCGTAATCCCGCATGCAACACCTCTCCCATTTCCTTTGCGTGCTAAACAGGGCTGTCCCTCACCACCATCTCCAGCACCTTGTCTCCCACCGCAGCTGGCAACGGATCATTGATATGGGTCGTGTAGAAACAGTAATCCCTCTTAGCACATGCCCGCTCAATCGCCTCACTGGTGACCACCGCACTCAGTAGTATACCATTCCCCAACGTCTTTGCTCAGCGTTACAATATCCGGCACAGCCCCCTCGTAATCGGCACTCGCCATAAACGAGCCACACCCCCGCACCCTCCTCTGCACCTCATCCAAAATCAGCAACATTCCCCCTTCTCAAAATTCTTCTTCAGCGACTTCAGATACCGACACCCTGACGAGCAGGAAGACCGACGACGCTTTTCCCGGAGGGCCAGGCCAACCGTTGATTGGCCAGAACCTCTGGAGAATTGTTGTCGCGGGGAAATTCTGCGAGCACCTCTGAGCCAACCGCGCAGGCGGCAAGATCCGCCTGCCAGTTGACGGGAACCGTCGAATGCGCCGCACGGGCCACAAATAACTGCTGCCTATGTCCTAGGATATCTGCCTGACGGAGCCTTAACACCTCAACCTCCATCCTGGCATCGACCTGAGCGGTTTTAATTTCGGCGCATTCGGTGCTCAACAGGACAGTGATCTGTGGCTTATGCATTCGTTGCCTCGGTCCGCTTCAATGGAGGCAGGCGACAGCAGCGAACTGCCCGAACCGACTGACAGTCTTCTCGTGAGTGCAAGTCCTAGTTGGAGGCATTGCGGTTCCGAACTGATACGCGCACCCAAGGGTCCAGCAATGGAAGGAATCCATTCGATCCAAGATGGCAAGCTTTGCAACCGCTGTTCGGAAATCGACTTTCCCAGAGTCTACGCCCACGCCGACACCTATTTTTCGGGATTTGTCGTTGACGATAAAATACAACTGAACGGGAATCTGGCGCCCGGAGAGGGTTTATTCGTTGCAGATCTCCAACACAGTCCGATGCAGCCTTCTGGCTGTCCCCTCTGCTCCCTGTTTGCTATTGCGCGAGAACCGGACTCTGAAGGGCCTTTTGAACTTTGTGCTTTCTCGAGTATAATCAGCAGCTTGCTTATTAACACTGCAGTTAAACGAAAATGCGAGTTTTGGAAATACCAGAACGCGTTTCTCGCCGTTGTGCTCAAGGTGCCTAAGCACTCGTCGACAGGCTCCGCGATGTCAAAATATACCGGTCGGGGCCATGCGTTATTTCGCGTTTTGCCCAAAACGACGCCTGTGCCGCCAGGTATTTGGGCTAAAGAACTGTGTGGCTCTCCTGATTATGGAGCTGCCAACGGCTGGCTTCAGTTCTGTGCGGCCTATCACAGGGGCCTGTGCACTAGACCTAGCCTAGATACGACTCAGGCCCTCCCAGGATTTAGGCTGATCGATTGCGAATCGACCCCGCCCACCATCCAGGCTGCGAGCCTCAGCGCCAAGTACGCGGCATTGAGTTATGTATGGGGCGGGACGGGGACCACGGCTTCATGGCCCAAGGTGGTGCTGGATGCGATCACGGTCACTAAGCGCCTTGGGTTTCGCTATCTTTGGGTTGACCGCTTCTGCATTGACCAGGAGAACCCCCAGGAGAAGCATTTCCTCATATCCAAGATGGCCAGCATATATCGGCAAGCTGAGATCACCATCGTTGCAGCCGCCGGTACCGATGCCAACTGTGGACTTCCGGGAGTTGGCACGACGACACGAAAGTCTCAACCAAAACTGCGTCTTGGGAGCCTCACGATTGCTTCTCCATTGGCGGGCTGTAGGGGTGAGATACGAGGAAGCACTTGGTGGACTAGGGGATGGACTTACCAGGAGGGGGTACTTGCCCGGAGAAGACTTGTGTTCACCAAGACTCAAATGTTTTGGGAATGCGCCGGCATGGTTGTATGGGAGGCGATTCATTTCCCGCTTGAAGATGTCCACATCAAGAGGAACTTGCGAATGGGAATGTATATGCGACCCGGGGTATTTTCTGGGGCTAAAGGGCTTCGGAGTTTCCAGTCAAAGGGAGTGAGCGATTCTATACGCCTGGAGAAGTCCTGTCGGCATATTGAAAACTTTACGGGAAAACGGCTATCTTACGACATCGGTTCTCTTTACGCTATGGCCGGGATTCTACAATTTGAGTCCGATTCGAGCAAAGCACTGGGGTTTCTTCATGGGTTACCAATTACCTTTCATCAACAAAAGGGCCAAGATACAGGCCAGATTTCATTCGGACTCTTTCTTACTGCTTGGGTTCATGTAGACGAACCCGAGTCTGTGGCACGCCTGGGCCACCTCCCATCTTGGACGTGGGCAGGCTGGAAGGGACGTGTAAGTTGGGACTTTGGAGTTGCTAGATTTTGGGAGTTGCAAGAATCCCTTTACAGTGGTACTATCGATGTTTACTGGGCCGCAAAGATATTCATCGGGTCCACTGATGGCGGTGACACTAGGGAGATAGGCCAAACGACACGGAATGAGCTGACTGGTCTAGATTCCAAACACCTGTTGCGAATTCCCCAGCCGTATGCCATCGTGGCTCATGGCATCACCGCAGAGGCGCATGGTAACAACTGGCGCTTTTGGACCCCGAAGGATGCTCTCGGTGAACTATATCTCTCCTCATATGATGGGGTGGATGTCACAGGGCCAAAGTTAACATTCTCACAAGAGTGGAACATCGCCCTTGTCTTAGTCGCAGTTGAGAGGTACGATTATGCCAGGCAGGGGAGAAGAGGCCTCTGCAGGTTTCTTGTTGTTCGTCCTTCAGCAAGATACGGAACTCCAAATTGCTTGGAGAGGGTAGGAGTGGCTTTAGTTCATATTCCCAATACTTTAGAGGCACAGAAATGGGCCAGCATCGAGGAGGCCATGTCAGGGCTCGGGATGCAACTTGTCCCAGGATACATGTACCCCGACGCGAAAATCTGCTAATTCGTTCAGGGCCTAAGGCGAGTTTCGGTCATTTATATAATTAACGTGTTACATATATAATAACTTATAATAATCTTAGACGATAACTTCAGATGACAGCTTTTGCTTCCTCACAGGGGCCTTACAACTGATTCTGGAAACCTGCTTTCCATATCCTCTAGCGTTGATTCTGCCGCCATAAGGCGGGGATGGGTGAGCCCCGAGGAAGCCCCGAACACATATGCTGCCTGTTCTATTGCCAATCACTCAAACGTTGATCACTCAAATGTCAATCACTCAAATGCCAACCACCCAAATGTCAAACACTCAGACGCCAACATTTCAACCGCCAATGGGCAGAAGCAGCCTTCAATTTGTTTCTCAAGGCACTAACCCCACTCCATCTACTTCCCAGACACCTCCAAGTGTGCAAAACCAAACCACAATCCAGCTGCCACCGCCACCACCACCACCCCCAACCCCACCCACAACGCTGCCGGCAGTCAGAAATACCGGAACAATTGGTCCCGGTGCCCCCTCTACGACATTAGATACGAGTGGAAAAGAAGGAGAAGGTGGAGGTGGAGATGGTGGTGGAGACACTCTCGACTTCTTTGACTAGGATAGCTACAACAATGACGCAGAAGCCTCCAAGAAAGTTTGAAGCGGGAACACAGAGACAGAGACCACAATAGAGGGACGTGGCGGTTCAGAAAGGGCCGGAGAGACAGCAATGGGGGCAATCAGGAAGGCCAATCAGGTCTTTCCATAAAATAATCAATATCTCCAGTCCCTCCTCTACTTCTTAACCCCCCACCCCTCACCCAGATTGGGGCAGTTAAAGGTCCAGTCTGGTCCAATCTTACGCTTGCCTTTTCCTAGGACAGCCAAATTCGATGAGTAGGTAAGGGGTACAAACGCTAATTAAGGTAGGTGCTTGGTTTGAGGTCATAGCCGTTCTAGTAGTTTGGGGTGGGGTGGGCAGGTGGGCGGAGAGAAGAAAAGGTTTTCCTATGATTAAGGTTAAAATTTAGGGTTTTTCCAAAGCCCTAGGTACGTAGCGTTAGCACATTAGAAGGTTCTACATTGTTAGTAATTTGACTGAGGGGGCGTTAAGTGACTCACATAGATAGCGGGCATACATATGTAGCGTTCCGCCTTTTTTTTTTTTTTTGGATGCCCTCCACAAATTTTTCTTTCCACCATCAATTAAAATGGATTTGTTGCTTCCCGCGCCCCAGCGACTGGATGACATTATTGCGTTTCTCCAACAGAATCTTTTCTACGGCGAGGAAATCAAGGACTACTACTTTGTTGTCGATCCCGTTGATCGCCAGCACGTCGGGCCCGAACTGAATCGCAAGCTTAGGACTCTCCTCAGCGAACGCGCTGACAATGAGGAGAAGGTAAAAGTCTATAGTGTGAGTGAAAATAAACTATTCTAAGTACTTGAGAGAGAGGGCTGGGGAACCCGAACTAATCAAATGTATGGGAATCCTCACAGCACTTTGCCCCCGACACTGACAGTCTCGTCATTGCCAACTGCAAAGAATCTATACGGTATAGGATCGAGGCCTTGTTCTATCAACGCGTAGACGAGACCGTTGAGGCAAATCTTACCCCATCAAAAACACTTCCAACCAGTTGTACCCGGCCCTCGGTCATGCCCGTGGATGCATATACCGATGATAAAGAAGACGTCATGTACCGCTGGCCTCACGACAAGGCGCCCCATTGCGTGCTTGCCTTCTATCCGCATTGGAGCCTTGAAACCAAGCCGTCGGTTATTGTTCACTGCTCTGTTGGCACCGACGCTGACGCCGGCGTCGCGCTTAATCACCCCGCCTCACAGATCTTGGACAATATCCCCAATCTTGAGACGGTAGTCCGCATCGACTTTCGCGGTTTTACCCGCTCTCGACCGTTCACCAACAGCGTCAACAGCGTCAACTGCGAGCAGCAGCAGAACATGAATATGCAGAATATGCAGGATATGAAGCGTATTGCTGAGCTATCCGAAGTGGTAACTTGCAAGCGTAACAAACAAGGCGAATTCACCCCTGTGAACATTGAGAAACTGTCTGACGAAAACGGCATAATTTCTCTTCCGATTCGCGCTCCCGGCATTAGAGAAGGCACCAGGGCGTTTATCAGATTTACCGAGATTATGGAGGCGGTTCGCCAAGGTTCAATGTGAATGAATATGTGGGACTACACCTTTAAGTACCTAGGTAGGTAGATGCCTCTCGAGCCCGTACGCTCAGAATTGCATATTACATTGATACGTGTGGGAAGGAGGGAAGGAGGGGAGCAGGGGGGGGGGAGTTGCCCTGTTAAGCTTCGTTGGGTTTCTCTTTTCTCGATTTTGAACATGTATGTTGGCTGGCACCCACAGCTCGGCTTTTTTTGTGGCACATTTTGCCATCGAATCGTCATCATTTCAACAGCTGAAATACATGTACCGTAGGATCAAATTGCATGTGGTGGAAGGATAGGACTGAAGTTCTTGTTTTTGGGTCGATGGAAAGAAACGTTTTAATTTTGAGCGAGAGACAAGGGGTCCTTTTCTTCCCTAAAGGACTGGGTGAATAGCTTTGCATCGGCATTCGAATTTACCCCTCAGATTTGAGGTATCAGCCTCTTGACACAAAATGAATACACATATACCTATGCATGCGGTTGGCAGAAAAAAGAGAAAATCAGATACATACGAAGTTGACATGGCCAGTCTATGACAGTCACGTTACAGAATGTGATTCTACTTCTTCACGAAAATGTAGCCAAACAAAAGAGGAATCGCGTAGGTCTAGGCCTTCCCGCGTGTGAACACCCAGGTTAGAAGAATGTAAATGCTTCGGCTTGCAAAACCCGCTTCGAAGGAACAGGGCCTGCATTCGCTGCGTTCCCGCATGAGCTGAGTGGCGGGGAAAAGCTGTGAACTAGCCAATGATTGGAGAGCCCACGGCAAGTTGAAACAACGTTCTACCCGTAAAAGGCGATGTTATTCCCGGCTGGGATTTTCAGGCAGCCTCATTCCATGCACCGCGGTAAACGAGGACGGATTGAAGGAGCAAGAATGCATTTACGCTACATGTAACCAAACCGCTGTTTTGGGGCGGGGAATCACCCCCACGGAGCATTCTAGCCTATCTGTCTGTCTGTCTGTCTGTCTCCGCGCCATCAACTTGGCCATGGCTTGCATCGTGGAGCTGAAAGCATCCGAAAAGGGGATAGATGCGGGACCACAACTGTGATTGGACGCCTTGATACACGCCCTTCCTGCACAAGCAGGTTCTAGACCCCCGTGTCTCCGTGGCATGACCCCAGAATTTGATGTCGCAAGGCTAAGTGATGAGTCCGACAGCATGGGGTCAGTTCCTATAAAGGCGGACTTCGCCGGTAACGCTACCATACTTCATCAGATCGTCAATCCTCGTCCCTCAAAACTGTACCCATCATCCAGTAAAGTCAAGTCAATTGCGCAAAATGTCTATCCCCCTGCCAAAGGAAGCCGTGGTCGTTACGGGTATCAAGGGTGAGTGCCTACCCCAAAGAAAAGTGCTGGAATTAGACACCAACCGACTTACCCACATGCAGGCTCCGTCGCCCCCCGTCTCGAGATCCGAGACTTGGTCCGGAACAAGACCATGTGGTATCTCTTCCTCAAGGGGCTGCAGTCGTTCCAGAGGGAGGATGCCAAATCACCCCGTTCCTACTACGCCGTGTCTGGAATCCACGGTCGGCCGTACACTCCCTACAATGAGGTCGTGGGTAGAAAGCTTAGTCGAGATGAAATTGGTGATGTTGGCGGCTATTGCGCCCATACCTCTATCGTTTTTGCAACCTGGCACCGCCCTTTCCTCGCGCTTTTCGAACAAGAGCTGTACCGACACGTCCAAAAGGAGGCGGCCAAGCTCAACGATCCCAGCGGCGCCATCAAGAAGGCGGCTCAGGCCGTTCGTCTTCCCTACTGGGACTGGGCGCTTCCCAAGTCAATGCAGTCCGAGTTCTGGCCCCAGGTGTTTGAGGCGCCATCCATCACCGTCGAAGGCTTCGGGACAGTGGACCCCAACCCCCTGGCCACGTTCAGTCTCAAAGGTCTCAGCATCAAGCCCGGGGAGACATGGGCCTTCAACGGCGAGCGAACCCGGAGACTGCCCGACCTCGGCACCAAGCTTAGCCAGGCGGTTGCAGCGCGAAACACCAACGTCAGCAAGCTCATGTTCACCGAAATCGACTGGCTTACCTTCTCCAACAATGGTTACCGTCGCGCCCAGGACCCCAGAGACTTTGCCAGCATCGAGGAAGTCCACGACAAGATCCACGGTGAGCTCGGCCGCACCATGGGCTCCATTGAGACGTCGGCCTTTGACCCCGTCTTTTGGCTGCACCACTGCAACATTGACCGTCTCACCGCCATCCGCCAGGCTATCTGGCCGCAGTATTTCATCAACGAGAAAGGCCAAAAGGTCGGATCCAATGGCACCAACTTTGTCGCGCAGACGGGGGATTTCCAGAACAACAAGACACCGCTGAAGCCGTTCTGGCGAGTCGCGCCGACGCAGAGCGACGCCGTCAGTGCGGCCAAGTATGACGCTGTGTTTTGGAACTCGCAGCAAGTGGAGAATGTCGAAGTCTTTGGGTACACGTACCCCGAGATCTACGACCGGGCCACTGTCAAGGACGCCAAGCGGTTCTCAGAGCTTGTCAAGGCTCGCGCCAACATCTTGTATCCGGCCGATCTGACTCCCAGCCGCGGGCGGTTCGGTGGCTTCGCCAGGATGGCTGCTGCTCACGATGCGATTGTTGCGCAGGAGCCACTCAAGTTGGCGGCCTTGGCTCCGGTTGGGGCCACTCTTGTTGAGGAGGAAGTGGCTGCGGAAGAGGCTGTTCCGGTTGCCGCCGAGGCAGCGGAAGCTGTGCCTATCGTTGCCGAGGCTGCAGCCGAAATCGCCGAACCTCCCCATGCAGCGGCCGTCGCCGTAGGCTCATCTGGGGCCGCGCCAACCCGCGTCCCGTCCGACCTCATCGAAGCCGACAACACCTACACAGACTGGTCTGTCAACATCCGCGCGACCAAGCACATCCTGGGCAAGCCCTACCAGGTCATTGTCTTTGACGGCCCGTTCAATCCCGATCCTGCACGCTGGACGTCCGAATACAACAAAGTCGATACGGTCGCTGTCCTCGGCCAAGGCGGCGACACGGCCTGTGCCAAGTGTCGAGATGACCAGGCGCACGACACTGCCATTGCCGGAGTGGTGTCGCTGACTTCAGCCCTCATCCAGGATTACATGGAAGGGGAGGTGCCAAGCCTGAAGGCCGAACATGTGGTGCCATTCCTCAAGGACAATCTGCATTGGCGCGTGTTGGTGGACGGCGCGACGGATGTGCCACGGGAGGAGGTGCCCGGTCTGGTCGTGTGCGTTTCGTCGACCAAGGTCAGTTTTGACGAGAATGGTATTCCCGTGTACTCGACCGAGACAACGCTGCATCCCGAGATCACGGACGGGAGGCCGGCGGGGCTGAACGTGGGTGGGGAGCCGTAGGTGCGTGGTGCATTGGTACGGACGCTGCATGGACTGGCAGCTTTGGTGGGATGGGAGTGTTGGGAAAATGTGTCGTGATTTCGGAGGGGTGCGCGGGGAGGGTAGAACTTGGCGATCTGCTGGTACAATGTTACTAAGTGAGTCATTTTATCATGCCTCCAGGGCTGAGATACGAGGAGATAGTCGAAGGAAGCGATGCCGTTGTTGGTATGGTGACTAGTTGGCGACTGTTGATGACAGGTTGGTTGACCATGCGTTTCTTCACGGAATACCCCGCTGTGGGGTGGGGTGGGAGTGGGGCTGCCGAGCCTGGCAATCTCCACGTTAAAGCGAACTCCCTTTCCCTTCACCCTCAATCACCAACCAGCCACCAAAACTTTGGACCGCTTGCCGACCGAGTTGATCCATTACATTGCATCATCCATCCCACGGACTATCAGACATGAGAGGGATACATGTAAGATGGTGGAACGCTAGTCCGAAACATGTACGGGAAGGTTGGTGCCTCTGAGTCAAAGGCCTGGGTGCTTTTTGACGCTGGAGACTGGAAACGTAGCGATGTTGCCGTCAGCGAGTTCCGCAGTATTGGCGAAGCACAGGGTGCGGATGATGTTGTGATCATATGTAGCTTTTCTGCGGGTGTGCTAGCCCAGACTGACAATGAGAAGGTCAGTTCTAGGTCTACATGAATGAATTCTAGGTGGTGCAAGTATCTAGAAGGTAGGATTCGCCGAACTAGAAGGAAGTGATAGCTTTTTGATGTGCAGAATAGACTTGGTTGTCAGCACAGCATCGCGACCTTCACCATTGGTGCAATGCTGTAAAATGCTGCTGGAACAGCATGTCCAGCGTAACACTCAGAATGTGAAATGGAAAGACTGGATCAGCGCGAGGCACGATGGAGAATTGGGCACTTCGGGCTAAAAAAGAGAAAAAAAAAAAATTGAAAGTTGGAAAATGCATAAATGAGCACCTTCTCGGTAGAATCAAGATGAACCTGCAATGCAGCATGAAACCTCCACAGACAAGGCCCGGTTAACTCAGTTGGTCAGAGTGTCACACTAATATTTCATGTTTCATGTGAAAGTCGGCGGTTCAAGCCCGCCACTGGGCAGTTTATCTGTTTAGTATTCTTTTTGCTCAAGACTACCCTCAGCCTTGAAATGGCACATGCTAGACTAAAGATGGGCATCAGACTATCAGGAGGGCTGGTTTCTCAGTTCAAACCCTCTCCTCGTGTAAAGTCTTTCCTGGATTAGTATCGGACAGGAACCCTGTACTTATTGAACATGAACCTAAACGACTTTCTTCACCGTGACTCTTACTCCCTTGGAATCCCACTTTGGATAGGGCACGAGATACGCATGTTCCATCTCTACATCGGATTCATCCGTATCGAACAGCTCTAAGTCGAACCAGGTGAATACCGTAGCAATGGCAATATGCAGCTCGGCCATGGCCAGACTTATTTCGTCAGCTTACACACATGCACCCTGGGGGAAAAAGAAAAGAGGGGTAGGATGGAAACTGACTTGATACCCAAACACTGTCTGGACCCTTTTCCAAACGGCACAAAATATCTTTCGAGTTCGGGGTTGTCAATCCATCTCTCGGGAATAAAATTTTTCGGGTCAGGAAAGATTTCTTCATTCATGAGGATATCCACCGTCGTCATTGATACTGGCGTTCCCCGTGGAATTTTCCATTTTTTCTTCTTGTCTTTACTGCTGCTGGAGGGGTTCATGTTGTTGGTGGAGGGAGAGGGATCCGGGTAAAGTAATTCAACATCGGGCGCGATTCGGGGATCACGCGTGACGATACCGTGGGAAAGACGAATGGCTTCGCGAACACAGGAATTTAAAAACGGGAGTTTTTCCAAATCATGCCAGTTGAAGCTGACCGGTCTACCGACGGCCGCGGTGGCGTTAGTAGTAGTGTTAGTGGTTGTGGCGAGTTCACTACGAAGTCTCGACACTAAATCCGGATTTTTCGCCAGATGAAACGACGCGACGTTCAAGGCCCACGACGTGGTGATGAGTCCCGCCGCAATGATGAGCTGCGCTTCATCGCCGAGGCGCGCGTCGGTTTTTTCAGATTCCGGAAGGTTAGCGTTCAGTAGCAGTTCATGAAAAATGGTAGGGTGGATGGCATCGCGGTGGCGCTGGTTGATCCCCTCGCGGATTTCCCGAATATGCTTCGCGAGGTCCTTGCGGAGGCCAACGACGGGGAGAACAGCGGGTTGCGTGGCGCGCATAAACCAATCGGGGAGTTTATCGAGAATGGGGAATACAATGGGAAAATGCAGCGCAAAATGTCCCGTGGTGTAAATCGCGACAAGAGCTTCGTGGAGCGTGTCGGTGAACCCGGGCGAATCGAGTTGGTTGTAGGATTTGGCAAAGGCGTATTCAGTGATGATGTCGGTGGTCAAGGCCATCCACCCACGGCTTAGACGGACGACTTGTCCATCCTGATGGTCGCTGAGAATGCGGCAGAACTTGTCGACCTTAGTGTGGATGACGGACTGGAAGTCGGTGATCTTGGCAGCCGAGAAGAAAGGGCTGATGGCTTTGCGTCTCATGCGGTGGACGTCGTGGTCCACAGCAGAAAAACTGTCGCTGGCCCCGCCGAACCGGTTGGCAAAGTAGCTGTACTTGTCCCGTCGACCGGAACGGGAGTAGAGCGTCTCGAAATAGTCGGGGTCGTCAATATGTAGCTCGGTTGGGGTGATGCGGATGATGGGGCCTGTTCATGTTTTAGATGTGATCACAGTCAAAAAAGAAGAGTAGGGAAGAAGAGGCAGACTCACCATATTGTTTGTGCAGCTGCTGGATATGGCCGGTAAACTTGCCTTGGAGAATCACATCGTAGTAGAATTCGTACCAGTTGGACAATGCCGCCAGTCGCGGACCGGGGAACTTGGCAAGAGGGGACAAGAACAATCGGTAGATGGTGAGAAAAACGAGGTAGACAGTAAAGATAGCCAAGGAAACAACCGCGAGAGCGAAGGGAGAACCAATATCAAGTGCCATATTAAACCTGTAAATCTCTCAAACTGTGTTGGTCAGGATGTCGGTACTGAGTCACCAAGCATCGGAAGAGACAAAAGTGCGGGGTTCAATGGAATAAGTATTTGTGAATTTGCTAATATTGCTTCTCCGAATTGGGCCTAGATTCGGGATTGTGTTATGTGGTAGGCGGTTGCCAAAAAAACAGGGATACCAAAAAATTCAGTACCGGCCTCTGCACTAACAGTGGCTTATGATTTCGACCACCCTTTAATCACACCATTTATTACAACACCTTTGATTTTGAAGTAGAAGGCTAACTTTCGTAGATGATAAAGTAGTTATGGGCAATAAATTTATATATTTGGTTTTTTTTTTTTTTTTTTTAAAAAAAAAAAAAAAAAAAAAAAAAAGGAAAGAAACGAAATAAGATAGAAGACGGTATACCTTAGTGTAAAGAGAGGAAAATATCTCGTCGCAGGAGGTAGGGTGATTTGTTAGTGCGGAGTTGTCCCATGATCAAATTCGCTTACCTGCAAGCTACATTGTCTTGCTTAAAAATTGTACTGGGGCTGAGGTACTGTTAAGGTAATGTGTCCCTGTTTTTTTGTTAACCGCTTGCACGGAACTGCCGGCGGAGTGGTTACACAATGACATAGTAGCGGCAGACTGCAAAGACCTGGGAATGGAGACCTAGTATTACTACCATGCATTCATTGGACCACTAGTTACGAAGAGAGGTATTCTCTGCCGAGGGGGGTGAGATTCTATTTCTAAAGTCTTGGGATGCGACGTGGACTTGATGCCCAGTTAACCAAGAGTCTTGGTCTAAAGACTCAAGATCTGATCAGTCAGATCTTCCCTTCTAAAGCGGAAAGAAGAAATTCCGGCCCGCTGAATTATGATTCATAATGGCCCGATTAATGACTACAAACTGACACGCGAGAGGTCTTCACTGCGCCCGCCGCCAAGTCAGCAAGGAATTTCCAAACCACCTTCTCCCTCCACCCTTTCTTCTTCCAATCATTTGCCAGTAAGGGAAACAGGTCGACCGTTCCGTTTATATCCATATCGTGAGCCCATATCACAAAGATATCCTGGTCTGCATCGGCTATTTGCGCGCGCACGATGCTCTCGTGGGCTTGTGACAAGTTGGTAAAGACGGCAGGTTCCAGCGCCGGTTCGTTAGGATCGCGCCCAACCGCGGCAGTGAGTGCTCGGAATTCAGCTGCTCCAGGACATGGCTGGGCTATGTCACTTGGGCAAGGATACTGGTTTTGGACGTCGGCAGGAATTGGCACGGCACGGGAAGGTCGAAGTTCAGCGCCGTGATGAACAAGGTCACCGCCCAAGAAGATAAACGTGTCGGGATTGGTAGTGGTGCGTACGAGTCCGGATATGTGTCCAACAGCGTGGCCCGGTGTGTCGAGGAGGTATAGAGAGCCGTCACCGAAAAAGTCGTAGGCGGCGAAGGGGCCTATTTCAAGGGGGGTCTTGGTAAAGTCGATCTCGATGAGGTTGCGTCCTCTGGTGCATATATCGTAAGTCATGGCCAGCCAACCATGAAGATGAACCAACTTGGGGTCGACTCACCTAAAATACTCCTCACTAAGAAAAGACTCGTTATTCGTCGGATACGCCGGCAGCAACGCCTCCTTGAACCCCGGCCCCACGACCAAGTCGGTCGAGTTAGGAAAGGTAGACGGATCACCGATATGATCCCAGTGCGAATGGCTCCAAATTATGGACTTGATAGATTCCGAAGCGATGTTATTCTCCTTAAGGATATCCACAACGTGCTTTTCTACGGAAATATCCCACCCAAATGCCTTCACGGCTTTTAGGAGGGGCGGGGAGGATGACTCTTGGTAGTTAGGTGGTACCCCGAGGTCAAAAAGGCATCTCTGGCCCGTGGAGCTTTCGATTAAAAATGACCAGGCCGGAACGGGCGGGAAGAAGTCGAATTCGGGTATTTTGGGGAGGACCAAGTCTTTTGGGGGGAGCGCGTTTATTCGCAGGGTTGAATCGATGATGCTGATGCGTGCTGCGGCTCCGGGAGGAATGTTGTGCAAATCGGTGCGGATGTACTTGGGATGCGCGGCCACCGAATGGGCACCCAAGCAGAGAAGTAGAAGACGTGTGAGGGAGGTTGGCATGTTGCGAGCCATTAGGTTCAACTGAGAATTAGATAAGAGTCAGGGATGTTACGGTTCCGCCGGCGTCAATATTACGAGTTAAAAATCCAAAACTTCCCTGTCGTCTTGTTCTGCATGCGTGCATCGGAATCCACCTCGTGTTAAATAGCTGGCGCTGACAAATCGCAAGAGCGATGCACTTCCGAGTGATGACACATCTGGAAACTTACTTCCGGATACACTAATGTGTAGATCGATTTGGGTATCACGACATCCGAGGGTTGCGGTTGTGACGTCATCATTTCACATTTCATACCAGACCGCAAAAGGGGACCATGAGTTTGGCAATTTTCTAATGCAATTGTGGTGCCTAGTTTATAATTCAATATTGTCCTTCCGTTTCGCCAATTCGGCGCTGTCAGGCTGGTTTTTGTTAAAGAGTTGTCAGACTTTAAGTTAAAATTCATTGAAGGCATTGGTAACATACGGAAATCACGATTCTGAGCGCATAGGGTGCATGCGGCGCTGAAAAGGTTTGCTCAACAATTCTAACAGCTGGCCAGCTAGTTTCTATGAAGAAGCAAGAGTGCAAAACAAAAATGTAACCGAAGTGAACCCCAATCCCTCTCCTCATCTATCTCTATCTACCCCAGCCTTCTACCTCAACTCTCTCCCATCCCCCATACTCCTTTTGGTCTAGGATAACCGCTTAAGCATTGCAGTTGGCGTTCTTGGTGTTGAAAGTATCGCATCCTCGAGGGCAAGCTCGGGCATAGCCGATCTGGCCGTTGGCACCGCAGCTGTAGACGGCATTGTAGAGGGTTCCGTCATCAACACCGCCGTGGGCAGCCTTGAGCTCATCGTACGAGTAGCCTACAAGCAAGATTTGTTAGTTACCTCTAAGGAAGTAGCTCAGGGGATCATGTAGGTGCGTACCGTAGACGTCGTTGGCCAAGGTGTAGCCGCACTGGTCATAAGGAGCATTGCAGGCCTTCTTGAAGGCGCTGGCGCCAGCAACAGCCATGACGGCGAGGGCGAAGGTCTTGATGGCAACCATTTTGAATGAGGTTTTTTGGTGGTGGAGGTTGGGTTGGGAGTTTGTGTTGAAAGTTGAGGAAGATGATGTTGATGAGACTGTTGGATGATGGATAAAAAAAAGAAGACCTAAATGTGAGGAGGGAGCCTCAACTTTATAGACGAGTTCATACACAGCGTCAGGGCGCGATGCCCATATCCATCTTGATGGGCCACGTCATGAGGCTTTCTCCCTTTGTGGCTCGGACGTGCCGATCGCTGTCGTTGAGTTGCTAACACAATGGCCGAGTCGCCGGTTGTTGCAGGGAAACGATTAACCGACTGTGACCGTGAGCTTACGGCGGGGCAGCCGTTCTCATGGCATGTCCCGGGGATGCGGCGGAGGCAAAGGGGGCAAAGGAGGCAGTGGTGTTTCTCTGTGTCAATGATTCTCCACGCGAGCAAGGAACGGAGCTCAGACGCTAGTAAACTCCGTGGTGGCCCCAGTGCCTGGTGAGAAAGAAATGCAGCTTACGCATGTTTCTGTCAGAATTCACTTTTATGAGGCCAATACCTAGGTGACGTAAAGTACATGCCAAAAAGCAAGGGCAAAGGGAGACAAACATTGGTAATGTGGTTTTCCCCCAAGCTTTCCATCCAAACCAATAGCTCGCGGTTACACGTAGTCTACCACGCGCGGCTCAGCGATGAGATTGTTACGCAGAAAAAAGCTTGTCGGATCAGATACTTGGCAGGACAGGTAGCAGCGGTTCATGTAGGTAGATCATGGCTCCGTCAGCCCCAGCGCGGCACAGAATACGACCCACAGTGTGTACCTGCGGCGTAGCTGACCCCCCTCTAGGCCTTCTAGAAAATTCGGCGGAATTGCAAACTCGGGTAACATTTTTCAGTCGGTGGCTTTAGGATGGAGGCGGAGTTCATGTCTATGTGAGAGAAGCTATGGTATGACAACTAAATTATCACTGCTGTTGTCATTGATGCTGTGCTTAAGACGGCGCCACACGTCGACAGGTGAACCGTTGTTCCCCGTCTCGCTAGCTGGAAACGAACATAATGAACACACAGTCCCGCACGTTCCATTGGCCGCCGCGATACAAAATTTCACCGCTAGTTTGCCTTGCATCGGCGATCCTTCAAGGCTGAATGGAAGGCATGGTACGTGGACACAAATGCTTCCTCCTTTTTTTTCCCCCTACGAGCGAAAGGACCAAGTCCAGTTTGGCAGTATTGCTGTAGAGCTCTTGTTGTATATCATTTCCTTTTTTCGGCTAACTTCACCGTAGATACTTTACTGAGTCTCTTTTCCCCAAATAGAAACGGCAAGTTCAGACAATGAGGTAGCCGGGCGGGCTTATGTTCTGTCGGAACTAAACATCACGGTCAAACCAATGAGAGCAACGATGCAAAAGTCCCCTCACGAAATGCAATACCAAGAAAAGCAGGTAGGTAGGTAGCTAGTTTCCATCTCATGACCATCTTACATTTCCATCTTACATCTCCATCCCTGATGTTTGCACAGACTTGAATTTGAACCATTTGAAGAAGCTTTGCGGGTCGATCCGCTGGGGAAATCCTTTGGGCATTGATGATGACACACATAGGTCACGCCGCGCCGCCAAACATGGCCATCCAACATCATGCATGGCTCGTATAGAATAGAACAGGCCCCAGTCCCGATTTCCCGGTCCCTGAACGCCATTAACGGCGCGGTAAGATTCGAGTGCGGCACAGCTCGCGCCAAGAGATGATCGTCGCTGGTGCCTTTGGCATTCTAGAGCACTATTGCACCCGCTATACGCGTCAGTTTTGTGATGTTGGAAAAATGACATTGGCCTGATCGGTTCATGTTATTTCGCATCCGCCGAGAGCACTTGTCAGCCACGGCCATACCCAGCAAACACGGAGGCCAGACATCAACTGATCAGAAAGACACCCGATTTGGCAGGTGCTGGATGGATTGTCTTACAGTTTTGCGTGGCTAGCTACCTGCCTATTTTGCCTGTTTGTGCCTAGAACCCTGTAATTTGTTGTGCCTTTTTGGTTTGTGTCGCAGCCATCTGCTGCACCGAATGTGGTATGTGCACATGCAACTAGAGGACGAAAACGCCTCTCGCAAGCAACGAACGCAGCAACTACATGTAGCAAAGTCGCAACTTTTGACCTTATGGTTAATGCAATCCTCCACACTTTGAGTGTAATGCCGGCCTAGCTATGCGGGGATGTTCCTCGGTTTGATTCTTAGGATTCGATGTGTTCAACATGTTCCTCAATGCCGTCCTTAACAGGGCACCAAATCCAGACAACCCACGTGCAGCCTTCGTTATGTAGACAATTCGGTACCAGAAGACCTGATACTTAAAGCATCTCGCGAGCGGTGGGACATGTCACCGCCCAATTCCTATGCCAACATACTAGTTCTAGAACTCTGGTGGTTCAACTGTGTTTGTCTCTCTTCCTACTCGTTTTCAACTCCCCCATAGAGATCGAGTACCTCTGTCATCTCTTGCTTATTCTCCCAGTACGCGTTCTGTTCGGAATTCGCAGAAACAGTCAAGTGACTTTTTCGAGGAGGATTGTAGGTGGAGATAAAAAGGCGGTCAGGGCAATTCGGAGTGCCCGGAGAAAAACAGGTGGCGGACGGACGGTGACAAGAGGGCACGGTGGTCCGGAGATTTCCAACTAGACCTACCCGCCGCGTGGACGAGTATTGACATCGGCATCAGCGCTTGAGGGATCGACTCCATAAGTCTCTCTCCGATTATGCTGTCTACCGTGGTCTTACCCGTAGACTTTGTCAGAGAGGGATTGAGGAATGGATGGCTACATGTTCAGCGGGGGCCCAAATTGCAGCGGCGTATTGACGGAAGTGAGTTTACGGAATAAGACTTTCCCAGGGTCAATCATCAAATACGCACGCGAGAATCATCCTATGCGCCTCTAGTGGCCTCAAGTCCGTTCTTCGTGTTCGAAAAGCTGCCGCTCAAGGATAAGAGAACCTAGCACGTTTCCAAACTGATGTCAGCGAGATGGGTGGGAGGAATAACCAAGATGTCGTCAGCGAAGTTGATGACCTCGAAATGCTACTACAAGGCCTATCACCGTGGCGGGGTCTAGGCTGCTTGTTGTGTGAGCTGATCTCAGCCGAATCAGTTCCGGTTCGGAAATAAGTTAGTCCAGGTAGGATCCGGCGAATTCACATACATTGTAACAAGCTTGCAGATAAAAGTCGCCTGGGTCTTCGGTATCCCCCCGCTCCGCTCTGCCTAGCAGCTCCGGTTTGCATATATCATGTGAGAGGATTGTGGGCGCAAAAAGCGCGGTGTTCTCCTCGTGCACGTCTCGTTGGTTGGAAGCGTAATGTGCACGCAGCACAAACACCTCGATGTTGGGAATGATGATTTGAGGAAGTTCAGATGCATGCTTGACCAACCCGAAGGCCTCAAATTTAAAACCGATCCCAATTATTCGGACTTGACGCCTCGCAAATGGATTTTTAGCTGTTTAACTATTGCACCAACCCTGCTTACGTCCAATGCCCACCAAGTCCCACACTAGGGAGTTTTCAGGGGTAAAATTGATACGTGGGACGGGCGTACCTAGTCACTCCCCCTGCAGGCCAAGCACTGTCAAGCAACGCGAAGCTTTGGCGAGCCGTTGGATCATCTATCACGAGTGTTTAGGAGTGCTCCCTGAAAAGAAAAAGATAAGAGAGCAACTAAAATGCCATACTCAGCGTCTCTATCTACCCAAGCCACAACGTTATGGTGAAACTAGTCACATAGGTAGGTACCTAGGTATATGTAGAGTACGTACTACCTACCTCAACACATACGACCACACCCACTGGAGAACTCGGGATCCCGTCCGCTCTCCCATAGATAAGTCAGTGAGGGCCAGACTAGTAGTTGGGTCGGTGACGAACAGCGAATCCCTGGTGTTGTATGTTTTTTTTCCCCCTCTATGGGTTCCACCAGCCGCTCGCTTACTGCACTTGGGGGCAATGTAACAAACACTTTCCAAATTGTAAGATTATAACAGTTAGTCAAAATATCGACTGTCAAACCGGAAGATAGGTAGGTAGGTAAGTATATTGTCAGACTAAGAGTACACCCCCCCATAAGTACCTACGTTGGTGATCAGAGACCTAAAGCTGGGACAGTGGACAAAGGTCGCAGACTTACCAGGGACATTCGAATATGTCATTATTCTACAGACAAATTATTCTACGGATAAATTGGTTGCAGATTGCACTTGTGAATCACTATCTGTAAGGTTACACTTAGCGAGTGGGCTTAGGGCGGATAATACTGCAAGGTGATGGTGCGGGCGGGACACATATGAAGTTTATATCCAGCCTGCTTGACAGTTGGTGTAACACGAAATGACCTGTTGATAAGATCCCATTCACGGCATGCATGCATGCATGTAGCTCCCCATGATACTCTAAAATCTTTTATCTCTGGGCAAGAATCGACACCATGCACCTATTCGGATTAACAGTAGTGTATGGGTCGCTGATATCATCGGCAGTGTTTGCTTGGAGCTATTCAAGACCAGATCCCGGGCAGCAGGTTCATAATAATACAATCAGGGACATACCGGCCGGTGGAAAATGCGGGTTGCAAGGGGGGAATGCCGTGTGCGCCCCTGGATTGTGCTGCTCCGAGGAGGCAAGTACCATAACACCACACACCTATCTATTCTTCAGCTGGCGCAAAATTAACTCTAGTTATCTGTACAGGGAGCGTGTGGAGTAGGGGGGAATTTCTGCGTATCGCCGGGCTGTCAAATAAACTTTGGCCCAACGTGTGATGGTAACGGGTCTCCTCCCGGCAGAGACACGTCTGGCGCGCCACGACCGCTGTTTGGCAATGTCCCCTACGGCGTGGTGATTTCCAAATGCACGGTCCCGGGGAAGATAGCCTTGACGTTTGATGATGGACCTAACAAGTTTACCAATGAGCTGTTGGATGTCTTGAAAGCAAGCAATGCCAAGGTAGGTGCATACCTAATAAACCTCTTTTCGTCTTGTCGGTATCTGGGCTGATAAAATGCTCTACGCAACGACATATTCAAGGCAACGTTCTTTATAACCGCAGCCAACAGCGGAAAAGGCCAAATTCAAGACGAGAGCACCGGCTTTCCCGCCATTATGAAGCGCATGCACCGCGAAGGCCACCAAATTGCCAGTCATTCCTGGAGCCACCAGGACTTTAAGGCCATCAGTCCCCAACAACGACGGGATCAGATCTTTAAGCTAGAGATTTCTCTCGTCGATATCCTCGGCTTCTTCCCCACTTACATCCGTCTCCCGTTTTCCAGCTGGGATGACCAAGTTCTCGTCGACCTAAAGAGGTTCGGTTACCACATTGTGGATTTCAACCTCGATACCCATGACTGGGAAGATCCGAGCGGCGACTACCGAGTGCCGAGAGAGAGTTTTGTCTCCGCAGTTTCAAGTCCGAACGATGCGTCGTTTATCGTCGTAGCTCACGATATCCATGAAAAGACAGCAGTAAAAGGCGGATATGCCCAGTTCATGATTGACCAGGCAAAAAAGTTCAACTATGACCTCGTCACAGTGGGGGAATGTCTTGAGGATCCGAGGGAAAATTGGTATCGAGACCCGAAAAATGGGGAGCAGTTTGGGGGACCGCCGTCGTCGTCGCCAGTAAGTAAACCGCAGGGTGGAACTCCGAGTGTACCACCAGGGGGGACAGGAACGATAAACTCACCAACTTCGACTTTGAACTCGAACTCGAATCCGAACTCGAACGATGGATCGGGAAATGGGCTAGCCACATCTGACGTGACCGGCGCAGTGGTTCCTCCCGCGGCGTCTGGGACTCAAAAGCCAAGTTCTTTCGGCAATATGGTTAGTAGCTCTCTGGGGGTTGTTTTCCCGCTGTGCATCTCCGTGTGCCTGTGGATGGAGGCTTGGTTTTAGGTACATGAACCTTATGTTGTCAACTTGACTCATCACCACCTTATGCACAGCTGGCAAGGCGGGCAATCCATCGATAGTAGTCAAAGTAGGTACATGTATATTAAAAATTAAACAAATAATGTGCGGCATCAAACATCAACATATTTTACCTAGTACCTTGTGAACCCAGACCAAAAAACTCCTTGCCCACCTCAGGCATTACCCTCATCATTGTGGCTTGCCATGGGGTGAATAATTGCATGGCAGCCATGGCTAGAAAAGGAGTGACTCTGCACGGTACCCGGAAAAAAAAAAAAGTGGCTAGATACCTCCGACTTTGACATAAAGCAGCAGAAAGAGAGAGAGGAAGAAAAATGAATGGATTGAGGCGATTTTGAACCTTATTATTGAGCGGTCAATAACAACATCTCTGCCCAGGACAAGTCGAAGGAAGGGAAGCGCCAAATCCCACATTGCCAAATACCTAGCTTCCGATCTCGACCGCCACTAAACCCAGAGATCTGGAATCCCACGCCTCAGCTGCTGCGAGCCTGCACGCTATGCCTAAAACTGTTCCGCGCTCAATCATTCGCGATCCATGGCGTCGCGGAGCTTTTGGCCTCCTGTCGCTGGATTCATCAGTTGTACATAACCGCGTCGCGAGAAGACGACTTGGCGGAGTGGAAGAGGTTCCACGGGAAAAGTCTTATTTACTCGGTAGAACCTTGGCGGCTGCAACGACAAACAAGTCAGTGACTTTAAATCAACGACAATTGAGCACGAGCTGGGCATGATCGAATGCCGAGGGCGGATGCTTGAGTTTTGTCCCCGTTGAAATTTGCATCTGCTCCAGGTTTCAGGACAGGGTGTCACGGACCCAATCTTCAACCTGAGCGCGTGTCTTAACTTGGAAGTCCCGTTCACCAGATCGTGGATACAGAGTTCCGAAGAGGGTGAAATGCAGACATTGGAATCTCGACCATTTGTCGACATAATGCGAACTAGACGGGAGGTTTGCACGAGTCACGTTCTTGGATTTGGTCCAATGCAGTGTCCACAGGCGCATCCCGACTTCAAGTTGCCGCCTGTCTTGAGGTTACACCGAGCGAGACTATTCTGAGGCAGAGCCCAATACACAATGCCCTTGCATCATTCGCCATTGTTGGCGCCAGGATGTTCAGGTTTCAAGGCAGCAGTCACCGCCGCAAACGATCAACGTTGCTACCCTTTGGGAGAGACAAGTTGTGATGACTGATACCGCGATTTTGACATGAGTACGATTCTACGACGGAGTTCAGCTCTTGTCATCTAGGTAAGTGATGATCTCACAATTCCGCATTTGGGTACTGTGTAAATTTGCGCAAAGTACCTACGTATTGGTACTTATGATTACCAGGCCTGTATTTTGGCCAAGACGGGGAGGAGGATTCGCGCTGAAACGACTGCGCCCCTGGATGCTTGGCAGACTGGGCGCAATCTCTGGCTTTCCGCACCGCATGCCAAGTTTGGTTCTCAACAACCCCTAGGTGCCAAGTATCACCGCGACATTCAAGTCGCGCGACGAACGCGAAATAACCATGAGCCCATTTGGTGTCAACATTCCACGACCCAGTATCCCCTACCAACTACGAAAACGCGCCCAGCATGAGGCCGCCCGACGCGTCCACAGAACAGCCTCTGATAAGTCCAAAGATGAATGTCGGTCGAGACGAGAAACCGGTGCGCAACGACAAAAGTCAAAGTCGAGGTTGTGCATCGGCGGCGGCCCGGCAGGTTGAGACGGCAATTCCAAAATGTTTCTTTCTCCGTCGCCGTTTCTTCGCCACCATGGCATTGATCTTGCTGTCATTCATCGCCACCATGGAGGCTCTGAATGCATCTTCCAACCATAACAACGGCTTTGTAACTGCTATTGCGTCACAAGCGCTGCTCTGGCAATACGGCCCGGTATTTGGTAAGCTCATGCCTTGATCGGAACGTTCTTTTTGGGGAGGCTTTCTGTGTTGACAAAATGCATAGCTCTGAGCATAATTGCAGCAATTTGGGGCCAGCTCGAATATTCAGCAGCGAAGGCACAACCCTGGCTCCAGCTTCAACGGAAACCCCTCCCAGCTAGCGATAACCTCTTGCTTAATTACGTCTCGCCCTGGAGCGTCGCCTCGCTAGGCAATTCCTTGTTTGCCAGACACTTCCCTGTGACCCTCGCAAATCTTGGCGGTATCCTCCTCAAGGCCGCTATTGTGGTTTCGACCGGATTATTCGCGCTCGAGCAGCGACGGCCCAGCTACCCCGTCAAAGTCAATCTCGTGGAAAATTTCAACATGACCAGGAAAACAACCGGTGAATTTGACTCGCCGATGGACCTAGCTTTTATTCTCAGGACTGTTGCCGATTCAAAGGCACCCTACCCTCGAGGCGTAACATCGGACGTTGCCGCCCTGTCCGTATCCTTCAATATGCCAGATAACACTCCTCCTCCTCCAGGGTCCAACGTCGTCCTGACTGCGGCGGTGCCGGTTTTTTCTGCCGACCTACAAGATTGTGAGGCCTTTTCCTGGTCGTTTAACAGCTCGGATACAACGAGAAAAGGCTTCTCTCTTGCGGAGATTATGCCACCAGCTGACATGCAAAAGCTCTCCCCGTTTTGTCTTGCCACCGAACCATTTTCAAACAGACACCCCATCAGACCTTCTTTGACGAGCCTCACTTCTCCGTATCGCTACAACGGCCTCGATCTGGTATTCCAACACGCGAATTGTTCATCCATACCCCTGGACAAACCACTGTCACAGGAGATCATGGAGCAAGAGATGCGGCTTTTTGCCAGCGTGGTTCTCGAAGGCGCAAATAACAACACTCTATCCGTTTCTGCCCTGCTTTGCACCCCTCGCTATTCAATCACCCGACGACAGGTCACCAGTTCCGACGGGCATGTTATTTCGGTATCCGACCAAGTTCTCGAGACTTTTCCTCTTGGAGAGAATCCAGCGATTATTACGTCGTCACTGGCTGAACGTCTCCAAATTGCGCGTCTTAGCATTCCAGAGCCAGAACGGACTCTGAGAGGAGAAAGCACTCTGTTTCAGATCATGAATTACACGACCTCTGCGGAGGAACGACGAAACTTTACAAACGTAAAGATATTTGAGCAAGCAGTGCGTAGGACATGGAAAACGACCTCGGCTATAACCGTGAAGTTGGATTACACTAAGCCCGCATCAGCACATGCAGCAACCAAGGTCGAAGAACAACAGACCTTCGAAGCAACTGTCAACGTTTCTGCCAGTCGCCTGGTGGTTATGCCGGTACCATTGCGTGTTCTGGAAGCCATTGTGGTGGTTTTGGTAGTATCTCTATCACTCCTTGCCGTGGCCTTTGACTTTACCTTGGTTAAAAATAAGCCTCCGTCTTTACTCAATTCGGCCATCGTCCTGGCGAATAGCGAACGGTTGGAAAAACGATTCCTTTCTGACGTCTCACCGGCAACACCACAGGAGCAGTTTGGAGAATGTCTTGATGGACATCTTTTCAACTCTCAGCCGTTGCTAGACGGGGGTGGAGGAGTGCGGGTCGTTGTTGACAAAGCCTGGCAACATGATTTCCTTGCTAATATCAGCGCTAAACCCCGCGGCGTCAGGAAATTCGGGCAATGGTGGCTCCCAACGACAGCGACTAGATGGTATCGAATCGGCATTTTGGTGACTACTCTAGTGTGTCTGGTGGTTCTGGAGGTTCTCTCTCAACTCAGCAGGAAGAATGGGGGGTTAGCTAACCTTGCCGGGTCTTCCTGGGCACAATACACGTACAATTGGGGTCCAACTATCATCATGTCCGGCCTGGGGTTGGCTTATGTTGCCATGGACAGGGCGGTTCGGGAATTACATGTTTTCGCCGAGCTTTCTCGTCGTCCCAACCGACAGGGCAGTCTCGACACACTGAGATTCGAGCCGAATGCGAGTTTATCTCCCGTTACCCTGGTGAGGGCACTTGGTCGCCGGCACTATGGCCTCGCCGCCTTGGTAACATGTTCGATTCTCGCGAGCATTCTCACCATTTCAGCAAGCGGATTATTCGTGGCCGAGACGATACCAAAGTCCGAGTCGGTTGAACTACAACCGCTGGGATGGTTTGACGCTCGGGACGCCTCCAAGTTTGGGTATAACCAGAGGGTGGATATGAAATCCCTCGAAGCGTTTTACAACCAGGGAATCCAGTTTCACAACATTTCGGAACCGGTCGGAATCTACGGCTCCTTTGCGTTTGCGGCTCTCGATACAAATCAGCTCCTTCTTCCTCTTCATAATTCCACCGCCCTCACAAAAAAATTGCGGACCCGAATTCCCGCCGTCCGCGCCCAGTCCAACTGCACTCTGTATTCACATCAGCCCATCACTCGCAACGTGACGCGGAGAAACTTCGAGGTCAAGGTGGAACCACCCCGTGGATGCACTCCGGGTGCCCGCGAGACGCTTTCCGACGGGAAATACATCCACCTCTCGGCCAACGCGGGCCAAGCGCCGCATGATGGTTTCTTTGGGTTTTTATCTGATTTGAGTTGGAGCCTCTTGCCGGCTGCTCATAACGAGACGACCGGAATGTTTACCCCCGTCAACCGCGACCCTTACACCGTTTGCGCCGACTCGACCCAGCATACGTGGATCCACTATGGACGGTACGATGAAGCTGCTAGTACTCTGCACGACCTCACCGTGTTGCAGTGCATTCCTTTTCTCGAAGCATTAGTGGTAGAGGTGACATTCAACCTGCCCAACCTTACCGTCGACACTCCGCCGAGACCCATAACTTTTCCGTCTCCATGGAATTTTGCCAACCGCAGTTTAAATTCCATACCCTTCTCGGGACCGCTCGCTTTCTCCGGAACGGGCATGAACTACGACAGTTTCTTCACCGTACTCACGCGGGGAATCTACGGCGTTCCGGGAACCGAACTGCTCGGGCGAGAGAGGGTGGATGCAATGATCCGCAAGGTCAATGACGTTTATGGAGAATTGGGCGCCGTGTTTTTGAGTGCCAACTGTCGCGTTTCGCTTTTTTTTCCTCTCCAGTCACCTGTCGGAGCGGCCCCGGTCCCGGCCCTTCGAGGTCTTGATAACAACGGCGGAATTCCGGCGATTAATTCCAGCAGTAACGGCCGACCGGAGCCAGCGGGGGCTGTTCCGGGTGAAATCCTATCTTTTGCTCCCGGCGAGGTAAAGGTGCGACTCGTCCAACGAGAAGTGCCAACCCGGCTGTTAGAGGGACTGTTGTTGTGCATGGCAGGTTTGGGGATTCTCGGGTTCTGGCTGGTTGGTAATCTTGCCAATGTCCTTCCACAAGATCCGGGATCGGTGGCCGTACAAATGTCCCTGTTTGCAGGCAGTAACTTAGTTGACAGACTAAAAACCGAGGGAGAAAAGGGGTTGGAAGGGGAGAGATTATTTCTCGGCTGGTGGGAAGTAGAGGGAGGAGGGAAAATGAAGACTGCGACTGAAGCGGGGCCGGGGAGAAGGTATGGGATCGACGTTATGGAAGAGGACTCGGGAAGTTAAAACTGGTCATGATCGACTTCAAATGTCTCAGCCCAACGGCTGCAATTGGAGTAACTGGTGCATTTGGGCAACAGCTCTCAAAGCGGAATTGACACGGCTGGACAATCGGCAAAACCAACTCCGAAAAAGAGGGGTAAGCATACAATTAAGTTCATGGCCTGTACAGGATACTTACTATTTTTCTCTCAGTTCTCGAGCAAATCCTTCTTGACATCGCAACTGCACTGCACTGCACTGCACAACAACGAAAAATGAAGACGCTCGAATTCACCCTCACCACCAAATCCGGAGATTCCTCCTCCGTCAAAGTTGAAATCTCCAACATGGTGATCGCCGGATGGGCGGGCCGCGACAAGGAAGCTATGGAGCATCACATCCAGGAACTCGAAGCTCTGGGCGTAGCCCGCCCCGCTACGACCCCGACGTTTTACCGCGTCGCCGCCACCCGTCTTACCCAGAATTCCACCATTCAAGATTCCGGCCCGCATGGCTCGGGTGAAGTCGAAACCTTTCTGGTCGCCGCCGCGAACGGGACGTTATATGTCGGGTTGGGATCCGACCATACCGACCGCAAAGCCGAAACCGTGAGCGTTTCCCTCTCTAAGCAAATGTGCGACAAGCCCGTGAGCAAGAACGTATGGCTGTACGAAGACGTCGCCGACCACTGGGACAGTCTGATCCTGCGGAGCTACGCCACGATTGATGGCGAGAAGGTGTTGTATCAGGAAGGACCAGTTTCCAGCCTTCTTCCTCCGTCAGACTTGATCCGGCGGTATTCGGGGGAGACTAAAAAACTGGAAGAGGGCACCGCCATGTTTGGTGGCACGGTTCCGGCGATTGGTGGAATTCGCTCCGCCTCCCGGTTTGACGGGGAGATTTTTGATCCGGTTTTGGGGAGGACGATTAGTTTTGGCTATAATGTGGAAGTGCTTCCGGTTCTTGGCTAGTGTATGTGTGCAAAGTACCCAACTCTTCAAGAATGGGCAGGACGTTGCACGACGGAGGAACGGCATTTTCGGGATGCCTTTTCCTATTGTTTAAGAACTAATGTGTGTGTGAAACTAAGGTCTTTTTGACATAATTTGTACACCTAACCATCTAGGTAGATACCTACCTGCCTTGGGTAACTAGGAGACTTTAGTAAATTATATACATCCACACCCCCCCACC
>Ga0247765_1000093_pt1 | contig 67928 bp, 51 predicted proteins | sample UWRJL106311C6_FD_179949 | JGI IMG/M metagenome (GOLD analysis project Ga0247765, IMG submission 179949) | Plant litter microbial communities from Arlington Agricultural Research Station in Wisconsin, United States - UWRJ-L106-311C-6 | ecosystem: Environmental > Terrestrial > Plant litter >... | reverse complement strand
AGTCTCCCCACCAACACCCCCACCCCCATTGAGCATGACTGGCTCTGGGACCGGCTCTCCTCGTTCCTCCGTCCCACCGACCTAGTCATCACCGAAACGGGCACCTGCCAAGGTGGCATCACCGCCACCCGCTTCCCCCACGGCGCTCACGGCTGGACCCAAGGTATCTACGGCAGCATCGGGTACGCCGCGGGCGCTGCAGCCGGCGCTTCCGTTGCCTCCAAAGAAACTGGTCTCTACAACCGCGTCGTGCTCGTTACCGGCGAAGGCAGTCTCCAACTTACCGTCCAAGCCTTCTCCTTACTGAACCGCCTTGGCGTCCCGCCCGTGGTGTTTATCCTCAATAACAAGGGGTATACGATCGAGCGGTATTTCAACGGGTGGGAGGCAGCATATAATGATATCCCCATGTGGGATTACGGAGCACTCGCAAAGGGGTTCGCGCCCGAGGTGGAGGTGGAAGGGTACAAAGTGGGGACGGCCGAGGAGCTGGACAGATTGTTGAGCGACGATGAGGGGTTTGGGAACTCAACAAAACCGAGGATCGTGGATATGGTGATGGGAGTGGATGACGCGCCGACGGGGTTGAAGATGGTGTTTAGGGAGAAGGAAAGGAGGAGGGCTGCTGCTGCTACTGCCGCTCACTGAATTCTGTTTCTCTCCCTCTTTCTCTCTCGGGGTTTCTTGTGTATGCACAGAGCATGGAGTTTGGTTAGATGGTATGATTGGGTAGCATTTTTGGAATACACTACATCGAGCGGTAGACTCTCTAGATTCCCCACATAGGTAGCTACATTTCCCCTTTGGGAAGTATGTTCCAATCTGGATAGGTACCTGTCTTTATGACATGACACATCAAACATGGTCACATGGAGAGTTTTCCTCACCTTACGTGCAACGCAATGGTAAGATACCTAGGTACCTACCTACCTAGAGTGGATAGAACAGATAGCTAGTATGCAGCTGACTCTGTACTTCAAGGACTGGATAAGAGCTGCATTTACAAGAACAAGTATGACTGGAGTTATTTGCAGTATTCCACGTCCTGGGCCATACTAGACTATCTGAGGTACGTAGACAAGCTTGGAACCTTCCACCTACACGTACGAGAAATGGGGCTTACTAAAACGCCAGTCATTAGAAGTTTGCCTCACCATTTATTTGCCACCACGACCTAGGAAAATCCGTGTCTACCTAGGTAGGTAGGTTGTCTGGCTTCTGGTATATTTGATGAACACTTAATATTTTGTCACAGAAATAGATTTTTTTTCTCTTTCAGGAAAGGACATTCTCTTCGGTATAGCGCCGTTTAGTACCCACCTACTTACCTACTGTAGGTAGCACACCCCATGCGTCAAGACATCGGCGGATTTAGACTGTCTTGGCAACACCATGGAAGCCGGGCAGCTACCCTAAACTCTAAACATGCCTACCTACTACCCCTTCCCTGCCGTGAAACTCGAAAAGAGCCTAGTCGAAAGAAAATCTCCGTCCAGTCCAAAACAGCACGACAACTCTTCATGGACGACTCATCTAAAAAAATTCGACATATCAAGGAAGAAAAGGGTGAGAGTGCAATGCAATACAACGCGACAACCATAAGATTGCTTGTAAAGGTACACCCATAGCCCCAAGCCCATATTGGTATCATACATGAAGCAACCTTATTTCCTACACTAAATACCACGTCACATCACATCAGCCTCGGATCCACCGCCACCATAACCGGCAAACCCCTCTCTTTTTCCCTTTCCCTTCTTTGCCCACCGCCACCGCCGTCGCCAACAGCCCTCCACCACAACCCCTCGGTGATAGCCTCCATCTCAGCAAGTGCTGGTTCCTCGGGCCAGACAATCCTGCCTAGCATCCGCCTCGCCGCCACCCAGTCGGTTACACCCGAAGCGACACCCCACGCGCGGATGCGTTCTCCAAACCAAGCACCCGAACCTGTGGTGACTTTATCGTCATCGCCGGGGGCTTCAATACCGGGGATCCCATCCCGTTTCTCGTATTTGTCTCCTTGGTCGTCGTCATTGTCGTCTTCATTCCCATTCTCATCCAATACCCAGCCAAAAAAGGAAACTGGTTTATGCCCTTGCCCTTGGCTTTCACCTTGGGCTTGTCGTTTTCCCTGAGCGGTTCCCCCCTTCCTCCTATCCTCTTTCACCTCAGCCATCTTCCTTTCCAGTGTGGTAAATCCCCCTTCTCCCCCCTGCACTATCGCTCCAGTGACCTCAACAGTGTATGCTCCCACTACCACCTTCCATAGCCACAACTCGCTGCTGTACGCGCCTTGCCGCATTGCCTCCTCTGTCTGTTCGACGTCGACGCATAGTGTGTCCAGTAATGAGCGGAGGAGATATGGATCTATCTGTGCGCCACTGCCAGCGGGGGACGGGTTTCGTTTCCGTTTTCGGGAGCTGCTTATGCCGAGACCTGGACTTGGACTTGCCCCCGGCCAGGCACCCGCAAATGCGTCCGGTGGCGGATGGTTGACTCTTCCGTCCCACAGCCCCGCAAGTACGACATGTAGGAACAGAAAACCAGCTGTAGCCCACGCACGGCTGGCCGAGGGAAATATCTCCGCGGGGAGATGGTCGTAGGGGTCGGTTCTGACCTGAACTTGATGGATGTATGCTGCGGCCGGCTCGGGGGATAGCTTTTCACTTTCGTGTTCAGCATCAAACGTTGCACCTGGCGTTGGTGTTCTCGGGGTCGCTCCAAATTGGGCTGGTGATAGAGACCGGGACTGATCTCGTGGCGTTCTGGCGCGGAGGGTCGACCTCAGAAGCGGCATCGGTTTGAACAGGAGACTGGCCATGTATGAATCCGTGTCGGTGAGCAGTTGGTGGGCGGCTTCGGGAGGGAGGCGGTACGTGTCAGTAGAGTAAGGGATTGGCTTGGGAGGGCTGGTGTGTCTGGACCCACGCTCCGGGCTGCCCGTTCTAGTGGGCTGGAGGCTACTGCTCCTGCTGCTGGCTGCGGTTGTGGCGGCGAGTGGCGGATCGATGACCGGGAGAGCGGCAAGACGGCGCAGGGAGTTTATCAGAACAAGGCCTTCCACATCAGCCTTGCAGGCTTCTACACAGGGGGTGCCACCGAGATAGAAGGGGGACAGCCGGGTTGCGACCATGGGAGCGGTGGAAAAGAGCGAACTGGGGACGCGGGTGTGATGAGGAGGTCGTTGATCTTGGAGTCCAAGATCCATTTCGGCGAGCTGTGACAGCCCCCCTATTTCAAGGCTCTTCGCTGCGGCAATGTACGTCCCTGTTCTGAACCATTCGTCAGCCCTAGACCATTAAGGCCAAACCAAGCCAAACCCTACACCAGGATAATTCTTTGCAACAGCCCGTAGAACCGATGTTGCCACTCTTCTGGCCGCCTCATGTCCAACAGGTTGAACAAGCCATTGAGATGCGCTTCGGCAGCGACATGGTCTCCCATCCCGCTCTGCCACGCCAGGATGTCAGCGTCCAGTCCCCAAAAGATCCCGCAAGAAGTCACGAACCTCAACAAGCGCCAACGCTGCGATCATGCTCAAACAGCCATCGCTGGTGCTTTGGGCCGGGTCCCCAATCTGCTCGTTGACTAATCGCATGGCCTCAAGCTTGTGGTACAGAAACGTCTCCTCCATATCCATGCTCTGCAATGATCCTGGCCCGGATAACCAGGAGTAGTTCAAAGCCGTCATTAATAAGCAGGCGCGGAATGTCCCGGGACTGGACAGGGCGATGGCGACGCTGGAAATGAGGGTCATTAGTATTCGCACGTCTCATTCTCAGCACGGTGGCGACTAATTACCAGTCCGAGTCGGGGTTTTTGGGCACCTTTGTCTGGCTGAAGATGCGGTAGTGGGCATCTGCGAAAGGACAGGAAATGTCAGCAAGGGTCTTGTCGATCGTTCTATCGAAGCCGGTCTCGTAGAGTGCTCACAGTGATGGAAAAGCTCTAGAGAACGATGTGGCATCCTGATGGGGAGGCAGTCGAAGGGGTCTGCTGGCGACGAGGGAACCGCGGTGAGCCGCTGAATCAGGAGGTCGGCCCCGAGGCCTGTGCCCTTGAAGGCAAGCCCCGACGCAGACCCCGATACGGATCCGGGCGTGAGGGCGCCGCCGGGCTCTGGGTATCCGCATTCGCCGCCGCGGGTAAGGCAGTTTGTGCTGCGTCGAGAAACATTGCTGTTAGTTTTTCTGTTCTTTTTGCCTGGAAAAGGAAAAAGAAGTGGGAAATTAGAGACACGAAGACTGGAGTCAGTGTGTCCCTTGGCGCCTCCGCCAGTCCGTATATCCTATACGGCAGACGGTACAGCAAAGACTGTGTGTCATGTCAAGGTGCTGACCGCATTCTCATGACGCAGTAACCACGCAGTTCCCAGCAAGTTAGCCCAAGGTAAAGCTTGGTAACTTACCAGATGGGCTTCACCTCGTCACATCTGATATGCCGCTGCTTGCACGTCGAGCAGCCGTTCCTGCTTCTCTTGTGGGCACGGCGCTTGCGTCCCGGCTGCAAGGGGGGAGGTTCCGAGGTCATGGCTGGGTCAGCGTCTGGTTACGAAGGAAACCTCCCAAGCCTGGACTTTGACGGCCAGCGGGCCGAATGGACACTCCTTATATGTATGGGTGGTGTGGACGACGACGAGAGATGATAGCTGCGAGTCTCCCGAAGCAGCCTGGTTTCCTTTTGGGAGACACTGACATCAAATCGTGTTTCGATCCGTGCATCGCATCTTCCATTTGCTTGCCGCGTTTTCCACTCAACGTAACCCCCCGTCCCTCCCCGCTAACTGGTCCGGTATCCCCAGGCTGCTGCATCATAAAAAACCGAAGAGCCAACCTGATGAGGCGAAAGAAAAAAAATAAAACCCAACCCAGCGGAAAGGGTACAAGCGAGGGAACGAGATGGAACTATCGCCTATCCGACGCTGCCTGGAGCTGACTCAGGCGATCACTATTTTTCCAATTGGTAATGCTTTAGAAAGAGTCTCTTCCGGGATGACATGTGGCCGAAGAGAGTGATCGAGATGGGGCAACTCGGCAATGTTCCATCAATCTGTTTCGTTCCAAATGGCTGTGGCGTTTTTGCAGTGACGTGGAGAAGCCCCTGGAATGAGCCGTGGTTGGCGTTTTTTTATGCCAAGCCCAGGCACTGCACTCACTATCTCGCCCTCACAAAAATATTTGGGGCAAGCCCGGCATTCGGGGAGCTGGGAAGGAAGGAAGGCACGAAGGACCCGACGGGCACCCCATGATCTCACCGCTTTCCACTTCCAAATGCGGCAAACTTGCACATTCAAATCTTCTCAAACTTAAACGGGCTGAATTCCGCTACGCGGCCAAAGTTCCACAGGCAGTCCCCGGACCCATTTTTGACAGGATCCCATGCTTGGGGCTGGAACGGCTGCCTGGGTTGTCATGCCATGCCATGCCCTAGTAGCGTAGCAGGCGTGCCCTGTAAGCACTGGCACGAGTTGCCCTGTCCGTCAGCGCCTGTAAGCACTGGCACGAGTTGCCCTGTCCGTCAGCGCCTGTCAGCGCCTGAGAGGGCTGGCCATGCTGCCCTAGCAGAATCCTATACATAGCTGCAGTTCCCTGCTCTCGGTGTCGGGCCTTTGGTGACGTTTGGTGACGGGCATCATTCCCGTCCACCCATGGTCCATCGCTTTCGGGCCCTCTTACCTCTCAAGCATTCCCATCTTCGGCTCATCATGGGGAATAAGACAGCTTACGCCGCATCACCGCAGCCAAGCTCGCGCCACACCCACACAACCCGACGGTTTGGCCTCCAATACGCAGCAGGTCACCTGCTGTTTCCGGAAGCGCTAGAGCCCCGCGCACTTATTCTCAACTCCATCTCACCATCGCCATAGGCCACCGCAGACAGATAGACCCAGCATAAATGCGCGTATTTTTGTTTTGCTGGGATACCCAACTGGTACGTATATCGCTCCCATCCGCTGTCACTACCATTTCTGTCTCTAACCCCGCTCCACCCCCAACGTCACCCTCCCACGCGATACCATCCCTAGCTCCGTGGTTGGTCAACATCACCCGAAACGCGATTGTGCGACCCTATATGCGCGCATCCCCTGCAGTATTTACGTCCGTGCAGCTCTGCGTCTCGTACAAAAGTCCGGCCGAAGCCCCCTGACGGCTCGCCATCAAGTAATTACCCTACCGCCCTTCACAACCCTATCACTCTCGAGAACCAGCGGCCCGCCACCTGGTCCGCTTGCGTCCAGGCTAAGAGTTACCTTGCCCCGGTCTGCAATGACATGCACCGTCTCTCCTAGGTTTCTGTAGTCTGTCTCGCAGCGGTGGTCGCCCAGACCGTGCCTGCCCTCTTCACGATCCGTAGTAATACTGCCAACCGGCACCTCCCGAATTTCCACACTGGGGTATGGAAGCCGGCCCTCACGGAGAGGGATTAGCAGTAGCGGGATATCTGCTTCTGTATCCGGCGTGGACGACAGGCCCTCATCGCCGTCAGGATCCTCCATGGCGGGAATGATAAAGTGCCCCTTTCGTCTGCCTCCCAACAACCACGTGTCCGACGGCGCCGTGATCTCGTATCCGAACTCTAGATCTTGTGCCCTTGCGACGGGTCCGGCTTTCGTTCCGGGCGGTTGCAGCGAAGGATCGGCCACAGTTGTGTCCCAGACGCGTGTCCATTTTAGGTGGAGCGTCGCCGGGAGGACCTGGTTGATGCAGACGGTGGGGCACCCGACGTATCCCGTACCAGCTCCGTCCATCGATGGCAGGGGTTCTTGGAACTGAATGTCGGCGGTGTGAATAATCGTGATCGGTGTGATATCAACCGGGATGACGATCGTAGTTGGCTGTACGCTTGCTGGGTCTGGATTTGGTAACGGCAGTTTTGGGTTCTTCTTGACCCAGCTACTGATGCATTCAGCTATGGCGGCCGCTGCATTCGCTGTTTGTGTTGCCGTCATTTGTCCAAGCCCTGGGAACTGCCGTGCCCAGCTTGTTTCGGTCAAAAACCCTGTGCTAATCTCGGCAAGAAGGGCAGCCTTTTCGAGGTCGTATGCCGAAAGCCCGTTCTGGACGGAGGATAAAATCTTGGACGTGACCAGAGTGGAATACTCGTCTAGTCCCGCAGCCTTGAGCTCCTCTGTGATGCCCTGTTCAAACAACACCTCGATCTCTTCTTGCAGCACGCTGTAATACAACTTCAAAAACAGGGTCTGCCTCTTCTTAGGTGCAGGCTTTACCCCTGGCTTTCTCTTGACCTTGTATAGCAAAGTCGCAGGCTGCCTTGGGAACACGAGTATTGGGTTACTTGGTGGCGCCCCGAAGAAAGTTGCAAACATTTCTGATTCTTGCAGCTCGCTCTTGAACAAACGAAGCGGGCTTGGGCTCGCCGTCGAGACACTAAATCGCGAGAACAAATGTTCGTGTTTGAAGACGTCCTGGACATTGACGCCGAGGGCCAGAGAGATTGGAACCGCAGATGTCTTGGTGAACGTGAAATCGCCCTTCTCTGTCATATATGATACTTCCGCCTTGACCGCAACGTTAATGAGGTCGTGCTCGATTGTGAATGGAAAGCGGATCCTGATAGATGTCCCCTGGGGAATAGCAGCGAAGCTGAACACACCCCCCTCTGACTTCTTTGAGGAGGGTTGCAATGTGCCCAGGATCGTCGCCTCGCCCATGAGGAGCCTCATCCCTCCGGTTGCGGACTTAATCTTCACCTCACAGGTCTTGATGTCGTTCCACCCCGACAAAATTTCAAGGTCGAGCGTGTTATTGATGTCGAGACGGACCTCTTTAGTCGCGTGAAGACGAACATCTAGAGCACTCGCACGCTGATACAAGGTAATATTTGGGCTCTTGACGACAGCGGCGAGCTTGTCCTGAGGTTGAGTGACGTCTCGCTCGTGATAGAGCAAAACATTGCTGCTCGACAGCCGGATCTGTGCCACCTCGTAGTTACCGGTCATCATTGTCGAACTCTGCAGCCGCAATTTGTTCCGACCTGGCTTAACCGTGACGGATCCCTGGGATTGCAGCCAAATTTCCCTGTTCCCACTGGGTGTAACGCTCACGATCTTCATACTGACAGCCTTGGCATCAAACGTATCGACCACCAGGCTGTGGAGCTTCAAATACACAGAAAAGCTATCCTGGCCTTGGTCGTAGACCGGGGGTCCATCAAGTTCCACGTCGCAAAAGAAACAGGTCAGCGGCATCTTAACCTCCTTTTCCATTGAGGATGACATTGCTAGAAAATCGGTAAAATAACCGGCGATGGCCGAGGGCTCTGGATATTGAACCTCCATTTTCGTTCCAATGTGCAATAGGGATCTTTGTCGAAGCCTATCTTTCTCCGCGGTGGCGGCCTTGATTAGGAGTTGCCGAAGGGCCTTGTTAACATATTCGTCGACCCTGCCAAGTTCCTTGAGACACCGGGCGAGCATGAGCAGCATCGAGAGCTCAAGGAGGCTCCAGCCGGTGTTGCCAAAGTCAGGGACGATTTCGTAAAAGTGTCTCGAAGCCTCGGCGTATTCGCCCATGTGGAACTTGAGGACGGCAAGGTCTGCTGTGTTGGCGCGGGTCGCATGGTCGTGGTTTGCGACCGAGTAATTACTGCGCGCCTGCTCTATGAGGATCTCATAAAGCCGGTAAAAGTTGTCCTTATCGTCAAGCGCTGTGTCGAGCAGGTGGTCGGTTAGACCTGCCATCAGCGCTTGATAGGTCTGCGGTTCGCTTGGTTTCGGTGCTGGGGCGTCGTCGTCCAGACTGACGTCTTCCATATCGCTGACACCAGTTTCTCCGACCAAGGGGACAGAGGCCCAGCCGCCAGTCCAGCCTCGTTTTGCACCACACTCTTCAAGGATATTTCGGGATAGTGCGTACAGCTCCGCTCTCCGCGCCGCCAACTCCTCCAGTCCAGACTTGAAGAACCGGGAGTTCTGTGCACTGGGGTCTGGCACACTGGGCGGGAATATTCCAGGGCTCGGCGGAGGACGCTGGACGGCCGGGGTAGAAAGAGAAGAGTGTCTGGCTGGGTGTATCATGGTCTTGGGCTCGGGTATCGCAGCCTTTTGCTCGTCGCTGTCAGGAATTGCGAGCGTGTAGGGGAGTCCCTTGGTTGATGTCTGTACCAGGATCTGCTGCGCTACCGAGAATGCGAACGAGGCAACTATGTTTTCAGTGACTTCCATGAGAACGGGGCCGACAGTGGATGGAGGTTTTAGCTCGTCATTCCCGACAGTCTCTGCGGGGGCCAAGGCCGAGAGGATGTCTCTTCTCGCTATCATTGAGATTGCGGGGATAAAAGCCAGTGCTCTTCGACAGATTTCAGCGAGGTGAAGGAGATTCTCGGATTCATCTGTTTTGACGGGCGCCGGGGCCGTGGGCGCCACACCGCGAGGCACTAGTTTCTGTTGTTCCCTAAGCTTAGCCAGGAGCTCCTCTCTGGTAGACCAGGCGTTAGCAAGGCGTAGCAACAACGAGATTTGACGAGCAAAGATGTAGCACCGAAAGTCGAAAAGGGAAACATTGTTTGCGAGAATCAGCTCGCGATAGAGCTTTTTCGAAGGGCTGATTGGAATCTCGTCAGAACTGTCAACGACGTGTCTGCCGCCAGCTTGCAGGTCAACAGCCTCCTCTTCATCGTTGCCGTTTTCACGGGAAACGCGGTCTATAGCCTTTTCCGCAAGTGCCTTGAGATCATCCGTGTAGTCGAGAAGAGCCCCTCCATGGGCTTCAGCGGAACCTGCTATAGACTGCTCTTGGATTATGGCGTCCAGGCCGACGCTGAGCTCGTCGTAGCCAACCAAGGCGTCTTCAACTAGGCCGACGCTCTCAAACCCCCTAGCCAGTCCCTCCTTCAGGATGAAGAAGGTGCAAAAGTTCCATCCGGGAAGTCCTCTCTGGGTATCTCTCTCTTTGATGTCTTCTTCGTACTGGCTCACGCGCGTGTCAAAGCTAGACAGAATGAGCTCTTTGAACTTTACTACCAAGTCTATCCACGCATTCTCGCTGTCTTGCTCGGTCTCATGATAGCCCGTGGGCACTGCCGGGACCACTCGAGGAAGGATGTCGTAGGGCACATCATTGATACCGATGCGAATCTGCCGAATTCGGTCAACACCGCTCTTGCTTGAGCTGTTGAAGTCGCTCCGTAACTTCTCATACAACGTGCTAGAGCCACCCCGCCACCGTGACGCAGAAGACTTCGCGGTAGCGGTATCTGAGCTAGTGTCTGGGGCTTTTGCGCCGGTTAAGCGGGGCTGCGTCGCTGCAGTTGTGTTGGGGATGACGACGTGGATAATCAACCACTCAAATGCATCGTGGTTCTCCGACTTGCTAGCTGGCTTGCTCTGTGGTGTGTTATTTTTGACCCAATCTTTAATCTCGGCCTTGACAGTGGATTTATAAGTTTCATTATCGTCGCATCTCACGAGGAGCAGCTTGAGGTATGGTGTCCGTCGCAGTCCAGGAATTTGGTGGCGACGCTCCTTCCCACCGGTTCGCGGGCCGACCACAGTCGGCTCGACGTGTTCCGAAGATCTGGGCTGGATGCCAACAGGGGCTGTCTGGAATCCATCGTCGCGGTTCTCGACCTTCGGTGCTGCAAGGGTCGACGATTGCTGGTCGGCTGGGACAAGTTCGACGTGGAGTGATTGTATCGAGCGTACCGGCCCATTGTGGGACTGCCAGTGGAGATCGCGGAGCGGAAGCCTGGGAATCAGGCCCGGCGCAAGGAGCTTGTAGACGTCGTGCGGATCATGATACTCGACTGCGATTGACGGGGACACGGTAAGTTAGTCACAATCACGCACAACACTGGAGCAAAAAGAGGCCAACCTGTAACTTTGGACGAAGAAAATGGCTGTTCCATAATGAACAGCGTGCTGGCCGTCAATGGCATGACCAGCTTGCAGGTCTATTAGAGGCACCGGGAAAATTGGCACCAATGATTTCGTTGGTTACCCAAACGGGGAATCGAAGCATGCTCCGGTGGCCCTCACCGCCTTCCCGATAGGAGGTTCACTTGTTATCCATTTCAGGTTAGCGTCAGGAACATGGCGTACTCACCTTGCAGGGATGCCCCACTATGTGCCATGGCGGGGCATTCGCACATGAGAGGGGCAAGGGGCGACCTAGGAGAGATATTTTCAGAATAGAACTGAACGCCATCTCAGCAATGCTGACTTTTCATATCATCTTAGAAAAAAGATAAATTCACTGGATCCCTGCTCTCACTTGTGTCCAGTTTTCCAATACCTATAGAGATATGGCAACTCTGGAAGCGATAAAGTACTCGCGAGGCAAGCTACTGGTTCTTGACCAGTTGCGCCTTCCACACGAAAACCACTACGATGCGGTTTCGACGAGCGAAGAAGCCTTTGATTGCATCAGGTCCATGAGGGTGCGAGGTGCCCCAGCCATTGCAATTGTCGCTGCTCTTGCACACGCGGTAGAACTGCACAATGGGAGCTGCGGTGAGTGTCTCGTTCTCACCTGTCCAGGGAGACAGGTAACTGACGGAGTCAGTGGCAACTTCACCCGAGGATACCATCGCCTATATTGACTCGCGACTGGACTACCTAAGGGAGAGCCGGCCCACGGCAGTGGATCTGTTTAACGCCATTACGCTTCTGAAGGCCGCTGTAAGGGCTGCTCGGATCGAAGGTCTCGCACACCCTGAAGCCAAGGATGCGATACTTAGCGCTTATCTTGAAGCGGCAGAGGCCATTCTATCCAAAGACCTTCACAACAACACCTCAATCGGCGCTTTCGGCGCGGCCTGGCTTGAGCAGCAGTATGGAGCGACGCCTGACAAGAAACTCTCTGTCCTGACCCACTGCAATACCGGGTCGCTCGCCACGTCGGGTCACGGCACAGCCCTAGGAATCATTCGCACATTGCACCAACGAGGGCTCTTGCAGCACGCCTACTGTACCGAAACCCGACCTTACAACCAGGGGAGTCGGTTGACGTCGTTCGAGCTCGTGTATGAGGGCATCCCGTCCACGCTCATCACAGACAGCATGGCTGCGGCCCTATTTGCTCTTCACCGGGAGTCGATGAATATCGGCGCAGTCATTGTTGGTGCTGATCGCGTGGTTCGCAATGGCGATACCGCGAACAAGATTGGAACTTACCAATTAGCCGTTCTAGCTCGCTACCACGGAGTCAAATTCGTTGTAGCTGCCCCGACCACGAGCATCGACCTTGAGACGGAGACTGGTGCAGGGATAAAGATCGAGGAGCGTAAAAAGGAGGAGCTCACTCAGATCAGCGGCGCCGTTGTCAATTCCGACGGCAGTATCGATACCAGCAAGACAGCGAGAGTAGCAATCGCAGATCAGCGTATCGGGGTATGGAACCCAGCGTTCGACGTCACGCCGCACTCTTTGATCGACGCTATTGTGACTGAGAAGGGAACCCTTGTGAAGGGAGCTGACGGGAAGTTCGGCTTTGAGGAGATGTTACCCGAGAGGTGGGCTGCCATTCCCAAGTGATGTGGAAGGAATATGAGGAGATTTCAGGCAGATAGGCATGCTGCAAGATTGGTTCCCTCGGACTTCTCTTCTTCCTTTCAGTTCCTGCGTTCTGTTTGCGTTGCATTGTTCTTGCTGAAACAGGGGTCCTGCTGGTTACAGGGCGGGACCCACTCAGCCCGGAGGCGATCAAGGGAGTTCGATCTAGGGAGAATGCGGTAAAGCCCGGAATGACCTCATGCAGCATGATGCGGGGCAAAGTTGGAGAAATCCCCAAGGTTCACCGCACCACAAGGCCCTCAAGGTTCATCGCCATCAATCCAAGAACAACCCGTCTATGATGAAGTCTACCACAGGTCTCTTGCTCCTCGGCAGCTCGCTGTACCCGCGGGGCTCGGCCTATAGACTCGATCTCCAAAACCACCAGCATCCCATCGTCGACGGGCCCCCGTCGCCGCTGGGAATAGGCCCAGAGCCTCGTCCTCGTCCGTACTCGCCGCCACCGTATCGCAACCCCCTTCTTTCCCTCCACAAAGATCTCATTGAGATTCCCTCTGTCACTGATTCACGCGACGAGGGTCAAGCCGCCGTATTTCTCCTCTCGTACCTCAACCAACGTAACTACACGACCCAGATCCAACTCGTTCAACCCGGCTACGGCGGCAACGTGCTTGCTTGGCCCGGCCGGAACGTCTTCAACCCCGACCCAAGCCTTCGCAAGCCCCGGGTTCTTATCACCTCTCACATTGACGTTGTTCCGCCATGGATTCCTTACAGCACTTCTGCCGCCGACGACGACGCTGTCGACTCAGATACCATAATCCGCGGCCGCGGGTCCGTCGATGCCAAAGGTAGCGTCGCTGCGCAGATCACGGCGGTTGAGTCACTCCTCGCTGCTGGCGAGGTTGACCCTCAAGACATCATGCTGCTCTACGTTGTTGGCGAGGAAACTACGGGCGCGGGCATGAAGCACTTCTCGGCGACGTGGCGCGACTCACGGCCCGGGTATGAGTTTGACGCGGCGATCTTCGGTGAGCCGACGGGGAATAAGCTGGCATGTGGGCACAAGGGGATTACGGGCGGGTGGCTGTGGGCTAAGGGTAAAGCCGGGCACTCGGGGTACCCCGAGCTGGGGAAGAGCGCGACGGAGCTATTGATGCGAGGGCTGGTGAAGATTTTGGATGCGGATTTGGGGAGCAGCGAGAGGTTCGGGAAAACTACGGTGAATGTCGGGAAATTGAGGGGCGGGGTGGCGGGTAATGTCATTGCCGAGGATGCCGCGGCGTTATTGACGGTGAGGATTGCGGCGGGGAATTTCACTTCGGGTCCGGAGATTCTGAAGGAGAGGATGGATAGGATTCTACAAGAGACAGACGAGGAGGCGTTTGGCTATGAGTTCAATTATGCCTACGGGCCGGTTGAATGTAATTGCGAGGTTGAGGGTGAGTGCTCCTTACCCGTGTCGTGGCGCACCGAAGCTAATTAGGTCGTACAGGGTTCGAGAAGGCTGTTGTCAATTACGGGACCGATGTTTCGAACCTGAAGGGGAAACATACCAGCTACTTGTACGGTCCAGGGACGATCTTGGTTGCGCATGGCGATCACGAGGAACTCCGGGTGCGAGACCTGGAGGAGGCAGTTGAGGGGATGAAGAAGATTATCAAATATGCCCTTTCGAAATAGAGGTGATGAGACTGGAGAACGCGTTCTCAGTTTTGTATACCCAAGCGGCTTAGAATATGATGTTACGGATCTTGTTGCTTTCCTGAGAAGATCCCGTTAGATGGCGGAACCTGTGAGCCAGTTTGGCTTCTTCCCCGCCAGCCCCAAACCCATCCCTACCACTTTTTTCTCCAGCTGCCTGGCCTTGCTATCTGCCCTTTCTGCCTCCAAGAGGTCTTTCCTTGCCCTCTCGATTCGCCTCACGGTCTCGATGGGCACAGCGAGAGAGCTATCCAGCTTGTTTAGCCCCTCCTCCCCCATCACAGCCAGGATGGCCAGACCAAAGCACCCATGATACAGGTCCGGGGGGCTTCCAGGATACTTGCCGAAGCCTCCTATCCGGTGCTGCATCTTCTCCAAAAGAAACCTCCTTGAAGCTTCCTGGGAGATCAGATGCTCCTGTCCCAGGGTGAACAACGCGGCCCCGACCCACCAGGTGTAACAAGTATCTGCCACCTTGTTACACCGGCCGTTGAAACCGGCGAGGTGCTGGTGCTCCTCCAGAGACAGCTGGGCAAGATCGGGCAGTGTGAAGTTGACTGGATCCTCATCTGGCTCGCCATCCTCGTTTTCAGGCGGGTTGAGGTAGATAAATTGGCGGGAGGCAAGCCAGTGGGCGAGGGCGGGCATGTCCCAGATGCCCGAGTGAAGGGTTTCGCTGGGATGGGAGGCTTGGCTGTTCTCTAGGGGTCGGTCGAGGAGGGAGAGTGCGCTGATAGCGCAATAGGCGTAGCCGGCTAGGAGAAGTGTGTTAGTCGATCATGGGCACTAAGTTCTTAAGGAGCAGCTAGCTCACCATGCGGTTCTTCGGAGGAACTACCCGCAAAGCCACCATCATAAGTCTGGTGAAGATATTAGCGAACTGATCCTGCAGACAAAGGGGATGGAGACAAGAATACCTGACTTTGCAAGATATACCTCGCCAGATTTTCCGTATCAAAATCCTCCACCCATCCCGCCTCCCCCTCTTTGGTATCTCCCCTCAACATCCACCGTATCGAAGCGGCAACATAGCAATACCGCATGTCATACCCGCCTGCAATCGACCATCCTTTCCCCGGCAGCCTCCTCAACGCCTCCCCGAAGCTCCCATCCTCCCTTTGCAAACTCTTCAGCCACCTCAACGTCCGCACCCGATTCACCCCGCGAAACGCACCCCCGGGACTCTCATCATCCGACAACAACGCCAGTAGCTGCAGCGCAAACAATGTCGCCGCGATGCTTGCCAAGCCAGAATGCTCCGTCTCCCGAGCATCAGTGGCAAAATCCCACTCATCGTAGGCGCCGCTGGACAGAGGGAAAACCAGCGAAGAAGTCCCTGAGAAGCCGCCGCCGGGATGCTGATGCGAGAGGATCCACTGGCGCAACTGCTTGCATTCCGCGGGAGAGATGAGGGGAGTCAGATTGGCGGGACCAGGCGGGGTGAGCATGGCGATGGAGTTGATAAGGAAGTAGGCGAGCGCCATGCGGTTGCCTTCGTTGGAGAGGTAGGCGTCGGGAAGCGGGGAGCGGAGACACATTTTCCAGTATTTGAGTTGGCGGGGGATGTCCAGGGTAGAAGAGGGAGGTGAGTCCGCTGCTGCCATTTTGACTACTAACCAACCAACTTCAAGGTCCTGACTGACTCCTGGTAGTCAGGGAGGTATTATTGTTTAGGATCGGGTGGGAGTGATATTGGATATCAAAGACGTTGGGATTGGGCGTCCCGCTAGGTATGGAAGCTCCCGGTGGGTTGGTTATGGTTACAGCAGTCAACACGCTAACGTTACCCCACGGTAGCCGTCAGCGACTAGTCGCCTAGCAGCCCGTTGGCGGGGCCGCTGCAAGCTGAGGCGTCCAATGCTGACTGCGGCGCCCAAAATTGGGGTTGGGCCTGCCAAGCCTGAGATTCTTCAGGTCCGTAAGCCAAAATCTGACCAGATGAAGAAACACCGTCTTGACAGGTACGCAAGAGGAAGAACTAGTTATTCGCTCCCAGGCTTCAAGCCGTGTTTCAGACAAATAGATTGAAAGCCCAATCTCCCAAGCATCGAGCGGCCCGTCGACCCCAGCAGGCATCAGCCACAATGACCCGTGGCTGCAACGGCCCGCCCAATCAATCCCCCTCGCTTATCGTAACAATGCGTCCGATAAGGCAATTGTGTCACCCGTGACGAAAGGCAGGCACGAACAAAAACGAGGCGCCGTCGACGTCTCACGAGGGCAACAGGGAGAGTCGGCCAACCTCCCTTGACAGGGGCGCATAACAATTTAAAGACCACCGACCATCCGCGTAGACGTTGCGAACACGGTTGATCCTTTTCTCGAGATAGCTCCGAGGTCGCACCTCGGAACCCCGCTAACGAACTCCGAATCTCGAACAACAAACACCGAAACAAGACAAGAGAAAGAGGTGGTGGTGCTGTGCCGTGCTGCCCAGCTTCTATAGTAGCCATATCACAGACGGCCAACACCACAAACCGACTTTGTTTCCCAAACACTTCCAAGGCAAACCAGGCTCTAGGAAAGCGACCAAGATGGCGCTCATATCAGCAAAAACTATCATCACCTCCATCTCCTTCTTCCATATCACCTTGGGCTTCTTCTTCCTCACCAACCCCGGCACTGTCGCAGACCAGGCCGTGGTATATGTGCTCGGCGAGGCCATGGGACTGGTAATGTTTGTCCGCGTCATCCATCCACCACCAAACTAACTCAGCTACGCTCTCCAGCCCAACGTTCGCAGCTTTGAATCCCAATCCCCGGCCCTGGCGTTTCTCGCCGTGATCCTTGCTACCGTTGGTATTTCCGATCTCGTGACGCTTAGCCTGCCCGATGAGATGCCCGAGCACCACTGGGGGATGCAAGGTATGTTTTGTCCTCCCTCCCTCCCTTCACAAGCTTGGCATGGTTAACACCTTTGGTGATCAGCCCCCCTCCGCCTCTCCCTCTCCTTCCTCCTCTCCATCTACACCTTTTTCTTCAGCCCCTCCTCGCCCATCTATTCCTCGTCGCGCCGCCTCGCCCACCCTTCGGCCCATGCCCATCCCCCGCCGGGATACTACCCGTCAAGCTGGGGCGGGGATGCCCTTAAAAATCGGGTCTTTTTCACTTTTGCGTTCGTCGAGACCATAAGTTGGTTCTGGATCTGGGTTACCTTGCAAGAGGAACGGAGGGAAACTGCGAAGCGGAAGGCGAGGAGGAGGTCGAGTCATTCGCATTTGCAATGATGGAGTTCTAGCAGTGGTTGAAGGGCGGTTTCAACGGGATTGACTTTTATGTCTCGGTTGTATGAGCGGCTGTAGTGATATGACCTTTTTTTTTATCAGGTCTGGTCTGGTGTGGTATAGCTATGGCATGCCAAGGCTACGCAGGATAGCTGTGTTGCCTCTTTACTTTTGCTCCTTTTCTTTTCGGCTCTGTCAGTCTGGCTGTTGACCGGCTAGTCTGTGAGCCAGTCAGTATTTCCTAAGCGCATAGCAAGCGAACGGTCCAGCCAGCGCTGGACTAGGTGGTGGCAATTTTGCTCGTTTTCCACTTTTGCATGGATTGGAATAGATCATCAGATGGGGTTGAGTGGCACTTGGACTTTTTGTCTTGAGCATTGGTTGACGACGAGGCCACCTGGGGGTGGGGGGTTGAGCAGGTCAGGATACCTAACGACTGGGAATGCCATTTGCTGTTACACGCGTACCTGTCTTTTCACTTCCAATGGAGCGACATGCAGTAAAACCTCCTCCCTTGGGAGGTATTTGGTTTGGACCGGGTCAGAGGTGTAGAACCCCCTTGCAGCCTGGATAGCTCGATGGAACCAGCCAGTCAAAGACGTGAGAACTCTTCTTTGTCACATTCCCCTGATGGCTAGTTACCTAGTTAGGTACCTATCCCCCTTACCTTTCCTCTCCCCGATTTCCTAACTACAAGGCAGGTGAAGAAATATTATCGCTATGTACGTATTTCTCTATTACTCGGTACGTATTGCATGCAGGTTTTATATAAAATTCCGCTACGGACACCGACGGACAACCCCATCTCCCATCAGCAGTGCAATGAACTGATTAATACCTCCGAGAGTCCTCTATTCCCACCGAACCATCAGCCACCCCTTGACCGTATCTCGCCAGCTCTCCAACACCTTGCCCGCCCATTCTTCCGCTGCCGCAGGGCCCCCGATGATGTCACTCACGGCTTGTCGGTACTTTTCCTGGGGGTCGTTGCTGTCGACATCGTCCCCAAATGTCCAGTCCAGCATCCGATCGAGCCAGCCGCCCTCGCCGAGCGCCTCCTTCAGCTTCTGGATGTGGGCCTTGGTCTCGCTGAGGGTCTTGCCGGCGACGACCTCGAGCGCCTTCATCTCGGCGACGACGTCCCGGTGTAGAGCCGCCTTACCGCTGCGGTCGCGTGCGAGCTCACGCTCGTGGAAGCCAAGCACAAACGATGCGCTGTGCTTGATGACGAGTGCGGTATCGCGGAGGTACGACGTAGTGTGCATATCCGTTAGGGAAAAGCACATAGGCGTCATATAGCGAGGCGAGGGATGCAGGCAAGATGCCCGGAGGGAAGATAGTGAAGTGCGGATGGTAGAAGTGACATGGGAGAGTGACTTTGGTGCTGGGTCGGATCGCGCAGTTGATAGGCAGGTGAGTAGACTGGCGGCAAGTAGGGATACGATGGTGAAGTATGTCAGTTCGGGCGCAGTGAGAAGCGAGGGTGTTTTGGGGCTATGAAGGAATGTCGTCAACGAATGGCTGAGGTGCTCTAGGCGCTCGAGGCTGTAGTTCCGATCCCGGATGGCAGCCTCACTCGCTTTGGCCGGCTTGTACTCCTTGGGTGGTTTATACGCGAGGAGGTCGCCGAACTGCTCTGCTAGGAACGACAAGTGCGAACGTTCATTCTATTTCTCTCATTAGCTTGCAGCTCAATATTGAAAGGAACTTCAGCTTACCGAGAGCTCAGGTCCGAGACGGACAAAATCCTGAATTTGAGGACCATGTGGACTCTCAAGATTCGGGAATGAGCCATAATCTGTCTTGTTGACGAGCTGAGTGTCGTCGTTTATATTGTCTAGGCGTTATCAGTATCACAATACGGGTTGCAGGGTGCGAGGCAACTTACAAGCCAGCGGCGTATCAGCGATCTCGACGTCAATTTTGCCACCAAAAGCTCTAGCCGCCCGATGTTGCTCAACTAGCGTCATCATGAGAGTGCAACTCCTTCGCAGCTGATTGTCATATTCGCTCATATCTAGAATGCTCGTGTAGCTTCCCGAGGAGAACGCGTCCCAGATTCTTACGGGACAGTCATCCCGGAGACTTGAGTTGTAGTATTGGTTTAGGAGAATCATATATGGCTTCGTGCCCTGGAACAACCCTGGGGAAAGTGTAGATATCCTATCGAAGAACAGGGGGCTTAGAGCGTCCTGTATTGTCCTCTTCACACCCATTGGCGTCCACAGTTGGTCGGCATATGACGCAGCTCCGAGTAGCAGATAGAGGCGGATCAGCAGAAGCCGGAGGCCGTTATCTGACGGCGTTTGCTTGAGCTGAGTGTCGATTATTAGGATGGCCTGCAAAAGAAGATGCGGTTCCACATCTCGGAGTGGTGGCTGTAGATTCTTTGGGTTCCCTGCTCCCAAGCCGGCCAGCTTGAGCAGCGAAGTGCCAACCACGAGCGCCAAGTCCACCCGGGGATCTTTGTCCAAGTCTGGCAGCTTGTTGACGAGGGCCGAGTCCGTGTTGAGTTGCTGATAGATGTCTGCCGAGTCGACAATAATACCCCTCAAGCAGCTTCCGCAGTAGGTATCTGCCAATTTTGAGCAGAACCGACAGCGAAACAACTGGGCTTGAGGTTGCCCCTCCACAACGGATGGATGGCGCGATAGGGTTTGTGGGCAGGTCGTCGAGAGATAGCGAAGTTTGCACTCTAAACATCTCAGAATAACTTTTCTCAGCTTGTCTGGCTCCTATCTAGCATGTTAGCGTCAAGCGCCCGCGAGGCAGAAACGAAACCAACCTCAGATACCATACTTGGGAGGATCTCCCAGAGAAGTACCCGGGCCTCCTCAAAACTTAAATCTGCAGCGTAATCCCTGATATCGGCAAAGGGGGAGAGCTTGTCAAAATACCGCTGAATATACAGGCCTAACTGGATCACCCGGGGTGTCTTGTGGTTGGGCGCTACATCCGAGGTTGGTTCTGGCCCGGGAAGCTTGAAGGTGATCTCCAGCAAAGCTAGGGCGAGATTCCGCTTGTACATCGAGGGTGTCTTTTTATCGCTGTCGAGAAACTGTTTAAGAATGGTCTGAACTTCCTCAAGAGCACTGTGCGCCTTGTTAGTCGGCATCCAGGCACATTTTTCTGGGGAGAGCGCACTTTTCTGGGCTCGCAGCTTTGCTTGCTGCAGTGACAAACATTTTCCAGACCTTGGGGTCGCAGGTGAAGAAGGGTGACGTGGTGCCATCGATGCACCATTGCAGTGCTTGACGGCAGAGCTTGAAGATCAAATCCCACTCCCCCCATCTTTCGAGGGGACCCAGTGACTCCCAGAAAAGCAACTTCTGCCCTTTCTCGAGAAGAGCCAAGGCGCCTACGCCGGGAGCTTGCACCCTCTTGACGAAGTCTTCTTTAGTGCCATGCACGAGGAGCACACGGTAGTAGAGACATATTTCCTCTTCTGTCAGAAGGCCTCGGTCTTTGGCGTCGACTTTTGGAGACTTAAATGGGTGAGCTGGGGCAAGTCATGATCCACTGGGGAGGGGTTATTCACATTTTCTGTAATCTCAGCAGCTCTTTCCAGCTGCTTGAGCACCAATAGGCTGTAGACCTTGCGGCTGGATTCGCTGCACTGCGGGCTGATCTGCATATGTTAGGGCTTTGCATCAACCCAGGGGTGAGGGGACTCTTACTGAGAGCAGGAAGGTCAAGGTGATGCTCCAGAACATGTACCGGCGATCCCCAGAGTTTAAATACGCCTTGTCCAGGGCCGTTGAGATCTAAAAGACAACATCAGCCGTGACGAGGGTGATACTAAGCAAGCGATTTACCTGCTGAGCGCTCACGAGGTCCCAGTACTCGAGACATGCCTGCAGACATTGCAGGGCAAGGGGACTTTTGGGATTTGCCTTGGCCCACCTAACCCTCAGGGGTCCAAGGGTGTCGGCATACTCAATCTCATTACGAATGAAGTCTGCCGCAGCCCACTCATAAAGCTCGAGCGTGTCGATGTCTGGTACATATGTCTTTTGCCTGACTAGATCCTCGATGGCGTTCAGAACGCCGCATTTCTCGGCAGCGCCATCGAGCTGGGATTCGGCGCAGATTTTGATGGCCTTTAAAACTTGTTAACGGGGATGAATGAGCCACGCTCCCAAGACCAGGCTTAAAAAAAAACAAAAAAAGGAGGGGTAACCAGCGTCACATTCAGAGAAAAAAAAAACACCAACAAATACACATACCTCGTAGTAGGGATCTCGCAGGGATTTGGCCCGCTTGTCGGCCAGACGAACAACAGTGTTCCAGTTTCCGTCGCTGAAGGCCGACTGCAGCTGCACGTCGACCGTGCTCTTGAGCGCCGGCCTTTCGTACCCGCTGTACGGCATTTTGACGAGAGAGAGGGGGGAACGTTGAAATGAGGCTCAGGAGAGCGGCGCGGCTGGGCGGACGGAGCAAAGAACCGCTACGTGAGAGGAGAGATGGAACCCAGCCCAACCAAGTGGAGACAGGGACAGCCCTGCCGTGGGGTGCCAAAGTAGGTACGTGGGGAAAGTGCTATTCACAAAACATGGGAGAAAACTCGAGGGGTTGGGGAAATACAGGAAGACTTCGTCAGGAGGACCCCAACACCACCTAAGGTCGGCATTTCTTGGTTTTCTGGACAACTTTTATTTCCTGAGGCCCCATTGCACACGACCCAAAAGTGTTGAGCCTTGGTGCATGTGGTGGAGAGAGGGCCCGTGCACCCACCGCTCACCTCGGTGAGCGACCATAACTTGTTCATCCTCCATTGCTGTAGCAAGCTGCCTGCATCTCAAAGTCCTCCAGGACAAGTGAGCTGAACTCGGTTCTATAATAAAAGGTCGTACAGTGCCTCAGCTGCTGGTTCCTAGATCTTGGCCGTGTGCCACGGGCCATCAAATCTCCGGACCGCTCTCCAAGTTCCCAATATCCTACATGTGCTTCCCGACTTTTTGTTTCCCTGCGGCCTTATTACGCCACCTGCAGCTCGAGAGAAGACGCATGAAATGCTTCCTCTTCTCCCGGTAGTAACACTCACCAAGTATCGAGTATCCATTTTGACCCATCATAGGTAGCCCGGGCATACCCCCCATCCTTCAGAACAGCGCACCCTCCTTTCGCTTTTCCTCTCTCCTCTTGTCAATCTGTCACACCCCATCATCAGCAACTTAACCCAACAATATACGTAGCAAACTCATGTGTCATGTCATACCCATAGCTTTTTACAATCCCGATATGCCCTGCAACCCATTTCCCGTCAGCATATTCACTCCCTCCCCAAGCGCATACCGACTCCTATCGAGCGGAGCGGGGCAACAGCGGATTGTAGGTAGGTACGTATGAATATAGGGTGGATGGATCGACGAACTGGAAGTAATCCTGGCACATAGACCTATCTCCTTCGTTCCGGTGTAGACATCGTATACTCCTTGCTGCAGCGTCTTGGCAAGGGTCGAGAAATTCGCTGCGGCTTTTCCTGTCGAGGGGAGGGGTGTTAGTCTGTGGTGTTGAGGACAAGGGGACTGGGGTTCTAGACGGGGACGGTGTCTCACGTCTGGAATTTGGACTTGGTCTCTTGGTTCCAAGGCTCGGAAGAGTCGTGAGCACCTGTGGACGTCATATTTGCTGGGATTTGCCTGCGTTGGATAGCTTGCGCATGCTGACGTTCATGGGCGCAAGCTGGAAAAGAATCAAGGTTGCCAACCGATCGCGGAACGCGACGGCTCATCGCCGGGATGCACAGACCACGGGTCCCCACTCATGGGTTCCGGCAGGCAACGAGCCCCACGTTGGGGATTGAAGAAGTCCAAAAACTTCGTTAGTCACCGTGCTCAATGTCAATCTGGAGACAGAAACTGCATGAGAAGAGATCTCCTTTACTTTTTCATTGATCCGCCCGGGAGGGCTGTCAATCCACCCTCCACTGTGTATGTGTAGCAATATCATACAAAAATACTCCGTATCCCAACCCAAATATAGCACAACGCTAAACCGACGCCCTGTATGATGGTCTACAGCCTCTACCTTTTCCGAGTATCCTTTCCCTTCTTTTTGCTTTTCTTCTTGTCCTTTGGCAAGTCCAACGGTGTGCCTTCTAGCGCCTTGGACATATATGCCAACATGAAATCATCAATCGTATGCATACGCTCCCCCAACGCATTGTATTCAACCTCATCCGCTTCTTCCATCACCACATCGTCGGCCGATTGAGCAAACAGCCCCAAACTCGACTGCCCCGTCTTGCCCACCGCTGACAAAGGCGGCTCTGTTCCATCTCTCGGGGTGCCTTGGCGGACGCTTGATACACCAGAGCCAGATCCAGAACCCGCGGGCTGCTGCTCGAGGAAATCTGCATCGTCTTGCTCGATCTCTTTCTCCGCCACACGTGCAGCAGCAACGTCCTCTCTGTCCTCGGCTTGTTCAAGGGCACGCCCAACATTGCGAGACCCGCTGGTGTCTGCACCACCAAGAACACGATCCATTGCCGCATTGGCCACAACATCGTTCTCGTTGGCGGATATTTCACCGTTGTTACCGATGACATCGCGCACTGAGAGCTTGTTGAAGTAGTCGGTTGTAAACTCGCCTTCCTGGATTACGACATCGTCCAACATTTGTTTTTGGTTCGCTTTCCGGAGGATGTTGGCTTCGATCGTGTGTTCGCTGACGAGACGGTAAATGTGCACGTCACGCGTTTGACCAATGCGATGGCAACGATCTTGGCACTGCTTGTCCATCGCCGGGTTCCAATCTTGGTCGTAAAAGATAACTGTATCGGCGCCAGTGAGATTGATTCCAAGTCCGCCAGATCGAGTGGAGAGGATGAAGCAAAGGATACGTGTGTCAACATTGAAGCGGTCTGTCAAGATCTGTCGTTGCTCCACCTTTGTTGCGCCGTCGAGGCGCAGGTACTTATGCCCGTGGATGTTGAGGAACAGTTCGAGAATATCCAGCACTTTGGTCATCTGCGTGAAGATCAAGGCACGGTGCCCCCCTGCCTGCAGCTTGCGCAGTAATTTGTCAAGTGCTTGGAGTTTTCCACAGTCGTATTGTAACAGCCTCTTGTCTGGGAACTGGATGGACAAACGCATTCGAGCCTCGTGCCAGGGATCCAGTGGCGGTTCTTTGGGCATGTATGGTGCGTACTTGACAGGCGCAGACAGCTTCAGGTCAGCCTCTTGGAACGCTTCGATTCCTCTCTGCCCAAGCATATATTTGTTCATGTCACCAGTGATGACAGCCGGCGTAACACATGCGAACTTGGTGATCGTGGTTTCTATCGATGCCGCTCGTTGCTGCAGGGTGGGGATAGCATTGTGAAGAAGAAAAGAGTCTTCCTCGAACCAGCTCATGATCTTGGCGGGCACCTTGGGCCGCTGTTTGAAAGGTCGACGGTCTGTGTCAAATGTCAACAACTCAATCAGCCGCTTCCCGTATATCGGGCGCTGTTGACGACGGATGGCATTCAGATACACTGAGTGCTGGAGATCCTCAAAACGGCCCCACCTCGCTGCACTCTCCAGGTAAATGATGTTGGATTTGACAGTGGATGGATCGAGGGCTCTATGTGCATTCTGGGCTCTAGCTTTCTGATCGTCTCGTAGGTCGGCAAGTATGCGGTTGGAACTCAGCTGGAAAATGCGGTCCGTGTGGCATGTCGATAGGTTTTCATAACTGGTGGGTATCATGTTGAGAAATTTGAGGCTGACAGTGCCCATGGGCTTTTTGGCGAGAAGTGTTCGTCTCACTGACAATTCGCTCAGCTCGTAATCTGCAGCGACCGAGCGTTGCATCCGCAGCGAGGTCAAAATAGGACGGTCGACGAACAGGTCAGGATGGTTGCAGACCTTTCGCAGCTGCATCAGACAGTTGATGATAGACATGTAATTCCCAGACGCCAAAGTTTGCCGGGTGTCTGCGCGAGACAGGAAGCCGTCGTATAATTCTCGTTGACGTTTAGATAGCCGACAGAACTCGACGTGCTCATACTTGGCCGGCATCTGTTTCTCGACATCTGCTTTTAGGCGTCGAAGTAGATATGGCCGAAGGACCTTGTGGAGCTTGGAAATGATGGCTCGGGCCTCGTCGTCGAGCTTCTCCCGGCCACTCTCCAGAATCTGGGACTCGGGCCTCGAGAACCAGTTGTGGAATTCGGAGAGATCCACGAACCCGCCCTCCCCATTTTCGGGCGGAGCAAGGAAATACAGCAGAGACCACAGCTCTGTGAGATTGTTTTGCAGAGGAGTTCCGGTCAAGAGCAAGCGGGCACGTGTGTTGAAACCAAGTAAGGTTTGCCACCGCTGTGACTTGAAGTTTTTAATGTTGTGGGCTTCATCAAGAATCATGTAGTGCCAACGCCTTCGTCTGAATACCTGCTGGTCTTGAAGTACCATCTGGTAGGAGGTGATACACACGTTCCAGATGTCGTCATTTGTCCAGCCTTGGCGCTTTCTCTTTCGTTCATCCTGGTTGCCGTAATATGTGAGGATTTTGAAACCGGGACACCACTTCTTGAACTCCATCTCCCAGTTGAGCATAACACTCGTGGGTACGATGACGAGGTGCGGACCCCAGACATGATGATGGCATGCCAGGTGCGCGAGCAAAGCAATGGTTTGAATGGTTTTTCCCAGTCCCATTTCGTCAGCCAGAATCCCATTGGTATTGTTTGCGTAGAGGGCTGCCAACCAATCGAGTCCCAGATGTTGGTATTCTCGTAGGGTTCCACGTAGGAGAAATGGGATTTCCGTCTTCGGAACCGTCGGTTGAGGCGAAGTTGATCTGCTTCCAGTCTTGGGCACATTGAGCAGTGATGCCGACGTGGGCGTTTCGACCTCGGACACCCTCTTGTCCATGGATGCCACGGGCGACTCGCCGCGGGACAAGTTGCTGGGACCAACAAGAGCTTCAGGCCGCGGCTCAACTTGATGACTGTTGAATGGCACCTCCGAGATTTCAAGCTGGGGGATGGCTTGCTGGTCCGATTCGTGTTTCTCAGCGCCGCTGACCGCGTCGAACATCGATACGTCTCCCAAGGATTCGTTTGTGGTCGTGCGCAAGGTTGGCTTCGCGCCGTCCAGAGTAGAAAGAATAGACGAGCGGGAATCGGGGGCCGCAGGTGTTGTAGTGAACTGTTGTGACGGCACCGAAACCTCACTGGTGGAGGTTGCTTTGTGAGTGGCATTTGCTTCTGCCGCCACATCGGTCTGACCAACACCATTCACTGTTGTCTCCAGGTCGGGACCCGACTGCTGGGGAGAGGCAGGCTGATGTTCAACGATACCGTTGATGTGTTGTCCCGGGTCAGCATCAACCATCTCGATGTCCTGGGTGTCAGGGACTGGCTCTTTCGCCTGGACATCAGCCTCGGCGCTGAGCTTTTTGAGCTCCGACTTCTTAAAAAACAGCCCAAGGAGTCCAGAAGGTTGGTCGTCAGCAGACTCGTCCTCCTCGTCCTCCTCGTTGCTTGAATCCTCTTCTGATTCATCCTCAGTAGATCCAAGATCGTCGTCCATGTCTACAGACTCGTCACTCGTGTCGTCGAACGTGCCATTGCCTCCGTCATGGGCACCTGCCTCACTGGCACCCCGTGGATCCTCTGCCTGCCGGTCCGCCGGCCCTACGGTGCTGGGCAAGTTGGCATACTTCTCCCGCAACTCATCCTGGGTGAGCCCTTCATCCGACAAGACGGAGTTCTTATCTTCGTCATCGTCATCAGAACTGGACATGTTGCTTTCGTCATCAGCCGGTGATGCATCCGATCCTTCATCCGATGCAGCATCAAGTGACCAATCTCCCACCTCAGTGTCGGTAATCAACTGGTCGTCGTCGACATCATCCTCCGAGTCATCGAGTAGTTCCTCCGTATCTTGCTGTGCTTGTCTCGCTTGAAGCTTTTGCTCAGAAAGATTGACCGCCTGGTTTAGCGCGGCTTTCACGCGACGCTGCTCCTCTGCCTCCCACGCTGCCATACGCCTACGGTTGACCTCCGCCTTGACATTCTCCCAAGTCCCCGCAATAGCCTTGTTGACAAGTCGCCACCTCGTTCTCGTCCTATCAACTTCCTCTTGCTCTAACTCCTCTGCTGTCTTTGGTTGGGGATTCCGACGTCTCCACTCAGCCTCGCACGCGAGCGCGATCTTCTTAGCCGTGGCGCGATGCGCTTGTTGTTCCCGCAGCATCAGCTTCCGAAAATTGGCCATGGCTGCTGCAAGGTGGTCCATATGCGCCCATTGCCGTGGTGGTTCCTCCTCAGGCTCTGGCTCAAAGACTGAGCACCTGTCCCGGGCAAGAATACCGCCAGGCTCCACCTCTCTCTCTACCCGCAAGATGATTCGGGCATCGTGTTTTGCCAGTTCATCTGTGTACTCTGGTCCATCTTCTGCAGTGAAAAGACCCCCTTGTTCGACTGGTATTGTTCTCGCGCGCTCAAAGTATTCCTCGAATGATGGACCAAGCTTCGGGCGGATGTTCGCTTGATCGCGATGAACGAGAGGAATGGTTGTGAGGGGAGGCCGAGTTCGGAGCTTGATTCGAGGCGTGGAGCGCGTGGCATTGGGGGATCTTTTCTCATCATCGTCATCGTGATCTCGGTGGTGGCGCGTTGAACGACGCGTGCCGACAGCGGGTCTTGTGGGGGTGGTCGGGCGTCTGGGAGACGAGGGACGCTGGCGGGTTCGTGCGCTGGGCTTGGTATCCTGTATCTGCACTTTCCGTGTCGGCGCCTTTGTCGACGATGGTTTGGGCGGTACAGGTTTGCCAGAAGATAGTGGCCGCTTTGAGATAGAGGATGGCGTGGGCGTCGTGTGCCCAGCGTCTCTTGCGCCTGCGTTCCGATTTCTTGGGGGGCTAGCTAGGCCATGAAGAGATCTCCTAGTTATCCTTTTGTCGCCGCGCTGTAACTCCAGAGGTATTGTGTTGATGCGTCCCGACTTCCGACGACCGTCCTCGGCGACGAAGGTTGATGGGCCTTCAGCCTCGACCCTTTTCCATGGTGGCGACTCAGGTTTGGGACGGCGCATCGGGCTATCTGGCGTCGTGTCGCGTACACGTCGCCGCTTAGCGGGAGGACCATCAAGCCCATCCTCCGACCCGACCGCGTGTCCGTTGGCACCATTGATGCCGTTGGGTCGGGGGCTTGACCCGCTTGCTGAAGTTTGATGTTTGCTCGGTCCGAGCGAGAAGGTGTCGACGTCGGAAAGGTAAGAAAGAAGCTCGTTGTCAGAGACCTGTGATAACTCTGAGTCGTCGGAGCTGTCGTGGGACTGATGGTTATTGTGAGCAGTGTCGTGGCCGTTGGTGGCAGCTGGGTTAGCCAGTGTTGGGCCAGGCGAGCCAGGCGACGCGATCTCCGTCATCGTGTCGGGTGACAGGGAGAGGCGAAGGAGGGCGGAATCTCAGCGAAACGGGCATTTGATAAGATGAAAATAACGTCACATGAAGTATAAAGTCCCAAGGTATCCCCCAAAGAATTTTTATCGTGAACAGCCTCCTGGGGGGTGGGCTGCAGTGGGATTTGTGATAAAAACTTCTGTCGCCAGCAAAACTTTAGAACCACAAAAATCCGATGCATGGGAGCATGATTGCTTGGTCGCTTGGTACGCGAATCATTTCTGCCTTAGGCATGAAGCAGGCTCGGCAGCTTCTCGGAAGTGGCACCAGCCAATGGGCGGCACCCAAAGCTATGACCAGACATTGCTCCACTCTCGAGCCTCGATCATTGCCCGTCATCAAACAACGTACGCTGCTCCCTCAGTCCGCCAATTGACCGCACCGCGGGACTTTAAAACCGCCAAGGTATGAACCGATCGCTTCAATCTTTTTTGTCTGCCAATTTCTAACCTCTCCGCATTCTCAGATGCTGTCGCGCCGGATTGTGAGGGCGTCGCCCTTCGTTGCCGCTCGACGGCTCCCAGTAATGCAACGCCGAACTTTCATGCCCGAGGCCATGGTCGGCCAGAAGATACTAGAGGAAAAATACCCGTCTTCAGACTACCCGAATCTGACGGCCGCTGAGGATCCTGAGATGGTTGGTGTCGCGGCGCCTGGGCTGAGGACGGGGAGGTACTGATGATTTCGCGCAGAACGGCGGCTATGTCAACCCGCCCCCAATCAAGCGTCAGTTCCGCGATCCGCACGCCGATTGGTGGGATAAGCAGGAGAGGAGAAACTATGGCGAGCCGGTGCATGAGGACCACGATATCTTGGGCATGTTCACCCCATACGAGTACACATGGACCACGGCGGGGAAGGGAATTCTCCAGATCGGTGCTTTCGTGGCTACCTTTTTGAGTGTGCTGTACGTTGTGAAGCTGTCGTACCCCGACAAGGCTTCGTACCCGCGCGAGTTCGAAGGTGGTCTGGTCAAGGAACTCGGCGGGGCTGGTGCTAAAAGAGTAAGTTCAGGTGATGAGAAAGACACGGCGACACGGAGCTAACGTGAAGCCAGGCACGAATGGAAGGCGACCCTGATCCGTAAATAGTTTCCGGGACCACTGGGCATGTATATATTCGAAGTGAGTTGTGAGAACCTGTGTGTTGTGGTCACTAGACGCAAAGAAGTCGTCTGTCAGATTTTGGTGGTTTTCTTGAGTAGCCTTATCGATCACGCTGTCCAACAAGTTTGACATTACTGAGGTGACTGTTGCCGCTGCTCCATGGCCGTCGCAATTCCCAGTCCTATCTAACAGCCCCTCCGATTGGCATGTTGGCTCCGCGCGCCCGCAATCTGACCTTGACGCCCCACGACACCCTGGCTGGGATAGGAAGGGTATCCACGGCACACCCCCATGTGGAAGGCGAGCTGGTGGGGGTAGCTTATCGCACCCAAGCTTATTTTTCAGCTGGTGGGCAAGGTAACTTCTTGTCGGAGAAGGCTGTCCGCAGCGAGTGGCCAATGACAGAAACGCGCCTGTGCTGGGGTCCAACACGGGTCCCTACTTGGGCAAGTTCACACGAGCAACACACCAGTAAGGAAAGAACGACCCAACAACGGCCCGTTTCTCGGGCCCGAGAATATCATGGCGTGACGACTTTCCTGTCCGGAAACGAGGCAGGTGGACGCGCAAGGGGACGCAATCTTGGATCGGCGTGGGCGGATATCAGCTGGCTGGTCTCTCACCGCGCGTTTTGTTTTGTATTTTGCTTCTTGCGTTTACCTGCTTCTCTCCCCGATCAGGCCAAGTTCTTCTTTTTCTTTGCTCTTCACGTCTTCGGTATTTTTCGCCTCCAAGGTCAGCACTTGTTAACGTTTCTCCATTCGGGGCCAATCATCAGCCATGCGTTACGACGACTGGGATGTCATACTATTCCGCCTTGGGAAGGAGTCGAAGATGCCATTCAAGGAGTTCAAGGTTGCCTGTCATGTGGTATCGGACAATGAGCTCTCACCCATCCATGGCTTTACTCAAGTCCCCGTCATGACCTGTTTCATCCCCAGTCTTGTCGCTGGCGCGCCATTCCAGATCTCGATTCACAGCTGGAGGCGCCCAGATGTTAGCCAGTTTGCTCTGAACTACAGTGGCCACCCCGAGTTGATCAGATTTGAAGCCAGGATCATCATGGATGGGCGGTTTGTGGCGTGCGTCACAGCACACTCATGACCTGAAGGGAGGGTTCTGACGCTCGACTAGGTCTACCGTCTTCAGCAGAGATTTCTATGGCCCGCATCTGATTGCGAACACCTTTGGTATGCTCCAGCTAGTGCCAGCAACTCGACGACTAACCCTTGAGGCAGAGCCGTCAAAAACTGGTGAGGCCGACCGTCTCCGTTTCCCGCCTTTTCGCCGTGAGCTGCTTTCCCAAAATCACTGGAATCCGAATGACGATGTTGGGCGCATCAAGGTCATCATAAGCGAAGGATTCCCCCGTGACTCTACTTCTCTCCCAATCGAAAGAGTCAAGAATGTCGTGGTCTTTTCGTTTCAACATGCTCCACTCGGTTAGTCGCACCATGCCCCCAGCCTGGTTTAAACAAATAACTGACCCCATTGGTGTCCAGAGATCCTCGAGAGTAATGCCATTGCGTGGCCGAACCCATCCATGTGGCGTCGATCATCCTTCAACCCATCAATGCCGCTGCCAGTATACCACGCCTCGGACGGCGGGACTTCACACGCGCATTCTCCTCAGCGGAAAAGGGTTACCAGGGAGGCATACAAAGCACCGATGATGACTCCCGTCCCCAGGGTACCGCTCCACCCGAGGACCAATTATGGCGGAAACCAGCCGCTCATGGCTCCCTACATGCCTTCGGCCAGTATGGGAGCTGGCCAATCGTTATCGTCGACCGAACCTTTCCCAACAACATACCAGGAGATGATGTATGGTCCGTTTCCGAGTCAAGTGCCCTTTGGACTCTTTGATGAGGCGTTGTGGCCTGGAACCTTCCGCAAGTACCCGAGTGACACACCCATGCCCGACTACGACTCTAACAATAATATCGAGGCCATGCATGTTTCTGGTCCTAGTCTCGAGGAAGGAATGAGAGCCCCGACCAACACGCCAACAGCGGGTGCATGGAATGTCCCAGATGCCAGCTTCTCCTTCACGCCGTCGTTCTGTCTGCCCACGGAGCTGCCGACGCCACTCACAAACACTCTGCTTAATCAGCCAGTCCCGATGCCCATGCAGCCCGCTTTGCCGACATACTCTTCAATGATGGCCAAGGTTATAAATGACAACAGATATCAGGGCCTAGCAGAGAATGCTTTATCGCCCACCAGCTCTGTAACAGTTGTAGGCCAGAAGGAATCGCGGGGTGCCTCTCAACATATGTTCAACCTAGGGGTTGACACTAGACCGGAAAGCAATGTCCCGATTTCTCAGCAGATGGGGGGAGGTCATGGTGGCTGCAAGACCGGACCCTCTCCAGACCCCTTAGCGGTCTTCACCGGCGATAGCTCGTCCACTAATTCTGACTTGAGCCCTGGCATCCCAGACCTTGTCGCACGTCAAGATGGATCATGCTCGCCTATCCAAACTCTCCAAAGTCTCTCCACCAACATACACCGTCATGACCGATATGAAACCAGCGCTGACAGTCCTACCCTCCCGCCCCATGAAATTATCCGGATCACACCGTCGAGAGGCTTCACAGAGCCATTGGGTAAGACGAAGTTTTGTGCAGGAGAGGGATCACATATGTCAAGCCCCTGCCTGAGGGCAGGTGGGCGTGAGGTTTGATGGGAGTATGTTTACAGAACGCAGTCTCTAATGTTAATGCTCGAAAGAAGGAGCTCAACGGGCTGGCCGTTCCTGCTAGTATAGGCAAATTCAGATTTCATTACTTAGGTATCGCCGAGGTATCGTCCACCAGGTATGGTACAATTTTCCAAGTCCAGCCCCGACAAAGAAAACTTTACAGGATGAGGCTTGTTGTCAAGCACAGGGCTAATAAGAGCAGCCCTATTGGTGTGGTGGTCGTGGATGACCAGTCCTTGGCATCCGCGGTCGCCAGTGGGTCAGTCGGCGTTGTGCTTATTTCCTGCAGGTCTTTGACTGTTGGAGTCTAGTCAGTTTAAAGTCCAATTCTTTGAGGAGAAACTTGGACTTACCTCCAGCGGTGCTTGCCATCCACGTCCCGACAATACATTGCTGCATCAACGGCTGGTTAATGAACCTGCCCCCCTCCCTGAAAGGTGTCTGGCTCAGCAGATAGTCCGTCTTGAAGCTCCCCGCCCCCCAGCTCAACAGCCCCAAAAACACATCGGGATTCGCGTTTATAAAGGCGTTTTGCTCGCAAAATCGCACAAAACATTCGGGGTTCCCTGGCGCCGCCCCTGTCTCGCTTATCATTGCTTGCCGCCTTTGCTTCCGCAGGAATGCCGCTACCTCGCCAAAAGCGGCGGTGTTGTTAGTGGAGCATTGCGAGGTTGTCCCGCTGTTGTCGGCGTCGAGGTATTTGTGCAGAGCGAAGATGAGGTTCGTCGTTGTCCCGTCCGGGTTGCGGATTCCGGAGAGGGCATCCCCACTACCGGAGGAAAGAAATTCTCCTGCCGAGGCAAACCCCGTGCCAGGGAGGAGGATGAGATTGTCGGTGGTTTTAGAGGTGGCGCGGATTGCGGTGACAGCGCCAGACAGGGTCGTCGTCCAAGCGGGAAGAGAGAGATTGTGCGGCTCGTTCATGAGCTCGAAGGCGAGGCGGGAGAAGGAGGAGGCGGGGAGGGGTTCACGCAGAAGGGCGGTAAGGAGTTGCGTCCACAGGGAGGCGAAGTCCTCGTTGGAAGGCCCCGATGGACCGGATTGGCCTATGATGGCCCCGTCCCAGCGGGCGAAGTTGTGGAGGGAGAGGAGGCAGTGTGCGCCGGTGGAGAGGCAAGTGGTGATCAGTTGATTATAATGGGAGAAAGCGGTGAGGTTTAGAGGTGCTCCAGGCGCGGGGACTAGGTATTGCCAGGCGATGGGGAGGCGGAAGATGTTAAAGAGGTTTGAGGAGGAGAAGAAGGACATTTGGCCGGCGCCGTCCCCTCCGCCGAGGTTGAGGAGGGGGAGTTGCGTGGAGGAGGTGAGACATTTGCCCTAGTGGGAGGTTAATGATGCGGTAGGCTAGAGGGAGGGAGGGGAAGGCCTACATCGATGGTGCAGCCGAAATCACCGCCTGCGATGCTCACGCCAAGGTACTTGACTCGGGCGGAGACGAGGGGGGGGAAGGTTACCGCTGCAGCCACCAGAGATTTTACAAGCATTTTGGCGTCTATCTGTCTCTGTGCCGAAATAGTATGGGATGGCGGTTATGGGTGACGGACAGACTGACAGGCGGGGAGGTTGGAGGCCAAAACTTGTTAAAAAAATGTCCGGAGTACAAGTCAGGATCCGTCCTACTTTTCACTACCCACCAAGCTTTGCACTTTTGATCTCCCTACCTCCCGCGCACTGAACCAAACCAAAGTTTTGAACAAACTCGCATTGAAATAATCAAAACTACGCACCGCCCGCCTGGGTTCATGCGTCCAGTTAAGGTGCAGCGCGGAGCCCAGACCTGAGCTGCATACCCCCATTGACTGTACAAGGCATAAAGAGTGGGGTTTATGAAACCTGGTTGAGGATGTTTGCACGGACGGTGGCTCGGAATATTTTTGGATCGTTGGGTAGGGTCGTGGTGTGGGAGAGTTTGGGGTGAATGGTGGTCTGATCAAACGTGGTAGGTTTCAGGCCAAGAAACGTGTTCGCCAACTGTGCGATAGGGAGTGCAAATGTTTTGGGGAAGGGTTGAAACATTTTAGTGCCTTTAGTAAGGTTGAAGTTCACAGTTGTTTTCCGTGGAGTTGGGATATAGTATGAGCTGTAAGGGGTAAGTTGAACGATGTAAGTTGTGATTAATAGGTGTGAGATGTGAATGACGGGTGGGATGGGAGCTCTGGCCTAGCGTATAAGTCGGCGCTTAACATCCAATGTTTCTACCTGTGGCAATGTTGAGCATTTTGCAAACTCTTCGAGTTCTGGCTGACCTTGGTTGACGCTGGATAGGGGTCTCGTGAGCCATTATTGATTTGGGGAGTCTAGATGTTCTAGGGGATGACAGGTGGAACATTCCGGAGTGACAGCTGTTGCTATTGGCGTGCTGTGCTGTTTCGATTTACTTGCAACCGTCTCACAAGCTATGGGTTGAATTTTGTTTTTTTTTACGGAGGGATATAAAGACTGTCTTCACACATCTGTTGAACTTTGAACGCTCTCAAATCAAACATTGTCCCGCCGCATTTTCCATGAAGCTTTGCACAGCAGACTCTCACCTCACGACAACCGGACCTAAGCGCAATTTTTTTTTTTCTTCTTCTTTCGAGCAATGGACCTTTCATGTTCTACCCCATCAGGAAACACTGCAAACGACCTGAACGAGGAAGAACGATGGGATAACACTGTTCCCCCGGAAGATGACGAGCCCAAGATTGACGACATTGAAAAATTCAAAAAGAAACAAAATAAGAGATACCGGACCTACCCCATTGATAAAAGACTCCACCAGTTTTCAAAGAGCTCTTCTTCTTCTTCGTCTTCTGCCTCGCAGTTGGAGAAAGCACGACACGGAGGTAAGGAGAAGAGGCACACCACCCCGGTACATGCAGCCAGTAGTAGCGGTGGTGGCGGCGGCTTTTCCGGTTCGAAACACGGGCCCGGGCCCAGAGAGCATCAGGCCAGAGATAACATCAAGATGGCGGCGGCGGCAAGAAATCCCAAGGGAAACGAAGAGCAGCAGCGGCGGGGGGGTTACGCTGCACGCGGTGGTGGATATACCTCGCCGGGGCACACGTCGCCCGGATATACATCGCCGGGCTATACCTCTCCCGGATATACCTCGGGAAACACGTCGGGCAACTGCACGCCATGGGAAATTCTCAGCCAAGACGGTGACTGGTCACAAGTTGAAGACTATGAGAAGCAAAATGAGGGAACTGAGATGAAAGAACCCTCGACGCTTTCACAGCTTGATGGGGCACAACCAAGGAAGAAGAAGAGTCTGTGGGGGTCTAGGGGTGATAAGTCTCGGAGGTGAATAACAACACGGCCAGGCATGGATCGGTTTGGTTCACATAGACATAGGCACGGTAATGGAGGAGGGAAGGGAGAACTAGAAGGAGAAAGATAAATTTAATGCAGTAGTGACTTGGCTCAAGTCGGCTCGGTTCAGAGCAGGCTGGGTCGTTCCTAGGGTTTTGGCGGCCATGATTAACTGGACATGCGTTGACGCTACTTTGGTAGGTAGTTTAGAACAGAGGAAGATTCAGTGACAACTCATCAATGTTTCCCCCCCTTTCCAAGCTTGTTGTTTCTTCGTATGCTGTGAGGGATTCATTGTTTTGTTGCCTACCTGATCGACTTCCGTTTCTTCTTGTTATCTTCAAGCCACCAATATTCTGATATTCTCGAAACCATTCACTGTGTTGACACAGGAGGAGGATACTTGTACGCAATCTAAGCGAGAATAAGCTGTAAAAGCCCTACAATGAACGATAACAGCCTAAACAATGCCGCCAGAAAAAGTCCAATAATCGCCACGGTCAAAGCATTTCGCTCTGTCGTGTGTCTCTCCACCCAGCCGACGACGGCATTTTCCAGAGGCGGGTTCTTGACCACTTCGTGTAGCGCTGATAATCGATCGCCCCAATAATTAAATGTCATGTCAGAAGGTGTGGGTCGAACAAACTCGATCCACCGCCCTTCTGAGTCGAAGCCGTGTTTCTGAATCATGGTCTCGAGAACGGCGCGTGATCGCTTATCTCGAACGCTTGCAACGGGAAATAGGCTGTCATGAAAGGTAAGTAGCGTTTCGATAAGAAGACGTGGGTAGGGTGCCCCTGAGTTGAGGAGATGCAAGTTTGTGTTAGTTACCTACTCCGTAATGTCTGGGCAAAAATCTTGGCATTTTCTGCTTGAGGGGTGTTTACTCGTACATACATGCGCAAAACTCTCCTCAAAGGCCATATCCAATGGCTGGTTTCTGCTTTTGGCAAGATGAGCTCTCAAAAAGGCCACTTGGTGGAAAACCTTGAGGGTCATGGCCTTTTTGTCTAGTACAAGATGGTCGAGGAGATTGTCGGTGGCGCGGATCTTGATGCCGCATCTTTTGATGAGTTTCCAGGCTTTGAGGGAGGATTTGTGAAGTATCATGTCTGATCTCCCGGTGAATTCCGCTGGTTCAGTTTCGGGTTTCATCCTTGGCCTGAAGGCGGTCTCCATAAAAGTCAAAAGAGACATGTTCTCCTCCCACTTCACATGGTGGTGGTCCGCATTGTCGAGTTTCCCGGCATGGTGATCCCCGGGTATGGAATGATCTCTGGGTAAGCAGTTAACCAAAGTGATGGCAGCGACGGCAACTCTGGCGACATGTTCTTTTTCCCTCATAGTGGCCTCGGGATGTGTGGAACTGACTGCCTGGGTAATGAAATCGTCGAAGGAAACCCTGGGATCATGGGTGATGATTTTAATCGAGCTGATGACTTTCGCATGGCTGTCAAGTGCTGGGGTGTCAATCTCAATGACTGAATCCCCGGAGGCCGATGGACAAACGAGAGAGCAGTATTGTTCAAAATATGCTCGAAACCTTGAACTGTTGGCATGGTCCGTCTGGCGTTCGCCGAAAACAACCCTCACAATTTCCCGTCGTTCCACGTCGGTTGGCTGAAGCATTGCAAGGGAGCTGAGAAACCGCCCGAACAAAGGCACTCGGATACTTTGGGCATGATCAATGAGAATTTAGAGGGCTTCATTGTCGCTGATAAAGCCAAGCATCACGATTGGTTAATAGGTGTGCTGTTCAATATCCGTGATATTGCACACAGCTTCCGCGCAGCTGCCACAGCTCGCGGCGGGCATGCGGGGTCAAGTACATGTATCAGAAGCATGTTGGAGGGGGAGGTAGCGAAAGCCGGAGACCCGACCTCCTGAGCACACGGGGCAGCTCCAATTTCATCCCGGGAGACACGGGGAAGGCACGGCCCAAAACCCGCCCACCAGCTTCTTGCATCTGGGCAACCTCATTCTTCCCCCAATTTTCCCGTCCTTTCACCGTTATGACTGCTCTTGATCCGCGGCAAGCCATGCGGTTCAACACAAACACCAGTTCACCGCCTGCCGCCGCGGAGGCGGCAACCACAGAAACACCCCGTGTGGTGAGACCGCCAAAGTAAGCTTGTAGGAAACGAAGGAAGAAAAATCCCGAGACTCATAGCTAACACGGACCCATTCTCCAAGATACCCGCCATCCCTCGCGGAATCTGCAACCGAGTTATCAGACATTGAGAACCAGCTCCTCCGTTTACTTGTTCTGATTCTTCTGGTGGGCAGAAGAATCAGTCAGTCAAAGTGACCCTAAACCGCGACGATCCCGATCGAGACCCCACCGTTGAGACCCGGAGCCAACTAGAGCTATCCGCAACCCACACTGGTGATGATGATATTAGTCCAAAGGAGGGTACAGATGTTTGCCGTGGTGCCGAGGAGATGGAGGAGGCGAACGTAATTCCGGGAATCCGCACGCGGAGTACGCCAGGCTCAAAGCCAAGTCACAACAAGGGAAGACAGGAGGTCGAGGCATCGGGAGCAAGTCCATCCCAAAAAGACAGCGGCGATGCGTTTCGGGATCCTGTCAAGATACCGGGTATTTCACCAACAATCCTCGCTTTTCCACACGCCAACGCTTTGATTTCGACCGAATTTCATGATCGCTATCGCGAAGTCATCCACATATTCCGTCGCAATACCTTCGAACATCCCGGACTCCGCGGGCACGTTGACAAGATCGATTACACGCTCAAGATGTGTGGAGGCTCGCCTGATGAAGTGCACCCATCGATACTCGTCTTCTGCCGGCCACAGGAATTCAGCCACTTACGCCCGCTTCTCACGAGTAAAGTGCTCAAACCTCAATATGCGCTTCGGAAATCGCGGCGTCCAGCATGGAGATCATGGCGAGATACTCAACCCTGGGATGACAGCAGGCCCTTGTTTAACCTCTATTTTTGGTGTGTCCACAGGCCATTGATCCTGGCGACATGGCATCAAGCGTCACTTCGACTACATCACCGTGCCGAAACGTCCACAAGTCTTAACCCTGAGCTCAGAATGACCGGCCACCTCACCAGTTGCGGATCGAGAATTGAGTACATGAATCACCAGGGCGAATCAGCTTACTCTACCTTGGGTTGTTGCATAGTCGTGGGTGGCAAGATTTGCGCTATTACTTCACTGCATGCATTCTGCAAGGACGGCGACGAGGTCCACGTCGACAACACTCGTGAAATCTCGACCATCCCACTCTACTCTCCGATCTACAAATATAAAGCGCACCTGGCCAGTCGTTCCAACTCAATCTTTGACTCGAGCCCCGACATTCCTCAACATGTCCTAGACGACGAAGAAGACTATGTTATAGATGATATCAAGTACGAGAGCGTTGGAGAGGACGACGATCGATCATCGTCTTCTAGCAGCTATGCGTTCAGCGAGGAGCAGCGCCGCCGCGGTTTGACCGAATCTGGCTCTCCCGATGACGAAGACGAACAAGATCTGGACTGGTGTCTCATAGATTTCGGCAACCCGGCTGACTTTGCCCAATTGCGCCCCAATTCCTTTGCGTTTACGGATCAGCTAAATTTCACTCCTCTACTTACGGTTGCTGAAGCCCCCCCCCCCCCGGCTCGGGAATTGAAAGTCTTCATCTTGACAAATAACGAAAGTCCTCTACGAGGTATGATACAACCGGGAATCTCAATACTTGGCGGCATCAACGGCAAGGGGCGATCGCTGGTATGGAACGTGGTCTTGGACAGAGGATATGGTATGTATCAAGACACCCACCCAACTGCGGTTACGTGGAGCTCCTAACAAGTTTGTCGATACAGAGATCAAGCCCAGTGACTCAGGCTCGCTTGTCGTCGATGCAACAAGTCATGTCATCTACGGCCACGTCGTCGGCACGAATCCGCTAGGCGAAGTCTATATCAGTCCCTATTCTCGCATTCTCGAGCAGATTCAGCGTCAGTTTCCATGGACAGCAGTTCACCTTCTCCGCCCAACTCCCCAAATACCCAGTAGCGGGTCAACGAGTCAGCGCAACGAGACTGTGACAGGGAAGGAGAAGAATATAGAGCAGCGAGCGGATCAAAAGCACGCTACGAAGCGACCGGAAACCAAATTAACAAAGGAAGATGACATTGCAACCGACAAATATAGATTTTGGGCCAGAAGTTCAAGGGCTCCGGAACGACGGGAATTGCCACGCGGAGAAGCCTCCAACTTTACTCGCGGGTCTCCACGAAACTTCTGGGATTTGGTTGAGCCAACTTCGGGGATGACACGAATCTCCCAGATGAGTGCGGGTTTGGCGACTACCTCGGGTGAAGTACTCCGCTTGGCGCCATCGATAGCCTATGATGCCACTCCCGCACCAGTGGCTAGTTTGAGTCAACTACATCAGCATTACCATCAACCCACCTTCCCACTCGAAACGAAAGAATCTTACGCGCTATTACCACCGCGCAAGCTAACTGAGGAGGAACTCGCCAAAATCCACCGTCGTATCGCCCGCCGCGAAAACGACGAAGATCTATGAACACGCACGTCCACCAACGTATCGGGCACCCAGGTAAACGGGAAATACAGGAAAAGTGACACGGAGAATGTCGATAGGTGATATTGCGCGAGGTTATAATTCTGACTAATGACTCCTTTTAAATGAAACAAGCCGATAGGTATCTTGTGTACGATCGCAATAGATATTCTGTCAAGCTTTGAAAAACAAAAAGCAGAGCGCCTTGTGCCTGTCACAACACATTCCCGACTAATAAGACGTCCACTAAATGATACCACAACATGAATTAAACCTCATAAGAATACATCCTGACGTCGCCGTCCCAGTCTTGTACGCTAAACCCAAAGCCAGTCCAACACCTATTTCCAAGATCCCTATCATAACCCACAACCTAATACCAATGTGATCTATCTGCCGGGCGCTTCACTCCCGCATGCGCCGCGGGCTGTGTTTGCGCTTGCGCATTCGACGATGCCGGCCTCTGGACGAGCGAAGCCATTTGCAACGGCGTAGGCAACATGGCCGAGAGCTTCAGCTGGCGCATCTCCGTGATCTGATCATACTCTTCGCCGAGGAGCAGCTTCAGCTTGTCTTGAGGAAAGGCGGCAATGTCGTCTTGGGCGGTGCGGAACTTTTTCTGCCAGGTGTCCTGGGAGGGGTTTGCGAGGCGAGGTTTGGAGACGGTGAGAATAATCTTCCCTGGCTCATTGCTGGGACGTTCCCGGACGTTGCAAGGGGATCGACTCCTGAGGAGTTGGGCATGAAGGTGGCGCAAGTCGGTAGGAGAACAGATGAAATCCTGGGTCATGCCATCGCTACTGAGAAACTCGTTGACTCTAGTGCATAGAGAGCAGAAGCAGACCACTGGTGGTACGGCGTAGCCAGGGTCACTGGCGGGGGGTTCCTTGCCGACGCCTTTCTGGATGTACGTCTCGAGAATGGCGCACGCGATCTGCTGATAGCGGGGAGTGGTTAGGGGGATGTGGTTGCTCTCGAGAACTGTGATGAGGCTGTGTAGAAACGGGATCCAAAGTGTTCGAAATTCGGCAGCCTTGAAGTTGTCAATGGCAGAGGCGAGTTTGAGTGAGAGCTGCATGAGCAAGTCGTCCCAGGAGCACTTGATGCATTGGTCAAAGAGGGTCACGATCCGGTCCGGTTGGATGGTTGCCCATTTGGGTTGCTTTTTTTGCGGAGCTGTCTGGGGGGCAGCCTGATTATATCCTGTTCTGGGAGTTTTGGGGAGCGGCTCCGTTGTTTGTTCGTTATTTTCACCTTGTAAACCGACCAGCTCCGTGAAAACGATGGCGGACTTCAAGATTGGTTTGCAAAGCGCCAGAGTCTCAGTCCGGTCGAAAGTTCCATCGAGAGCAGCGCCGATAATGTGCTGAATGACAGTGAGCACGAATGGCATTGGCGGGTTCGGCTTCCGGAGGATCATCTCTTCGACGAGGGGAAAAATACTAAGTCAACATCATTTAGCCCAGGATTTTCTAACGTGTCGTCGAGGGGGGACAACCTACTTCTCCTTGATGTAGCCAAAGCTGTGGAACAAACAAACGAGCGACATGAATGCGGTGGCATCGCCTTCGCCAACCTAATAACAATCAGTCCATGCCACGTTACTCCCAGGTCCACATACATGTGGAGTAGGACTGAGACTTACGTCTTTGATTCTGCAGGCCTCTATGCAAGCGGTCGTGATGTCGCCGGATATCCAGTCCCGCATGTGTTGTGATTCTACTACACCATCCGGAGGAAGAAGGCATTGTACAAATTGGAATCTGTCCGCTATTGACCGTAGGTCGAGATATCTCTGGAAGCTAAGCAAGTGGGAGATCAGTCGGGCGGGGTCTTTAAGTTTGTAGTGCAGCTTGCGTGCGAGGAGTCTACTCACCTGGGCTTGACCTTGGTGAAATCCACTCCCTCGCCACCATTTTCCGCGAGCAAACCCCCGATAAAGCTAAAGAACAACGGTTTAACCCTGTTCTGGACATGACTAATCGCTGTATTGAACAATTCGTAGTTTTTGGCGTTTAGTGCAAAGCGAAGAACAGCCTCGGCGCTGGCGAGATTCCGGACGCGTGGCCTGGGAGATGTGTATCCGTACCTCCCTAGGCCGTAGTAAGGACGCGGGATGGCAGACTCAGTGTCCTCTCCTGACCAACTCTTGTCGACAGGCCAACAGGCTTTCATAAGTTTGCCAATCATCCGCGCCGAAACTTCAGCATCTCCGGAACGTTGCGAATACCTCAACAAGAGGCTCTCTGCCGAGGTTTCATTAATAGATTCTAGTACAAATGCATCCGAGACTTCGCCCCTAGGAACTATGATGATGGCCTGTGCGCACCGTGGAGTCAATATGGTGAGCTTGACAAAGGCGCTCAGTGCTGTTGACTCACCGCAGTCCGGTACCAGTGCGTGGCCTCGGGCCCAGAGTTGCCCATGTAGCCGTTGTAGCTACTCTCGCCGCGGGCGGCGTTTTCGAAAGGGTCACCGTAGTCCTGAATCAAGCTCCACATCAAGACATCTTCCTTGATATCAATTTCCGTGCGAACCACCTGCCCGTCTAGATCAACAAGCTTCTTGATCTGATAGCCAGAGTCGAGAATTTCATCGAGCGAATGCCAACTTTCGTCTTCTTTCTCTCCTTCTCCGGCATCTTCATCTTCTTCGTCGCGCCCCCTCCATCCCCAGCGGGAGTGATAATCGTCCTCTTCAACGGTACCAATCTCACTCTTTTCAAGAATGGCAAGGAAAATGTCAAGACCGATCTCTTCTCCGATAGAGGCCAGGGTCCGGGCCACCAAAAGATCCCTGGCTTTGAGGGCTTGAGCGAAATATTCGCCTCAGTGTACATGTGATCCAGCAGGTAATAGAGCTTGTCTGGTTCGTCGGCCCCGTCCCGGTGATTCTCGAGATATCTGCGGAGAGTGTGTCTCAGTTGCCGTGCCCCTGACGTTAACAAACTCGCAGTCGGAGGCTGAAGTGGGGCGTGTGCAATAGCCAAGTTATAGGTGAGCACAAGGCGGTAGCCGGAGGTGACCGGCCACACTTCGTGCGACACATCGGAGTACCAGCAAAGCACCGCCCCGTCAAAGCTCTCAAGGACTATCGTCTTCCCTTGGTGCTTTACAATAACATCTCCGCCTTCATGCTCTGAACCGAGACAAATGACCATGGTGCCAAACATGCCAGGGATCTTCTCGGTGTCAGTGTGCGGCTTGAAAAAGGCGCCCTTCTCGTAAATCAGCATTTTGTAGAGCTCGGAGGTAATGGGCACTGAGATCCCCAAAGACTTGGCAACAAATCCGCGGCAGGTTTGAAGGGCTTTCTCCCAGTCGGGGTGGCGAATTTGGAACTGGGATGGATCGAGCTCCCAAGTGTTGCGGACCGAAATGTCAACGATCGTCTCGCTCCCCCTGCCGAATGGCGCTGGTAGCTGTCAGCCTTTATACTCGGGTCGGGTGACCAGTGGATGCAGGCCTACCCTGGCGAGCCTTTTCAATGACTTGGCGAGCCCGACCCTCTTCCAGAGGGAGACTGATAGGGCCAACATCATGAACGAAAAGGTCGGGCACGAATTCCACGCCTAGATCAACATCTGCCGTCCAGGCTGCAAACGATCCGCTCCCTTGAATGTTATCCAGGGATGCGCAAAGGTCCTCCATGAGGCCAACATGGTACCCATTGATGCTGAGATCGCTCACCGCGCTTTCGGCATTAGTGGCATGCCCGTCGCTGTTGGAATTCTCGGGTGCATTGTCAGCCACAGGCTCCTCTTGGCCCTCGATAGCTGTGTCGACACGCTGAGGATTCAGCAAATCTGCGACGGCAAGCGGTGTGGGTGATGCCATGGTCCAGTAACAACCTCACAGTGGCTTCGTCAATCGGCGTGCAACTAACAACGGGGACCGATGCTGAGACTATAACAGGTCAATAGTGAATTTTATGTAAGCGAGGCGTCGTCAGAACGACGCAGAAATCGACTTGACGCGTCGCGTCAAACTTTTTACTTGTAGCATCTCTACCCAGTCAACCAGTCTCATGCCTCGTGGGCTGGGTCCAAGCTTTTTCACAAAAAAAGAAACGACTTTCAGCTGTTAGTGTTGTTAGTGGCTGACAAGGTTCACCGGATCAGCTTCCTCGGCGGACGGGGTCGGCGAAGACTTGCGGGGTCCATCTCGGCAGTACCCGCATCCACATCCGCACCCGTTGACAAACGGTGAACAAACAAAATGAGGGACAAATGGCGCGTGCGTGCAAACGGACAAGCAGCAAACGAGGCGCAAACGGGGAAAGAGCGAGGGTGCTGAATTGCGTCCGTCAGGCTCGAAGCAAGGTGCCAAAGACGAAGAAGGTAGTAGAATCTGCACAGGAGCTGAATCGAGTTGGAGAGACGACATCCAATGAAATTGAAGCTATCCCTGATGCGAATAGTTCATAGAGTCCGAGAACGAACGCAACGCCCGCCAATATCCCTAGCCAGCGAATTGTTCTACAGGGAAAACTCCAGGCGATTCCCCGCAAAATCCCTGGCAAAGAACCTCGTGCTATACTCCTCCCCCTTGGCGCCCGAGTTTTCTTCCCCCGGCTTATCCGCCTCCATCGGTGCGCCCTCTCCCCCGCGCTGATGGTGGTTCCAGATCCGGCGTTGCAGCTCTTCTAGCTTCTCTGGACTTTCGAGGCGGAAACACGGGTGCCGTTTTGCCCCGCGCGCTTCGTCTGTGAAGTCAATGTCGGGTCGCCCGTAGGCTACGTGCAGCTGTTGGCCGCTCGAGGCAATGTCAAACCAGGCGAGGCGGTCGGCTTGGAGCTTGGGGACAGCGCGAGGGGTGAGGCCGAGGGTTTCGCCATCTGAGGGGTTGAGTACCTCTCTGCGAAATTCAAGCTGGGTGAACAGGAGTGAAACTCACAAAAGGCATTGGCGGCGCTGAGCGTGCCGGGAGGCACAATGATATTTACGTGGTGGAGGCCAGTGATCATGGTTTCTTCGTTGTTTAGACTTTGAATTGGCTGGTTGACCGTCGTTGTTGTCCTTGAGAGTGGGTGATTCCGATGCGGGGTTGTTGTCGTTCAGTTACGCAACAGGCACTAAATTCTCGTGATTATCTGATAGAAGTGGGGATTGTCTTCCCATTCGGTTGTACTCTCTGCAACCCGCCCCTAATGCTTCCGCGAACCTTGAAAGCTACTGATATGCAAGTTTCATCCGTTGAGACAATTTCCCCATCTTTACTCGAGAGCAAGCTCCTTGCCCTGCACCTTCAGATCCGGGCCTTTTCCTCCGTACTCCACAGGCAACAACTCTCCTAGTGCAGAGACTTTGCTATCCCCAAACTCAAGCGCCAAGTTACCACCGTTCGACATGGGGTGGAACTTCTTGATCGTCTTAGCCGCAACAAAGAGCTTCATGAAGGCGTAAACGAAGCCCATGATGGCCGGGACATTGACGAAAAACTTCTCCTTGAGCAACTCCGGGTAAACATCTCCAAACAGCTTGATAACCTCTCTGCTGGTGGCCTTGACCTCGGGCGGGGAGCGCAAGAAGCTGATGGACTTGTAGTCGTGTACCTGGATGAGTTTGTAGGGATCCTCTTCGGGGGTAATCGGCTTGGTCGCCTTGTCAATGTTGAGCTCACGCAGAGCTAACTCCATAAGGGCAGCGCGCCACTCGATGAACCTGATCAAAAGTTAGTGGCTACACGCTTGCGGCGGCAATCAAAAATCTGCGGCTCACTCCTCGACGTCGCCAAAGGTCTCCGAAATCGACTTGACGCCCCCGTAAATATTCCAGGTAAAGACCTCCCGGCCCTCGGGACTCTCTCCAGTACCATGAGTCGTCACATAGCCAAGGCCCTCATACTTGGCCTTGCTGAAAGTCTTGTTGATTAACTCAAGCGGCTTCGCCTTCTTGCGCCAATCGAGAGTCTTTCCCAGCTGCGTCTTTGCGAGCTCAACATCGCCATCATTCGCGTTCAGGTACTTTTGGAAGACAATCTGACTGGGGACATGGGTGTCCGGGTTGTCAAGCGTAACGCCCCAGATTTCGGGATGTCCGGAATCCTGGGCCAGTTTCCAGAGTTGCGCGATCGGGCTGGGACCCACCGCCTCTTTCTCCTCCGTGGCGGCGGGGACAGCTGCGTCAGTTGTGGAAACGGTTTCCGTGGCTGCGGGTGTGGGTGCAGGTGCAGCCGGTGCCGCAGCGGCCGCAGCAGCAACAACAGGCTTTTCCGCGCCGGTAGTCTCGGGTTTCGCCTCGTCGGCCATGTTTGTCAGTGATGTTGCGAAAATTGTTTGGCGACAACTGGAAATTGACAATTTGTTGCGATGGCGCTTGCCGTTTCGTCACCGCTCCGCGGAGCCAAGATATATTTGTGGGGCATGGCACGATTATCGGACAATCAGATAACGAGCTAGGGTTAGGGTCGCAAACATCGCCGAGGACATCGAGGAAGTAACGAGGGGCAACGGACGTCGGATGGCGTGCTCGGATGAAGTTTGCAAGCTCATTTTGTTTGGACTTCACAGTCAACTTCCTTGGGGTTCTGAGAAATCATCATCCTCAGACAGTTTGATGTTTCACACGGGTGTATAGGAGGAAATAGAAGAGAATCTCCAGCGAGGATTGATTCATGTTTGGTCACAAACAGCAAACCCGCCTTAAACAGCTATCCACAGTGCCAAAGACAAGCCTGTCTAACGACTGGCTGAACAGAAGACGTCATACAAGACTAACACCAAAACTAAGAGGTTTGGCCTCCAGTACGCATCCTATCTGACCATATCCTAAAAGAAGGTCCAGATTGAAGCGATTGCGTCCAGGGTTCTCGAAATCGATGTGGACAATGAGAAAACGGTGGTGGATGCTGCAAAGAGTTTCGGTGAAGGCCGGAGGAACTATCATATCATCAACATCTCCTCCAACCTTGGTTCTCTGACAAGTACATCCGAAACATTTCGTTGGTCATGTCTCGATTGGTGTTCCGACCGTTACCGGCTCCCAGTGTGCGATGGCTGGAACCTAGCCTATCGAATTTCGAAGGTAGCCTTGAACATGGCCACCGCCACACTAGCCAAAGAGTTTCAGGAGAACGGCGTCAACATTGCTGTCATAGCCCTCAACCCAGGTTATGTCCCGACAAGAATGACCAACTTCCGCGCCCCTGACAACATGGACGAACGCATCGCTGGCATCGTCAAGGTTAATGAGAAAGCCGGTATGGATCAGACGGGGGGCTTCTTGGATTGGCGTGGCAACACACTCCTAGTGATCTGTTCGCTCAGTTGCGCGAGTGAGTCACAAACAGACTATCACAATGAACGCGGTGTTCACCTACTAGCATGAAAATACAGGAATGCTGTTTTCGTTCATGGAAGAATGGGATGGGCATCATAGGTACATGTGTCACGTGGAATTTGTCGGTCTGGGTGTGTTGAAGCGTGCAAGCCTGGGCCCTCGGGGCAGTGCTTTCCCTTCTCGGACCTAGCTTGCAATTTGCGACCCCGCTGCAAGCAGAATTCCGCTCGGGAAGTTCCTTCCACACATGGAATACACCCCGAAAACAACGCACATCTCTGCAGTGTCGCAATGAGCCCCTTTTCCTCGCTCGGCGTCGCAGCAGATGTTGTTGAGTTTTTGGAATTCGGATACAATCTGGTCTCGGGAACATACGAAATCTATCGCTCACACAATGGACTCGCCGACGAGCTTTCAGAGCTTTCCAAGCGAACGGAACGAGTCGGCATTTTGGCATCTGGACTTGCCGCACATTCACATGCACCCGGCCATTCTGATGACAGCGGCCCCTCTAAACATAGAAGCTCAAGGTCTACCGAAAAGCGAGAACCTAACAACCCGGAGATATCAAGCCCAGCTCCACACGCAGTCAATGATACCAACGTACTGAATACAGAAATCCAGTATCGGCCTGAGCAGGCATATCAGAACCTCACCCGGCTAGCCGCTTCTTTGCAGTCCTGCACAGCTGCAATTTCCACTTCCACCCATATCCGCCGAAGTGCTAAGGAGGAAGCTCTCGTTGCATTGGCGTCCTCGTGCAAGACCACTGCCGATACCCTGTGCCAAGCCATAACCAAGATCTCGATAGATGGCAAGAAATTCAAGGCGTTTGGTAGTTTCCGTCAGGCACTTCAGAAGGAGTGGGGGAGCCGAAAACTCAAGACGCTCGAGTCCACTCTGGAAAAGCAAAGGAGTGACTTGGCCCTTCACCTAGTGGCCATCATCAAGTATGCTGAGCCCCGAACGAACTGGAGAAGGAGGATTAGGGCTGTTGCTGACAGCGCGCGTTGTAGCGATACACAGTCAGGCGTCGTCCGAGATTTACAGGCTTTGAGAGACGCAAATATCTCTCTCGAAGTTACCCATGGAAAACAGCTGGATGACATTGGGCACTCGTTGAAGTGGATCGAAGACAACGCAAAATCCACTCTTGATGCCCATGTCAAGCATCCCAGCCAAGAACCTGCCTCGTATCTGGTCGAGATTCTGAAGGTATTACCCTCAACCGCGGGGGCCATTGCGCGCGAGCAGGCGATCCTCCGAGGGCTCCATTTCAAGGCCATGAAGGCCAGACAGGAAAACATTGCTGAAACCTACGCCAACACGTTCAAGTGGATGTTTTCCAGCGAGAGCCCGGGGCAGCCCGCGAAGCATGTTCAGATACACTTAGTTGAATGGCTGTCGAGGGAAGACGGTTTCTTCTGGATTTCCGGGAAGCCTGGCTCCGGCAAGTCGACGCTGATGAAATACCTCTGCGATCACACCAAGACGAGAGACGCATTAAGTACATGGGCCCAGCCGAATACACCAATTGTTTCAACCCACTTCTTCTGGTGCTCCGGCACGCCCCTACAAAAATCCCAAGAGGGGCTGCTGCGGTCGCTGCTTTACGACGTCTTCAAGCAATGCCCAGAAATTGTCAGGAAAGTTTGCCCAGACCGCTGGGAAGCAGCGGCTCAGCCGGGTCATGAACAAGATACTTGGACCCTTTCCGAACTCCGTCAGGCACTGCAGAGGCTTTGCTTGTGTTGTGACATGGGAGTGAAGTTCTGCTTCTTCATTGATGGGCTGGATGAATATGACGGCGACCACTCGGAAATCATCAAGAGCTTGGCTTTGCTAGCGGAGTCTCGGGTTCTCAAATTCTGCATATCCAGCCGGTCATGGAACGTGTTTGAAGATGCCTACGGCAAAGACTGTGCCAGGAAAATTTATATGCAAGATCTCACTCGCGACGACATCAACTACTACGTGGAAAGCAAGCTGAAGGAGCATACAAACTGGGCTGCGCTGGCTTCCGATATGGAGACCGGGCAGTATCAAAATCTGGTCTCCGAGATTGCAAACAAAGCACAGGGCGTATTTCTCTGGATTTACCTCGTCGTTCGGTCCCTGCACGAAGGCTTGACCAACGGGGACTCAATATCCACCTTGCAGCGTCGAATACGTACCATGCCTGCAGACCTCGAGCCGTTCTTTAAACACATGCTCGACTCGATCGATCCTGTTTACCGCCAGGCTATGGTGCATACCTTCCAAATCGCCATCAACTCTCCGAAGCCCCTGCCCCTGATTGTCTATCACTTTATATCGGAGGAGTTTGAGAAGGAAGGATTTTCAGTTCAACATGTTATTCGCCCTTTTGGTTCTGGCGAGATTGCCCTTTACCACGAAAGAACGCGCAGACAACTCAACGGGCGCTGCAAAGGCCTGTTAGAGGTGCATAAAGACGACAGCGAGGGCACACACCTCGGATTCCAGGTTGACTTCCTCCACCGCACTGTCCGGGACTTTCTTCGTACTAAAGAGATGGATGATTATCTGACCCCAGAACACGGAATCGGTGGATCAAGCGCGGTAACTCTGAAAGGCTTCGCAGTCCTACTCAAAACCCTCCCGCTTGACAAGCTGGACATGAGCGACGGCGGTTCCCTCTCCCGTCTGCTCGCCGATGCCTTCTACTTTGCTTACCACGCGGAGCTGGAGTCTGGAAAAGCAGAGACGGATCTGCTTGACGATATTGGTAACACACTCCGACTGCACTCGTCGACAACCGGGAAGTGCATCCCTTGGTACGCGGGCTGCTACGAATCCCACCGCAAGTATTGCCATTCACGGTGTAAAACCTATTTTGAGTTTACAATCCAAAAAGGACTATCGCTCTACGTCCAAGATAAACTCAAACGAGCGTCTTGGTCTGTCGGAATCCAAACACCACTTCTACACTCCGCCCTGGGGCTGGTGCCTCCGACTGGCAGCTTCAAATCAGACCTGACACCTGTAGTACGATTACTTCTCGACGCGGGGCATGAACCAAATCGAAGAATTAAATGGGTCTTTAAAGATACCGGGGAAACGCCGTGGTCTTCATTCCTCACGCAATGGGCCATCGAGCTTCAGGTCCCTGGGTCAGACTGCCAATCACGGTCGACCGCAGCCATTCGGCATAAGCGCAGTCTGGTTGAGCTCTTACTCAGCAGAGGAACTGACCCAAATGTCCGTGACGCACGGGGCTATACAGCTTGGTACATTTTGCTCCTTGCCAGTGCCCAATATCCCTTTCCTATGACTGCCATTTCAGACATTGTCAAGGTTTTCGAGGCATTCTTCCGCGCAGGCGCAGATGTTGTAGTAAGTCACTCGATAACCGGCCCGAGCCCTCATGCAGGGAGGAATTGGCTGTCCCGTCTGCATCTGGTCGGAACAAGCGGGGCCAACAATGTGTTGGTGTCGGCGTCGGACCGGCAGGCAAAGTTCGAGTTTTTGTCCAAGATTTTCTGTCTGCTGCTCAAACATGGGGTTAGTCCTGAAGGCCTTGAAGACAGCAAAATATCCAACATGTTCCCGTCACGTCTGGCCTTGCCGGTCTTGGACTTGCTTGCGGAGAGGAGACAGGTCGAGATTGCAGCTATACGCGATGCGGCTCGGGAATCGCCCCAGAATACAGTATCTCGATATACTGCGATTTCGTGGGCTAAAAGCGCAGTTGGTGTGGTAAGAGACTGGGTTCCGTGACTTTTACATGTGTTTTTGTCTCTTTGTTGGCACGGCGGGTACGGCAGCGAAGGGGGAACACTGAAGAGAAAAAGGAAACAAATTAAAGAACGTATCCAATTCGCGCTATATATAAGGTGTAATCCCATATCAACCCTTCATGTGTCCCTCGCTCATGCCTGGCAACTCCTTCAACCACCCATCGATATCCTCGCGCACCACCGCCTTCACGCCACACTGATTTCCCTTGGCAATGGTCTGCGACTTGAGGCGTGGGCAGTTGATATTACAATTCGTATCCATGGCAATCTGCAGCGCATCGTCTTTCCAACCAAAGACATAGTCGCCGTGGTTTCCAAAGCCGGTCTTATCACCAAACGACCACACAAATGGCTGCGATCCGTCTTCGGGCCAGAGCGACTTGTCGTTAAACTTGGTAGTGTCCCAGATCACTTCGAAAAAGAGCTGCGGAATCTTGACAGGGTGTGTGGCGGGGCAGGGGCCGCCAGATTCGAATGTTCCGGAGGAAGGGTACGATATGTGCGACATGTGGTCGGGCGAGTCGAGGTTTTTTCCATCCCAGCAGCTAGCCAACAGATCCACCGTCAGACTTGACTGTACCGGGGATAGAGAAGAGGGAAAGAGGGGAGGGGGGGGGGAACTTACGTGGGGAAACGGACGTTGGTCATGATTCCCGCGGGGCACTATATTTAGTATCAGTATTGGCTGAGTGGTGTTGGTGATGGTGATGGTGAACTGGATAATAATCTCACCGGTTTCACTGGAAAATCAAGAGTTTCGCCCGTCCTGGTCACTATATCATCACATCACGTATGGTTAATATTAATTTTCTTTGATTTCGATTTCCATTCAAGGGAGGGAGTGAAGAAAAAAGGATTACTAAACTGATGGTTTGAAGACAAGTGTAGGTCAGCTGTCGGTATTGTTGGGCCTCGGCCTTGCTCCGGAAATTCGCCGAGCCAGTGAGCATGCGGTAGCTGGATCATATCATGAATCATGAACGTGTTAGCCATTTTTCTTTCTCTTTCCGTTCGATAGGACTGGTTAAACATACCCAGGCTTAAACGCTGTAACGGACGCTTTCGTCGACCCGGTGTACTGTCTCATGTTAGATTCTACCCTGGCCTCCACAGAGGAGAGTGGGAACTGACAGGAATATAGTAAAGAGTCATCCCCCCCTGCGCCTGCTCAAACCCCTGATTGGGCTTGAGCGGCACACGTTTATACGACCCGTTTCGAGCCTTGAAGAATAGCACTGCGGTCCAGTAGTTGGAGAAATCATCGGCAAAAGTACAGGTTGTGCACGTCGCTTGGGTAGGAGGGGGTTTGGTAGGGTCCATGGTTACGTTGAAGGCGTTCTATCAAATTATCAGCGATACTACTCGGACGCTACTACGAGGTTTGGGGGAAGGGGCTTACTCCGCCGACGATCTGGTGAAGGTGTGGTGCAGGGGCAATGCCAGGGTTGACCAAACTACAAGACATCATTATCAGTTAAACATGACACTGAGGTGAGAAAGTAAAGGAAAGAAAAACTCACGGATCAAGTCGGTCAATCACCAGCTGCGAACACGAAAACCGCAGGAGGGCATCTGCGCCCGTAGCGCTCAGCGCCAGGGCGAGTATCGCAGACCACTGCATGTTACGATTCCTGATATGTGATGCGGACCGTATTGTTTGTGTATTTGTTGTTGGAGCTCAACAGCGCACGTCGCGTCGTGTTGTGTTCCGTTAGGAAGTAAGTGTAAAAAGGGGGGAAAAGGGGGGAGAAATCCACACTTGGCGAACAGGTGCATTCAACAAGCCTTTCTACCTTACTTTCAAGTCCAAGAGAACGGCACCTGACCCGCCCACCTTCTTGTCAAAAATAAATCCAAGCATTTTAAGGTGGAAAACTGCCGGGGTAATGAGCCAGATGATTGGATTGGATTGGCCGATTTAATTGCTTTTCGCTTTCACGGTGTGTGGGTATGGATAAACAAGGCGCCTTGTATAATATGTATAATCTGTATAAATTGGATATGGACTAGACGTTTGACAGTTAACCCATGGCATGTTATGATTCCGGGACAGGGGGACGGCAATGCCCGATGCGGATTGGGGGAAATTTTTTTTCTTCTACAGCAGTGTTCTGGAAGCCTGAAGGGGGTATGGGACAGTGAATGCGGGGAGGTAAATTGCGGGGAAGGAGGTCTGTCTTTCTAGAAGTCAATAGGACAGGACGGGACAGTGGATGATTGTAAGTTAGGGCGGGTGGTGCTCGAGGTATATAGGTGTCGAGCTATAGGGGTGGTTTCATAACCCCGCGACAGACTAACTCTCGCATCTCGTATCTCGTACTCTCACTCTAAAACTGCGAAGCCGCGCAGTCTTTGACTCCAGGGTAACACCATTGCCATCAAAGTGGTTGGTGGGTGATCTCCAATTACCACAGGCCTTACGTCTGGGGGATGATGATTCATTCTATAGGGGTGAAATAAATGACGTATACGCCACAGTGATATGGCTGTGAGTGATACCTGCTACTTTCGCATCCGAGAAAGGTTCGGCACTCGTCCCGGAGACAGATATATTTCCGGGGAGCATCTGCCGAGTTCAGCCTTGCAGGTTGGATGATGTCTAATGCTTGGACTAAAACCTGCTGGATTGATGCCGGTCTGGGTGTCAGCCTGGATAACAGGTTAATTCCATTGTATAATCCAATCCCAAAAGAATTATTTGCATGGTAACTTAGATACTTACCTACCTACCTACCTACCTACCTACCTACCTACCTACCTACCTACCTACCTACCTACCTACCTACCTACCTACCTACACTTGTGGGCAGCCTTTCCACTAACTTATCCAGGCACTTGCCCGAGTTTTAGAAGGCTTGAGAACTAAAACTTAAGGTCTTAATGGACAAGTTCAAGTCTTGATATAAAAATCCAAGACCTCACAAGCTGGAAGCGAAGGGCTGTTTGAGTTGACTATGCGTCTGGCAGCTTATCACCACAAACCGGACAGGCTGTATATAACATTTGCAAGCAGGTTCTAACAGCTACACTACCTATTAGGTTCAACGTATGATGGCGGTTGTGGTCAAGTCTCGATTGTAGGAGCCAAGCCTCAACGAACTGGAGGCTGAAAACTACGCTACAAAATCTAACAGCTGGAAGATTGTTAATCTCAAACTCGGTACAACCTTTAAATAGCTGAGAAATTGTTCGCCAGGGGTTAAAGAAAAATATTCTAGTCCTTTTCCAAAACTTCAAGGCCCTTGATTTCCTCCCTAATGTCTTGAATTTCTCCCCTAGTGTCCTAAACTTTCTTCCCCAGGCTTTAAGGTTTTCCTTATGAAGCGTTCGCTTATTGGGACACGTCGTAAGTTTGCCCTTGGGCTAGACATGAAGGGGGAAGAGTCCGATAAACTATCAAGCTTTGAGTACCGCGCGTATAAATCTTGTAGGGACTAGATTGTTAGTTCCCGTCCGTCTTAAGTTGCTCAGTCTAATATGTATGGCACGTCTGAACTGGAATACGAGGCTGGGCTGTCCGCGCCTCTGTGAGAGTCTTTTCCGTTGTCTGCTGTCTAAACGTCACCGAAATTATTGCACCATTGAGGCTGGAGGTTATAGGCCTTGCGGCCGATCTTCTCTTGGGGGTTTTGCTCGATTTGCTGCCAAAATATGCGCGAGCCAGCCCACTCAATCCCTAGGGGTAATCACCCAACGCCAGCCCAAATAAAAAGCAAAAGACTATTTCGTGGACGTTTTTACGATACCACGCGCTTTCGGTGGCAAGAAATTCCCCAGACTACAGATTCGAGGCTCCAGCATCCTGCTGTTAAATTCTCCGGACCCATGACCTAGACTCTCTCTCCCTGTCGCTGGCTTGCTCATCTTTTCTTTGCCGAAATTTCTACAGCAACATTTCCCATCTTCCCAATCGGAGTGGACACAATACAATGATGGGTCTCGCCCACGACGCCACTTCGTCCAAACCGTCTTTATTTAAGCTGTTAAGGCTCTGAGGGAGATGGTGGGAGAAACTCCTTGGTCGATGTAACCAAGGACGGAGTTGCAGTTGGTGGGATGCAGGGCTTCTGCAGCATCAGCCGCGTGGCCGTGATCGGAATCTCTCACTACGGGATCGACAAAAGGATACTGATGAGGACCTCGCGAGAAAGAAAGCACGACTCTCCAAAGTTGCGCATATCGACAGGCTGCAGCCCCATCCACATCGCACCCCGACGCAATCCAGTGAGGTTTTCCATCAGAGGCTGTCCATTTTCTGGCCATGCAGTCACGGCGGCGGCATGCAGGCGGGACCTTTATTGAGTTTCTAAGCCCTCGGAGCAGGGAACGCTAACGCTTTTTAGGTGCATGCATGGCCTCAATACCGGCCTGCCGTCAAGCACAGCCCCAGATAAGACCGCTTCATCCTCGACGACATCTTGTTTCTTCCTTCATGAAATCAAGCCTCTCTCCGATATTCGGTGCGCAAATGGTACCAACCTGGCGACAACCCCCACTTCCAAGTTCATTCTTTGTCAACAGTCTCACCATCATCCATTAACGGAAGAAGAGCAAAGGTCTCCCCATGAACAACTCAGAGCCCGCCAACTCGTCGACCGTCAGCTGGGCCAAGAGCCCAGAGGGCCGAGGGACGCTCGACCTCGTCCTCTCGTGCATCGTTACCTTCACTCTCTGTGTCTGGTCTGCCCTGCATCTCAACGTACCACCCATCAAATCCACGCCCCTCCAGCTCGCCATCGAGAAGACGATATGGGTCCTGTATGGCATCTTTGCCCCGGAGTTGGTGGTAGCCACGGCCGCGTCGCAGTACATTGTCGCCTTGTGGCTGAAAAGCGAGATCAAAAAGGATGCCATGTTTCGGATGTCGCAAAAGGGTCAAGCAAAACTCGCCACTGCTTCAACCAAGGACACGACAGACCATACCTGGAGTATCACCCAGTGTTATTATGCCGTTATGGGAGGCTGTGTCGCCAATGTCCCGTGGATGGGTGACGATGGGGAGGAGGAGATGCGGAGGGTTACACTCACTCCGGCCGGTATTCGACTCCTATCATTTGTGGGACGACTTCCCAAGATCGATGAGGCCCACATTCGAGACAAAAGCAAGGCAGACTGGATGGCCAAGGCCATTGTTTGCGTTCAGGCGACCTGGATGGTCGCGCAGGTCGTTGGTCGACTGATCAAAAGGCTGCCAGTCTCGCTACTGGAGATCAACACGTGCGGCCATGTCATCTGCGCCATGGCATTATACCTTATCTGGTGGAGCAAGCCCCTCGATATCCAGGATCCTTCCGTCGTCGAACAAGGAGACGAGGATGTTCTGGTCTTGATGCTGCTTTGCTCAAAGCTCGGGACCGTAAACGACGGGATCCCCGATATCCGATGCTTCCACTACAATTTCAGCGGCAGCCAAAGGAGCCAAACCGAGAGTGTATACCTCTACAATAAGAACTCGAAAGGCAATCTTATCGTACCAAGGGAGGATAACCCCTACCCGCTATACCGACTGGCGACCCAGGTTTCGCGAGGGTCCTCCGGGATTCACAACCTCTCAGAGTTCCACGGCTTTGCGGGAACGGCCGAAAGAGTACCGGATGAAAACAACGGCTTCCGCTTCGAGTACGAGATAGCAGCCGAGGTAGCAGAGGAGTGCGGGACCTATCTCGTGCCACCTTATAGCAACCTCAAACTTCGCCACGGTAATCTATACTGCCGGCGAGCTCGCTTGGAGGAGTCTCGGGATTTGACGGGTTACCGGCGCCTTCATGTCAAGACCCTCCAACGAGCCTCGCAGGCGGTTGACATGATCTGGGCCGAAAAGTGCCTGAGGAGGCAACCGGCCGAGGAGTATTATTACGAGCGGCTCTACTTTACCGTCGTCCCCATGCTAGCCGAAACAGGTTATTTTCTTTCCGAGACCGAGTACCTTGTTTCCCACATGTCGAACCTTCCGTCTCTAACCAACCTGAGTCTTGGGCAGGTCGACTGCCACCAGAATCTACTCCCGGCCATTTTCGCATTCACGGCCCTGGCCTACGGAGGACTCCACCTCTCAGCGTGGAACGACTTTTACCCATCTCGGACGGAGCGGTACATGTGGATTACAGCGGCGCTATGGATTGCGTGCTCAGGGGGCTTAGTTTGGATCTCTTGCTCTCTCAGCCTCCTGACCAAGAAACTTAGCAATGTCAGCATACTTCAAGAGCCTCGAGACATCCTCAACGAGAGCACCTTGCGGCGGCGGCGCTGGTTCTCGAGAGCGGCAAGATGGTGTATCTACGCTATTGGTATCACGTTTGCCATCACCAGGGTCTTTTTGGTCGTTGAGGCCTTTATAAGCCTACGCGAGGCACCCCGCGAGATGTACCTTACACCTGAATGGTCCGACTTTTTTCCCCATTTGTAAAGACATGTGCGAGAGCAATAAAAACCTCCAGCCTTCAAGTTGAACCTCTACCATGTCCGTGTTGCCTAGGTATGACGCATCGTTGTTCTGAAGGAACTTGAAGGACTGGAATCCGACAGGATGGTCGCCGCCACCCCTAAGTATGCTCTCGTCCTTGATTTTACTCTCAGTGCTAAGACACATGCCAAACATTCATCGAGAAACACATCAGGCACAGGACCATCTTTAGAATCAGTATCAACCATCACCTCCTCTTGTTAAATCTATGTGACAAGCCGAGGCTTAACCCTGACCTGACCTAGGTAGCATCAAGTCAGCTATCATTCTTCAACGTTAAAGATGGCAAAAAAAAAGTGGTTCAAGGATTGTCCACATAGGCAGGCTAGGTAGGTGGTACCAAGGTAGGTAGGTAGTCAGGTGGCATCCAAGCAGGCTTTTTTTTTAAAATCATGTTTGTTAATAATAAAGAATCTTGATGAATATGGTTCGCATCGTGCACTCATGGATGGGTTCAAGCCAAGTCCAAGTACTAAAGGTTTGAGGCAGGTTTAAACGAGAGAATGACATTTGAAGTACCCAGGCATCTATCACAACTACAAGGGTTTTAAGTGAGAGTAAACAAAGTGAAAAAGAAAAAAAAAAAAAAATTTAATTATCTAGGTAGGTACCTGAGGTACGGTATGTAAGACAACAAAGACTCTCGGCTGCCAAGGACTTATATCTATCCTCCACTAATCAAGAGGTCAAACAGAGCACAGCATGCAAGAATCAAGGACCAGTTTACGCTGAATCCTCCTCTTGATGCTTCTCCAATCCACCACTCCCTTCTCCAGCCTTAAAACCATTGCCGACCTTCCACAAGTCTTCCTCTCCAGCGGTAGTTCCCTCGTGACGTGCCAAGATGAGACGTTCCGCCGGGTTCCACCTCGCCGTGAGCAGCTGCAGGTGCGTGACCTGCGTCTGCCCGACTCGGTGAATCCGGTAGTACGCCTGCTGGTTTTCCCGCTTCGTCCAGGCCGGGCCTGTGACGATGCTGTAGTTGGCACGCTGGAGGTTGAGACCCGTGCCGATAAGGGCAATGGGTGCAACCAGCACGTTGGGGGGCGCGTGGCCCTGCTCGAGGAACTTGTCAATGACTTCCTGCCGTTGCGAGGAAGTCATGGCGCTAGAGATAAAAGTGGGTTTGAGCGTTGCGGACATGGAGCTCAAAATGCTCTTGTGGCGGAGAGAAGTGGGGGTGGAGGTGGAGTTGGAAGTGGTGGTGGTGGTGCTCTTGCGGATGAGCAGGTACGCGTAAACCAAGAGAGCTTCAGCTTCAACGGGACAGAAGATGGCGAGCTTCTTGGCGTGGCCAGAGCCACTTCCGGGGACGGGAGTCTTGTCGGACAACATGCGGTTGACCGTGGCGTTGATGGTGGCGAGCTTGGGGCTATGCATTGCCCATCCGGGAACTTTGGCAAAGTAGCGTGTCTTCCTGACGTTGTGCTTGGCGCTGAGCAGCTCCTCCTTGATCTCGGATGCTGAGAAGGCAAAGGTGGAGGATGATTCGTCCAGGAAGGTGGAGGCCAGGTTGGGGAAGGTGGATACGAGACGGAGCTTTTCCAGGATGGCTGGTCCATTGCTGCCGTTGAGGAGACGCAGAACGTTCTCACCGCTGTTGGCAGCAGTGACAGTGGCGGCGACATGATCAGCGAAAGCCTGAACTAAAGGAACCAGAGAATCGGGGAGCTCGTGATTGATGATATTGACACGCAGAGGGCCAATGATTGTTAGGGGACGATTGCGGAAGGAATCTGTACCGAGACGCCGAACCATGATTGGCTTGAAGATTTGGTTCAGACGCCGGCGGTAATCAGCAACTTTCTTGGGATCAGGGATGAGACCGCTAGTTTGGGTAGCTAGCAGCTCCTCGTAAGAGGCCGTCACTCCATCGAGAAACGATGTGGTGACGGCAGCCATGGGGTTGGACTTGTCATCCGCCCAGCCTTTACGCTCAAAGAGCTCAATGACGGGTCGGATATCAGCAGGCGATTCTCCTAGAGGAGTCCCTGACACAAAGAATACCAGGGGCTTGAGACCGCGCGTCACGTGCAAGATTTGAGACCGGAGGAGCTCCGTGACCATGTTTTCTTTGTCGCCATGGCCGATATACTCGTGGAACTCGTCACAAAAGACGAGCCCCGGGAGTAGTCCCGGAAGGCTCACGGTTTCGTCACCGGTCTTTACCTTGACAGCCAGGGTCTTGTTGGCGAGCACCGACAAGCCATGGGGCGAGGTGACAATGACATATTGGCTCTGACTGGGCTTTGCCTTGCGGCTGACGCGGAGAGTCCCATCAGACTGCAAGACGGCACTGACCGAGGAGGTCAATTCCTTAGTGTCAGAGGGTGAAAGCTGGTCTTCCTTGTCGGCCGTAGCATGATGTAGACGGAGCTTGAATGTCTTTTGGTCGAGTTTTGTCTTGGCTTCCCGGAAGAGCTGGAGGCAGCTTCGTGAAGGCGCCACGATGATGGTTGGACCCTCGGGGATACGGTCGGCAAATTCTCGGGTAGTCTTGTGGTAGCAGTAGCACCGAAAACCGATGGAGCGGTCCGCAGGGCAAGTCTTGGCGGTTGGCGCAGTAGCATCGCTGTGATGCTTGATGCGAGAAGATGGACCAGGGTTGGTAACATCCAATTTGTTCTTGCGAAGACCGTTGGCAAGCGCAGTGATGGCGAACATCTCCTGCGTTTTGCCTAGACCCTGCTCGTCGGCCAGAATGGCTCCCGACACATTAGCAGTCAATTCCAGGAGGGTGAGGACACCAGCGAGCTGGTAGTCAAAGAGGCCGACGGACATGCCAGGAAACTTGACGACAGGTACACGGTTTGGACCCTTGGGATCGAGGTTGCTAGTTTGTCGCAGGCCACAAAAGTCAGCGAAATTCAACCAGGGAACACTGGTGGCTGTGGTGTTACAAGCACGAAGGGATGTGTCAACAGAGCCATCATCATCGACACCGTACTTCTCGTCCTCCTCCTCGTCAACCTTGTACTCTCCCTCGGGAACGTCAACAAGCTGAAGCCGGTTGAAACCACCGGGCGTCATCGGAGTTGAAGCCAAACTTGTGCTATTTCCCTCAAATGAGACAGAGGTTGTGGCAGCAGAGACAGCGGGCGACCTGAGATCAAACCCTGAAGCTGACAGTCCACTATCGGGGAGTTCAGGAGTCTCGGGCGTTGATGTGGGAGAAGGCTTGGGAGAGGTATATGGGGAGGCATACGCGGAAGTATACTCAACGAAAAGATCGGAGTCGGGGTGCCTTTCAAACTTAAGAGGATCGTCGTTGAGGTCAGGATCCTCAGAGCAACCAGACTTTCGGTAGCTCTTAAAAGCCTTGAGGATCTCAATACCCTTGGAGGCATTAGAATTATTCGATGACGATTCCTTCGCACCATTGTTTTTGTTCTCGGCTGGATCTTTCTGCCCGGGCACCGGGACGGGGAGCTTCTCGAACTTCCCGATCAGAGAAAATTCTTCAACGTTTCCGCGAGGCCGAATCTCAAGATGCAAGTAGTCGTGAGGAGTGACGCGGATCATACCCTGAGCCACTTGCCCGAGAAAATGGAGCCATTCCTTCTCACTGTCAATGGTGAAGGACTGGGCCTCACCAAACTGGACCGAGATAATGTCGTGGACCCTAGGCGTGTAGCCGAGACGGTTTTCCAACCACACTCGGAATGACAGCCACGAGTAGTCCAAGGGACTATATGCGCCCTCTTGCCTGAGGGGTAGCATAACATATCCCTCACCAACGCAAAAGTCGGTGAGGTTTTTGACCCAGGAATCCCGTGACCCAGCCAGCTTCACGTTGACTTTGAGATGCATGAGCTTCTGGCAACCACGCTTGAACTCCTTGACGAAGCGGCATGAACGCAACCTATTTTCGGAGGAAAACGGGTCATCGTTGGTGGGACGAGGAGCGCCCCTAGGAATGGGTGCATCCAGGTTCAGGTTCTGGTTGCTGGGAGCCGCCATGATGATGATTGGTGTTGAGAGAGGTTAGGATATGGACAGAAGCTCGGAGATGAAGAAGCTGCAGGTGCTGATATTTCTGTTATTACTGTTGCTGAGGTCAGATAAATGCAGATGCAGCGGATGTGCTTGATGTTGAGAAGAGCCGTGATGGCATCTTGGGCGTCACTGATATCCATCACTGAAGAACAAAGACGCCTGCATTGCGGCAGCCATGTGTGCCTGGAGAATACCATTGTTCCGCGATGCTGGATGCTGTTGAAGCCTCCAGGTAAAAGTCTTGTGCTGCAGGCCGCAAGGAAAACAACCAGTTCTTTGTTTTAGCATCCGGGTAGACAAAGAATCCGCTGCGGAATTGTTTCCAAGTGGATTCTAGAACATTATTGGTGTGTTTTGGGGAGGGACGGTGAGTCTTGGCATCCAGGTGCCGATACCCCTGTCCGGCCCTGTCTCGCTTGGCTGATCTGGATCTTGGCGATACTCTTGGCGATACTCTTGGCGAATCGGAACTTCCATTTCAGGCGTCTTATGGAGTGTCAGCTGCGGAGTGGGACAGATTGCAGATTTGCAACTCCAGTTGTGGACAGGAGTTGTCATCGTGTCTCGGTGCGCTCCTTCCAACATCACGTCGGCATGTAGAACGCCCTGGAGCTGATGAGTCCGAGGGTTGTATTGCGACCGCGGCCACGTTAGCTGCGCCGCCTGTCCGCATCATGTCGCACATTGCCATTCCGCGGCTTCAGCGCCGAGATCGCAGAACCGTGCTGGTTGCAATCGCTCTTTTTGTCTTTTTCTGTTACTATTACCTCCTCTCCGACGATGGCCCGCCGCCAAACACGCCCGAATCGGTCTGGCTCGAGAAGCGCATGAACGCGAGAGCCGATACATCGTCCCTGCGATCCAATTGCTCGTTCGATTGGAGCAAAGTCGAGCAAAAATACGGCCTCCCGCCTTCACATCTCCGCCGGCTTCCCGTTGGGCGCCCGATCGCCCTACCCCCGATTCAGCATAGCTTCCCACCCGAGACCCCCGCGGCCCGCAAGACGCGCGAAGCACGACGACGCCATGTCCGCGACCTGTTTCTCAAGAACTGGCGGTCGTACCGCAAATATGCCTGGATGAAGGATGCGCTCCAGCCCATCACGGCCGACTACAAGGACCAGTTCAGCGGCTGGGCCGCCACCCTGGTCGACTCACTTGATACGCTGTGGATCATGGGTTTGCGCAAGGAATTTGACGAGGCAGTCGCCGCCGTTGCAAAGATCGACTTTGGCCGATCGAGCACACCCACCGTCGGCATGTTCGAGACCAACATTCGTTACCTGGGCGGCTTGCTAGCGGCATACGACCTCAGTGGGCGAGACATCTTGCTGAGGAAGGCTGTAGAGCTGGGAGATTTGCTCTATGCGGGCTACAACACGGAGAATCGCATGCCGGTCGACTTCATTAGCGTCAGCCAGGCCAAGACGGGGCGGGGTCTGCAGGTCGAGGGCGCTGTTGCGTCTGCTTCTCCAGGGACACTGTCAATGGAGATGACACGCCTCTCCCAGGTGACAGGTGACCCGAAATACTACGACGCTGTCTCTCGCGTCATGGATGTCTTCGAGAAAGGCCAGAACTTTACCAGGATTCCCGGCCTATGGCCCACCTGGGTGTCGATGGCAGGCGATCCCGATGTGATATCGGGTGCACAATTTACCATTGCCGGATCGGCTGATTCGCTCTACGAGTACCTGCCCAAGATGTTTGCATTGATGGGCGGGCTGGAGCCAAGGTATGAATCCATGACCAAGCAGTTTATGGATTCTGCCGACAAAGCTTTCTTCTTCCGACCGATGCTGCCTGGGGAAGAGGACCTGCTGATGATCGGGGCGGCGGGGGCTGATGACGAGGGTAACATCACGCTCGAGCCCGAGAGTGAGCATCTTGGTTGCTTTGTCGGTGGCATCTACGGCTTGGCCGGAAGACTTTTCCGGAACAAATACTGGGCAGACGACCTTGGGCCCAAGCTGACGCAGGGGTGTGTGTATGCGTACCGGGCCATGCCGACGGGTATGATGCCTGAGCGTTACAATATGATCCCTTGCTACAAGCGTGATAAGTGCTCATGGGACGAGACGCATTATGATCAAGAGAAGAAGAGACACTACGAATGGTCGCCGCATCTGCCTCGGGGGTTCACAACTGCTAAGGATCCAAGGTATCTGCTACGGCCAGAAGCAATCGAAAGCGTCTTTGTTATGTACCGCATGACGGGTAGGGTAGAATGGCAGGATGCCGCCTGGGACATGTTCACAGCCATTGCCAATGGCACGGCAACCAAGTATGCTAACGCAGCAGTATTGGATGTGACCAAGGGCAGATACCCCTTGCCGAAAGAAGACTATATGGAGGTAAGAAGCTTCACTCACTCTCTCAGACTGCTCATGCTCACAGCCAGCAGAGTTTTTGGTTAGCAGAGACACTGAAGTATTTTTATCTTGTGTTCTCTCCTCCTGATGTCATCAGCTTGGATGACTTTGTCTTGAATACGGAGGCCCATCCGTTTCGACGGCCGAAACGTTCGACAGCATCACGCCCTTCGTTATAGGGTGTTTGGGTACTTTCTTGGATATATTTATGATAGCTTGTATATACGACGGGAAGTCGCATTCTCGAAGAGATCTGGCTGCTATCGATTTTTGTGAGGGCGATGGGAGCGGTGAGCTTAGCTTTTGGTGGTTTAGCTTTTGGTGGTTTGTTGGTGCGGGAGCTGGTCGTTCCTTCGACAGCCCCGTGCCAAACCTTGCCATGGAGCATGACAACTCAGAGCCAGGCCAACCCGAGGGTCAAAGCCACAGAGTGGGCGTGATGGTTCCATGCAACAACACCCTTTCCTAGTTGATCATGAGCCCTGGATCCTTTGAGCATATTTACCACCCTTTTGGCCCACCTTGAAGTTGACGGGGCAAAGCCAACGCAAGCTTTGTGTCTCCTTGCTGGTGTAGTGCAGAAGCGCAAAGTTTATCCGACCACCCGGATCTTGTCTTAGGAATACCGGGCGCGTCCGTAATGCGACGGTGTTCACCCCGACACCCCGATACGGTCCCACCATCGTAACCGGCTCAGAGCCGTCTATTGGAAAAGAAACCAGGCAATCTGGGAATATAAACCATGGCGCCCACCCAACAATCCTGCCAGCAACAACAACCTAGCATCCCTTTGCATTTCGGCTGGCTGGCCCAGTGCCCATCACTGCTGCTGTGTTGCCGTGCTGTGCTGTTGCATCTTGGTATCTTATGGACGATTACCTCTTGTTCCTCTTTATGGTTATTTTGCCGGCCTAGAGCCTCTCTCTCTCTCTCTCTCTCTCTCTCTCTTGCGTATAAAATTGCATTGACTGCAATATTTCACAGCATCTTAAGGCAATCATGGCTTTCGACAAGTCATCCATGCCCTCCTCGCGGACAATGACGATGGATAGCATGGGTGTTGTCGGTGCGGTGGTTTTTCCCAAGAGGAAGCCGAGGGATTCTACACTGTGGGGTAGTGGTGGTAGTGGTGGTAGTGGCGGTGGGTTCGCAGTCGGTGAGTTCCATGTTCTTCCGCTTGCTTGAGAGGTAAATGGCTGATGAGGTGGGCACACAAGTCTCGGCGGCTTGTGTAGGCATGTTGTGGCTGGCCCTTCAGGCACTAGAACCGGGGAACACGAATACTCTTTGGCGAGGGGGTCCTCTTTTCTCGCTCTCACGGCCAGCATCGCAGTCATCACCACTCCTTAGTTGCAGTCCCCAGGCACTGGGCTCGGTACTACCAGCGGAGGCGATCGTTGAGCGAGCGGTGTCGGTATCGGCGGGGGGGAGTTATGGAGAGGGGTTTGCGAATCAACCTTGTTCGTCACCGGTTTGAGAAGGAAAACGGGGAAGGTCACTGACGGATAGCAGACCCCTGGATTCCAACGAATTTGCCGGCTCTCTGTGCGGTTACCGTCCGAGTGACCAGTTCTCCCTCGAGCAGTTACCGGTTTGGGCTTTTCCTCCCCGCCCACGCCCTCTGGAAGGGTAGGTTCCTTGCTGTTGGCAATGGCGGGTTTGCGGGAGGTATCAACTGGATGGATATGTAAGTTTTTGGTCTACAAAAACCAATTTGCAGCACAAAGCTGACTGGCTGTCAGGTCTCCCGGTCCACACTTTGGCATGGCGACCGTCTCAACGGATACGGGCCACAACTCCTCCATGATTGATACAAACTGGGCGCTGGGTCAACCCGAGAAGCGAGCCGACTGGGGCTGGCGAGCCATGCATGGTAGCGTCGTTCTCGGCAAGAAACTCACTGCTGCCTACTACGGAAAGCACATCCAATATTCGTACTTTAGCGGTTGCTCCACCGGTGGGCGCCAAGGGCTGCGAGAAATCCAAGGTTTTCCTGACAGTTTTGATGGGGTCTTGGTCGGCGCTCCGGCGTGGTGGGCCTCTCGGCTGTACAACTGGGTTTTGCGAGTTGGCGCCGCCAACCTCCCCGCTTTTTCCCCGTCGCATGTCCCGCTCTCGTTCATCCCAACGCTAGCCGCCGAGGTCCATCGTCAATGCGACACGGTCGATGGTGTCGCCGATGGAATTATCTCCGCCCCGGAACTCTGTTCACTAGATCTAGCCACCCTTCTGTGCCGTCCTGGATCGTCCAATACAACCTGCCTCAGTCACCCTCAACTATCCACCATTGACGCCATGTATAATGACTACCTCTCCCCTTCTACGGGGGAACTCCTTCACCCAGGTCTCACTTTTGGGTCTGAAGCTCTCTGGGGCATGCTTCTTGGAGGTGGTGTTGAGCCCTCTCCCTACGGCACCGGCTGGGCCCGGCACTTTTTACTTGAAGACTCTTCCTTTGACTGGAACGCCCTTTCATCCAACCCTTCCCCGTCTTCCAATTACTCTCACACACATTCTTCACTACTTACCCTCTCTGACAAACTCAACCCGGCCTCCGCCAATGCGAATGATTTTCTCGCCATGAAACCTTTTCGCGCCCGCGGTGGGAAACTCGTCATGTATCATGGTCTTTCTGACGGGCTGGTTCCTCATCGGGGAAGTGAGTTGTTTGTTCGCGAAGCAGCGCGCGCGTTGGGTCATACGCTGACCCGTACCTCCCGAACCAAAACTGGAGCTGGAACCGACACTCAAGGTCAGGGTCAGGGTCATGGCCATAGCGAGAGCCATACTGAAAGCAATATTGAAGGCGATGCGCGCGGAATACGGGATTTTCTAAGACTGTTCCTCGTACCCGGCATGCAGCACTGCGGCCTAACGACCCCAGACGTGAACGCACCCTGGTGTTTTGGCGGAGCGACGCACGCAGCTGCCATGGGAATAGGGGAGTGGTCTGTCCCCGCCCATAAAGATGCTCGACATGATGTGTTATTGGGCCTAATAGGTTGGGCGGAAAAGGGGAATCCGGTAGAAGAGGTGGTGGCCACAACATGGTGGGATATGAGAAATGCGAGTTCCGGAGTGAGGAGGCAGAGGGTGTTGTGTCCGTGGCCGGCGAGGGCGCGGTATGATGGGGTGGGGGATGTTGACGTAGCGGGGAGTTGGAGGTGTGAGGATTTTGAGGACTAATGTTTTTTTTTTTGGTCTGTTGTTTCTTTGCACGATCTGTTGCTTTAGCGATTGGTTAATAGAAGGGATGGCGTTGGGGCGCTGGATACCAGGTGAAATATCAATGGTAGACTATGCAGACACCTTGGAGATGGAGATAGAGAGATACACCAACAAAAGTTATAATGAGCATAAATTTGCCACATGCTACGTGTAGATATAGTGAAGTAGATAGTGAAGCGACCACTCTGACCCCGCCGTGGAATAATACCACATGCCAATACCAATGCCAATGCCGAACAACCGATGGCGAATACGAGGCCTGACGAGGTGGCGAGGTGGTCAAGTTAAGCTTCGAAAATGTCCACAGCCACATCCACACACACACACACAAACCAGTGACCAAGCAGCCGAGCGGGAACCCCCCCCCCACCCCCCCCAC